>ERZ809074.2475-NODE-2475-length-20122-cov-37.238451_pt1 | contig 20122 bp, 15 predicted proteins | sample MGYA00520795_ERZ809074 | MGnify/ENA primary metagenome ERZ809074 (study PRJEB31570, sample SAMEA3212989) | Homo sapiens | biome: human-gut; feature: human gut; material: fecal | place: Sweden | collected 2011 ...
TGAGAGCCGCTTAATATGAACCATCCAACTTTATGGGGTCAGTCCATGCGCTTGCACGGGCCTACGGGGTGTGAGCCTGTGAGTGGATCCTGTAGGTCGGGTAAGCGAAGCGCCACCCGACAAAACAACCGCACATACGCTGACCTCACCTCATCCGGTGCTCTCCGTTGACCAACGCTTCGCGATCGAAAAAGCGCTGGATCACGCCCTCCGCCATAAACGCCGCCCGATCGGACATATGGGCGATGACGTCGGCATCGTGGCTGACCAGCAGATAGGTCATGCCGTGCTCCTGTTTCAGACGATTAAGTAGATTAAGGATTTCCGCCTGCACCGACATATCCAGCGCCGAGGTCGGCTCATCCAGCAGCAGGATCTGCGGGCGCAGCAGCAGGGCGCGGGCAATGGCCACGCGCTGCCGTTGGCCGCCGGAGAGCTGATGCGGATAGCGGCGCACGGCGTCGGCGGCCAGACCCACCTGCTCAAGGGCGGTGGTTACTCGCGGGGCAACGTCGCGGATGCCGTGGATCTGCAGCGGCTCCGCCAGGGTGCGCCACAGGGTATGGCTGGGATGCAGCGAGGCGTACGGATCCTGAAACACCATCTGCACGTTGCGCCGCAGATCGCCCTGAAAGCGGGCGCCCGGCGTAATGGCCTGGCCGAGCAGATCCACGCTGCCGCGCCATTCGCGCTGCAATCCGGCCAGCACGCGCAAAATCGTCGATTTGCCGCAGCCCGAGGCGCCGATCAGGCTGAAGGTTTCCCCGGCGTCGACACGGAAACTGGCGGCGGAGACCGCCGTCTTCGCGCCGAATGTAACCTGTAAATCCTGAAGATTAACGATCGCCATGGGCTGTCTCCGTAAAGTCCTGGGTTCTGTCGAGGGTCGGCAGCATCTGGCCGTAGGTGTGGGCATTTGGCCGGCAGGTCCACAGGGTGCGGGTGTAAGGGTGCGTCGCGCTCGGCAGCGCCCGCGCCGGCATCTCGTCGACCTGTCTCCCCTGGTACATCACCAGCACGCGATCGCAATGCGCGGCTACCAGCGGTAGATCGTGGCTGATCAGTAACATGGCCATCTGCCGCTGCGCGCTCTGCTCCACCAGCAGCTCGAGGATCTGGTTGCGCAGGCGGGCGTCGAGGGCCGAGGTCGGCTCGTCGGCTATCAGCACCTTCGGGTTATTGAGCAGCGCGAGGGCGATCATCACCCGCTGTCCCATCCCGCCGGAGAGTTCGCCGGGATAGCGGCTGAGGACCGGCAGATCCAGACCGACGGCGGCGATGGCGTCTTTGACCGCCTCGGCGCGCGCGCGGCGGCTGAGACGCTGATGGAGGGTTAACGCCTCCTCCAGCTGCGTCTGAATGGACTGCACCGGATTCAGCGCATAGCGCGGGTCCTGCAGCACCATGGCGATATCGTTGCCGCGCAGCGCGCGCCAGCCGCGGGCGCTGAGGGTCAGCACATCGCGCCCCAGCACCTCCAGCCGTTCAGCGCTCACCACCCCGGGCTTGCGCACCAGGCCCATCAGCGCCCGGGCGGTCATCGATTTGCCGGAGCCGGATTCGCCCACCAGCGCCAGCCGCTCGTTGCCGAGGGTGAAGCTGACGTTGTCCACCACCCGGGCGGTGGGATAGTCGACGGCGAGTCCCTGGACGGTCAGTCGGATGTCAGTCATGTTGCGGCTCCAGAATATCGCGCAGGCCATCGCCCAGCAGGTTAAACGCCAGGCTGGCAAGCAGGATCGCCGCGCCGGGGATGGCGGCGATCCACCACTGGTCGAAAATCACCTGCATCCCGTCGGCAATCATCGCTCCCCACTCCGCCATCGGCGGGCGGGCGCCCAGGCCGAGAAAGCCGAGCCCGGCGGCGGCGAGGATAATGCCCGCCAGATCGAGCGCCAGCCGGACAATCGCCGACGGCAGACACAGCGGCAGAATATGGCCGATCAGCAGCCGCCCGCCGCGGATGCCCAGCATGTCCGCCGCGGCGAGGTAGTCGCTATGGCGCAGGCGCTGAATTTCGCTGCGCGCCTGACGGGCGTAGGCCGGCCAGGTGGTCAGGGCTAACGCCAGCGCGCCGTTGACCAGCCCCGGGCCGAGCATCGCCACGAACGCGAAGGCGAGGATCAGGCGCGGCATCGACATCACCACGTCGGTAAAGCGCATCAGTATCCGCTCCAGCCACCCGCCATAGTAACCGGAGAGGATACCTACCAGCAGCCCGACGGGCAGGGTAATGGCGGTCACCAGCGCCACCAGACCCAGCGCCGGGCGGGCGCCGTAGAGCAAGCGCGACAGCAGGTCGCGGCCGTAGCTGTCGGTGCCGAGCCAGTGTCCCGCCCCGGGCCCCTGCAGACGAGCGGCGGCATCCTGCCAGTTGGGATCGTGCGGCGCCAGCCACGGGGCGAACAGCGCGGTCAGCACCAGCAGGATCACCAGGGTCAGGCCGCTGAAGGCGGCGGGTGAGCGGCGCAGACGGCGTAAAAACAGATAAGTCGGCATCAGCGCACCCTCGGATCGGTTAACCGTACCAGCAGGTCGGTCAGGTTATTGATCAGCACAAAACTCACGCCGATCAGCAGCGTGCCGCCCATGATCGCCGTGGTATCCCCAGCGAACAGCGCCGTGGTGAGGTAGCGGCCGATCCCCGGCCACGAGAAGACGGTTTCGGTGAGCACCGCCCCTTCGAGCATGGAGGTCCAGGCGAGGGCGGTCACCGTCAGCAGAGTGCCGCGGATATTGGGCAGGACGTGGCGCAGCAGAATCGTCATCTCTCCGGCCCCTTTGGCCCGCGCCAGCAGAATGTACTCTTTGTTCATCTCGCTCAGGCAGGCGGAGCGGGTCAGGCGGGTGATGCTCGCCAGCGAGTAATAGGCCAGCACCAGCACCGGCAGCGTCAGATGGCCGATCGCATTTTTAAACGCCGCGGTATCGCCGGAGAGCCAGGTGTCGATCAGCGCAAAACCGCTGCGTGGCTCGACGGTGTACTGATAAATATCGTCGAGGCGACCCGGGCCCGGCGCCCACTGCAGCCGGGCGTAGAACAGGGCCAGCATCAGCAGGCCGAGCCAGAAAATGGGCACCGAGTTGCCCAACAGGGTAAAGGTGCGAACCGCCAGATCCCACGGCGAACCGGCGTAACGGGCGCACAGCACCCCGGCGACGATGCCCAGTACCGCGCCGACGATCAGCGCCAGGGTCGCCAGCTCAAGGGTCGCCGGGAAGACCGCCAGCAGATCGTGGAGCACCGGCTGGCCGGTAGCGCTGGCGATGCCAAGATCGCCATGGGCCAGGTTGACCAGGTAGTGCCAGAACTGCACCGGCAGCGGCTGGTCGAGACCCAGCTGATGGCGAACCTGGTCATAGGTCGACTGGCTGGCATGGTCGCCGACGATCTGCAGTACGCGGTCGACGGGCGACAGCGCGGAGAGCGAGAAGGTGACCAGCAGCAGCCCGAACAGCGTGAGCAGCAGCGTAAACAGCCCCTGCAGCAGGCGGGTAAGGTGAGTGGAAAACGATGGCATGGAAAATGGAAATTCCTGGTATATCAGCATTGTACCCGGCGGCGCGATGCCGACCGGGCCCGGGTGAGGAGTCGGTCATCCGGGCAGACAAGGCCGCCGTACCCGGTGACAAAACCCGCTTACTTGGTCACGTTATCGTACCAGACCATGTCGGCGTTCAGTCCCTGCTGATAGCCCTTCACGTTGTCACGCACCACGATCTGGGTTTTCCCCTGGTCAATAAAGACGTACGGCGAATGCTGGAGCAGGGTTTCCTGCATCGTTTTGTACAGGTCGAGGCGTTTCGCCGGGTCCGGCTCCGCCACCGCGGCGAGGGTGGCTTTATTCAGCTCAGGGATCTGCCAGCCGTTGAGCCCGGCCACGGTGCTGGATTTACCATCGTTCCAGGCAAAGGCGCTGGCATTGGAGTGGGCATCAAAGTAGTCCGGGATCCACAGGCGGATCGCCGCCTGATGCTGCTTCGCGCGCACCCGGGCATAGACCTGGCTGCCGGCGGCGGGTAGCAGATCCACCTTCACCCCGCCCTGGGCAAAGCTGGCCTGCAGCGATTGGGCGATGGTGATAAACGGCGGTTTGTTCTCCACATCGAGGGTGAAGTGGGCATCCTTAATGCCCGCTTTATCGAGGATAGCCTTAGCTTTTTGCGGGTCAAAGGTGAACGGATTGGTCTCCAGCGCGCCCGGCAGGCCGGCCGGCAGGAAGCTTTGGTGAATAAAGTACTGGCCTTTCAGCAGATTTTTGGTGATGCCCTCATAATCAACCAGCCAGCGCGCCGCCTCCCAGAAGGCCGGATTATTGAGCAGCGGGTTGGCGCTGTTGGCGGTATTAAACACCAGGTAGTTCTGCTCGGCGGACGGGATGCTCAGCACCTTCACGCCGGGTTTATCCTGCAGGGCGGCAATCTGGTCAGCGCCGAGATCGCGCGCCACGTCGGCATCCCCCTGCTGGATCAGCAGGCGGCGGGAAGCCGGGTCGGGGACGTTTTTAATAATGATGCTCTTGATCTTCGGCGCGCCGGTGGGGGAGCTGGCGTTGGCCTCCAGCACGATGGCCTGATGCGGCTGGTAGACGCGCATTTTATAGGCCCCGCTGCCCGCCGAGTGCATCTTCAGCCAGTCGTTGCCGAAGTCGTTATTTTTCGCGTTCGGCGCCACCTGTTTTTCATCAACGATAGAGGCGATGGGGGTGGAGAGAATATTCAGCGCCACCGCCGGGCTGACGTCGGCGGTCCAGTGCAGCGTCAGGGTATGGTCATCAACCTTTTTCAGCTGGCTGGCGATGTTGTCCGGCTGCCAGCCGAGCACGTTGAGAATAAACGCCGGCGATTTATTCAGCGTCACCGCGCGGGTGTAAGAGAAAATCACATCTTCCGGGCGCAGCGGATTACCGGAGGCGAATTTGGCATCCGGCTTCAGTTTAATGGTCAGGGTTTTCGCCGCCGGATCGGCCTGCCAGCTTTCGGCGAGGATCGGTACGATTTTTTCAGGGTTGTTGCGGTCCGGCTGCACCAGACGCTGATAGAGGCTGGGGACCGTCTGAATGCTGGAGAGTTCGTTCGCTTCCGCCGGGTCGAGGCTGACGATATCGTCGAGACCCTGGGCGACCACCAGCGTGTTGGGCGGCGTGGCGGCATGCGCGGCGGCGGAGAGCGCCGACAGTAGCAGTAAAGGCAACAGTTTTTTGGTCATGTGCAATCCCTGAAGAATGGTTATTTTATTGTTTTATGCCTCGCTACGTTAGGCCGCTTGCCATAAGGCGTAAAGTCAAAATAAGGATATCCTTATGCTAAAAACGCATATTCAAGAACGACAGGTTATTGCCGGTCGCGCAGAAGCGCCTTTCTCCGCTGCGGGGTTCTTGCTATAACGCATTGTCTATTGCGAGGAGGTGGGTGTGCCGGAAATCAATGAGTATGGCCAGCAGGTGAACGACCTGGTCCCTGGCTGGCAGGGGGCGCAAGTCCTGCGGCGGACGGCGTTAAATGGCCGTTTTTGCCGCCTGGAGCCGATGGACGTTGACCGTCATGCGGCGGATCTGTTTGCCGCCTATGCGCTCGGCGACAACAGCGACTGGACGTGGCTGGCGTCTACGCGGCCGGAGAGCGTGGCGGCGACCGCCCACTGGATCGCGGGCAAGGTGAATGATGATGCCCTGGTGCCGTATGCGGTGGTTGACCTGCGTAGCGAGCAGGCGGTAGGCATCGTCAGCTATATGGCGATCGAGCGGGAAATGGGCACGGTTGAGATCGGCCATGTCACCTGGTCGCGACGGATGAAAAACACCCCGCTGGGTACCGAAGCGGTCTGGCTGCTGCTCAAAAACGGCTTTGACCATGGCTATCGTCGGCTGGAGTGGAAATGCGATTCGATGAATGTCGCCTCGCGCCGCGCCGCCGAGCGGCTGGGCTTTAGCTGGGAAGGACGTCTGCGGCAGAGGCTGGTGCGTAAAGGGCGGACGCGCGACAGCGATATGCTGTCCATCATCGACGGCGAGTGGCCTGCGCGCGATGCGGCGCTGCGGGCGTGGCTGGCGGCGGAGAACTTTACTGCCGACGGTCAGCAGATTAAGCGCCTGGAGGCGTTTCGCTAACATCAACCTATGGGGTCAAAACCCGGAACGGCACCCCGGTCGCGCTGCGCTTACCGGGGCTACGTTACATCGCCTCAGGGTAGGCCGGGCAAGGCGTAGTCGCCGCCCGGCATTGACCTGTTAACGGCGAACCGGCGCGTCGCCAGCGACATAATACGTCGCGGTGCTGCGCGGCAGCGGCTGGCGGCCGCGAATGGCGTCGGCCATCTTCTCGCCGATCATAATGGTGGTGGCGTTGAGGTTGCCGGTGATGATCTGCGGCATGATCGAGGCGTCGACCACCCGCAATCCTTCCAGACCGTGGACGCGGCCCTCGCCATCGACCACCGCCATCTCGTCGTAACCCATCTTACAGGTCCCGCACGGGTGGAACGCGGTCTCGGCGTGGTTGCGCACAAACTCATCCAGTTCGGCATCGCTCTGGCATTCTATTCCCGGACTGATTTCGCGGCCGCGATACTTATCCAGCGCCGGCTGGTTCATGATCTCCCGGGTAATGCGGATGGCGTCGCGGAACTCCTGCCAGTCCTGCTCATGGGACATATAGTTAAACAGGATCGCCGGATGGGCGTGCGGGTCGCGCGACTTCAGGCGCACGTGGCCGCGGCTGGGCGAACGCATCGAGCCGACGTGGCACTGGAAGCCGTGCTCTTTCACCGCGTTGGAGCCATTGTAGTTAATCGCCACCGGCAGGAAGTGGTACTGAATGTTCGGCCAGGCGAATTCTGCGCGGCTGCGGATAAAACCGCCCGCTTCGAACTGGTTGCTGGCGCCGATGCCGGTGCCGCCGAACAGCCACTCGGCGCCGATCTTCGGCTGGTTCCACCACTGTAGCGCCGGGTAGAGCGATACCGGCTCTTTGCACTCGTACTGCAGATACATCTCCAGATGGTCCTGCAGGTTCTCACCCACGCCGGGGAGATCGTGCACCACCGGGATATCGAACTGCCTGAGCAGCTCCGGGTTACCCACTCCGGAGCGCTGCAGGATCTGCGGCGAGGCAATCGCCCCGGCGCACAGCAGCACCTCTTTGTTGGCCGTCGCTTTTGACGGGATCGTGCTCTCTCCCTCCAGCCACTCGACGCCCACCGCGCGCTTGCCGGCAAAAATAATGTGATCGGTCAGCGCATGGGTGCGGATGGTCAGGTTCGGGCGACCGCGCGCCTGGTCGAGATAGCCGCGGGCGGTGCTGGCGCGACGGCCCTGCGGCGTCACGGTGCGGTCCATCGGGCCAAAGCCTTCCTGCTGGTAGCCGTTGAGATCGTCGGTACGCGGATAGCCCGCCTGCACCCCGGCTTCAACCATCGCCTCGAAGAGCGGATTATTGCCCGGCTTCGGCGTCGTCACGCTCACCGGGCCATCGCCGCCGTGGTAGTCGTTAGGCCCGATATCGCGGGTTTCCGCTTTCCGGTAGTAGGGCAGGCAGTCGAGATAGCTCCAGTGTTCCAGACCCGGCTCTTTGGCCCAGTTATCCAGATCCATCGCGTTACCGCGAATGTAGCACATGCCGTTGATCAGCGAGGATCCGCCGAGCCCTTTGCCGCGTCCGCACTCCATGCGGCGATTGTTCATGTACGGCTCAGGTTCGGTCTCGTAGGCCCAGTTGTAGCGCTTGCCCTGCAGCGGATAAGCCAGCGCGGCGGGCATCTGGGTGCGGAAATCGAACCGGTAGTCAGGGCCGCCGGCTTCCAGCAGCAGGACGGTGGTGTTTGGATCTTCAGTCAGTCGTGTTGCCAGAACGTTGCCGGCGGAGCCGGCACCAATAATGATGTAGTCAAATTGCAAAAAAACCTCCCGGTTAAAATATGGACTGGAATTTACCCATCTCAACCTGGATGGACTTCACCTGGGTGTAACTCTGCAGCGTCATCACGCCGTTCTCGCGGCCAATGCCGGAGTGTTTGTAGCCGCCAACCGGCATTTCCGCCGGGGATTCCCCCCAGCTGTTGATCCAGCAGATGCCGGCTTCCAGCTGGTGGATAATTCGGTGAGCGCGGTTGAGGTTGGGCGTCACCACGCCGGCGGCGAGGCCGTATTCGGTGGCGTTGGCGCGGCGAATGACCTCCGCTTCGTCGGCATAGCTGAGGATCGACATCACCGGGCCGAAGATCTCTTCGCGCACGATGGTCATCTCGTCGCTGCAATCGGTAAACACCGTCGGGGCGACCCACGCGCCGTTATCGAAACCGTCGCCTTTCAGCGCCTCGCCGCCGCACAGCAGGCGCGCGCCTTCGCGTTTGCCGCTCTCGATATAGCGCAGAACGTTGTCGCGATGGGGGAAGCTGACCAGCGGGCCGAAGTTGGTGTCGTCGGCAAACAGATCGCCGGCGCGGATGCGGGCCACCCGCTCGAGGATCTTGTGCTCGAATTCCGCCTTCTGTTTCGCCGGGACAAACACCCGGGTGCCGTTGGTGCAGACCTGACCGGAGCTGTAGAAGTTGGCCATCATGGCAATATCGGCGGCGAGGTCGAGGTCGGCATCATCGGCGATAATCAGCGGCGATTTGCCGCCCAGCTCCATGGTGACCTCTTTCAGTGATGAAGCGGCCGAGTTGGCCATCACTTTTTTGCCGCTGGCGACGCCGCCGGTGAAGGAGATTTTGGTGATGTCCGGATGCTCGGTCAGATACTGGCCGGTTTCCGCGCCGATCCCTGGCAGGACGTTAAACACCCCGTCCGGCAGGCCCGCTTCGCTGTAAATTTCCGCCAGCTTGAGGGCGGTCAGCGGGGTGACTTCGCTCGGTTTGAAAATCATCGCATTGCCAGCGGCCAGCGCTGGCGCCGATTTCCACAGGGCGATCTGGATCGGGTAGTTCCACGCGCCGATCCCGGCTACCACCCCCAGCGGTTCGCGACGGGTATAGACGAAGGAACTGTCGCGCAGCGGGATCTGGCTGCCTTCCAGCGCCGGGATCAATCCGGCGTAATACTCCAGCACGTCGGCGCCGGTGACGATATCGACGGCGGCGGTTTCGCTGAGGGGTTTCCCGGTATCCAGCGTCTCCAGCCGCGCCAGCTCATCGTTGCGCTGGCGCAGAAGGTCGACGGCGCGACGCAGGATACGCGAGCGTTCCATGGCGGTCATCGCCGCCCAGATTTTTTGCCCACGCTGCGCGCTCTCGACGGCGCGGTCGACATCCTCGCGTCCGGCAGCCTGAACGGTCGCCAGCACCTCGCCAGTGGCAGGGTTGATGGTCTCGAAGGTGCGACCGCTGGTGGCCGATGTATAACCACCATTAATATAAAGCTGCTGTTCTGCCATTCGGGACATAACGCCTCCTCGGTTATGGGTTCGGTAAATGCTGACGAATAAAGTGGCTGGTCAGCGACTGCGCCAGCGTTTTATCCAGCGGTTTGCCGCTGAGCGCCGCCCGCAGCCACAGGCCGTCTATCAGCGCCGCCAGCCCGTAGCCGGCCTCCTGCGCCTGCTCGCGCGGCAGCTCGCGGCGGAATTCGTACACCAGGTTCGACAGCAGGCGACGGCTGCTGACCTGCTGTAACCGATAAAGCATCGGCTGGTGCATGCTGCTGGCCCAAAAGGCCAGCCAGGCCTTCATCGCCGCGCTGCTGATCTGCGTCTTATCAAAGTTGCCGCCGACAATCGCCTGCAGGCGCTGGCTGGCGCTGCCGTCCGGCAGAGCGTGCAGACGGTTGAGCACCGCGTCGCGCAGCTGGCTGGTGATGTCGCGCATGGTCGCCTCCAGCAGACCATTTTTGTCTTTGAAATAGTGACTGATGATCCCCGTCGATACGCCCGCCCGCCGGGCAATCTGCGCGATGGTCGCGTCGTGCATACCGACTTCATTTATTGCGTCCAGCGTGGCGTCGATCAGCTGCCTGCGCCGGATCGGCTGCATCCCCAGTTTGGGCATTTTTGCCACTCCATTCATCAGCGTTGGTTAACTATTAAAGCGGTTTTTGATTGGACGTTCAATATAAAATGTGTCTTAATTGTTGCGGATTTGGATTTTAATAGTTACAAAAACAGTGGGGATACTGGATGACAGATCTTTCGCAAAGCAGAGAAAAGGACAAAATCAATCCGGTGGTTTTTTATACCTCGGCCGGACTGATTTTGTTGTTTTCCCTGATGACGATCTTTTTTCGCGATTTTTCTGCCGAGTGGATTGGGCGCACCCTGGACTGGGTGTCGAAAACCTTCGGCTGGTACTATCTGCTGGCGGCGACGCTGTATATCGTCTTCGTCGTCTGCATTGCCTGCTCGCGCTTCGGCTCGGTGAAGCTCGGGCCGGAGCAGTCAAAGCCCGAGTTCAGCCTGCTGAGCTGGGCGGCGATGCTGTTCGCCGCCGGCATCGGCATCGACCTGATGTTCTTCTCGGTCGCCGAGCCGGTGACGCAATATATGCAGCCGCCGGAAGGGGCGGGGCAGACCATCGAGGCGGCGCGCCAGGCGATGGTCTGGACCCTGTTTCACTATGGCTTAACCGGATGGTCAATGTATGCCCTGATGGGCATGGCGCTGGGATACTTTAGCTATCGTTATAATTTGCCTCTCACCATCCGCTCGGCGCTGTACCCGATTTTTGGCAAACGGATCAATGGGCCCATCGGCCACAGCGTCGATATTGCGGCGGTGATCGGCACCATCTTCGGCATCGCCACCACCCTCGGTATCGGCGTCGTGCAGCTCAACTACGGTCTGAGCGTGCTGTTCGATATTCCGGACTCGCTGGCGGCGAAAGCGGCCCTGATTGCGCTGTCGGTGATCATCGCCACCATCTCGGTCACCTCCGGGGTGGACAAGGGCATCCGCGTGCTCTCCGAGCTGAACGTCGCCCTCGCGCTGGGGCTGATCCTGTTCGTGCTGTTCATGGGCGATACCTCCTTCCTGCTCAATGCGTTAGTGCTCAACGTCGGCGACTACGTCAATCGCTTTATGGGCATGACGCTGAACAGCTTCGCCTTCGACCGGCCGGTGGAATGGATGAACAACTGGACGCTCTTTTTCTGGGCGTGGTGGGTGGCCTGGTCGCCGTTTGTGGGCCTGTTCCTGGCGCGCATTTCGCGCGGGCGCACCATCCGCCAGTTTGTTATGGGCACCCTGATTATTCCCTTCACCTTTACCCTGCTGTGGCTGTCGGTGTTCGGCAACAGCGCGCTGTATGAGATCATCCACGGCGACGCGGCCTTTGCCCAGGAGGCGATGGCCCACCCGGAGCGCGGGTTCTACAGCCTGCTGGCGCAGTATCCGGCGTTTACCTTTAGCGCGTCGGTGGCGACCATCACCGGTCTGCTGTTTTACGTTACCTCCGCCGACTCCGGCGCGCTGGTGCTGGGGAATTTCACCTCGAAGCTGAAGGACATCAACAGCGACGCCCCGAACTGGCTGCGCATCTTCTGGTCGGTGGCCATCGGTCTGTTGACCCTCGGGATGCTGATGACCAACGGCATCTCGGCGCTGCAGAACACCACGGTGATCATGGGGCTGCCGTTCAGCTTTGTGATTTTCTTCGTGATGGCCGGACTGTATAAATCTCTGAAAGTGGAAGATTACCGCCGGGTCAGCGCCAGCCGCGACACCGCCCCGCGCCCGATGGGCCTCCAGGATCGTCTGAGCTGGAAGAAGCGCCTGTCGCGGCTGATGAATTACCCCGGCACGCGCTATACCAAACTGATGATGGAGACGGTGTGCTACCCGGCGATGGAGGAGGTGGCGCAGGAGCTGCGGCTGCGCGGCGCGGCGGTGGAATTGAAGAGCCTGCCGCCGGAAGAGGGTGAGAACCTTGGCCACCTCGATCTGCTGGTGCACATGGGCGACGAGCAGAACTTTATCTACAAGATCTGGCCGCAGCAGTACTCGGTGCCGGGCTTTACCTATCGGGCGCGCAGCGGGAAATCCACCTATTACCGGCTGGAGACCTTCCTGCTGGAGGGCAGTCAGGGTAACGACCTGATGGACTACAGCAAAGAGCAGGTGATCACCGATATTCTCGACCAGTACGAGCGGCACCTGAACTTTATCCATCTGCATCGGGAAGCGCCGGGGAACAGCGTGATGTTCCCGGATGGCTAATCAGGGAAGCCCCCGTCGGGGAAAGGCTGACGGGGGCGATGGTCGTTACTGGTAGTTAAAGGCGTCCGGATGGTTGTCGAGGCTGCCGCTGAGGGCGGCAAACAGCACGGTTTTGCCATCGATGGACAGGGCATCGCTGACGTTAAGCCAGGTCAGCTTCTCCTGGTCGGTTTTTTCATCGACCACCGAGTAAACGCCGGACATCTGTTTGCTTTTTTCCGACCAGATCACCGCGATACGTTCATGGCCGCAGTCGTGGGGTTTGCAGGCGCTTAACACCTGCCAGGATTCGCTACCCAGTTTCACCGTCTGCGCGGGCGAACCGGTGCCGCCGGTGGTCACCCAGGCGGGCAGCTGATGGCCTTTGACCATCTGGTTAAACGACGCCCGGGTGGCGGCATCGTGAGCCAGACTGTTCAGCGTGACATCGCCTTGCGCCATAACGCTGGCGGAGGCGGCTAAGGCGACGATAGCGGTAAGAGCTTTAAACATGTTTCCTCCTGGACTTATTCCGTCCTCATAACAAGCCTCTTTATAGTGAGCGTAGAGAATGATTAATGCAAACTCTGACATATTTTCTGTGAATGATTAGAGGCGGTGCGCGCATGGACGTTACGCTAAGCGATATGCCATGATGCGGATTGATTTATTTTCCAAATATATGCCCTTGGGATAAAGCATTTAGCGAAGTGGCATAGTTATTCAGGCGATAAAGCATGGCGTATGTGAATCATCTACTGACGTTTATTGAGAGTAATCCGGCGCTGGCGGTGGGGTTTAATCTTATTCTGCTGCTGCTCTCCGGCATATTTGCCCATCTTTTATGCAAGTTCTTGCTGATTAAAGTGGTGCGTAAGGTCTTCTTTAGTAGCCACAAACAGGATGTGCCGCTGGAGAAGGATCGACGTATCGCCGAAAAGCTGTCCAATTTCATTCCGGTTATTATCGTCTATTACGTTCTGCAGTTTATGCCGGCGATGCCGGCATCGCTGGTGACGGCGATTAATACTATCTGCGGGATCTTGTTTTTTATTTTTATGTCGGTGTTTTTCAACGAGATGCTGGATATTGTCAACAGCTCCTATCTGCGAAAGACCAAACGTAAAAATCATTCCATTAAGGGCTATATCCAGATAGGCAAAATCTTAGTCCACATCCTGGCGGCGATTATGATCCTCGCCGTGATGTCGAACAAATCGCCGATCATTATTATCTCCAGCCTGGGGGCCGTGGCGGCGGTACTGATGATCGTGTTCCAGCATACCCTGCTGTCGCTGGTGGCGAACGTTCAGCTGTCGTCCAACGACGTGCTCCAGCTGGGGGACTGGATTGAAATGCCTGACAAGAACCTCAGCGGTGAGGTGACGGATATCGCGCTGCACACCATTACCATCCGTAACTGGGACAATACCATCTCCCGTATCCCGACCAAGAATTTCCTCACCGAGACCTATACCAACTGGCAGGCGATGTTCTCCTCCGGGGCGCGGCGGATCATGCGCAGTATCGCCATCGATCAACACTCGGTGCGTTTTCTCGACCAGGAGATGCTCTCCTCGATGCTGACCATCCGCGGGGTGAGTGAGCCTCTGGCGACGCTGCTTGACGGCCGGGATCCCGGCGGCGTGGCCGACCGCTGGTTTATCGATAACGGGCTGACCAACCTGACCCTGTTTCGCCACTATCTGATGCACTATCTCGCCGAGCGGCCGGATATTATTAAGGAGATGTACATTGTAGCGAGAACGCTGAAACCGTCGCCGTCGGGTATCCCGCTGGAGATTTACTGCTTCACCTCCTCGACGCTGTGGAAAGACTACGAAAACACCCAGTCGGCGATATTTGAGTACATTACCGCGGTGGCCGGACAGTTTTCCCTGCGCCTCTATCAGTATCCCGCCGGGCACGATTTCTGGCGTCTCTCCCAGGAGCACGCCGCCCGGACGGGCCTGCCGCCGTCGGCCGAAGGCTAAGCGCTGATCTGCTGGCGCCAGAGGGCGATCTCCTCCTCCAGCCAGGCGATGAACCGGGCGACTTCCGGCCGGTTCTCCGCCTGCGGGGAGACGGTTAGCCAGTAGTGCCAGGGGTAGGGGACGGTGACGGCGGTGAGCTGCACCAGCTCGCCGCGGGCTATCGCCCCCGCCACCAGGGAGCGCCGCTCCAGCGCCACGCCGGCCCCCAGGCGGACCGCCTCCAGCACCAGATTGGAGTCGTTCAGGCGCAGGCCCGCGGGGACGATCGGCTTTTCCAGCCCCGCCTGGCTGCACCAGGCGTTCCAGGACTCCATGGAAAAAATGATATCGCTGGCGGCGATCGCCTGCGGGGTGGTCGGCAGGTTACCGCCGCGATAGCCGGGGGCGGCGACCACCAGCTGTTCATCGGCAAACAGATGCCGGCTTTCCATCCCCTCCCAGTCGCCTTGCCCCATGCGTATGGCCAGATCGATACCCTCCTGTTGCAGGTTAACCACCGCCAGGCTGGTCAGCAGGCGCACCGCGATCTGCGGATGCCGCGCCTGAAAGCGCGCCAGCCGCGGCAGCAGCCAGTGGCAGCCAAAGGAGGGGAGCGTCGCCAGGGACACTTCCAGGGTGCGGGGTTTGATCTGCACCATGCGCGTGGCGTCGGCGATGTGCTGTAACGCCTCGCGGATTTGCAGGGCATAGAGCCGTCCTTCTTCCGTGATGCGCACTCCGCGGCCGTGGCGGATAAAGAGCGTGACGCCGACCAGGGCTTCCAGCTGTTTGATGTGCTGGCTGACCGCCGAATGGGTCACGCTCAACTCGTGGGCGGCCTGCGTCACGCTGCCGAGGCGCGCCACCGCCTCAAAGCTGCGCAGGCTGGCGACAGGGGGAAAATCTGCCATGGTGGTTTCTCTGTCAGTGAGTCGATACGTTAACGTTACTACCGGGTTAGCGGCTTTTAAAGCCGCTGCAAACAGGCTGAAAAGGAGCCAAATGCCGCCTCAGTCGGTATAGCACAAGGGGAACTGGAGGGCTACCGCGAATCTCCAATCTGTTAGTTTGACTAACCATTGCGGTAAGTATCTGGTGATATTCGCGGCCTCGGTTTTCCAGTAAGGTAAAGCCGCAACCCCTTTATCGCAGGCAGGAGTGACGATGAAACTCATTGGTATGATGGATTCACCTTATGTAAGACGCGTGGCGGTTTCTCTGGCGCTCTATGGCGTGGAATTCGAGAGCCTGCCGCTATCGGTCTTTAGCGGCTTTGACGAATTTTCCCGCATTAATCCGGTGGTCAAGGCGCCGACGGTGGTGCTCGATAACGGGACGCAGCTGATGGACTCCACGCTGATCCTCCACTATTTCGAAACGACCAATCCGGCCGGGCGCCGGCTGCTTCCCGCGCATCCCGAGGCGCTGGCCCGCGATCTGCACCTGCTGGGGGTGATCCTCGCCGCCTGTGAAAAAGCGGTCCAGCATGTTTATGAGCACCGTCTGCGGCCGGAAGAGAAGCAGCATCAGCCGTGGATAGCCCGGGTGACCGGCCAGCTGCTGGCCGCCTGTCGGGAGTGGGACGCCCGGCTGGCAGACCGCGCCGCCGCCGCGCAGCCGGATCAGGTGCTGGTCACCAGCACGGTGGTCTGGTCCTTTATCCAGTTGATGATCCCGGCGGTGGTGTCGGCAGCTGAGTTTCCACATATTCGCGCGCTGGCGGAGAAGGGGGAGGCGCTGCCGGCGTTTCAACAGTATCCGCTGGGTTAACGGCAGGGGTGGAGAGGGGCGCCGCAGCGTGGCGCCCTGAAGCAGGAGAGGATCACCAGCAGACAAACCCGCCGTCGACCACCAGGTCTACGCCGGTAGGCGGGAAGCTAGCCCTGCTATCTGCGGGCAGGGAAAGCAACCGTAAGTCAACTTTTACCCTCGTTTTTCATCTTGCTCAGACTGTTTTGCTGGCCGACTCTTGCGTGGATACGGATTGCGCTTTCAGGCGACGAGTTGCTCTTTCATCCGATGCAACGTAACCCGTGAGAAAAATACTCACCACATAGAGACCGGCGAAGACAAACAGTACGCCTTTTGCGCCAAAGCTGGCAAACAGCAAGGCGACTAACATGGGGCCAACAAAGCTGGAAAGCCCTGCGCCCAGGTTGAGAACCGACATTGCAGCGCCTTTTCTTTCCGGCTCAAGGGACGGAACTAACGCTGTGAGCGGGCAGAAACCGGCGATTAACGCGCCGTAGATACAGCCCATCAGCAGCATGGCCATAAAGTTACCGGCAAACCATACCGGGGCATACGCCATCATAATCATGGTGCAGGCACAGCCAAAGCCGCCAAAGATTTGTACCGCGCGTCCCCAGCCAATGCGGTCACCCACCATTCCCCAGATCAAATTGAAGGCAATATTGACGGTAAATGTTAGCGCCCAGACTTTTAACCATTGTTCGGTGGTGAAACCATGCTGCGCCAGATAAACAGGAAAGAATACGGGTAAGGCAAATTGCGACGTAGTGTTGATCAGCCTGACCAGTCCGCCGATGCCAACTTTGGGATTCTCTTTCATAATCGAGATACCGCTGAGCAGAATGGAAAGCTGATCGCCTATGGAGGTATTTTCCCGGACGGCGCCTTTCACAAAGAACAGTACGATTGCGGTACCAGCCAGCGCCCAGCCGATCGCGCTCCACAGGACCCCAATATGGCCAATGACAGGGATCATTAACGAGGCATAGAAGTTTGCCACAATGTATAAGCCACCGGTAAAGGCCAGATAGAACCAACCTACCGCGGTAGCCAGGGTTTTCGGCGGATTGCGGTAGGTCACCCACACCAGGAAGGAATAGCAAAACAACGGATAACCCAGACCACGGATACAGTAGGTTGGAATAATAATGGCGAAATTCATCGTTGGCAGTGCCACCAGCAGAAACAGAACCTGGCCCACCAGCCAGCAGGAAGCGCCAATCAACATGGTCTTACGCGGGCCGATGGCTTCAGCCATCACCCCCGACAGCCACGCCCCGATCGCAACGGCAATACCGTAGATAGCGATAAGCGTGGCGCTTTGCGGCATCGTAAGACCGCGTTCGATGAGAAAAGGAGAAATCCACGCTTGCTCAACACCGTCGCCGACAATAAAAAGCAAAACGCCTAACAGACCCCAAACTAAATCAATACGAAGACCGAGTATGGTTTTCGGTTGCTGATGAGATAAATGCATTACTCACTCCATATATTTTCTATACCCATTATCATTCGAGTTATTGAGACATGGTAATGCAGTCAATGACTCAGCCAGAGTAAGACACTCTTGCTTGAATAAGCGCATCAGTCCATTTTGATAAGACTCAAAATCTAAGGGTATTGCTCCAAAAGCAGATACTGTGATTTAACGGCGCAGAAGCCTTGCTGGCTGTGTGCAAGCCAGCAAATAGTTAAGATATCAATACGCAATTTTAAATTGTGCGAAAGGCGATAAACCTACCTGCGCTTATAAATAGTTACAGTCATCAATGGGGGTATATATTAAATATTCATTTGGCTGAACCAGCTTTAAATAAGGTTCGTTCTACCGCATGCTGCCATTCACGCCAACGCTTCTGTAAACGACCGTGGCGTTCCATATTGGGGCGGAATTCACTATGAACGGAAAGATAATTTCTCATATCCTCATCGCTCATCTGCGATAGGGCTTTACGGGCCAGCAGCGCAGCACCGATAGCCGACAGCTCGGGAATATCACTGCGCATCACCGGGCAGCCAAGCAGATCGGCCTGATACTGCATAAGCCAGTCATTTTTGGTGGGGCCGCCGTCAACCATGAGCGCTGTAAGCTTAAAATCTTTATGTTGCCGCATGGCGATCACCACGTCAGCAATTTGATAAGTAATAGATTCTAACGCCGCGCGGATCAGATGTGCACGTTTGACGCCTCTGCTTAAGCCGCAGATCACCCCGCGCGCGTTTTCATCCCACCATGGTGCGCCCAAGCCGGTGAGGGCAGGAACAAAATAGACGCCAAGCGTAGATTCAACGGACGCCGGTAGCGTATTGAGCTCATGAGCAAGTTCATGATCGGGCAGTTCGCTTAATCCTGTACTGTCGGCCATCCAGGCAATGGCGTCGCCGGTGTGCGGAATATTGCCTTCCAGCCCGTAAACGATTTTTTCACCATCATGCCAGGCGACGGTTGTTGCCAGCGACTGAATATCGCATTGGGCGGATTTTACCGGCGCCATCACTGAAGAGCCGGTGCCATAAGTGGCTTTAACGCAGCCCATTTCCCCTAATGCATGACCAAAGAGAGCGGCATGCGAGTCACCCACCATGGACATAATAGGAATGCCGTCAGGAATATTTTTCAAACCCTTAGTATGACCAAATAAGCCGGCGGAAGGTTTTATTTGCGGCAGCGCGCAGCGTGGGATCTGAAAAATTTCCAGCATCTCGTCGTCCCAATCTCCGCTTTGCAGATTGAAAAGCTGGGTACGGGAAGCATTGGAATAGTCGCAGCTAAAAGCGTCACCCTCGGTCAGATTCCACAGTAGCCAGCTATCAATCGTGCCGAGGCAGATTTCGCCGCTTTCCGCCAGTGAATGGCCGTTGGGTATAGAATCAAGGAGCCAGCGCATTTTCGAGGCCGAGAAGAGCGGAGCGACGGGAAGTCCCGTTTTCCGTTTAATGATCGGCTCCATATGATCTCTGCGTAGCCCTTCGCAAAAATTCGCTGTACGCGAGCATTGCCAGGTTATCGCCGCACTCAGGGGCTTACCATTTCCCCGGTACCATCCAATTGCGGTTTCACGTTGGTTACTGATCGCTAACGCCTGCACATTTTCCGCGCCGACATGTTCGATAGCCTTAGCAATAACGTGCAGTGAGGCGTCAATGAGTAGTTCACCTGATTGCTCAACCCAGCCTTCGCGCGGCGTCTGGATGGACAGAGCCTGGGAAAATTTGGCAATAACATTTCCAAGGCTATCCAGCGCCACAGCTTTGGCGTTAGTGGTACCTTCATCAAGAGCAATAATGACTTCTTTGCAAGCTGACATAGTTTTCTCCAAAAACACATAAATCCTGGTGGACCCGCAAGATGACTCCGTGCGATATGCAGGTCGTAAACGTGGGGCGATGTTGTGCTTTTCTATTTGAATATATATTCAGTATCGATTATTTATTTAATACGATAGTCAGATTGTGGCATGGGGGCTACTGGCAAACGCTTCAAATGTGTCTGGAGTCACATTTTTATCCTCAGTCCGAAATGCAGAAGGAGTGAGCATAAGGTTAACTAATTGAAATTAAAATATAACAGTTGTTATCGAAAAGGCGTGGCCAGACATACCGCGCGGCTTCTGGTTAGCCCTCTCCCTGGTGTGAAGGCCTGGCGACGGGAAACCCGTTCGCTTTTCCCGGCCGTCGGCGATCTTTTCTTGCATGGGCTCTGGACAAAGAAACGGTCAATCGATTACGCTATTTGAATAAAAATACATATATGAATATTTATTCAATCCCGTTGTGGCGTGTTCTGCACCCGCCGTTCAGCACGCCTTGCAGACTGGAGCCACGCAGACGGTTATGTCGCGGCAGCAAGCCTCAGAGCAGCGGGGGATAGCCGGTTCGGGGAGGCGAAATGACCAGTGGGATAGGGGCAAGGAGAGTGGACCAGCGGAGGGTTTGCGCGCTCCCTTTCAGCTTCCTTGTTAAAGATTTTATTTAATGATTAAGGAGTAATATCGCTATGGCGAGTTGTGCATCCCGTAAAACATTAGCCAACGCTATTCGCGCCCTGAGCATGGACGCTGTACAGAAAGCCAAATCCGGCCACCCGGGTGCCCCGATGGGTATGGCTGACATTGCCGAAGTGCTGTGGCGTGATTTCCTCAACCATAACCCGACCAATCCGGCCTGGGCTGACCGTGACCGTTTTGTCCTGTCCAATGGCCATGGTTCGATGCTGATCTACAGCCTGCTGCACCTCACTGGCTACGATCTGCCGATATCCGAGCTGAAAAACT
>ERZ809074.2476-NODE-2476-length-20120-cov-5.371692_pt1 | contig 20120 bp, 7 predicted proteins | sample MGYA00520795_ERZ809074 | MGnify/ENA primary metagenome ERZ809074 (study PRJEB31570, sample SAMEA3212989) | Homo sapiens | biome: human-gut; feature: human gut; material: fecal | place: Sweden | collected 2011 ...
GCTGCCGGAGCGGTGCTTAAGCCGCAAGGCGGGAATTGTGCGGTGTTGCCCAAGGTCTATCTGAAATCAAAAAACGCCGGATATTTCCATTTTTCAGCTGCACCCCAACAAAAAAGCAGCGGCCAGCAATCTGCCAGCCGCTACTTACCTTATTATAATAGCGTTCCCGGATGTTCCGCTCCGCTTCATCTCAATTACTCTTCGCTGTCATCCGGGATATCTTCCTCAAAAGCATCCATCCAGCTTTCGTTGTGCCACTTATCTTTTTCACCTTTTTCCTTGGCGGCAACCTTCTGCCGTTGTGCCTGGTCGTTCATTATGGTGCCGATCGGGTTCAGCGCGCGTTCTTCAATAATGTGGTAGAACAGCCCCATCGGGTTATTCACGTTGGGGTCCTTGGCGGCCTTTGCCCAAAACACATCAAAGTCCAGTTCATGCGCCATAGCTTCCATCAACGGGGTCAGGCTGCCATACTTTTCAATCACTTCATTCATGCAGGCCAGGTAATGCAGCCGCATTTCGTCTTTCAGCCCATTGCGCAGGCTGGAAGGCGATGGCACGCACCGCGCTGCCAGGTGGCGGTAAATTTCGTGGTAAGCGCCGCGCTGGCCGCTCGTCAACGTCTTTTCCAGGTATCCATCATCTACAAACTTTGCAAACTCTTTTCGCATATCCTGCCGTTTTACAATCGTTTCGGGAATCAGCTCTACCTTGGGCGGCTCCGGCTCCGGCAGCGTTTGCTGCACCGGCTCGTCCATCACATGGTACTCCGCTTCCAACAGCTCCTCTTTGGGTTCTGCTGCCGGCTTTGCCTTGCGGAAAATATAAATGCGATAGTTATCCATATCCTCGCGCAGCACCTTGTTCAGGTACCGCGCCGGGCTGCGCATCGTCTGCGACCGGGGAATGATCTCCTGTGCATAGCGGGGTGCCACACCGGCCAGCCAACTGGTCAGCCCGCCGCAATCCAGGATGATGGCATTCATCTTTCCAAACACCGTTTTGTTGCCGCCGTCCTGCTCGCCATCGCCTGCCTGGATGGTGCAGCAGGCATCTGCCAACACATCAATGATCACTTCCACCGCGTGCAGCTCTTCGGGCGTAATCTCCGCGCGCAGCTGATCCATGCGCGCTTTCACAACAATTTCCTCCCGCAGCTCGGTGCGGTGGCGTCCAAAGGAATAGGGGATCGTTGTTTCCGGTGCCGAAACATAATCAAAGGTGATCACGCTGGGGTCATCCAGCAGCGAATCCTCAATCGCCACGGTGGGGCGGCCCTTCTTTTTGCTCTTTTTGCGCACTGTGCTGTTGATGCTGTCCAGGTTGGCCTGTGCGGCGGCATCATCCACCGGGTCAATCGTTACCACCAGCGAAAGAACCTTCTGCCCCTTTTTTTCGTACACATCGTAATTAAAAATAATATCCGTCTTTTCGTTAATTTCCGCCTTTGCCTTTTCCAGTGCCAGGCGGCGGAAATCCGACCATCGGTTGGCCGTATACGAAAGCTGTTCATACAGCATGCTCAGGTTCCATACCAGCGGTTCCCCGGCCGCTTTCTTTTTCAGGTACAGGCTCTGGTAGCTCTTGCACAGCTCGTAAATGCGGATGGAATAGGTGGACCGCATCAGCATAGTGTAGGTCACATCCATGGTGGTATACAGGGTTTTCAGCTGCACCAGGTGCGGTTTCAGCACCGGATCCAGCGTGATGGTCATGCGCGCGCGGCCCTCATCAATGCGCACTTTATCAATCCAGCGGAATGTTTCCACCGTGGAAGTTCCGTTATTCTTGATCCACTGGATGGGCGCGTTGGCCAGCTCCTCAATATTTTTGCGCACCTGCTTGTACAGCGCCCCGCTGTGCGGGTCCATGCCGGTCATCTTGATAAAATCATAAATGCTCAGCTCATAAGAGGGCAGGTCCGTATCCTCCGGCTTAATCATCGAAAAAATATGCAGCATCAGGCGCTGCTGGCTCAGCGTCAGGTTGTTGCGCGTCATCTGTACAAGGTCATTGGATTTGCGAACGATGGTCTGGTCCCCGCGTTCTTCAAACGTAACGACAAACGGATCATCTTTTTTCTGTTTACTTGCCGCCATAAGCAGGGGTCTCCTATATCGGTTGCTGTATCCCGGGTGGTCACGCACATCATGCTAAACATTATAGCACATCCTGTTGTCCAGCGCAAGAATTGCAAATTTACACAGGGTTTCACCGCCATTATCCTGTGCAAAATGCAACACCCGCGTTGTGGTTTGCCATACATCCTGTGGGGGTTGCCGCCCGGGTACAGGTTACACAGGGTTCTATTGTGCTTTCTGTCCTGCTGCTTCAGAGTTCTGTAACCTGATGGAATGGCAACACCAATTTTTTCCCGTTCTCCCCCATCTCCCGGCTTACCTCTGGTTGTTATTATGGCTTAGATATTTAGTTCTATATTAGTAATAGGTAGAGCCTGTGTAATTTAACAACGCAAACCTGTGTGTTCAACCAACTGCAGCCTGTGCATTCCACCACCATTTTCCTGTGCGGAAAGCAACCTGCGTAAAGTTGCAAATAAGCCAAAAATAGCCAAACCTGTGTAAATTGCAACACGGGGAACGGGCCTATCCTGTGTGGTTTTCCAACAGGTACGCGGGTCACGGCGGGGCAAAGGAGCGGGAATACCCTGTGTAAAATGCAACTGTTCCGGGGGTAACCTGTGCGTTTTTCCAACGGTAAGCGGCATAGGGAAACAAGGCAATCCTGTGCGTTTTTCCAACACGTTTCGGGAATGTTCGGCACAGAATGCGGGCAAAACCCTGTGCAAAATTGCAACAGCTCAGAGTTGCTTCAAATAAATCAGTTGCAAATTTACACAGGGTAGCACCCCTTATATTATAAGGTAAGTGCCGCACAGAATGGCGCGTGAGGGGTTGCAGTTTACACAGGATAGATTGAAAGCAGGGAGCTGGAGGTGTATCTGAAAACAAAGAAAAAGCTCGTCTGTTTCAGTAAACGCAGCCGGATTTTGTGCTTGCGAAAGATCCGCTATTTTCGTTGCTCTCAGATGCACCTCAGGAGCTGGCGCAAATAGAGATCGGCAAGGGGGGACCGGGAATCAGGGGCAGGGCAGGGGGGACAAAAAAGTGAATGGCAGATCTGCAGCAAACCCGCACCCCGTTGTAAAGGGAGAACGGCGTCCCGTTGGCGGGCGTGCAATCCACCAAACCCGCACCCGCCGCCGCAAACACCGCAAACCGGTTGCAGGGGCGCGGTGTACCCATCGCGCCGCAAAAAAACGGGAACCGTGCGCCGCAAACCTGCCATCCCTTCCACAAGGCGCCCACCCCGCCGCCAGGCCCCGCCGCAAACAGGCGTATGCGAAACAAATAATTGCGCAAAAACAGGAAAATGCAACAAAAAAGGCGAATTTTGCCGCAAAGTTGCGCTCTGTGTGCGCAGAGGATCATAAACGCGCGGTCAAAGTATATAAAAGGGACCGCTGCCAAAAAGAAAATCAGGAGTAAATGATACAAAGGCTTTGAACACATTATATAATTGGAGGAAAACGCAATCAGTAAAAGTGCTGAAAAACAGGAATTTACGTGGATTGTATTGCCTTTCGGGTATAAAGGTGCTATACTTTAACACTGAAAAGTAAATGCGCAATGAGAAGATTCGATGCGGTTTTTTTTTGAAAACAACATGGCAACGGTTGCGCAAGTAAAAGAAGCTGGCTTCTTTTACTGTTTCACAGGGATCCCCTGTGGAACAATGTGCTTCCATCAAGCCAGCGCGAAAGACGGGTGAGCAGATTGAATAGAACAGGAAAAAACACAACAGGTTGGGCGCGCCGGCTGACAGCGCTGCTTGTCACCGCTTGCCTGGTTATGGCAATGGCCCTGCCTGTATACGCCGAGGTGAATCTTCTGCCCGACGCACCTGACGAAGTAGAGCTGCTGGAGGATGAGCAGGGAACGGCCTCCGGGGAGGATACCGTTCCGCCGGAGCAGAACGCCGCCACCCCGGTGCCGGATGCCGCCACCCCGGAACCGGAACAAAGCGCCGAGCCGGAGCAGCCCGCCCCGACCGAAACGCCGGAGCCCACGGCAGAACCCACCCCGACCCCGGAACCGGCAGCCACCGCAACGGCCACCCCTGTGCCGACCGTGACCCCCACCGCCACCCCGGAACCGACCGAACAGCCGCAGAAGATGTACGCCGCAAGAAGCGTGGGTAACGTGCAGGCAGTTAGTGAGCAGGAAGCGACAGATGGATTCACGGTTTACTTTGTCGTTCCGGATAAGATGCCAAAAAATAGTGAAACTGTGGCCGTTTTAGATTCCGATGCAATTAGGCTTAATGTAAAAACGGGCAATAATTCTGATAATGAGGTGCAGTGGCATTGGCATCAAATGGAGTGGACTGGATGGAAAACAAAAGATGGACATAAGATTTATGCCGTTAAGAATTGTAAAGATATAAGAGGAGAAAAATTTCTAGAAATACAGTTCCAGTTATACTGGAATTCTGCTTGGAATGATAAAGATTGGAAAGGACAGATTACGCTAACAGAGCTGCAACAGACTATAAACTTCTACAATAACAAAATGTATGATCCAACTAAAAATAGTGATCCAACTAAAGGTGAATGGACAGACGATACCATCCTGACGAGTCATACATACTTTGCAGGCAAGACCATTAAGTTTGAAAACCGCAGTACAGTTGATTTAAAGAATGTAAAAGCAGACTTTTATATTCCTGACAAAGACGGAAGCTTAAAGCCGGTCAACAATGATTCAACAGCTCAAGATGCAACCCAAGGTAAAACAATCAACTTTACCATCCCATCCGAAGATTGCTCTTATATCCAGTTTACATGGGAGGGTGGCTCTAGCAAATATTATAACTTCTATGGTGAACCTGTTAGTGATAATGATAAAGAATCCTTTAGGTACAGTGAAGCAAATAACTGCTTTATCTATACTGACGCAGACAACGTAAGATGGGGTATAGAAAACTCTTTCCGTATCTATTACGATGCTACTTTCTCAAAGATGGCATTGACGGGAGATACCGGCGACTATTCAATCCCCAAAGCCAATCAAAGTATGGTTTACTACGGCTTAAAAGGAGATGGCCAAGAAAGCAAATACGGCACAATGAGCCGGATTGAGGGCACAGATTACTATGTAGCAGATGTGCCGGATGGCTATACCCAAATCGTATTCGCTTCGTATCCGTTGAGTGACAATAGTAGCCTTGCAACCTGCGGCAACAGTACAGGTTGGGAAACCATCCCTTCAGACTATCAGAAAACGGAACAGTGCTTCTATGCGGATACGAATGACGATGCAGTATATAGCAATGGCCAGCGTGGCGGCTACTGGGCTCCAAAAGATACCTCGCGTGCCGAAACGTGGAAAAATACTGGCACTAAAGTAGTAGATATTGCATCCGATAATTTTACGGAAGAAGCAAAGACAAAATATGTTACCAGTACGCTGTATGACTATTATACAGACTATGAACTAAATGGGAATAATAGAGATAAGTATAATAGTACATATTATACACCGGGAGAAAAAGGCGGCTTTGCAAGTCAAAGAAGCTGGGTCGTGTTCCGCCAATTTGACAGCGCATTAAGTGATTATTACAGGAACTGCAATGCGCAATATCCGATTTATACCGGTCATTTCCAACCTACTTATTCAAACTGGGGAATTAAGTTTGAGGAGATTAGTGCTGCATTGAATCTTTGGGGGTTTAATAGCGACTTCGATAAAAAAAATCGCTTCATGGCAATCAATAACTCCACAATCAATGAAGATGGAAATGGTACACGTTATGACTATGCCTACCAAGGCCTGGTCGAAGATCATACCTCCACAAGTGATGCAACAGGTGAGCCGCTGCTGAAGGATACACTGAAGGATACAAAAGTAGTAGAACCGCACTTCAACAAAGAGTTCCTGAGCGGCACCAACAGCAAAAATGCAAAGCTTGGCGATGTGTACAATAATGTTGCGTTCCCCTTTACCAAGAAACAGATTTTTGATGACGATACGGGCGTTGATTACTGGTACTTTGACAGCCAGGATACGACCCTGTACCTGAAACAGGATGCCAACACAGAGCAATATTTCCTGAAATCAAGCACAGACGAGCGGGAAAAGTCACGCAATCTTGATTCTACCTCCGCACAAAAAACGATAACCAAAGAAGGCAAGACCGAGCCTGTAAGTTCCTATGGCTACTTCCCGTTCAACGAAACCGCAACTGCGGGCCGGGCTTCTACCTACAATTACGGCTTTGGCACCAAGCTGCAGATGGATTTTACCCTGACGGATGACGGTATGGTAGAAACCAATAAGACGGGTGAAGATGGAAAAAAGGAAAAAACCAACATCAAGTTCTTCTTCTCCGGTGACGATGACGTTTGGGTATTCATTGATGGCAAGCTGGCGCTTGACGTTGGCGGCGCCCATGGTAAGGTTTCCGGCCTGCTGGAATTTGGCGAGAGCAAGAAAGATAAAAACAAAAATAGTGTAACAGCCTATGTCAGTAAGGTCAAAACAGGCGGAACGTCAGGTAGTGATCAAGATGGAAAAATTGTCAAGACCGTAAAATATAATGGCGAGGACATCAATTTCTGCGCGCAAGACACTACTCTTGATGACCTCGACAAAGGCAAAAAGCACACCCTTACCATGTACTATATGGAACGCGGTATGTGGGAGTCCAACATGGCGGTGGCGTTCAACTTCCCGGATAATAACGAGCTGCAGGTTCAAAAAGAGGTCGATCTGAAAAACGTTACTGATGAGGACTTCAAAAACTGCTTTAAAAACCAGAAAATCTTCAACTTCACCATCCAGAACCAGGCAACCCATTATGGAACAACACCGGCCGCTATACCGAATCCAAGCGATACCCAAAAGGTGAATTTGACTGCGGAAGGTAACAAGATTGAACCCGCAACCCCAGAAAAGAAAGATGACTACATTTTCGAGTTGGTTAAAAACCCCTGGCCAGATTCCGGGAATGAAAACGAAAAGGTCCTTCACTGGTACGCACGCTATATGGATACGCAAAGTGCAGCGCGTGAGAAACGTCGTGGCATCCTGACGCTGGAAAACCCCATCAATATCGAAAAAATGCGCTTCCTTACGTTCCAGGTTTACGTTTCCCAAAAAGATGGTAGTGACCTTTCCCTCAACAACCTGTATCTGGAACTGCTGGATAATCAAGACCTGCTGGAGCCTCCAAAATCCCCCGGCCAAAAAGGCAGCCTTGGCACAACAGGCATTAACGGCGCAACGTATGGCTCGGTCGAAGTGACGACAGACCAATGGGTCACCGTAAAGCTGGACCTGCACAAGATGAAAGAGCAGGGCGATTTTAACAACAACGTTACAACCATCCGCGTGGGCGATAACTATAACCGCAACATCTATTTCAGGAACTTTACCTTCATTCCCAAAGCGGTGCCAAGTAAGATGACCGGCTTTACAACCGATCAGGAGAAAATCCCGGATTACGGCTCCGCCGAAAGCGGTCAGTTGAAAAACGCCGAAAACGCACAGTACACCTCCAACATGGACACAGACACCCAGTTGGTGGACGGTGACGGACGCTTTGTTCTGGAAGCTGGAGAAACCGTTACCTTCAGCGACCAGTTCCGCCGCGGCAGCTACATTTCGCTCAAAGAGGAACTGAACGAAAACCTGTACGACACCACATGGACGGTGTGCGAGAACGGGCAGGCGGTTACTTGGATGAAGGGCGATAGCAAATCCGTGACAGTTACCAACACGAACAAGTCGCTGGATGGGCAGAAGGTTCCCGCCGACGGCCCCGATGATGGCCGAACGGAAAAGATTACGGATGCGAAGGAACAAGTAAGCGGCGATGTTAAAAACCAGTATGACGGAACCAAACCCAAAGGCGACACCATCGTCTTCCGCTCCTATAAGGACCCGGACGAAACAAGCTCCACGCTGACAAAGCTAAAGGTAAAATACGTCAACACCGTCAAAACCGGCGGGCTGAAAATCCAAAAGAAGGCCGCAGACGGTGAGGATGAAAACATTAAAGGCACCTACAGGTTCAAAGTTACCTTTAATAATGTTGGCGGTGAGGGTCTGGAAGGAGAAAATCCCATCGAAAGATATGTTGATATCGACATGAGCAAATCCGGCGACCACACCGGAACCATCACCGGCATCCCCGTTAACACCCGCTATACCATCGAGGAAGTCGGGGAAGTCAAGAGCGCCGATGGTAGAACCGATGGTGCCAAACTGCAAAGCGTAACTGTTCCGAATGGTCAATCCGCCCATGTGATCAACAACACCATGGTGGAAGGCATGATTGTGAAGAGCGAAGATCCGAACAATCTGCCAATTACCGCAATCTTTACCAACACCACGCGCACACTGATCAACATTGAGTTCGACAAGCTCTGGAAAGATGCAAATGGTAAGGACGATCTTAGCACTGCGAAGCGGCCGGGACAAATCTACATCCAGCTCCAGCGCCGCCTGGCAAACAGCACAAACGATGATGACTGGAAACCGGTAAACTACGGCAGCACGGACTATGTTACCATTACCCCCGATGATAATAATGGCTGGAAGTATACCTTTAGCGGTTTGGATCAGTACCAAATCAATGCTGACGGCAGTCAAGCCAATTATGAGTACCGCATTGTGGAAGGTACGGTGAAGAATGACCAATTTGAACAGGTAGCACCAGGCAAAACCATTACGATTAAGGGCAATACGTATGTTGTAACGGCTAAAGCAACACCAAACAGCGAAAAGGACAGCACGGGCAGCTCAACAGGCAATACAGCCACAGCAAACAGCGAAACGAACAGCGAAACCGGCGCAACTACAACGCCAGCCAAAGCCACCGATGGAACCATCACCGGCGACAGCGGCACGATTGTGCTGACCAACAAGCTGCAGAACCCGAAGTTTGTACTGGATATCATCAAGAAGGACGCGGAAAAAGGCGAAAATAACAATGAAGTATTCTTGAAAGATGTTGAGTTCAAGCTGGAAAAGCTGAAAGCCGAAACAACAGCCGGAGGAGAACCGCAGGTAGATACTACCTATAAATTCAATAGCACAAACAATAGCACAAACATAGGTTCCATTACCGCCAAAACGGACGAAAACGGCAAAATCACCAAGGTGTTCGCAAATCTGGAACCCGGTACATACCGCCTGACGGAAACCAAGGCACATCCGGGGTACAACCTGTTGGCACAGCCAATTGTGATCGAATTTACCCAAGGCGGCGAGTGTTTTATTGATGGGGAGAAAATTACGGACACAAAAACGTTTGTGCAGTCCGGCAACACCTACACCATGAACCTTACCGTTCTGAACCGTAAAACGCCTGAGCTGCCCCACACGGGTGCAGACGCGCCAAGCCTGTGGCTGCTGATCGGCATGCCGCTGGCGGTGGCAGGGCTGTTGATATTCACATTCCGCTACAACAGGAAAGGGGGCCGGCGACATTAACCATCCCCCGGAAACCCAGCAACCCCCAGGATGCAGGGCCTGCCCGCCAGTGCGCGCCCGTTTACGGCAGGGCGCAGCCATAAGCCGGGGTGTGTAACTGAAAAGCGGAAAATATCGCCTGTTTTTATAAGCGCAGCCGGATTTTGTGTTAAGAAGCCTTGGGATCCGGAAAGGATTCCGGCGGCTCTTTGCCTTACATCCTGCTTGTGGCTGCGAAATATCCGTTATTTCCTTTGGTTTCAGATGCACCTTAAGCCAAGTGGGCAAGCGGCCCAGTTTTTCCTCCTTTTTTCTTCACGGCACAGTGCGGGCGGCGCGGCAGCGTTTCCCCGCTGCAGCGCCCCGCACTGCACGCCGTGCTGATGCAGAACCCTTAAGCCGGGCGGCCCCGCCGCCCATCCGATGATGATTTTTTTAAGAGAAGAGGTACTGAAATGAAAAAAGCAAAACGTTTTCTCACAGGCCTGTTGAGCGCCGCCCTGGCCCTCAGCCTGTGCGCCATGCCAGCAATGGCAGCGGGTACAGGTGAAACTACACCCACAACTCCCCTGGCTAGCGCTATTGATAAAGATGCAAAGGGTACCATCACGATTCATAAGTATGAATATAATGGTAACGAGGATAAAGCCGGCACAGGTGTAGCAGGAGACGAGAACAATGTGCCCACAGATGCAAAAGACTTGGAAGGTGCAACCTTTACCTATTATCAGGTAATGACTGCGGATGAACTGGTCGAGTACTATAATGGTAAAAGCACAGAGAAGGTAGGCATCAACACTTATGTTGATAAGAATGGTCAGATTCTTTCTGCTTATGCTAATAAGCCAAATGGCTCTGGTAAGACGGGCAAGAATGGCATTGTAAAGTTTGGCGATGGCGAGACGGGCCTGCCGGTTGGCTTGTATGTTATTATCGAAACTGAAACCCCCGCTAAGGTAACGACCCCGGTTGAACCGTTCCTGGTATCGCTTCCTATGGCAAATCCAACCAATAAGGCAGAGTGGATGTACGATGTGTATGTATTCCCTAAAAATGCAACGACCTACGGCAAAGTGACCTTGGAGAAAAAAGGCCGCGTGGGCGGTGGAACTCCAGAGAATCTGAATGGCGTTACATACAAGCTTGAAAAGAAGGTAAAAGATGATCCCGAAACATGGGAAGAAGTAACCAAAAATGAGCAAACGGATGAAGATCTTGGAACGTTAAAGACGACTGATGGCAAGATTACTGTAAGCGGTCTGTCTCAGGGTACCTACCGTTTTATCGAACAGAGCTATGATCCAGATACTGGTTATATTCTTGATCAGACTCCGATTGTGTTTGTAGTTGACAGCGAGGGCAAGATTACGTATGGTAGCAAAACGGAATCAAATGTTACCATTGAAGTTATCAATGAAAAGCCGGATTTGGAAAAGAAAGTAATTGATAAAGACAATACCGAAACAGAAGATACAGATTACAGCGTAGGCGACCATGTTCCGTATACGATTACAGTAAGTGTTCCTAATAACATTACGAAGCTTAGTACCTTTGAAGTAACGGATACGCCTAACAACTTGAAGTATGATGGGAATGCTACATTGACCTGCGAAGGCATTGCTGTGGATGAAGCGGTATATAGGATTACTACCAAGGGTGAAGATGTTCCTGCAAATGGCTTTAAGATTACATTTACCCCTGCTGCTATGGAAAATTATGCAGGGAAGAATATTGTGATTTCTTATACTGCCGAAATGACGGCTGCTGCTAGCACGCCGAAAGATGGTAATCACAATACTGCAAAGTTGAAGTATACCAATAAGATTAATGTCGATGGTCAGCCGGATGACGGCTCTAACAGCGAGATTCATGACGATACCGTTGTTTATAGCTATACAATCAATGTGCATAAAGACGGTGATGATAAAAAGAATCTAGTCGGTGTAAAGTTTGACTTGTACAAGCAGGTTCCGGAGCAGGAAGCCGGAGATAAGGCTTTGACAGCGGATGAAGTGAAAGCATATGGTCTGCCTACTGCAGAAGCTGGAAAAGTGTGGGTTAAAGTAAACACAGATACGTTGGTAACAGATAGCGAAGGTAATATTCATCAGGATGGCTTAGCAAATGGTGATTACTACTTGGTTGAGAAAGAGACTCTTGATAGTTATAATTTGCTGAACGGTCCTGTCAAGGTTACGCTGAACATTAGCGAAGAGACGTCTTGGAATGAAAACTTTGAGTACAAAGATGGCGTTTTGACAAAGCATGATTGGGATCAGAAAACAACGAAGTTTACCGATGATAAGGGAAAAGACGTTACTGACACTGCTACAATCACGGTTACTGTCATCAACCGCAAGGGCTTCGACCTGCCCACCACCGGTGGTTTCGGCACCCTGCTGTTCAGCGGCATTGGTGTGCTGCTGGTTGTGGCCGGTGTTGGCGTGCTGCTGAGCCTGAAAAAGAAGAACCGCGCCTGATGCGCCCGCCGCAAGGCAAAACAATGTTACAATTCACCAATAGGGTATAGAGGGATAATCCATCATACACAGGGGGAGGGCCGGATTTGGCCCTCCCCCTATGGTGGGTTATTGGGGAATAAATTTTTTGGGTGTACATGGCCGTTGTTCGGTTGATTTTTAGGCCCTGCGTGGGGAACCACCCCATGGGCGTCAGGTTTGCGGCGAGAAACCACCCCACGGGCGTTAGGTTTGCGGCGAGGAACCACCCCTCAGGCCGCTCCGCGTCCAGCTCCCCTCAAGGGGAGCCACCGCAAACATAAGGTGAGATATTGGCGCCCCTTGAGGGGTGACTCCCCGCCCCGCGGGGAGATGTCGCGAAGCGACAGAGGGGACGGGGCGCTGTTTGCGCTGTCACCGAAGGTGACTGAGGGGTGGTTCCCCGTGCAGAACCTAAAAATAAATATGGCAAGGCCTGTCAACGGGCCGATGGCGAGCATCGGCCCCTACAAATGATTTGCAACGTTTGCGGCGCGGGGTGGATGGGCGGCAATTATTAGGCCCGTCAAACGGGGCGTCGGGGACGCCGCCCCCTACATGCAGGGCGAGGTTTATTACAATTTTGTGGTGTGCAACGCCGTAAGGCCCTACAGATTATTTTATTGTTATTCACTACCCTAAAAACCACCCCCAACCCAATATCTCCTGAGCGGCGCAATGCGCCGCGGTCCACCACAATTATTCATTATTCTTTATTCTTTATTCTTTTGCCTACTTCCAATTCCTAATTTCTAATTTCTAATTGCATCAGTTCCCAACTTCAACCCTCTCACGGAAAGGTTCGCGGTGACGCTATGGATACCACAACAAAACTAAAAGTCGGCTTTGCGGCCTTGATGATCCTGTCCGGCATTGGGGTGGCATCGTACCCGGTTATCAGCAACGCGGTGGCGCAGCGCCACGCCAGCGAAGCGATCCAAAATTACGATGATACCGTAAAAAGCATGGATACCGAAAAACTGGACGCCGCCAAGGAGGCCGCCCGCCGCTATAACCAGCAGCTGGACAGCGCCGTGGAGCGCGATGCCGCAGGCGAAGCGGAGGATACCGGCACCAGCTATGTGGACCTTGTGGATGTGGGCGAAAGCCTGGGGTATATCACCATCCCGAAAATTGACGTCAACCTGCCTATTTACGAAGGCACCAGCGATGATGTGCTGCAAAGGGGCGTTGGCCATCTGGAAGGCTCCAGCTACCCCCTTGGCGGCGAAAGCACCCACAGCGTGCTGACCGGCCACCGCGGCCTGCCCGAAGCCGTGCTGTTCACCGACCTGGACAAGCTGGAAGAGGGCGACTGTTTCTACCTGCATATTCTGGATGAAACGCTGGCGTACCAGGTGGATCAAATCAAAGTGGTGGAACCGGAGCACACCGAGGATCTGGACATCACCGCGGGGCAGGATTACTGCACCCTTGTTACCTGCACGCCGTATGCCATCAACACCCACCGCATGCTTGTGCGCGGCACCCGCATCCCTTATAATGGAGAGGAAGAAGCCAACACCCCGCAGGCCGTGCAGTATCAGGCGCTGCGCACCGGAACGGTGGTCAAGCGCGTGGTGGATGCCTGGCCGTGGATCGCGGTAACGGGCAGCATTGTGATCGGCGGCGAAGCGCTGCTGCTGCTTTTGCTGCTGCACCGCTGCAAAAAGCGCGAGGAGGATGACTAAATGGGACGGCTGATTGCTAAAATTCTGGCCTGGCTGGCCATTTTGCTGGGGCTGGCGCTGTTGATACAGCCCACCGCTGCCCAGTGGTGGACCAGCACCCGCAACGCCAAAACCGCTGCGCAGTTTGCGGCCCGCGCCGAAGCCCAGCCCACCGCCCCCGCGGCGGAGGAAACCACAGCCGAACCCCCGGAGCCGGAACGCGCCTACCCTGAACTGTATGCCGCGATGCAGGACTACAACGCGGAAATTTACGCCGGGGGCCAAAGCGGCCTGACCGACCCGTTCGCCTATGAGGAAGCACCGCTGGACCTTGCTGCCTATGGCTATGACGATGATGTGCTGGCTGTGCTGTGGATCCCGCGCCTGAACCTGGAGCTGCCCGTTTACCTGGGCGCCAGCCGCGAAAACCTGGCCAAAGGCGCGGCGCTGCTGGGCCAGACCTCGATGCCGCTGGGCGGCGAAAACACCAACACCGTGCTGGCCGCCCACCGCGGCTATTATGGCGCGGAAATGCTGCGCAACGTGCAGCAGATCCAGGTGGGGGACAAAATCCAGCTGACCACCCCGTGGGAAACGCTGATTTACCGCGTGAGCGAGCTGAAAATTATTGACCCCAGCGATATCAACGCCGTGCTGATCCAGCCGGGGCGGGACCTGCTGACCCTTTCCACCTGCCACCCCTACACCCGCAACAGCCAGCGCTACCTGGTAATTGCGGAGCACGACACCGCCGCTGCGGACACCACCAAAGAGGAGGATTTGCAGGAAAGCGCCGCTACCTGGGACGAAACGCCGCGCCAGGTGACCGTGGAGGATGCCGGCGGCAGCTCCATTGCCGAAGTGGCCCCCCAGGCCCTGACCCCATTGCCGGGGGAGGGCAGCGCGGAATCCGAGGGGAGCGCGATCTCCAATACCATGATCTGGCTGGAAAACAACGCACTGTGGGCCGGGCTGGTGGTTATTGCCGCCGCCGTTGGCATTATGGTGATATGGAAAAAACACCGGGAGGATTAACCATGCAGTACACACAGCAGGCCGCCGCCGTTACGGCCGAAGTAAACAAGGCCGTGCAGGGCAAACAGCAAACGGTAAACACCATCTGGATGGCCATGCTGGCGGGCGGCCATGTGCTGATTGAGGATATTCCCGGCGTGGGCAAAACCACGCTGGCGCTGGCCTTTGCCCGCGCGCTGGACCTGAAAGAAAGCCGCGTGCAGTTTACGCCGGATGTTCTGCCGTCCGATTTGGTGGGATTTTCGGTTTACCAAAAAGAGACCGGCAAGTTTGTGTACCACGCCGGTGCGGTGATGTGCAACCTGTTTTTGGGCGATGAGATCAACCGTACCTCCTCCCGCACGCAGTCGGCTTTGTTGGAAGTGATGGAAGAAGGCACGGTGACGGTGGACGGCGTTACCCGCCCGGTGCCCGCACCCTTTACCGTAATTGCAACCCAGAACCCCATCGGCGCCGCCGGCACGCAGATGCTGCCGCAGTCTCAGCTGGACCGTTTCATGGTCTGCGCCGTAATGGGCTACCCCGATGAGGAAGCGGAGCTGGCAATTTTGGCCGGGCAGAGCAAAGGCCGCCTGCTGGACCGTGTGCGCCCCGTTGCCGGTCAGGCGGATCTGCTTGCCATGCAGCAGGAGGTCAGCACGGTATTTGTGCATGAGCTGATGTACCGCTACATTGTGGCGCTGGCCCAGGCCAGCCGCAAGGACCCGCGCCTGACTGTGGGGTTAAGCCCCCGTGCCACCCTGGCGCTGACCAGCATGACGCGCGCGGCGGCGTACCTGGCGGGGCGGGATTTTGTTGCCCCGCAGGATGTGACCGCTGTGTTTGATGCGGTTGCCCGCCACCGCCTGGTGCTGAACGACCAGGCCCGCGCAGGCGGCGAAACGGTGGACAGCGTAATGCAGGACCTGCTGCGCACCGTGCCGCGCCCCCGCCCCGAAAAGGCTGACCGCCATGGCAGGTAAGCTGGGCCGGGCGCTGGTGCTTTTGGTGCTGCTGGCCGCGGCGCTCATCACCCAGGCACCGCTGGCGGTGTTCCTGTTAGCGTTTGCGCTGGTGCTTTTGGTGCTGCTGCGGCTGGATGCCGCCTATCTGCGCAGGCAGGTAACGGCAGAGCTGCTGGTACCGGACAAACCCGTGATACAGGGCGAAGATTTTACCCTGACGGTTCGGCTGCGCAACCGCAGCCGGTTGCCCATCCCTGCGCTTGTGGTGCTGCTGAACGCCGCCGATGAATGGGGCGGGGGGCAGATCACCCTGCGCTGCGCCGCCATGCTGGGCGGCAAGGAGAGCGCCGAACAGCGCATTACCCTAAACGCAGGCAAAAGCGGCGTGTGGAGCATTGCGGTGCGGGGCATCACCCTGCGGGATCACCTGGGGGTGTTCACCGCGGCGTGCCCGGCTGCCGCGCAAAGCCAGAGCATCTGTGTGCTGCCCGCTGCCGCGGCTGGCAAAGCCAAAGCGGAAACCGCCCCCGATGAGGACGGCGACGAGGCCGACACCCGCGCCGCCCTGGGCGGCAGCTATGAGCTGCGGGAGTACCGGGACGGGGATACCATCAAGCAGGTACACTGGAAGCTGAGCGCCAAGCTGGACCGCCTGATGGTGCGCGAACCGCTGACCGCCCTGCGCGCTGCCCTGAACCCCGGTGGGGACCTGGACGGAGCGGAGGAATGGGGGGATTTTCCCCAACAGGCGGCGAAGCACCGCAAGAACCCGCCCAAGCGCAAAAAAGAACGTACTGCCCTGAGCCGGCGCGGCGCTGCCGACCCCGGCAGTGGGCTGAAGTTTGTGGACCGTGTGCTGGTGAGCACCCAGCGCCCCGCAGCGCACCCCGCGTTGTGGCTGGCGGCAGATGCCGCGCTGCTGCTGGCGCTCACCTTTGGTTTGCTGCTGGTGCTTTCCACCGGGTTCGGCATTGCGGTGCCGTTGTGGGTGTGGCCCGCGGCAGCCGCTTTCTGCGCCGGGTGGGCGCTGTTCCTGCGTGCGCCGCAAGCCCTGCGCCGCTGGGGGCTGCTGGCGGGGGTGATTGTGTATCTTGTGGTGTTGTTCATCTGCCAGCGGAACTTTTTGGCCGGGGCGCAGCAGTGCGCCGGGAACATTGCCCAAAGCCTGAACGCCCGCCTTGGCAGCGCGCTGCCGGTGGCCCAGGGCGGCAGTGCGACGCAGCTGGGGCTGTTTTTGCTGCTGGCCGCCCTGCCCGTTACCGGGGCGCTGGCCGCTGCGGCCCTGCGCCGTGCGGATGCCCTGCTGCTGGATCTAATGTTGCTGCCCGTTGTTGTGCTGCTGGCGCTGGCCGGGGCCGCGCCGGCTGTGCCCGCCTGCCTGCTGCTTTTGGCCGGTTGGATGGGGGCGTGGGCGGCTTCCTGCTCGGTGCAGCGGCGGGCCTTGTGGGGCAGGCGCGATACCGAAAACTACCGCCAGAACCTTTGCCGCCATTATAACATCCAAAAGTCTGCCGCGCTGGCGGCGGGCGGGCTTTGCCTTGCGCTGGCGCTGCCTTGTTGGTGGCTGCTGCGCCCGGCGCTGGGGGTTCCCCTTGGCTGGCTGCAGCCCACGGCCCAGCGGGTGGAATCCGCCGCGCTGAGCACCGCCATTACCTGGCTGCCGCGGGTCAGCGGCGGCAGGCTGAACATTCAGGTAGAAGCCGCCGCCGGTGGTGTGGCGGATGGCGCCTTGAACCAGGGCGGGGGTATCCAGGTCAGCGGAGTGACGGATCTGGCCCTGACCGCCAGCGACAAACCCGAAGAAACCGTATACCTGCGGGGATTTATCGGCGGCAGTTATGACGGCACCACCTGGCAGGCCCCTGATGCCGATGCCTTTGACAGCGCCGCTATGAACTGGAAAACCGAGGATAATGCCCGGCTGACCATTGCCAGCCTGCCGTTTTTGCGCACCGCCTATGACGGCACCGCCCAGCCCCAGACGCTGACGGTGGAGCGCATCCACGCCGATACCCAGTACACCTATGCACCGTACAACGCCTACTGGGGCGATTATTACACCATCCAGGGCGATGGTGCCGCCGCGGGCCAGACCGCGCAGGACGATGTGTTCCTGTATTACCCGCGGGATACCGCCCAAACCCAGCTGGAAGCCCGCGCCGATGCCGACCCCAGCGTGCTGGACCGGATGGAAGCATCCTATGCCGCTTACGCCGCCAGCCGCTACACCGCCGTGCCGGACGGCTATGACGAGCTGCAAGCCCTGTGCGATGAAGCCAAAAAGGACCAGAAGCTGACCGAAGCTGCGGACATTGGCGATTACATCCGCGCCTACCTAAACACCAACTACCAGTATAACGCCAGCGCTCCCCAGCCGCCGGAGGGAGCCGACCCCATCCGTTACTTTTTAACGGAATCCAAACAGGGGTACAGTGTGCAGTTTGCTTCGGCGGCGGTGGTTATGTTCCGCATGTTCGGGCTGCCTGCGCGCTATGTGGTGGGCTATGCCGCGCCGCAAAGCCTGTTTACCCAACAGGAGGATGGCAGCTGGCACGCCATTTTGCAGGACGATAACGCCCACGCCTGGGCGGAGGTGTACATTTCCGGCCAGGGCTGGACCCCCATGGAGATGACCCCCGGCGTGCTGGTCAGCGCCCAACAGGCCGACCTGCGCACCGACCCGCTGCCCGAAACTCAAGGTCAAGACACCGCCCCCGCAGCAGGGGAGAGCAGCGCAAACGAACCCGCAGCCACCATCGTGCCCCGCAGCAGGTTGGTTTTGGCGGCGTTGCTGGGGGGGGGCCTGTTGGCTGCTGCGGCGCTGCTGGTGCTGGCCCGCCGCCATGCCATGGGGTATGGCCGGGGCAGCTGCAACGCGCGGGTGCTGGCCGTGTTTGGCAGCATCTACCGCCTTTTGGTGCGTCGCGGCCTGCCGCCGGATACACCATCCGATGCGCCGGAGTTTGCCGCATTTTTGCAAAGTTGTGTCCCCGCCCTTGAACCCCAGGATGCCGAAGCTCTGCTGGCATTGGCCCAAGCCGCCCAATTTGGCGCAGGTACGATGACTGAGCAGGATACGGACAAAATGAGAAAACTTTACCAGGTTATAAAACACACTGGAAAACGGAAACAGAGCCAGAAATCGGTTGAAAAACAGAGCCAGGAATGATATAATGACCCCGTACTGGGGTAGCGTGTTCTTTGCTTTCTTTGCACAGGGGGCTACCATGATCCAGGAAAATGTGGTATAATATGTTAAGTCCATTAACCAAATAGGGAATGGCCGGGGTGGGGGACTGGTTTCTGGAACAGTACCCTGGGAACTGCCCGTGGGGCAGAAAACCGGCAAGGACAGAAAGAAGATCTTATAGAAGCAAACGTTAACAGGAGTAAACCCATGCCGCGCCGTAAACAGACAGAAGGAGAAAAAAAAATTGACATCAGCCAGATGGCTGAAGACCTTGGCGTGTCCAAGACCACGGTATCCCGTGCCCTTTCGGGCAATGGCCGTGTCAGCGAAGCGACCCGCGCCCGCGTGGTCCAGTACGCCAAAGAGAAAAACTATGTGCCCAATATGCTGGCACGCGGGTTGGTAACCCAGCAGTCTTATAATATCTCACTGGTGTTCTCGCGCCAGTTCGGCAACCTTGCCGCACCATTTTTGCGCAAAACCGTCAGCGCCGTGTACGATATTGCCACCCGCAATGATTATGATGTGCTGATGACGATGGTGGGCGAGCAGGAAACAAGCCCGATGCAGCGTCTACTGGTCAACCGCAAGATTGATGGCGTGATTCTGGCCCGCACGCTGGAGCGTGATCCGCTGATCCCCATGCTGCAAAAAAGCGGCATCCCCTTTGTTGCCATTGGCCGCCCGGCTGACCAGGATGTTATCTCGGTGGACCATGATCAGGTGGGCGGCTGCCGCGAGCTGGTCAGCCTGCTGCTGATGAAGGGCCTGCACCGCATTGCTTTGCTGGGCGGATCCATGCTGTACACCGTCAACCAGTCCCGCCTGGAAGGCTATAAGCAGGCGCATGACCGCGCCTGCTGCAAGATTGATGAGAGCCTGCTGTTTTTGGAGCTGGAAAGCGACGATCTACGCACCAGCGCTGTGGAGCTCGCGGTACAGCGTGGGGCGGACTGCATCCTGTGCATGGATGACCAGGTTGCCCAGCTGGCTTTGAACACCCTGAGACAGCTGAACCTGCGCGTGCCGCAGGATATCCGTCTTGCCTCCCTGTATGACGACGAAGCGCTGCAGGGGTGTACGCCACAGATCACGGCGGTCTCTTTTGATGCCGAACAGCTGGGCCGCCGTACCGCACAGCAGCTGCTTTCCCTCATCCGCCATCAGCCGGTGGAAACCCGCACCCTGCTGGGGTACCAGGTGGGGTTGCGCTTATCGACCCAGACCTGAGAGAAAAGTAGATAATTATAAGGCAACACCGCACAATTCCCGCCTGACGGCTTAAG
>ERZ809074.2482-NODE-2482-length-20089-cov-20.437356_pt1 | contig 20089 bp, 15 predicted proteins | sample MGYA00520795_ERZ809074 | MGnify/ENA primary metagenome ERZ809074 (study PRJEB31570, sample SAMEA3212989) | Homo sapiens | biome: human-gut; feature: human gut; material: fecal | place: Sweden | collected 2011 ...
TGGGCGACTGGATGTACACGGCCGTTGTGCGCACCACCGCGGAGCGCGATGCGTTTATTCGGTACGTGCAGGAGCAGGCGTAACGAAAAGGCTTCCCCCTCGGGGGAAGCCTTTTACTTATATAAAACAGGAGCCTGACCGGCTGTGGTCAGGCTCCTGTTGGTTTATTTCAGCTTCACGCTCTTGTGGTATACGACCATTGAAATGACCGCCGTGATGACCTCGGTCACCCAGAAGGCGTTCCAGATGCCGTCGGCACCCAGCAGGAGGCAGAAGAGCCAGGCCAGCGGCATGATGACAACGATGTAACGGCACAGCGAGATGACCAGCGACTGCACGCCCATGCCGAGACCCTCCAGCGAGCCGGAGGCGACGACTGAAATCGTCGAGACGATGAAGCCGACGCAGATGATGCGCAGGGCTGACGTGCCAATGGCGATGGTCTCGGCGTTCGAGCTGAAAAGCCCGATCAGCTGGCCGGACAGCGGCAGACAGAGCACCGTGCCCGCGGCCATGATGGCGGCGCACATGCCCATGGACGTGCGGTAGAGCTTTTTGACGCGGTCATACTCCCCCGCGCCGTAGTTGTAGCCGATGATGGGGCGCAGACCCTGCACAATGCCGTTGGCGGGCAGGTACAGGAAGGTCTGCAATTTATAGTAGATACCCAGCACGACGACATAGCTTTGAGAGTAGACGGCCAGCAGCGAGTTCAGGAAGGTGATGAGCACCGAGGGCAGCGCCAGATTCAGGATGGCCGGTACGCCGATGGAATAGAGCTGCAGGGCCATTTTGGCGTCCGGCTTCAGGCAGCCGGAGCGCAGCCTGACCGGGATAGGGCTGACGAAGTAAACGATCAGATAGAAGATGACGGGGACCATCTGGCCGATGCCGGTAGCCAGCGCCGCACCGGCAATGCCCATTTTGGGGAACGGGCCGATGCCGAAAATCAACAGCGGGTCCAGAATGATGTTGCAGACCGAGCCGCCCATCAGACCGATCATCGTAATGTTCATCCGGCCCACCGCCTGAAAGATCTTCTCAAACGCCATGGCGGCCATGATGACGACGGCGAACATAAAGGCAACGCGGGAGTAGGTCACGCCCATGGCAATGACGGTCTCGTCGCTGGTGAAGGAGCGCAGGAACCGCGGCATGATGGCGGTGCAGACGATGGAAATCACGACGCCGTGGATCAGCGAAAGCACCATGCCGTGGGTGGCGGCCATGTCAGCCTTTTCTTTGTTGCCTGCACCGAGATGCAGCGAGATCAGTGCGGCAATGCCGATGCTGAAGCCGATGGCAATCGCGTTGATGAGGTTCTGCACCGGGTAGACGAGGGACAGCGCAGTCATGGCTTCCTCACTGATGCGGGCGACAAAGAGGCTGTCCACGATGTTGTACAGTGCATTGACCAGCATCGAAACGACCATGGGCAGGGCCATTGAGGTCAGCAGCGGAAAAATCGGCTTTTCTTTCATGAAGGTATCGTTCATGGGCTCCTCCTTTAGACACAACAAAAACCACACAACGCTTTCCCGGAAAGAAAGCGTTGTGTGGCGAAAAGTAGTATCAGAACTGTAAAAATCCACACCTTGTTTTAGGTGTTCCTATTATACATACCGGCGCGGAATTTGTCAAGCCGCTTGCAACAGCTGCGCAAAAACGGTACAATAAAGACAAAAATCGTATTGCGAGGGAAAACACATGAAAAAGCTATTGGTCTCCGGCGCGGGCGGCTTTGTGGGGGCGCGCATCATGACCCAGCTGGCGGGGCGGTACGAGCTGTGCGCCTTCCCCAAAGGAATGCTGGCCGCAGCGGATGAGCAGACCGTGGCCGACTGGGTGCGGCGCGAGCAGCCGGATGTGATCGTACACACGGCGGCGCTCTCCGACACGGGCTACAGCGAAAAGCACCCGGACGAGTCCTACCGCGCCAACGTTCTGCTGCCGTGCTGGATGGCGGCTGCAGCGCAAAAAAGCGGCGCAAAGCTGGTTGCGTTCAGCTCTGACCAGGTCTACACGGGCCTTACTGAGCACGGGCCGTTTGACGAGGATACACCGCTCTCCCCCGCCAACGTCTATGGCCGCCACAAGCAGGAGATGGAGCACCGCGTGCTGGATATTTTGCCCGATGCCGTGCTGCTGCGGGCGGCCTGGATGTACGACCTGCCCGGGTACGGCCTGCCGATCCGCGGTAACTTCCTGCTGAACCTGCTGACCGCCGCTATGCGGCAGGAGACGCTGCGGTTTTCGGCGCGGGACTACCGCGGCATCACCTATGTGCGGGAGGCCGTGGAGCGGCTGACCCAGGCCATGGAACTGCCGGGCGGTGTGTACAACTTTGGCAGCGAGAACGACTGCGACATGGTCACGACGGCCCGGCGCGCCTGTGCGCTGCTGGACATCCACCCTGTCATAGAGACGGCAGACTGGCCGCGCAGCCTGCTGATGGACGGCGGCAGGTTCCGTGCGGTAGCGGGTGTCGGCTTTGACGATACCCTGACGGGTGTACAGCGCTGTCTGCGGGATTACGGTCTGCTGAAATAAAGCTGCAATAAAAAACCTGTACCGGCAAAAGCGGTACAGGAATTTTTTTACATCTCGCCGCGTCCGGCCATGGCACGGTACAGCGTCGTCTCATCGGCGTATTCCAGACTCGAGCCGACGGGCAGGCCATAGGCCAGGCGGGTCGTTTTGATGCCCAGAGGTTTGATGAGTTTGGCGATATACATCGCCGTGGCCTCGCCCTCCACCGTCGGGCTGGTGGCCATGATGACCTCCTTGACGGTGTCATTCAGACGGGCCAGCAACTCTTTGATGCAGAGCTGATCTGCACCGATGCCATCCATCGGCGAAATCAGGCCGTGCAGCACATGGTACAGGCCGTTGTACTCGTGGGTGCGCTCAATCGACTTGATGTCGCGCGGGCCCTCGACCACGCAGATGATGCTGCGGTCACGCTTCTGGGAGGCGCAGATCTTGCAGACATCGCCGGTGGTGTAGTCCTGGCAGATGCGGCAGCGGTGCAGGTCACTTTTGGCGTGCTCAATCGCCTTGGCCAGCTCCATGGCCTGCTTGGGCGGCATCGACATGACCTGATAGGCCATACGCACCGCACTTTTGCGGCCAATGCCGGGAAACTGGGCAAACTGGTCGATCAGATTTTCCAGCGGCTCAACATTGTTGTTGAACATAGGCAGCCTCTTAGCCCAGACCGGGGATGTTCAGACCGCCGGTCATCTTGGACATCTCCTCCTCGGAGTCCTTGTCAACGGCAGCGGAGGCGCTGTTGACGGCGGCGGCAATCAGATCCTCAAGCATTTCAATATCATCGGGGTCGACGGCCTCGGGCTTGATCTTGACGGCGGTAATCTCATGCTTGCCGTTCATCGTGACAGTGACCATCTCACCGCTGGCGGTGCCGGTGTACTCCTTGGCTTCGAGCTCCTCCTGCTTGGCACGGATGTCGTCCTGCATCTTCTGGACCTGACGCATCATGGCGTTGGGATCGGGGCGGCCATAGCCCTTGGGCAGTCTTGCTTTCATGGTGGTATCCTCCAAAAATAATTATTTATCAACGATTTTTAAATCGACACCAAGCGACTGCATCGTGTGCAGGGTCTCATCCAGGCTGACGGCAGCGGTGGTGTCGTCGGTCTTTGGCTCCTCATAGGGGCCGATACTGTACTTGGTGCGCGATACACGGTAGATAGTTTCCTTAAGACGCTTGCTGACTTCCCGGTTATTGCGGATATAATCGCGGAAGGCGTCGCTGCACTCAAACAGCACGCGCTTGCCGTCGCAATAGGCCCGGGTGCCGCGCAAAAAGGAGATGAGCATCGCATCATTCTCCTCCAAATCGGCCAGCACGGCGGGCCAGAAGGCGAACGGCTCCAGCGGGCCTGCCTGCCGCGGCGGCTCGGCCTTACGCGGGGCCGGGGCAGCGGGTGCTGGCGGTACCGGCGCGGGAGTTTGCTGCGGGGCGGGCTTCAGCTCCGGCTGCAGGAACGGCGGGTCATCGTCAATAGGCGGCGGTACATCATCCGGTGCAGCGGCGGGAACGCTCTGCGGCTGTACCACGGGCGGCACTACAGAGGACGCAGCCTGTACCGGCGGCGCTGCCGTGTAGGCGCGCGGCGCGCTGGCGAACGCCTGGGGCGCGGTGGGTGCTGCCGGGGCGGGCTGCCGGATGATAACAGGTGCGGCGGCAGTCTCGGGCTGAGTCAGCGAGAAAATCGCCAGCTCCAGCTCAATGCGCTGGTCAGTGCCGCGGCTCATTTTCTCAAGTGCCGAGCCGAACGCATTGACCGCACGGATGGCCTCCCGCTGCGGGAAGTCCCTGCGCTGGGTGTAGGCGGCCTCCTCCTCCGGCGAGATGCCGGTCAGAAGTGACGTGCCGCCCGGCAGCGCACAGAGCATCAGATTGCGGTAATGCCCGGCCAGCTCCATGCAGAGGCGGCGCATATCGACGCTCTGCTGGCGCAGCTCGGCGATTTTTTCCAGTGCAGTGACGGAGTCCCCTGCCGCGATGGCGTCGCTGATCTCAAACAGGTAGCCCCTGTCCGTGACACCGGCCATACGGCGGACGAGCGCCTCGTCCACGTGGTTGTCGACACCGGCGCAGGTGTCCAGAATGGACAGCGCGTCACGCATGGCACCGTCTGCCAGACGGCCAATCAACTGTGCGGCGTTCTCGTCCAGCTCGATCTTCTCCTGCCCGGCTACGTAGAGCAGCCGCCCGGCAATGTCATCCGCCGTGATGCGGGTGAAGTCATACCGCTGGCAGCGGCTCAAAATCGTGACGGGAACCTTCTGCACCTCGGTGGTGGCTAAGATAAAGATGACGTGCTCGGGCGGTTCCTCCATCGTTTTGAGCAGCGCGTTGAACGCCGCGGTGGAGAGCATGTGCACCTCGTCGATGATGTAGACCTTGTACTTGCAGACCGACGGCAGATAGGCCACCTCGTCGCGCAGGTCGCGGATGTCGTCAACGCCGTTGTTCGACGCGGCATCCATTTCGATGATGTCCATGACGGAACCGGAGTCAATGCCCTTACAAATTTCACACTCGCCGCAGGGGTCGGGGCTGGAGGTGTCCAGACAGTTGACCGCCTTGGCAAAGATCTTGGCGCAGGTCGTCTTGCCGGTGCCGCGGGTGCCGGTGAACAGATACGCATGGCCGATGCGCCCGGCAGAAATCTGGTTCTGCAGGGCCGTGACGATGGCCGTCTGGCCAACCACGTCCGCAAAGCGCTGGGGACGCCATTTTCGATACAGGGCACGGTACATCGGCTCACCTCCTGCAAAGCTACAAAAAACAGCGGGCAGAGCACGCGGCTGCGCTGCTTTGCGTACAGATGCAGGCTTGACCGCGGCACTGGGCAAGCGCTGCTTAATGCTGCTCGGTTCCCCGCCTGACATGGTTCACAGGCTGCCCACGCGCGGGACCTGCATCTGTACGCGAAACAGCGCAATTCAGCCCTGTCCGCTTTTAGTATTATACAATAAGTTTGGAATAAATGCAAGCGTTATCTTATATTTCAGGCATCTCGGACATCAATCTTCCTGCAGGCGCTGGACCATCTTGTAAAGGGCCTCGGCGCTGTTGAAGTTCTGCGGCATGATTTCGGATGCGGGAATCGAAATGTCGTATTCCTCATTCAGGGCCGAGATGATCTGCAGAATGTCGAAAGAGTCCAGGATGCCGTCATCGATCAGCGTTGTACAGGTGGAAAAGTCCACGTCCTCTTTGATTTCGCTTAAAATTTCCAGTAAACGTTCCATTGGTATTTCTCCTTTTCAAATTATCTTACACAGCGGGTGTATTGATGGGATAGGTCGGCGTTTCGCTGCGTACCGGGTGCGGCGTGCCGTTCTGCCACAGAATGACCTGCGGCAGGTCGCGGCTCAAAAACAGACCAAGTCCTTCCGTAACAGAGTAGGCACCGGTGTTTTCAAAAACAAGCAGGTCGCCGGGGCATAGTCCGGCCAGCGGCATACTGCGCACAAGAACATCGTTCGTAGTACAAAGGCTGCCGCAAAGTGTCCAGTCCTGTACGGAAGCTGCCCGGGCAGCAAAATGGCGCAGATGCGGGCGTTTCATACCCATGATCTGGCCAAGATAATTCAGGTGGTTCATTCCACCGTCCACAATGCAGTAGTGCTGCCCGCCGTGGTCCTTGCAGTCCATGGCGGTGGTCAGGTAATAACCGCATTCGGCGGTGTAAAACCGGCCCATCTCAACGGTCAGATGGACCCAGCTGCTGACTTCGCGCAGTGCTGGCGCAAGGTCTTTGGCCGGGGACAGTGTGTCGGTAAAATCGTCGCCGTCAAAATACGGCACCGCCAGCCCTGGGCCGTATTCCAGTTCCGGCAGACGCAGGCCGAAGGTCTGCTCAATTTCAGCGTACAGTTCCCGCAGCATGGCCAGCTCTTTTTGCTGATTGACCAGCTTTTTGCGCTGGGTCCCGACAAAGTAGTGAATGCCGATAAACTCCAGATCAGGTGTTTCCCTGCGATGCGCCAATGCGGTGAAAAGATCTTCCTTTGACATGCCGAACTGACTGCCCGCGTTCAGCCGCAGCAGCACAGGCAGCCGTTTGGCGGCCTTACGTGCAGCATCCTGCAGATAACGGACCTGCAGCAGAGATTCCGCTGTGCAGGTGCCGACGCCGTCGGCCACGGCGCGGGCAATATCCACAGGCGTCTTATTAACACCCGAATAGATAACACGTGCATCCGCAGCATGCAGGCTCTCGCAGAGCGAAAGCTCTCCGGGACTGCATACTTCCAGCCGCGCAGTGACCTGCATCATGGCAGGCAGCAGAAATGGGTTGGCTTTGATGGAATAGCAAAGGTCGATTTCCCTGCCCCAGATTGCCTGAATAGCGCGCACGCGGGCCTGCAAAGCGTCAGTGTCAAAGACAAACGTCGGTGTGCCGTAGGTGGCAGCAATTTTTTGTAAAGAAGCGTCGGTCATTTATGGGCTCCTTTTTTCGTCAGGGCAGCCAGTGCCGTGCGGTCAATTTTGCCGTTTTTATTCAGCGGCATCTCGTCCAGCTGCACAGCAGTATTCGGCTGCATAAAAGGCGGCAGACTTTCTTTCAGCGCAGCCAGCAGGGCAGCTTTCTCACAGCTGCCCGTGTAAAACAGGTGGAGCCGCTGGCGTTCAGCATCAAACGTGCAGCAGGCACGGGTCACAGCGTCGCAGCGCATAGCGGCAGCTTCAATTTCGCCAAGCTCTACGCGGTGTCCCATGTGCTTGATCTGGAAATCCCGGCGGCCAATATAATACAGGCTGCCACTTTCGTCGTAGCGGGCCAGATCGCCGGTGCGGTAAATACGCTCGTACCAGTTGGTGTTCAGCGGATTCTGGGTAAAGGCCTGCGCTGTGCGCACAGGGTCAGCATAGTAGCCGAGGGCAAGCGCCGTACCGGAAACGCAGATTTCCCCTGCCTGCCCGGGCACGGTGACAAGGGTGTCGTTTTCATCCAGCAGAAAAACCTTCTCGTTGGGAAACGCGCGTCCGATGGGCAACGCCTCATCAGGGGCAAAATCGCGGTCCGGCAAAATGGCGTAGGTGCAGTTGCAGGTAATTTCTGTCGGGCCGTAGAGGTTCACAAACCGGGCGTGCGGCAGAGCGGACTTCCACTTCATCAGGTGCTTGATGGGCATGACTTCGCCGCTGAACAATACCTGCCGCACGCGGGAAGGTATACGGTAGCTGAAGCCGTTCATGATGGAGACAAAGCACATGGCACTGACGGCCCAGACAAGTATGGTGACCTCATGGTCTGCCAGATAGTCCATGAGTTTTGTGGGCTGACTGAAATAAGCGCGCGGGATGATCTGCACCTTAGCCCCCGTGTACAGTGCCGTGTACAGGTCTTTGACCGAAACGTCAAAGTCAAAGGGAGCCTGATTGCCCAGAATATCGTTTTGTGTGATGCCGAAAATTTCGGCAAACTGCGGGATAAAATCCAGCACCGAGCGGTGGCTGACGGTGACGCCTTTTGGCACACCGGTGCTTCCGCTTGTGAAGTTGATATACAGAGGGTCAACGTCCACAGCCTGACGGCGGCGGGCTGCCAGCAGGGCAGCGTCCGCGGGTGCGGCCAGCAGATCGTCAAGCCGGATGATTTGCCCGCTGTACCCCAGCGCGGCGGCTGCGGCAGCGTGGGCCTCGTCCGTAACAAGAAATGCAGGGGTCAAAGTATCCAATACCTGCAAAGTGCGGGAAGCGGGCTGGCGGGTGTCAAGCACTGAGTAGCAGCAGCCCGCGTAGACTGTGCCAAGCATGGCAGCAAAGGCGGAAACGGATTTTTCCAGGTAAAATGCCACCGGGCGGCGCGGCATCGTGCGGGATGCCAGAAAGCTGCCGGCGCGGCGGGCCGTGTCGGCCAGCTGTGCCCAGGTACAGTCTGTCTGGTCATCCCCCACAGCGGGGGCATCCGGGCAGCGGGCGGACGTGGCTTCAAGCCAGTCCAGAATGTTTGTTTGCATAGAAAGCTCTTTTCTTAAAAGTTGGCATAGAGGAAACCAACGGTTTCATTGACGCAGATAAAGCTGAGGAGTACCATGAAAATAACAAGATAGTATAAACCCCAGCGCAGCGCAAGCGGCAGCCGCTGTACCTCTGCGTAAGGGTCGCGGCCTTGTTCTTTCAGCACACTATGGGCAAAGACCAGAAGGGTACTGATGATGACAAGCCCCCAGGCCGGGCCGGAGACTGCCGCGAAAGCGCCGGGTGCATTCGCGGCCAATGCGGACAAATTGAAATCCGTAAAGGTGTTGCGCAGGTAGATGCACCCCTGCACAAACTCATTGCGGTCAAAGTACCAGCCGATGTTGACGATGATAAAGGTCCGCACGATGCGAAAAACGTGCCAGCCGCGGCTTTCGGTAGGAATGTGCAGCGCCGTGTTGAGCTTTTTGAACGCGGGCTCCAGCAGGTCAGCCAGCGCAATGACAAGACCGTTATACAGACCCCAGGCAAGGTAGTGCGCCTGCGGGCCGTGCCAGATGCCGACTACGGCAAACACAAGCAGGTTGGCGACTGCAGCGGGCAGCACACGGCCAAAATGCTTGCCCCAATGCGACGTGGCCCACTTGCCGAAGCGCTGCATCGGCTTGGTCAGTGCAAAGGGATAGAACAGGTAATCACGCATCCACGCACCCAGCGAAATATGCCAGCGCCGCCAGAAATCCCCCAGCGAGGTAGAAAAATACGGCTGCCGGAAGTTGGGCATCATCTCAATGCCGTACAGCTGCGCAACACCCAATACCATATCAATGCCGCCGGAAAAATCTGCATACTGCTGCAGCGAGTACAGCAAAATGGCCAGCAGTGCCATAGAACCGGCCAGCTTGGGGTCATTGCCGTCGAGGATGGCGGCAATCGTCGGGGCGGTCAGGTTTGCGATGGCATATTTCTTCATTGCGCCGAACAGAAACAGGAACAGTGCACGTTTGGTACGCTCCCAGTTCCAGATGTGACGGGCGGTGAGCTGCGGGGCTATCTCTCCGTAGCGGTTGATGGGGCCCTGGATCAGCTGCGGGAAAAAGCTGATGAAAAGCAGAAAGCGGACGTAGTTTTTCTCTGCCGGGTGCCGACCACGGTAGCAGTCAATCAGATAACCGACGGCCTGAAACGTGTAAAAGCTGATGCCAAGCGGCATGACCAGCCCCAGTGAGGACGGCGCTGTGGCCGAAAATGCACCGGAGAGCAGCTCCGCAAAATAGGACCAGTATTTGAAGTAGCCAAGCACAAGAAAGTTGGCAGTCAGCACAGCAGCAACAAGACATTTTTTGCGGCGCACCGCCTCTGCTTTGATGGCCTTTTTTTCGTCCTTGGATATGCCCGGAGCCTTTCGCCGCGCGGCGGAATCGGCATCCAGCTTTGCCAGCTGCAAGCCGCCGAGCCAGATCGTCAACGCAGTGAAAAGCAGAAAAACAAGGCCCTTCCAGCCGCTGGCGGTAAAAAACAGCAGGCTCAACCCCAGCAGGCAGATCCATTGGCAGCGGCTGAAAACAGTATAATATAAAATGAGTCCAACGCTGACCAGCAGGAAGAAACTCAGGGAATAGATTTCCACACTACACCATCCACAAAATTAAAAATCGACAGAACATTCATAATATCGCTCAAAATCGGCAGAAGAACCAACAATACGGGCATTCACGCGGAACTGGTAGGTGCCGTGCTCCGCCGCTGCGTACTCGGTCCAGGAGCGGGTAGAATACGCGGAAACCCGGCTGTATTCGCTCTCCCCCGGCGCTTTGACCCAGAACTCGTATTCAGCCTGTACGGACGGACCGTGGTAGGAACCGGCCAGCAGCAAAATCTTGTCCGGGTGAACCTCCGGCGTCAGGTAGACGTTGGTGATATAGTTTACGGCGACCAGATATTCTGACGGCGTCTCGAACAACGATTCCACATCCTGCCCGGCGTCCAGCATGGCCAGAAACTTTGCCATGCTCAGGCTGAACGCATGCCCGCCGGCAGCATTCATGTGGGTAAAATCCTTGTGATAGTCAGGCTCTTTGTTCTCAAACAGCTCCGGCTTTGCAAGGTTAAAGTCATAATAGGAAACCCCATACTGTGCTGCCAGCTGCTTGAAGTAGGCGTAGTCGTCAAAATACGTCTCGTAGCTCACGACATCCAGCGTGGTCTTGGGCGCGCTGATGAGCAAAAGACGCGTGCCGTTCTCCTGACAGAGCTGCAGCATGGAGGTCAGCTCCTCAATGTGCTGCGCGCTAAAGTCGTGGGCGTTCTGGTTCCAGGTGTTCTCCGCACCGACAGTGTCAAAGTTGATGACCGTGGTATCCTCCGGCTGGGCATGGGCCGCACCGCGCCGGTGCGGCAGACGATTCAGCACGGCATTCCACTTCTGTTGGATCGTAGCGGGCCAGTCGGTGGGCCAGCTGCCGCTCTGCCAGGGAAAAAGCGCATTCAGGGAATCTGCACCTGTAAAGTTATCACGGCTGGTCATGTAGCGCAGCAGGTCAGCGGGCTTATCCTTCCAGGAATCCGTCTGCAGCTCTGCATATAAAAAAGCCTTTTGGGCTTTGGCATAGGGTTTGCCTGTCATGTTGGTCAGATCCATGACAAGGATCACATACCGGGGAGAATGCTCCCGAAGCAGGGTCTCCAGCGCGATCTGCGACATATCCAAGCTTTGGGCGTTTGTTGCCATCAGTGCAACGGTCTCCCCTGTTGCGGCGGCGAGTTCTTCTTCGGGCAGGGCGCAGGAAGCCAGCGAAGAGCCAATGACGGCAATGTCAATGGACTGCTTTTGGTGGTAGCTGCGCCACATGTCAAGGCTTGAACCGTTATCGGGCGGCATAAAGCCGCAGAAAATCAGATTTATAATCAGAAAAATCGCGGTGAATGCTGCGATTTTGGCTATGTGCTTCAAAAGATACGCTCCTAAAACAGACAAATAAAGGAAAATGTCCAAAAATAGTAAACACAGCTATTATACATCAATTGGAACTTCCCTGCAATGGTGATTTGCTGACAAAGGTAAGATTTTACAATTGTGCAAAAAACCGCGTTTCTTCGTGAAACGCGGCTCTATACAATCAGCCTAAAAGCTGCTTGGCCAAATCAGCGCTGGCCTTGGCATCCTTGCAGTAGTAGTCGGCACCGATGTCCCGGGCGTAGTCGGGCGTCAGCACCGCGCCGCCGACCATGACCTTGCAGTCAAGGTGCGCGGCATGCAGGGCCTCGATCGTGGCCTGCATATTGGGGACGGTGGTCGTCATCAGGGCCGACAGGCCGACGAGCTTTGCGCCGGTCTGGCGCACGGCCTCTACGACACGCTCGGGGTCAACGTCGCGCCCGAGGTCGAGCACGTCATAGCCGTAGTTTTCGAGGATGACACGGACAATGTTCTTGCCGATGTCATGCACGTCGCCCTTGACTGTGGCAATGACGATCTTGCCCTTGCTGCCCTGCGCCTGGCCGGAGGCGGCAATTTTGGCCTTGATGGCCTCGAACGCAGCCTGCGCGGCGGTGGCGGCCTGCAAAAGCTGCGGCAGGAATACCGTGCCTTTCTCAAAACCGTCGCCCACGGCGTCCAGTGCGGGGATCAGCGAGACATTCACTACGTCCAGCGGTTCGCGCATTGTCAGCGCGGCGTCCGCGGCGGCGCGGGCCTCGGCCTTCAGGCCGCGGCGCACAGCCTCAAACAGGGCGTCCCCGCCCGGTGCGGCGGCGCCGACCTCGGCCACGGTGGCGGCGGACTTGCTCGTCTGCGTTGTCTGGATCTGCACATCGGCATAGGCGGCAACGTAGTCGGTGCTCTGTAAATCCTGCGAGGTCAGCACGCGGTAGGCGCGCACGGCAGCCATCATTTCCGGCGTGTTGGGATTCATGATGGCAAGGTCGAGCCCGGCAGACATGGCCATCGTCAAAAACGTTGTGTTCAGGTAGCCGCGGCACGGCAGGCCGAAGCTGATGTTCGACACGCCCAGCACAGTGCGCACGCCCAGCTCACGCTTGCAGCGGGACAGAGCCTCCAGCGTCTGGACGGCACCCTCCTGCTGGGCGCTGGCAGTCAGCGTCAGGCAGTCAATGTAGATGTCCTCATTCGGGATACCGGCGGCGTTGGCAGCGGCGACAATGCGTTGAGCAATCGCAAAGCGGCCCTCGGCTGTCGGCGGGATACCGCCCTTGTCCAGCGCCAGGCCGACGACGGCGGCACCGTACTTTTTGCAGAGCGGCAGAATCTTTTCCAACGTCTCCGGCTCGCCGTTGACCGAGTTGACGATGGGCTTACCGTTGTAGATGCGCAGCGCACGGGACAGGGCCTCTGGATTCGAGGAGTCGAGCTGCAGCGGCAGGTCGGTGACGGCCTGCAAATCCTTGACAAGCTGCTCCAGCGTGGCGGCCTCGTCGATGCCGGGCAGGCCCGCATTGACGTCGAGCACCTGCGCACCGGCCTCGGCCTGGGCCACAGCCTGAGTGCAGGGGTAGGCGCTGTCGCCGTCCCGCAGGGCCTGCTGCAGCCGCTTTTTGCCGGTGGGATTGATGCGCTCCCCCACCACAGTGATGCCGTCGACCTCCACAAAGCGGACCGGCGTGCACAGGCAGCTGCGGCGGATGGGGATCTTGTCAGCCGGGGTCAGCGGGCTGAAGGTCTCATGCAGCCTGGCGATAAACGCGGGCGTCGTGCCGCAGCAGCCGCCGACCATCGAAACGCCGATGGCGGCGTACTCCTTCATCTCGGCGGCAAATTCATCCGGGTCGAGATTGTAGCTGCCGTCGGGGTTTGGCAGACCGGCGTTCGGCTTGACAAAGACCGGAACACCTGCGGGCACGCTGCGGCAGAGGCGCTGCGCGAAGGGCAGAATCTCCTTGGGGCCGAGCGAGCAGTTGATGCCCACGGCGTCCGCGCCGAGACCCGCTGCCGTGACGGCGTAACTTTCGACGGTGCAGCCCGTGAAGGTGCGCCCGCGGCTCTCAAAGCTCATTGAGGTGAAAACAGGCAGATCGCAGTTTTCCCTGGCGGCGAGGATGGCGGCCTTCAGCTCATACAGGTCGGTCATCGTCTCCAAAAAGACGAGGTCAGCCCCTGCCGCCGCACCGGCACGGATGACCTGTGCAAACTCATTGTAGGCATCCTCAAACGCCAGCGTGCCCGCGGGGACGAGCAGCTCACCCAGAGGGCCGATGTCCAGCGCGACACACGCGCCGGTGGTCTCGGCGGCCTTGCGCGCACAGGCGATGGAAGCGGAAACGACCTCCTCCACCGTGTGGCCGCAGCCGGTCAGCTTCTTGGCGTTGGCACCAAAGGTATTTGCCAGCAGAATATCCGCGCCCGCGTTGACGTAGTCAGTGTGGATGGCCGTTAAAACCTCCGGCATTTCCAGCGCGGCAAGCTCGGGCTTCTGCCCGGGCTGCAGACCGCGTGCCTGCAGCTGGGTGCCCATGCCGCCATCCAGAAAAACAAACCGTTTGCGGTCAAAAACTTCACGAATCTGCATACGCTTCTCCCCTATCAGTCTTGTGTGAAACAGGTCGTGCCGCGCTTGCGGAGCGAGCAGGTCTCCTTTAAATGGCAGGTCGCACAGCCTGCGCGGGTGCCGGTCACGGGATGGTCGGCAATGCCTAAAATGGCGGTGGTACTCTTGCGGGGGGTCAAAAGGTGCTGGGGCGTCACGGCCAGGCCGCAGCCGCGCACCGTGTCCGCCGCAAGGCAGAGCGCGTCGTTCAGCTCCAGCGGGCAGTCACCGTAGCCCGGCGCATAGCGCCCGGTCATAAAGACGCCCTGCGCCTCGATTTGAGCGCGCATTTCGTTCTCCAGCTCGTCACAGACCTGTTCCAAAAGCACCGAGGCCAGCGCGTCTGCCGCGGTGGCCAGGGCAATGTCAGTCAGTTCCATGCGGCGCAAAAGTTTGTCCACCTCGGCCCCGAGGGTCGTTGCCAGCAGAAGGACCTCGTCGCAGCCCTGCAGATGGCGCGTCAGGTCGCTGCCGCAGTTTTCCAGCGGCAGGGCGGTACGCGGCAGACGGCGGTACACCGCACGCGGTGCAGCAGCGGTCAGCACGGTCTGCTCGGCCTTGTCCAGCAGGGCCGCGGTGGCGGCATCAGGCGTCCAGCCGGACGCACCCATGTAGCGCAGCGCCGTGGCGCGGTCAATGGCGGCGGGCTTGCGGCACTCCATTACAGCAGATCCCTGATGCCGTCGTAGACCTTCGCGGCCACGGCGGCGTCATTCATTGCGTACAGGTGGATGCCGTCTGCGCCGCCCTCAATGAGGTCGCGCAGCTGCCTGACGGCGTAGTCGATACCGGCGTCGTACAGGCTGGCCGGGTCGTCCTGATAGCGGGAGATCATACGGGTGAACTCAGACGGCAGGCTGGCCGAAGAAAGCGAAACGGTGCGTTCGATCTGGCTGCGCTTGACGATGGGCATGACACCGGCAGAGACCGGCAGCGTGATGCCTGCGCGGCGTGCCAGATTCAGAAAGCGGTAAAAGTGCATGTTGTCAAAGAAAAGCTGGGTCAGCAGGTGCTCGGCACCGGCGGCCTGCTTGATGCGCAGGTTCTCAACGTCATGCAGCAGGCTGTCGGCCTCGGGGTGGCCCTCCGGGTAGCAGGCACCGTGAACGGAAAATTCCGGCTTCTTCCATTTGATAAAGGACGTCAGGTCGCTGGCGTGTTTGAAGTCGGGGCTCTCCGGGCGGGACGGGCTGCGGTCCCCGCGCAGGGCCAGCACATCCCGGACGCCGACAGATTCCAGCTGATCCAAAATCTCCGCTGCACGGGTCTCGTCGTTGCCCATGCAGATCAGGTGCGCCAGCGTGGGGACATGCAGCTCGTTCTGAATGTAGTCGGCCACCTCCGCGGTGGAGACGCCGCCCGCAGAGCCGCCCGCACCGAAGGTGACGCTGATGAAGCCGGGGTCCATGGCCTGCATCTGGCGCAGGGTGTCCTTGAGCTTATCCATCTGGGTGGTCTGTTTCGGCGGGAAGCATTCGATAGAGAAAACGCAGCGTTTGGCTTTGAACTGTTCCGTAATCGTCATTTTCTACTCCTTATTTTTACGCCGCAAAATCGGCGGAGTCCGCGGAAGTTTCCACGTTGAGGGTGTTGTCCTGCCAGATGAAGGTGAGGCTGCCCTCCAGGTCAGTGCGCCATACCTCGGCACCGACCTCTGCGTAATTTTGCAGGGCAGCGCGGTGCGGATGGCCGTAATCGTTGTGCAGCCCGCAGCTGACGGCCACGGCCTCGGGCCGGACTGCCTGCATAAAGGTCAGGCTGTTGGAGGTGTAGGACCCGTGATGCCCCGCCTTGAAAAGAGTGGCATGCAGGGTCGGGCCGTAGGTATCGACCAGACGCTGCTCGGCGTCTGCCTCTGCGTCGCCGGTATCGAGAAAGCGGAAATTGCCCGCCGTGAACAGCGTGCAGAGCGAGGCATCGTTGACGCTGTCGGCATCCTCGCTGCCGCCCTGCAAAACTTGCAGCGTGCCGCTGCCAAGCGGGTATTCCTCCCCGGCTTCTGCTGTGAGAATTTCTGCTCCGCTGTCGGCGGCCAGCTCTGCGAGATGGCGCGGCCAGTCGGCGGTCTCATCCGCCGTGGGCTGCCAAAGCGGCAGCAGCAGGGTCTTGACCGGGAGGGTGCGCAGCACCGCGCGGGCGTTGCCGGTGTGGTCTGCGTGGGGATGGGTCAGCACAAGATAGTCAAGCGACGGCACACCCAGCACGTCCAGGTCATAGAGCAGCGCGTCCTCAGCCTCGGCAGGACCGGTGTCGATCAGGCAGTACGCGCCGTCCTGACAAAGCAGTACGGCATCGCCCTGCCCGACATCCAGCACATACACGACGGTACTGCCGTCCGCAGTCTGCGGAGTGCTTTCCTCGGTTTGGAGCGGTACGCCGAGCGCGGCGCGCAGCTGCTGCCAGCCGGGAACGCTGCCCCTGCCGCCCAAGAGCTGGACGACAAACGCGGCAAGCACCAACAGGCAGACGGCAACCGCCGCGGCCAGGCTGGCAAAGCGCTTACCCGTCATACTGGCCGTTCAGCTTGCGCTCCTCCCACTCGGCCTTGGTCACAAGCACGGCGCGGGGCTTGGCACCCTCATAGGGGCCGATGATCTTTTCCTGCTCCATCTGGTCCATGATGCGAGCGGCGCGGGCGTAGCCCAGCTTGCAGCGGCGCTGCAAAAGGCTGGTGCTGGCCTGTCCGGATTCAATAACGCACTCAACGGCCTGCTCAAACATGGCGTCCAGTGCACCGCCGCCGTCTCCGTCATCGTCGCCGCCCTTCTTGCTGCCCTTTTCGGCAACGGCGCGGCGCTCCATTTCGGCAATCATTTCTTCATCGTACTGGGCGGTGGAGGTGGACTTGATAAAGCTCAGCACCGCGCCGATCTCCTCGTCGGTCACAAAGGTGCCCTGCACACGCACGGGCTTGGACGCGCCGACGGGCAGGAAGAGCATATCACCGTTGCCCAGCAGCTTTTCGGCACCGCCGCTGTCCAGAATGGTGCGGCTGTCGATCTGGCTGGAAACGGCAAAGGCGATACGGCTGGGGATGTTGGCCTTGATAAGGCCGGTGATGACGTCCACGCTGGGGCGCTGGGTCGCAACGATCAGGTGGATGCCGGCAGCGCGGGCCTTCTGCGCGATGCGGCAGATATAGTCCTCGACCTCCTTGCCAGCGACCATCATCAGGTCGGCCAGCTCATCAATGACGATGGCGATATAGGGCAGGTGCTCCATGCCGGTCTGGGCGGCCAGCTTGTTGTAAGCCTTGATCTCGCGAACGTTGTTCTCGGCAAAGAGCTTGTAGCGGCGCTCCATCTCGGCCACGCTGGCCCCCAGCGCACCGGCAGCCTTGCGCGGCTCGGTGACGACGGGCATCAGCAGGTGCGGAATGCCGTTGTACTCGGCCAGCTCGACGACCTTCGGGTCGATCAAAATGAGCTTGACATCCTCGGGGCCGGAGCGGAACAGGAAGCTGATGATAATGGAGTTGACGCAGACGGATTTACCGCTGCCGGTGGAACCGGCAATCAGCAGGTGGGGCATCTTGCAGAGATCCGCGACCTGCGCCGTACCGGCAATGTCCTTGCCGAGGGCCATCGTCAGCGGGCTGCGCATGTTGATATAATTCTGGGATTCAAAGACTGCGCGTATGTTGACGGTGGAGCGGATCTTGTTCGGGACCTCGATGCCGACGGCGGGTTTGCCGGGAATGGGCGCTTCAATGCGCACACCCGCGGTGGCCAGGTTCAGGGCGATGTCGTCGGCCAGGCTTGTGATGCGGCTGACCTTGATACCGGCCTGGGGCTGCAGCTCATACCGGGTGACGGACGGGCCGCGGCAGATGTCGAGCATCGTCGTCTTGACGCCGAAGCTGTCCAGCGTGTTGACCAGAATGTCCGCGTTTTTCTTCATTTCGCGGGCGGCCCCGGCCTCGTCGTCGGGGCGCGTGGCGTTAAAGAGATTCAGCGACGGATAGCAGTAGGGCTCCGGCGGCTGCTCCTCCGAGGTGGGCAGACGCATGGCGTTGGGGTCGGCCTTGTCCGCACAGGGCGGCGTATGGATGGGCGCACCGGCAGAGTTGCCGACAGCGGTGCTGACCTGCACACGGGCAGCCTCCCCCTGCCGGGGCACAGTGAAACTGCTCTGGGTCGTCTCCGCCGCAGGGCGGGTCATGGCAGGGGCAGACTGGTACGGCTGCGGGGCGGCAGCCGGTGCGGCGGTGTAGGGATCGGCTGCCGGGACCGGAGCCTCGACAACAGGCTGGGCAGGGGCGGCGGGTGTCTCGGCCAGCATATCATCCAGCATTTCGGAAACAGAGCGCCCGGACTGCCAGGCAGCGCTGACCGCACTGCCGGTATCGCTGAAGCTGCCGCCCAGTGTCGGGATCGGTGCGGAAACAGCGGGGGCCTCCGGTGCGGCGGGCACAGCTGCGGGGGCGGGCGTACCCAGCGGCGCGGCGTCTGCGGCCATCTGTGCAGCAAGATCAGCCGGAGAAAGGACCATCGTATCGCCCTGCACACGGCCTGTCATATCCAGCTGCGGCAGCTCGACAGGGATCGGCTCTGGCTCGTCCTCCACGGGAATGAGAGGCGTGTCAAATTTGGGCTCCTGCGGGACAGGCGTCAGCGGGGTCTCAAACTCGGTAGGCTGCGGCAGGTCCAGCGTCGTCTCGGCACTGACCTCCTGCGGCGTATAGTAAGGCGCGTGGCCGCTGACAGCGCGGTTGATGAGCGCATCCAGCTCATCCTGCGGCGCGGGGGACGCCTGTGCGGCGGGCGCGGGGGTGACCGGGGTCAGCGGGGTGCTGTACACCGGCGCGGCAGGCTCTGAGGCAGGCTGCAATTGCAGCTCAAAATCCTCCTTCGGTGCGGGAGCAGGCTGGGGCTGGGTGTGGCGCAGTGTGCTGTTGGCCCGGTTGGACAGCGGATCCATACCGAACGTGCCGCCCGGGCCGATGCTGACCGGCTTCAGCGGGTCATCGCTGACGGCCTTTTGGCGGGCGTTTTCCCCTGCACTGGGGCCAAGATCCACGTCAAACGACGCATGGGTCTGGGCGGCGGGCTTGGCGGCAAACGGTGCCTCGGGCACAGCAGGTGTCACGGGGGGCGTGTAGGCGGCCTGCCGCTGCGGGGCGGGCGGGGTCTGCTTCGGGAAACGGCTCGTGTCCGCGATGACGTCGTAAACCGGATGGTGCGGGCGGCTGCTGTCCGGCAGCGCACCGGTCAGATTCTCGACGCTCTCCTCCTCAGGCTCCTGCTCAAACAGGCGGGTGTCGTAGGCGGTCTCGGCTGCGGCGCGCTCCTCGCGCTTGGCCTGCAGGATCTTGTACTGGCCGTCTACAAACAGAACGACGTCCGCGGGGGTGATGGCAAAGAAGAACATCAGCCCCAGCAGGAAAATGAGCAGCATGATAATGTTGGAGGCGGGACGCCCGAACAGCGCCAGCAGCGTGGCACCGATGGGCGCACCGAGGACGCCGCCCTCCCAGAAGTAGGTGCCGCCGCGGGTAAAGAGCATCTTGACGATCTCCCCGACCTTGAGGTTCTCAATATTGAGCTTGGAGAAGATGACCGGCACGCTGGCGCAGAGCACGCCCATCAGCGATACCTTGCCCGCAAACAGCGCGACGCGGTAGCCGGTGGCCAGCAGGTAGGCCAGGTACAGCAGGAACGGTCCGACCAGATAAGTCGTGATACCGAAAACGCCAAAGTACCAGCTGCGCAGCGTGCGCCAAAGATTCTGCCCGGGCACAAGCACGAGCGCAACGCAAAGCAGACCCAGCCCCACCAGCAGGATGCTGCGGGCCAGGTTCGGGGTCTCGGCGCGGCGCTGGGCACGGCGGGACGGCTGACGGCTGCGGGAGGCCGCACCGCTGCGCGCGGATGCGGAGCGCCCGGTGCTGCTGCGGCCCGTGCCGCGGGCGGAGGCGGTGCCCTTTTTGCCGGAGGAGTTCTTTGTTGATTTTTTACCGGAACGAGATTGTGCCATGTTACAGTGTTTCCCTCTCTTATTTCTCTGAACGCTTCTTTAGGCAATACCGCATAATTCCCGCCTTACGGCTTAAGCACCGCTCCGGCGGCTGCGGCACGGC
>ERZ809074.2486-NODE-2486-length-20041-cov-9.508856_pt1 | contig 20041 bp, 22 predicted proteins | sample MGYA00520795_ERZ809074 | MGnify/ENA primary metagenome ERZ809074 (study PRJEB31570, sample SAMEA3212989) | Homo sapiens | biome: human-gut; feature: human gut; material: fecal | place: Sweden | collected 2011 ...
ACACAATGCTTATATGCTTGAACGATTTATTTGCGTGTTCGGGATTAACCCAGACCCGCAAGTTATTGACAAACTTTTCAAAGAACTCATTTTATTTACTACCAGAACCGCTTAGGCTTGGAAATTTTTTTAACGAACTATTGTTATAATTAACAGCTATAAAGTTCTTACATTTAAATAACTCCTTTTGAACTGAGCATATAATGAAAAAACGGATAGGCAAAGTAAAGAAGAATAAGCGAAGCAACATTGTTTTTTGATGTGACTTATGTGCGGTTAAGAACGATAACACATAAAAAAGTGTGCGGTTAACGATTTTTACGCCAACCGCACACTTTTTCATGATAGATTTTAAACCTTAAATGCTTACTTCTCGTACAAAATCAGGAATGATTACATCCACTTGTTTCTTGGCTCGATAGAATGCATAACGACTGACAAAACCCGACGAGACGGCTACGGCATTTTGTGTTGCATCGGGGTATGCCTCTAAATAAAGCCGGGCATATTGCAACCTGAACATGTTTATCAGATTATAGAAACCTATCGCCGAGATAAACTTATTGGCATCATGTTTCATCCCTTTCGGAATCTCATTCATTATTCCCGACTTCTGCAGATATGGATTTTTATATTTTTGCAGAACAACTTCCAACACTTTATCACGTACTGCCGCATCACATAGGATCCAATCATTTTCACCGATCTCTTCTCTCATCATAGTTTCTTGCGCATGATCCGTATTAACACTATTTTCTTCTGGATTCGGCAATGTCTCATCTTGATTGCTTGTATCCTCCTTTAATTGTGGATGAAGAATCAATGACAAAAAGACGACCATCCATAAGGCGCAAAGGATATCTATTATAAACTTTGCCCAGCCATTTGCTGTAAAAAAGACAACAAACATCATGGCAATCCAAATGATAGGAAAAAATAAAATCTTCTTGGCAAATTTGAATGGGAAATCTTCTTCATTGGAATAATTATCATAATGAAAATAGTTTATTCTCTTTTTTAGCCACTTAATCATATGCAAAACATTACAGGTCAACAACACTCCTATTCCTCCCGTCACCCATAACAAAGGTGTCTTATATTGAACCAACATATCTCCATGGCCGAACAAAACCAAAGAGAGGGAGATAAACAAAATACCGGTAACTACTATTGCTCCAGAGACATTCAAAATTGAATGTTGTATTTGTTGCTTATAAAAATATCTGCGTAGTACCAATGAAAACCCCAAGGAGTAATAGAGTACTCCAAATATGCGAATATACACCCATGTACCTTCATCAGAAGGTTGTAGCAAATAAGGGAATTGAAGGACTACAGCTGAAAAGAAAAAAGTGATTTGTTTGCGAGCCGGATAATAGCAGTGAGCACATTCATCGAACGGGCGACACATATGTGTCCAACGTATATAACCACAAAAAAGACCTGATATTATATAAACCAAGCAAGCGGCGGCATAAAACATTTCTAAATTCATAAAATTTTTCATTAAATACAAATTTATAAATACTTTTTATTAGATAATATGTTTGATTTTTTGATATGTAATAATTAACAATACACTATTAGATATTTATTTGATTCGTTATCATCGTTTCTAGATTCAAAAACAACTCTAATATTAAATCAATTAATAATGCAATTATAATCAATTATAACAAAAATATTATAACCAAAAGAGTTAAATAACGAATATTTACATTGATATTGCAAATAATTAACTACAAAAAAAACAACTCAAACCTTTGACACGCAGGTAGCGTTTTGTTACTTTCAGAACCTAGGCAGTACGTTCACTAAAGTAATACTAGTATAGATAAAAGCTGGAAATCAACGTTATATTCCTATTCATGATTGTTTCCATAGTCAAAACCGTGATCGCTTCCGGTTTTAATCCGCTTGTCTTTGAGGTGGAATTGGCTCCGAAAGAGTTGAAACAATATTCCTTGTTCGATCCGGATGCCGCGTTCGTGTACGGTTGTTATTATGAGTACCGAAAACGGGGAGCGGACTATTTCCAGCAGGGTATGTACCAAGAGGCGCGCGAGCAGTATGCCACGGCCAAGGAATGTTCCGACTGTCCGGCAGACTCAGACCTGGATCTGCGCATAGCGGATATCGACTCGATCGCTTCATTCTTGCGGCAGGCGGAACAAAAGGTGGAAATCCTGGATTATACGGAGGCCAGTGAGTTTTATTTGAAAGCCTTGTTGCTGAATCCGAATGATAAGGCGGTACAGGCTCGCAGATTAGATGTGGAGAATATGTATACCATGGACTGTAATCGTTATTCGGGGATTGCCGAGTCTTATTTTAATGACGGTGATTACGAGAAAGCGGTAGAGCTGTACGAGAAGGTTGTTGAAATGAACTGTTTCAACTCGGAGCTTGCCGCTCGCCGGATCGGGGTACTTCAGGCGAAAATAAGTTCCCGCCAACAAAGGGCTTCTGTATGGACGTTTGAGTATGGTTTTAAGCAAGCCCTATCGGTATTTCTTTCGGTAGATATAAGAATAAGCGAACGAGCGGGTATTGGAGCTTATCGTTCCATCCGGATGTCTTCAAGGCGATACAGAAAGATTATGAGGTGGCTAATTTTGAGATAGGTACTTCGGTCGGCTTTACGATAAAACCGGTACAGGCGGCTCCGATTTGGTTACTTTTCGGTCCCGGTATTGTCATGAACGGCGAATTCGTAGACGAAGAGGCTGAGGATTATTATCCGGATTACTCCGGTGATGCTTCGGTGGATCCTGTAGAGAGGGAGAAAGTATTTGATACCTATACCTCTTTATCCGGGGAGGTTGGTGTGTTAGGAAAGATTTGGCAAAGGCTGGCCTTGAAATACACCTTCCAATATCGTTTCCCCTTGAGCGGAGATTATAAGGATAAGATTACGAAGACAAAGCATGCGATCGGTATCGGAATCTGTTTCTGATATCCTTGCGTAAGGATAAGGAGGTTTTATGAAGGTATATGTTTTGTTTGTATTAGGAGGCTTGCTGTGTTGTCTCTCGGCCTGGGGACAGCGTTCGATGGCCTATCGAGAGATCCCGTCGGGGATAAGCGTGTTTTCAGGTAAGGACAACGAGGCTGGGATGGTCTTTTTTTGCCCGAGTGAGATCTCGTTGAGCTTCCAATCGAGTCTACGAGAGACGGTGGACGTGTATCTTACGGAGAAAAAGGGGGATAATACGGTTTACTATATCCGATTTAAGGTAGGGCGTAAGTATAGGGGGCGCAAGCTTTCTGTACTTGCTCCCGGTTATAACTCACTTACCTTTGAGGTGGAAATGGCTCCGAAAGAATTGAGACAATATTCTTTATTTGATCCAAACGAGGCTTTCGTCAATGGTTGTTACGCCGAATTTCGTAAACGCGGCCGGAATTTCTTCCAACAGGGTATGTATCAAGAGGCCCGAGAACAATATATGACGGCCTTGGAATGCTCGGACCGGCCGGTGGATACGGATTTGAAAGAACGGATTGCGGATATAGACGCGATTACCTCCTATTTGGAGCGAGCGGAATCTGCCGTGAAATGCTCAGACTATAATACGGCACGGACACACTTGATGAAGGCATTGATGTTGAATCCGAATGACCAAGCGATACAGGTGCGAAAACGGGATGTGGAGCAATTATATCTATCGGATTGTAGCCTGTGCGCAGAACAGGCAGAAGCTTATTATAAAAACGGGGAACGGGAAAAGGCCATGGAATTATTTGATAGGATGGTAGCGCAGAATTGCCTTGATTCGGAGAACGTAAGCAAACGGACGCAGCGGATTTTTAACCGTTTATCCTTACGTAAGCAAAAAGGACGTGTTATTGTTTATGAGTATGGTTTTAAGCAAGCTCCTATCGGTATTTCTTCCGGGACTTATTTGAACCGGGGAGTTGGTATGTATTCCAGTGTTTTTTTACATCCAACCGTATTTAAAATAATATGAGGAACTCACTGATGGGTGTCGCTGACAAGATTTTGCTCAGAAAAAGAGCATTGATTGAAACAGTCAATGATGAACTGAAGAACATAGCACAGATAGAACACTCCAGACATCGTTCATTCAATAACTTTATAGCCAACTCTTTGTCGGCTATAGCAGCATACTGCTTTTTTGAAAAGAAGCCCGCCATTAATGTAAACTTTGTCAATGACGGACAACTGGCTATGTTCTAATTTTATTTCGAACTCACGTTAATTATTATGCGTTTATGAAATATATCTTCAAGATGTGTCCTAATCTATTGTATTTTATCTGATGGAGCAGAATAGTTCTTCCACGGAGCAGATGATAATATGTATAGATCAAAATACTTCTGTAGCTTATGCATTGCCTCAATTGCTCCAGGCATAGGTTTCCTATTGGCAAACAAACTCGGAATTTCATCCAATCGTCCGTCATACTCTTTAAGTGTATCTTCATCCTGTAGGTCTATTCTTTCATACTACATACCTATCTCTGCTTGTTAGAGTTTTTATACTTCAATGGCTGAAGGAAACCTTCCATACTACCATATATCAATTGCTTTTCCACGAGATATTTTCCATCTCGTTAATAATCTTCTTGACATATAGATCATTTATTTCATCGTTTACACGTCGTAACCATCCGTCAGGAGCACGTAACCAGCGATGCGGATGATCGCTTGACGGAAGCAGTTAAAAAAGCCGTAGAGAGATTAGGCATCCGTCTGTTAGGCCATGTGAGCGTAGCAGGTGATAACTATTATGGCAATGCGGACGAAGAAAAATTATAGAAGATGTAAAGGGGGACGGGAGAAATCCCGCCTGCCTGGGCTTCGGGGTTCTTTTCAGGCTATCGGATACGACATCGTAAAATTATAGATCTTTAGGTCGTTAGCTCCTACTAAGCCTACGCCCTCTTGGATAAAGAAACGCTTGAATTGCTTGATATTCGGGTACCCCACCAGGTGGTAATGGTTCATAGATCATCTTATTTTTAAAGGCATTTACTGAATATCCCTGTGTAAGGGTAGATCCAATTTAAGTCAATAGCCCTATCAATAACGGCATGTAGTCTTTCAATTTGATTCGTAATATTTTTAATGCTTGTTGAATCCTGTAATCTACAGTTTTAGAGGATATGTTTAGATGCGAGGCGATCTCTTTATAAGTCATATCTTGGAAGCGATTCATTTCAAAGGCTTGTCTGTAATTTTCGGGTAAATCCATGATGGATTTTTCTATTTTATGAATCAGTTCCTCTTCGATGTAGAAGTTTGGATCGTCGTAGGGGGTATTAGCATGATTATATAATATTGTTAGGATTTTATTTTTCAGTTCATCCCTGTTTTTTTGCCTCAAGCAGTTGTTTCGAACAGCTCGGAACAGATAGGGTATGGGAGAGGATTCTATTTTGATCACTTCTCTATTCTCCCATAACCATATCATGATTTCTTGAACAATTTCTTCACTGTTATTAAAATTTACATATTGGCATGCGTAGGAACAGAGTCTGGGATAATATTTGAGGAAGAGGAGATCAAAGGCCTTCTTGTCACCTTTTTGGATGGAAGTGAAAAGTTGGATGTCTTCATTTAACGTACTTTTTAACTTTTTCATTATAGTATTTCCTAAACTAACGTAAGTTCGATATAAGAATAGATATAATCTATTGTTAAATAGGAATATAGCGATAAAAGTATTAAATTTATAGTACTGAATATAACATTTAAAAGATTACCACTATCTTCTCAAAGTCTAAAATTACAGAGATTTATTGTATGGTCAATGTTTTTTGCGAGGAATTTGCATTACAACAGGAAAAATATATGATTGAAGACAAGAAGAGTGGGCATCGTAACAAACCTAACCATATGAGCGACGCTGAGATTATGGTCATTCTTATCCTGTTTCATTCCGGTGGTTTCCGCTGCTTCAAGCATTATCACAAGGAATATGTCCGTAAATATCTGAAATACCTGTTTTCATACAAGGTGTCTTATAACCGTTTCGTGGAACTGGAGAAGGAAGCACGGATTCCCCTCTGAGCATTTTCATCAAGAAGGTACCGTTGAGAACCTGTACATGTATTAGTCTCGTCGACTCTATCCCCCTTAGGTGTATGTCGTAATCAGAGGATTCTGATTCATGAGAGATTTGAGGGCTTGCGGAGCGTAGAAAATCCCCTATGGGATGGTTCTTCTGATTTAAGTTACATTTGATAACCGATGACAAAGGTGAAATTATTAATTTCATGTTTACACATGGAAATGTAGATGACCTTGAGTCATTGAAAACAAAGTAAGTTTCTGGAGAACATCAAAGGGAAACTATGTGCGGACAAGGAATATATCGATCAGGCTCTGTTCGTGAGTTTCTTTCTTAATGGTAGACAGCTTGTCACTAAAGTTAAAAACAGCGTGAGAAACTTCCTGATAAGTATAGCTGACAAGATTCAGCCCAGAAAAAGAACCTTGGTTGAAACGGTCAATGATGAATTGAAGAACATTGCACGGATTGAAAACTTCAGATATCGTTTTTTCGACAATTTCATTGCCAATTCATTGTCAGCTATCGCATCATACTGCTTTTTGAACAAGAAATCTTCCTAAAGCTCATCGATGACGGGCGACTTGTTATTTTCTGATTTTATATCGAACTCACATTATATAACGATTATAAATCGTATAGAAAATATAAATATTTTTTATTCTTTTTGTTTAGGAGATATCTTGGCTTATGTCTCTTATGTATAAAAAGAGTTATGGAAAGTCGTTTTTACCCCAAAATAAATGAATCTGTTCTCTTGCGTTACTTTACAAAACAGTTAACGGATAGAGAGGCTGAGTGTGTGGAAGAGTGGATACAAGCATCGGAGAAAAATAGACAAATTGCTCGTGATGTGCATTATATTCTATTCGCTACAACTACATGGTCTAATTTAAGAAAAACATCATCGGAGAAAGCTTTACGACGGGTCAAAAGGAAAATGCTTCGTAAGCGATCTTGGTTATTTGTTAAAACAAGGTTTCAACAAACCGCAGCTATTCTTTTGATCATTTTATTATCCAGCGTGAGTATCTATCTGTTGAAAAAGGACTCAAGGCAACTAGAGTGGATCGAGGTACGAATGAATTCAGGAATGACAGGTACGATCATGCTGCCAGATGGATCTAAGGTTTGGCTGAACTCAAATACACATATCAAGTATCCCTCTGAATTTGCTCAAGATCGACGGGAGGTAGAGTTGAATGGAGAAGCCTATTTTTCGGTGGAGAGAGACCCGAATCGTAAATTTATAGTTCATTCAGTTGAGGATCAAGTTACGATAGAGGTACTTGGTACGGATTTTAATGTCGATGCGTATAAGGATAATGGATTTGTCTCGGCCACATTGATCTCAGGATCGATCCGGTTGTCATACGTAAATGCGGAGAAGGAGAAGCGTTGTTTATTGATGCGACCAGAAGATAAGGTGATATACGATCGAGTCCAAAAAAATGTAGATATGTGCAAAACGGATGTGGAAAGGGACATTTCTTGGAGAGATGGTACGATACTCTTGAGAGACACTCCATTAGATGAGGTCTTATGGACATTGAGCAAATGTTTCAATGTTGAATTTGAGGTGAGAGGCGATCATTTACGATCCTGTTCTTTTACTGGGGTATTTAAGAATATGAGATTGGATCGGATTTTAGAGCATTTTAAAATAGCCTCTCATATAAACTATTCCATAGAGCAAGAGGTTGGAGGAAATGGTGAGGTATTGAAAAAGAGAGTGATACTTTATTAATTGTTTAATCTTTAAATTCTAAAAATATGAATGAAACATATTCTTGACTTAGACAGAAACTTGGTTGTATCCAGACCTGGAGAATCATTATCATGACGTTTTAATCTTAAAAAAAATTTAAATCTATGGGAAACATCTATAACAGTTGTAGATTGCCATTAAGGATGAAGTTAGCTGGCATGTTGTTAATGGGATCAATCAGTATGGGGTATGGTATTACTGAGCGTAGGCAGTCTGCCTCTTTATTTATTGAAGTTAATAATGAATCGGTTCAGAATGTATTAAAGGAGATCGAATGTCAATCCGAGTACAGCTTTTTTTATGATAATCAAAAAATAAACACCAGTAGGAAGGTCTCTATTAGAAGCGATGGCGAAGATGTGTTTTCGATACTTGAAGAGTTGTTTGAGGATACCAACGTTACGTATAAAGTTTTGGACAATAGTATTATATTGTCGGTGACGGATTCGAATCCTGCAAAAGGAATAAAAGAGAAGCTGCAATCATATAGAAAAGTCACAGGTGTCATTACGGATCCGCAAGGGGAACCAATTATTGGAGCTAATGTCGTAGTGAAGGGTACTACGCTAGGTACGATTACCGGACTGGATGGTGATTTTAGCTTGGAGGTACCGGATAGGGCGGTTTTATTGATTTCCTTTATAGGTTATGTACAAAAAGAGGTTACGATAAATAAATCCTCAGTGTATAGAGTTAAACTACAGGAAGATACTCAGAAATTAGACGAGGTAATCGTTACGGCGTTAGGTATCAAGAGAGAGGAAAAGGCATTAGGTTATTCTGTGCAAAAGGTCGGTAGTGAGGAACTTACGGCTGTTAAGGGTACGGATGTGGCTACTAGCTTAACGGGAAAGATAGCGGGTTTGTCTATCAATAATAGCTCCGAGATCTCAGAGGCTCCGGAATTGCAATTAAGGGGTGAGAATCCATTGATAGTAGTGGATGGTGTGGCTTATGGCAATTTTACATTGAGTGATATCAGTGCGGATGATATCGAAAGTATTGATGTCTTGAAGGGAGCTACTGCTTCGGCTTTATATGGCGTACGAGGGCGTGCCGGTGCTGTAATGATTACCACAAAGAGAGGAAAATCAGGAGAACTGACCGTGAATGTGTCAAATAATACTATGTTTCAAGCGGGGTATTTACGTTTGCCAGAGGTGCAATCTAGTTATAGTACAGGAAACTATGGCCGTATGGAGTATAATAGTGGTTATGTCTGGGGTGATTATATGGACGGCCGTGAGGTTGAGCAATATGATCCGGAGACAATGACCTTGCGAGTGATGCCCTTGGTTTCCAAAGGACGTGACAATGTGAAGAATTTTATGCGTCCTGGCTTGGTGACCAATACAAATGTAAATGTATCTCAATCTGGAGAACTGGGTGGTTTTCGTGTATCAGCCACGCAGGTGCATCAGAATGGACAGTATCCCAATTCTTCATTGGATAAGTATATCGTGAATATGAGTGGGAATATTACCTATAAGAAGTTCAAACTGGATGCGGGAATGTCTTATAAGAAGATGAAGTCACCCAATATGCCGGTAGTGGATTATGGTGGAGGTAACATCCTTTATAATATGCTGATTTGGGGAGGTACGGAATATGACATTCGTGATTTCAAAAATTATTGGAAGGTTCCGGATCAGCAGCAAAATTGGGGTTTTTCTGCTTGGTATGATAATCCTTATTTCTTAATGAACGAGCGAATTGATTCGAGAGATAATAATCTGTTCAATGCGAATGCTACCTTGAGTTACGATATCATGAAGAATCTTAAGGTAACTTTACGTTCCGGTTTCGACAATTATGATAACGGCACGGAAAAGCGTCGTTCAGTGGGTGATAGCGGCGAAAAACGTGGTTATTATGAATATCGAAAAAAGGGGGGATCTTCTTTCAATAATGACTTGATTGTGAATGGTGATTTTACATGGAAATATTTTACAGTTGATGCGATTGTGGGATTATCTTCTTTTTGGTACAAGCAGGATGATCTAGGCTCTTGGACGCGTGGAGGTTTGTCAGTTCCCGGTTTTTATTCTTTAAATGCTTCTGTTGAGCGTCCTGGTACTTCTAAGGAGATAAAGGAGAAGGCTTTGTACAGTATATATGGAAAAGTTGGTTTGTCTTGGAAGAGCGCAATTTATGTGGATTTGACGGCTCGTAACGACTGGTCATCCACACTTCCCTCTGATTCTCGCTCCTATTTTTATCCTTCTGTTTCTGGAAGTTTTATACCGACTGCGTTTTATAACCCGCTTGAGGAGGTATTGGATTTTTGGAAGGTTCGTGCATCATGGACTGTCGCAAAAAAAGATCTATCTGAGTATGAGATCAATAGGGTGTTTGACGTGAATACGGATGTATGGAATGGTATGTCTACTGCTGGTTATCCTTCCAAATTACGAGATCCGAATATCAAGCCGGAAACGGAGGCCTCTTATGAGTTTGGTACAGATTTTCGTTTTTTCAACAATCGTTTGGGATTTGATTATACCTTCTTCAGTCGCTTGCGTTATGATCGTTTGATTGAAGCGGATATATCTGAGGCTTCTGGAGCCAAGAAGATTATAACCAATACCGCAGAAGAGTTACGTCAGAGAGGTATGGAGTTTACGCTTACCGGAAAACCGATCGTGACAAAAGAGTTTCAATGGGAAAGCGCTTTGAATGTTGCTTATTGGCATTGGTATTATGATAAGCTAGATCCTGTATACAGTTCGCAAGATCCCCGTATTGGTGTTGGAGAGCGTTATGATAAATATTTTTTCACGGATTGGGAAACTGATCATGCCGGGAATATCGTTCATCAAGCGGGACTTCCGGTGAAGAACAAGTTTCAATCTGTTATAGGATATAAGGATCCGAAGTGTATTTTAGGCTGGACAAACCGTTTTTTCTACAAAGGGTTTGATTTGAGTGTCTCGATCGATGGTCGTATCGGAGGTGTGATGTACTCATGGACGGAACAGGCCATGTGGCATTCCGGTGTTCATCCCGATAGCGATAATCGCTGGCGTTATGACGAGGTGGTAAATGGTAAGCAAAATTACATAGGGTCGGGCGTAAAGGTTGTAAGTGGCTCGGCTTCTTATGATCCGTATGGAAAAGTTTTGGAAGATACTCGTGTGTTTGCTCCAAATGATGTTCCTGTGTCTTATCAAAATTACACGATGAATTATAATGAGAATCCTTGGGATCATGATGCTCGTCAAAATATCAAGAATGGCTCGTTCTTGAAACTAAGAGAAGTAGCATTAAATTATACACTTCCCGCAACGATCGCTCAAAAACTCTTGATGAAGAAAGTGAGAGTTGGTGTTATCGGACAGAATCTGTTAATGTGGACGAAAGAATTTAAATTTTCTGATCCGGATCGTGGTAAGGAGAACTTAAATACTCCGACTTCTCGTTATGTTGGTTTTAATATTGATTTAACTTTTTAAGTACAAATAGAATATGAAGAAGATATTTTCTACCTTATTGATATCTTTGGCGTTTTGCTCATGTGGCGATTTTGATGAGATCAATTTGAATCCTGATACGCCAACAACGGTAACTCCGGATTTCTTGGCAACCAATGTCATATTGAAAACTACAGAGAGTATTACAGGCAAGCATTTTTTTGATAATTCTTGGTTGTTAAAAACTTCTTCTTGTACGGAACACATGGAGTGGTACCTTTACAATAAGTTTGAACGTTCCAGTTTTTCTCGGTATGGTTATTTGACAGACTCAAAGAAAATGTTAGAGCTGGCTGTGGGTAGTGAAACATTGTCGGAGGAGGAGAAAAATGCTTATCGTGCGTTGAATTTGTTTATTCGCTCTTATGCTTTTTATGAGACTACGATGGAGATGGGGGATATACCTTGTTCGGAAGCCTTGAAGGGTGAGGGTGATGGTATTTTTTCTCCTAAATATGATACGCAGGAAGAAGTGTTCCTTACTATCTTGAATGATTTGCGTGAGTCTTCCCGATTATTTGCCAGTGCTGCAACCTTTAAGGGAGATCCTGTATATAATGGAGATCCTTTGTTGTGGCGGAAGAATGTGAATAGTTTTACGCTACGAGTCTTGAACATGTTGAGCAAGAAGCAAACGGTAGGTAGTATAAATGTACGTGACTTGTTTGAGCAAGTAGCTAAGGAGCCTTTGATGGAAAATGAGGGAGAATCTTATCAACGTGTTTATGATGCGGGTAAAAGTTCGCAGTGGTATCCGTTTTATTTTGAAAAACAAAATTATTGGTCGTATCCGGTGATGAGCTCTTTCTTAGTGGATATGATGAAAGAGTTGCAAGATCGTCGTTTGTTTTATTACGCAGAACCTGCCCCTCGATTTAAGGATGCTCCTGCCGATTCGTTTGATTCTTATAGTGGCGTAAATCCTGTATTGGAGTATGGCCTGGTGCAAGCGGAGTTCGCAGGGGGATTGCATTCTCATTTCAATGAGCGTTATCATCGTGTGCCCGAAGGAGAACCTGTTAAATTTATCGCTTATTCTGAGATACAATTTGTTTTAGCGGAGGCGGCTTTACGGGGATGGAAAACTCCGGCAACGGCACGGCAACATTATGAGAATGGCGTACGTGCCGCTATGCTGTTTACTTTCGAGCATACGCCGGAAGCTTATCGGCATGGAGTGACGATTGATGAAGCGTACATTAACGAATATTTGAGTGGTAAGGCTAATTTTGATGAGTCTAAGGGCTTGGAGCAGATCATGAACCAAAAATTGATAGGCTTTTTTGCCCAGTTAGGTTTTAATGGATATTATGACTATCGTCGTACGGGATATCCCCGTATTCCGATTGATCCGGCAACTAACATGAATGAGGTAAATACACAATTACCTCTCCGCTGGATGTATCCAAGTAGTGAGTATTCACAGAATCGTGAAAATATAGAAGCCGCTATAGAGCGTCAGTTTGGTGGTATTGACACTCCGAATGAGGTAATGTGGCTGTTAAAGTAGGAAAGGAATGAGATGAGATCTGTTTTTATATTGTTGGTGGCGGTCGTTATGACCGCCTGCCAATCTTCGAGGAAAGAGCTGAAGGTGCTTCAATTCAATATTTGGCAAGAAGGGACCTCAGTGGAGAATGGCTATTGGGGGATAGTGGACAATATCGTTGAATTGAGTCCGGACTTGATTACTTTTAGTGAGGTCCGTAATTACAATGGCATCTCTTTTATTTCTCGTTTGGTGACGGATTTGGAAAAAAGGGGGATGAGGTATTATGGAAAGGAAAGTGTGAGTACGGGGATTTTGTCAAAATATGAGATTCAGTCGCAAGAAGTGGTTTTTCCCTTGAAAAACGATCGTGGATCAGTGATTAAGGCAATGTTTCAAATTGAAGGTGAAGAGATTGTCCTCTATTCCGCCCACTTGGATTGGATGAATTGTTCATATTACTTACCGAGGGGATATGATGGTTGTACTTGGAAGAAGATGAAACAGCCTGTGGTTGACGTTGATTCCATATTGGCGGATAACAAGGCTTCTTTTCGGGATGATGAGGTGCGGGCGATTGTTGAGGATGCGCGGAAAGAACGAGAACATGGGCGAATTGTTATGATTGGTGGCGATTTTAACGAACCTTCCCACTTGGATTGGCAAGCCGATACGAAAGATATTCGTGAACATCGAGGAATGGTTGTAAATTGGGATTGTTCTAAGATATTGATAGAGGATGGCTATAAAGATACTTTCCGAGAGATTTATCCGAATCCGGTTATTTATCCAGGATTTACATTTCCAACAAATAATATTGAGGTTGATTTAAAGAAGTTGACTTGGGCTCCGGAAGCAGACGATCGGGAGAGGATTGATTTTATTTATTATTATCCGAATAAAGCTGTCGCGCTAAAGGACGTTCGTATCGTTGGAGCAGAAGGGGCTGTCTTATATGGTGAGCGCATAGAGAGAGACAAAGATAGCCAAGATTCTTTTATTGCTCCAGCTGGCACATGGCCTAGCGATCATAAAGCCTTGTTGGCTACGTTTGTATTAAAATAAATCTCAAAGCCCCGGTACCCATCAGCGGTATCGGGGCTTTTTCATATGATAACCCGTAGACAGCGCCTTATACACTGGCTTATACCGAAAACGTCCGTTACGGGAACTACGCCCTTAGCCCAACCGCTACTAACCGAAAGTTATCCTTAGATAACATAGATCATATATAGTATCCGTTTCTGTCCATTTTGTCGCCGGGATTTATCCGCATGGCGGGAGATTTCTTTTTCTTTCCAAACTCATTTATCTCGTTCATAATAATATCTGGCACGTGATTCATATTCATCGGCATTTTCCCCGCAATTCTGTGCCTCATCTAATTTCTTTCCTGCTTCCTCTTTGTAAGTGTCGTATCCCTCATAATCTCCATAGCTAAACTCCGTCCCTGCTTGTTGTAACAAATAGCCAGCCTCTTCCTCCAATCCTTGAGCACGAATTTTATACTCGTGCGCTAAACGATGAAACCTCTCGGATCATCGTCATCAGGTTTTGGCTGGTATCGTTCTTTATCTGGCCTTGAAGACGGCACGGGATATTCCACTCCAGAACCACTGGAATCATTTATGTTATAATCAGACGAAAGTTCGCATTCCGATTCATTTTCAGGCTCTATAGCCGAATGGAAATACGAGTTCCAGCCTTTTATGTAAATTTTGTAGGTAATATATAGAATTAATTCCTAATCCTGCCCCTGTCCACCAATTATCGAAGAAAAGCCATGTGATAAAGGCTAAGAAGAAGGCAGGGAAAAGAAGTCTCAAAACTGTAATCCCTACAAGGAATACTAAACAGGCAATAATACCGGCGATCGCCAATCCCGCAAAAAGTCTTATCGCGCCCCATATCCAGTCCCTAAGTATAATTTTCCAATATTTGATAACAAATATACTAAATAAGTCATTTTTATATATTTTTTGGTTCACATGTAATATCTCTCTAAATTTAGACAACAAATATTTTTTTATCTCAATATGATTTTATTATTTTACGATTATTAGTGATGTATGGTTAACCGTTTTTTGTAAAGACTCTTACCATTGGTTCGTTATAATACGTTTGTATTATATCTCTCTTAGTTCTGCAATATGAATATTCCTTTATTAACGCCTAAATTGCATGTATCATGAAAAAATTATTATTTAAATGTTTGGCTTTAGCTGTTGTTTTCATTATGGTAGGTTGCTCGGATGAGTTATCTGTTCTGAGTAATTCAGAACGATCGTCTGTGGGGACTGTAGGACAAGAGGAAATATGTGTAGATCAGTCTAAAGCCTTGGAAGCATTCTCAGATCTGAAAGATTTTTATGGATTGAATACAAGGAGCTTGCAGGATGATAGCAAGTCTGTTTATTTTCCTGATTATTATGGTGGATCTTATCTAGACGGAAATGAACTTGTTGTATATATTAAAAGGGGAACAGAAAATTTACCATTAATATTAACAGAGAACCCCAATATAATATTGAAAGAATCTGATTTCTCTTTTAACTATTTATCTGGTGTTTTGAGCGACATGAATAAAATCTATTTATCTAGTGGGGCAAAACTTAATCCTGTTATTGAAAACATAGAAATGTTCGGTCTATCGGAAACAAATAACAGAATAGAGGTTTATCTTTATGATTGTAGAAACACTGCGATCTCGGATTTTAAGCATTATATGATGGATTCACCTGCGATATGTTTTATCCGGTCCCGATGTCAACAAGAAGACTTTGTGAATTTTATCGAAAGCTTAAAATCTTCAACTTTCAGAGCAAATTTTACCGTTAATCCTGGAAACTCAATAGGGGCATCACCAGATCCTGATTCAAATCTAGTTCCTAGTTCTTTTGGGTATAAGGCAACGTATAACAACAAAGTGGGATTTATAACCGCAGCTCATGTCGTGGCTTTAAATGACTACTTTTCAATTATATACGATACTAATAAATCAAATCCTATAGGAAGATGTCTTTATTCTAGCAGGTCAGGTAGTGTAGATGCAGCTTTTTGTGATCTATCCGAAGGTAACTGTACTATTACAAACAATATCAGTGGTAACACATCGTAAGTTTTATCTGGTAAATGTATAAGCACATATTTTATATCATAATCTTATCTTGTATCTCTTGCCAGTATACGAAAAAAGATGGTGTAATAGGATATACACCCAAAGATACCCTTATAGTTCCCTCGAACGTTGTGGATGAAAAAAATTGCGAATTACAAGTAGACTCCGTTTTTCCCGTGTCACAACGCGGAATTCCGATCAGGATAATAAATCACACGGATAATGTTATTGAGTTGGGAAGAAATGATTATAAGCTGGAGTTTTATAATGAGAGTTCCCAAGCTTGGGAAAACGCGTTACCAGAAAGCCATGCTTATCTAATGATCGCCGATGCAGTTCTTCCACATGACACATTGGAATTAACCATATACGAGTATACAGGAAGGGCAGGGAGATACCGGGTGACTAAAAACGCCACGGTAACATATGGTCTCAGTAGAAAATCCCATGATTATATACTTTCGGGTGAGTTCCGTTTGGGCAAGGAAGATAATGGTGTCATTAATGATATGGCGATAAAAAAGTCTGTTTATGACAGTTTCAGAGATACGTTTGGAGATTATTACAGGACAGAATATGACAGTTTACCAGGTTTCCTTGGTGGAATCTATGAAGCGGATCAATATAACTTTGTCATTTATGTTGTCGGAGATCTTACGGACGGCAAAATGTTACTAAATAGGATGTTAGGGCGTACGGACTTTAACGTTAAACCCGCTCTTTTTTCTTATAGGCATCTAAGGAGGATGAATGATAGCATATTATCTTTTACGATGAGAGAGAAGAATAAAAATATCCGCAAAGAGACCGGATTTCGTTTTTGTTCGTTATCAGAGAAGGAAAATCGGATTTTTGTGTATTTGGATGATTGTAACGATTTATCCATCTCTAAATTTAAAGAATATATAGCAAATGATAGTTGCATTATATTTAGGCAATATGAAAATGTTCCTTTTATTGTCACTGATTAGCACGATGTGCTCTTATGTACATAAGAATACCAACGAGGAAGTCTGGAAAGACTTGCTAGGTAAAGCGACCATCGCTAACGCGAATAAGGATAAATATAAAGACTCATTCCCCATGGATAGCTTGGGTAACATAAGATACCCGGATTATTACGCGGGATCTTATGTTAATTCCGCATATGAACTGGTCATAGGGATTGTAGGGGATACGTCCGTGTATCGAGATGAGATAAGGAAAACGCTCGGCGATGATTTGTTCTTGATTGCCGAGCGTGAGTATTCATATAATCATTTATTGTCTAAATATGACTCACTTGTAATATTTTTGGAACCATTTATCGAGGAAAAGGACACGGGGAGGATAGAGCACTATGAGATAGGGATTAACGATCTCTATATCTCAGAAGAGAAAAATAGAATAGTTGTGGAGTTGATAGAAATCGATCCGGTACACGTACATCGTTTCTTGGGCCAAATCGCAGACATGCCAGAAATTCAATTAAAAAAGGCCGATTTACCCGTGTTGCATTGATAATCCAAGCTATCTATATGAAGTTCCCCTCCGTATTCCCCTGTCAACCACGTTCCGGTATTTCCTTAGGTTGAATATAAGCGCCAGCGCTTAAAGGCGATTTATTGTCTGATCAGGGACTATGTATTCTTCTACGAATGTTCTTCCCGTTATGGAAAAATAGTTCTTCTGCGCAAATACACATATAGGAAACTCAACAGGATAATTTTTCTCATGGATAACTCAAGCCATGATATGTAAAGGCCAGAAAGCCCCCGGCGAGTCACCCCCGCCGGAGGCTTGTTCTTAGAAATATATATTTAGCGTAAGATATATATGTGCTCGTCCGTGAAGTTCTTCATAATGATTATCTATTATGTTTCATCTCCTTATCCTTGCAATTATAGAAACCCTCTATATAGATATTCAAGTCTTTGTCTATCTCAATGACGGCAAAACTATTATTTTCAGGAAGGCTTCCTTCTATCATTCCTTTCATCGTAAAATAATGGATTCCATGCCGGAAACCATAGTTCCCGGCATGATGGTGCCCTTGGATAACGGCCACGACCTTGCCACTTTGCTCAAGTGCCGAAACGATCTCTTCCGCATTGCCGATACAAAGTTCCTTGTCGACCCCGGAGAAAGTATCCAGCAATTCGTGGATAAAGATCACGACAGGCAAATCGTCTTTCTTCAGCTCTTGCCAGAGCCATTCCCTCTGCCCAGCCGGGACAAACGCTTTCGTCCAATCGAAATCACCGGAATCATAATCGGAACCATCCTCGTTGCAATTACCGTCGAGCACGATAAACTTAATCTGGTTCCGTACGAAGGAATAATAAGGTTTTCCTTTCGCGCTCCCGTAATTGGTCGTACGCGCGAGAAATTCTGACTTTGAGATACTATCCATATCATGATTGCCCAGCACATGATAGACAGGGCCATCGAATGTCTGAAACTTTGCTTCTATCTCATCTAAAAATGACAAAGTCTGCCCTCTTTCAGGAATATCCCCCATATCCTTCAAGTCTCCAAGTTCAATCATGAAATCTAATTTCCGCCTATTAAAAACGTCTATCGCTTCCGATAACTTCGTGATGGATTGTTCATAATAGCGAGTTCCGTGTACATTCCGATGAGCAAAATGTATATCCGTTACCAAGCCGAAGCGCAGTCTCTTCTCATTTTCCCGCGCCAACAAGCCCGTTGACACCCCAACTATGAACAACAAACAGACAACTATTTATTTGAGACAGCAGAATGTTTCTGTTTTATTAAAATAAAACAGAAACATAAAAATCAGGAGAATACTTTCGGAAAAAACGCCTTCTGATGTTTCTTTTATCTATCTTTGCCAAAAGATAATAAAAAAGAAACATCAGATGGAGAAGCAAGGAGAAATCATACTATACCAACCGGATGAAGCCGTAAAACTGGAAGTACGTTTAGAAGATGAAACCGTTTGGCTCACACAAGCGCAGATAGCAGAACTTTTTCAACGTGACAGAACCGTTATAACCAAACATATAAATAACGTTTTTAAGGAAAAGGAATTGGAAGAGAAAAGCAATGTGCATTTTTTGCACATTGCTAATTCCGATAAGCCTGTCAAGTTCTTTAGTCTAGACGTAATAATTTCAGTTGGATACAGAGTTAAAAGCGTAAGAGGTACGCAATTCAGGCAATGGGCAAATAAAATTTTAAAAGAATATTTATTGAAAGGCTATTCTATAAACCAACGGCTCAATGACATGGAATATAGAATGAACAATAAATTCTTCCAAATAGAGAAAACCATTGCTGAACATGATGCAAAGATAGACTTCTTTGTGCGCACCTCATTGCCTCCGGTGGAAGGTATCTTCTTTGACGGTCAGATATTCGATGCGTATAAGTTTGCTACAGATTTAATAAAGTCTGCCAAATGCTCACTTATACTTATCGACAACTATGTAGATGAATCCGTGTTACTCATGTTGAGCAAACGAAACAGTGGAGTATCAGCTACTATTTATACACACAAAATAAACGCACAGCTCCAACTTGATTTAAACAAACACAACGACCAATATCCTCCCATTGAAGCTAGAACCTACAAAAGTAGTCATGACCGCTTCTTAATCATTGATAATACGGAAGTATATCATATTGGGGCATCGCTAAAGGATTTGGGCAAGAAAATGTTTGCTTTCTCCAAACTGGAACTTCCTGCCCATACAATAATTGATGTATTATGAAATAAGCTAATCACCCATGCGAGAAGCGGAAGAGAATATAAAATTCAAGATGGAAATTGACGTATTGGTTCCCATTCCACGTACTGTCACCCGTGATTTCACCAGTTTGAAGCACCTGCGTCAATGGCAGAAACGGAATGACATTGACGGTTCTCTTTACTGTTTTGCACACCGGGAATACCTGCTCAACGAAAAGGGAGAATGGGAACAATTTACCGTTATCGGCAAACAGGTAGTGACTATCGGAGAACTGGAAAGGCTTCTTTTGGCTATGAAGCAAAAGGGGTTCAACCAATACAGCCGTGAGGAATATGAAGAATTAATGTCTTCATATTTGAAAAAGTGAAGAATTAAAACCTTCATTAAACATCTAAATACGAAACAGGATGAAAATAGGATATGCCCGTGTTTCCACCAAGGAACAACATCTGGATATGCAA
>ERZ809074.2497-NODE-2497-length-19942-cov-9.311862_pt1 | contig 19942 bp, 16 predicted proteins | sample MGYA00520795_ERZ809074 | MGnify/ENA primary metagenome ERZ809074 (study PRJEB31570, sample SAMEA3212989) | Homo sapiens | biome: human-gut; feature: human gut; material: fecal | place: Sweden | collected 2011 ...
ATATCACATTTTGCAAGTGTGTGGTTTTTGAAAGATTCGACGAAATTGACGTCGAATTCTGTAGTATCTGATTTGATTGACCAAAATTCTCAGTTGTTCGTCAAATTTCGTATCCCATTTATTGCCATTCCGGGCATTTCCATATCGTTATTTACAAAATAAACAAATATTATTTACAAACAAATAACATTTTTTGCAGAACTCAATATTTACTATTTTTTTATGTCAAAATCCTTATTAGCTCAATTTTTTACACATTTTCTGCACAAAAATCAAAAAACAGGCTTGTTTTTTATACAATAATCTGTACATTATGATCTGGATTTTCAATTTCTTAAAAAAATGAATTCATTTTTTCAAAATTGCAAAAAATGTCGTTTTTTGTGTTATTGACAAGCCGAATCTTGACAAATGGAGCAGAATCATGTATAATGCGTAACCAGAGATCAGAGGAGGACTACAAATATGAATCCACAAAAGAATGCAGAAAATGTACAAGTTGTACACGACGGTGAAAAAGAAGGGGAGGAAAGCCGCCGAATTTTGGCAGACATGTTTTTGTTCGTCGGAGGATCCAAGACAGAAATCATTGCAGACAGAACTGTTTATCGCCACGACGCCGGGGACAAATCCTTTGTTTCACTCTCACGGATGCAAAAACGGGAATGCGCATTCCTGTCTTCCTATTTGTGTATGCAGGACAATAAACCCGGTATCTGCCGCGCGGATCGGCAGGCAGTGTTTTTAAGCAATGCTGCAATGTCCACGACGGGTCTTTGTCTTGGAATTTTGGTTCCGGTGAGAACCGCTTCCTTTCCGGAGATCATTTCTGCCGTTTCTCAATCTTCTTATCAATCCGTTCAGTTGTCTTCCGCGGCAAGGCATGGGTTCCGTATGCCGGCAATGCCACCGTCTGAGGATTCGCATGTCAAGTTGGTAAATGATATTTTTTCTTTTCTCTATACTTATGCGGACACGGATTTTGCCTACAGACCGGACATCCGCGGTTCTCTGAGTGCAACTGCGTACCTGCGGAAGGACCTTGCCCGGATTGCGGAGTTCGTGGATGTATTGTTGGTTGACCGTTCCGATATTCCGACGGGAACACGGATTCTGACCAGGGATGTGTACCAGATGCGTTCCATTGACTTTTCACTATTGAAAGTCTTTTCCACCGCACTCATGATGTATCTGCGTGACCGTCTGAAAAACAAAACGCTTGAAATGAATCTGTCCGTGCAGGACGGACTGTTGGCTGCCACCTTTTCCGGTACACTTTTACGGGGAGAGCCGGTTTGTGTGCCTGAAAAGGAACGATTTTTCCGGTATTTTTCCGAGGTGACTGACCGCCTGACGGCACAGCTTTCGGTCAATGTCAATTACAGACATCTGACGGTTACATTGGTGCCTTACCGTTATAATCCGACAAGCGCGGGAGAACTGCATGCGGATCTGACCGAGGTGCTTTTTCTGAACGATTTGCATACAGAGGAATAAACAGAGAAATAAAATGATACAAATGCTTGGATATTATGTATTACCAAAAAACGCTTTGACCGCAAAAAAACATCCCCGCAAACGCAAGTTTTGCGGGGGTGCTCTCTCAAATATCCGATTTCTCATGCCCGCAGGCGTATTTCACATGCAAAGCATATTTCGCAAATTCCCAAAGGAATTTATTTCACTGAAAAAAGCGCCTGCAAAAGGCGCTTTTTTCTGGAGCGGGTAACGGGAATCGAACCCGCATAACCAGCTTGGGAAGCTGGAGTTTTGCCATTAGACTATACCCGCGCTATGGCTATTATTATACCACATCATGTTGATTTGTCAAGGGGAAAAACCGTTTTTTTCAAAAAAGTATTTGCCGCGCCCGCAAGAGACCCGAATGTGCGCATTTGTTTCTTGACATTCCTTGACGTCCGTGCTATAATAAGTCGGAATGTGCAGACAAGAGGCACATAGGAGAACGGAGAGAGAAGATGGAAAATAAAGTAACCCCCCGGACACTTTCGGGGTTCATGGAACTGTTGCCTTCCGAACAGTTGAAATTTGACCGGATTCGCAGAATCATGGAGCGCGTGTTTGAAAGCTACGGATTTTTCCCGCTGGATACACCGGTACTGGAAGCAAGTGAAGTTTTGCTCGCCAAAGCGGGCGGGGAGACGGAAAAACAGGTCTACCGTTTCAAAAAAGGGGATACCGATATGACCATGCGGTTTGACCAGACCGTACCGTTGGCAAAATATGTGGCAAAGAATGCAGGGGAACTCACTTTTCCTTTCAAACGGTATCAGATCGGAAAGGTCTACCGCGGTGAACGGGCGCAGAAGGGGCGCTTCCGTGAATTTTATCAGTGTGATATCGACATTATCGGCGACGGCAAACTGGAAATTGCCAACGATGCGGAAATGCCGGTGGTAATCTATGATGTTCTGACAGCCCTGGGACTGGAGGATTTTACCTTCCGGATCAGCAACCGTAAGGTGTTGGGCGGCTTCTTTTCGCTGATGCAGGCGGGAGAGCGCGCGGGCGATATCATGCGCACGGTGGATAAATTGGAAAAAATCGGCGCGCAGAAGGTTGCGGAAGAGCTGGCGACATTGGGACTGGATGCGGATACCTGCGCGCAGATCATCGCATTTGTGGGGATGCGCGGCACCAATGACGAGGTGTTCGCTTTCCTTGCGCAGTATCTGGGAAAAGACTCCCTGTTCGACAGCGGTTATGCGGAGCTGAAACAGGTGATTGACCTGCTCGGTGCTTACGGCATTCCGGCGAAGAATTACTGCGTTGATCTTTCCATTGCGCGCGGACTTGATTATTATACGGGTACGGTGTATGAAACCACCTTTGATAAGCACCCGGAAATCGGGAGCATCTGCTCCGGCGGGCGGTATGATAATCTTGCCGGCTTCTATACGTCCAGACAACTGCCGGGCGTCGGTATGGCAATCGGCTTGACCCGTCTGTTCTATGTGCTTTCGCACATGGATCCGGCGGATCCGAACGGGTATCTGAATGGCGGGACGGAGCCTCCGTGCGATCTGTTGGTTCTGCCGCTGACCGAGCAGGCAGACCAGGTGGCAAAAATTGCCGCGTTTTTCCGCTGCGCCGGCGTGCGTACCCAGGTCTACTATGAAAATGCGAAATTCAAGAACAAAATGGGCTATGCGGATAAACTGCAGATTCCGTTTGTGCTGTTCCTCGGTGACGACGAGCTGTCCGCGGGAATGGTGAAAATCAAGAATATGGAAACGGGCGAGCAGCTGACCGACACACCGGAGAACCTTTTGCCGCTGTTGCGTGCACATGCGGACGCCGTTGCAAACCGCAAACCCATCAATACGGAAAAAACAAGACCGTAAAATCCAAAATAAGCTTAAAAATACAGAAGAGAATCCGAAGAGGAACCAAAAATGAAACATTATGATACCATAATCATTGGCGCAGGACCCGGCGGTATTTACTCCGCTTATGAGCTTTCACGCCTGTGCCCGAACGAAAAAATTGCCGTCATTGAAGCAGGACATCCGTTGCAGAAAAGAAAGTGTCCGATCGACGGGGTGAAGGTCAAAGCGTGTATCGGGTGCAAAACCTGCGCGATCATGAACGGATTCGGCGGTGCGGGCGCGTTCTCGGACGGAAAATACAATATCACTAACCAGTTCGGCGGCACCCTGCATGAGTACATCGGCAAAAAGACCGCGATTGATCTGATGCGGTATGTGGACGAGATCAACCTGAAATTCGGCGGCGAGGGAACCAAGCTGTATTCCACCGCAAATTCCAATATCAAGAAACTGTGCCTGGAAAACAATCTCCACCTGTTGGATGCGCAGGTGCGGCATCTGGGGACCGACATCAACTATGTCGTGCTGACCAATCTGTACAATCTTTTGTCCGAAAAGATCGATTTCATGTTTTCTTCTCCCGTCAAGAGCGTTGCGCTGTATGAAGGCGAGGGCGACGCACGGTATACGGTTACAACGGACAGGGAGACCTATAGCTGCAAAAACTGCGTGATTTCGGTCGGCAGAAGCGGAAGCAAGTGGATGGAGAGCGTCTGCCGTGAGCTTGCCATTCCCACGAGCTCCAACCGTGTGGATATCGGCGTGCGGGTAGAGCTTCCTTACGAGGTCTTTTCGCACCTGACCGATGAGCTGTATGAGAGCAAGATTGTCTACCGCACCGAAAAATTTCAGGATAAGGTCCGTACCTTCTGCATGAACCCGCACGGCGTGGTCGTCAATGAAAATACCAACGGCATCGTGACTGTTAACGGACACAGCTACGAAGACCCCGCAAAACATACGGACAATACCAACTTTGCTCTGCTTGTTTCCAAGCATTTTTCCGAGCCGTTCAAGGACAGCACCGGATATGCGGAAAGCATTGCGCATCTGTCCAACCTGTTGGGCGGCGGTGTGATGGTGCAGCGTTTCGGCGATCTGATCCGCGGACAGCGCAGCACGCCTTCCCGAATTTCGGAATGCTTCCTGACGCCTACCCTGAACGCAACCCCGGGAGACCTTTCCCTGGTAATGCCCAAGCGGATTCTGGACGGCATCATTGAAATGTTGTATGCGTTGGATAAGATTGCCCCCGGCACGGTCAACGACGATACGCTTCTGTACGGGGTTGAAGTGAAATTCTACAATATGGAAGTGGAAATCGACCAGAATCTGATGACCCGCCACAACGGACTGTTTGTGATCGGCGACTGCTCGGGTGTGACGCACTCCCTTTCCCACGCATCCGCAAGCGGCGTTCATGTTGCCCGCGTGATTGCGCAGTACGGTGTTTAACGATTGTTTTACAAAAAAATTACACAATTGTGCTTGACATAGAGAATTGACCCTGCTATACTGAACAACTGGATTTGGGGTATTTCCAATCAAAATTTCCGGAAAAGGGGGAGAGACATGAGAACAGAAGTGGTTTTACTTTATGTACTTTATCTGTTGGTCGGTGTCGGTACGCTGGAGTTGCTTTCCAGATGTAAAATGCGTGTGGCATTCACTGCCTATGCGACGGCATTTTTTACATTGTTGCTCTATCTCCCTGTGTATGCCGGAAGCGAGTTGATGACGCAGATCTTGTCTCATTATCTCTATTTTGATGTGGCAAATGCGATCAGCGAGAGTATGCGCGCGCCGTTGCTTGCGGCGAATCCATACTTTACTGCTGCATTTTTTGCAGCAATCGTGCTGTCAGTCTTTTTGTGTATTTCCGCACTTTCGGTTGTGTTCGCGGCAATCCATGCGGTACGTCGGTATATCAGGCGTCGTGCCGGACGGCATCTTGCCGGATCACTCCGCCGGGAGCATATTTCCAAACCCGTTCGTATCCCTCAAAAGAGGAGTTTTTGTCATACGTTTTGCAGGTACAACTGTTGATACTTTTCTCCTTAAACGTCCGTAAAATATGATTTTTTACCGTTTTTTGCGAGCGTTTCTTTTTTGCACCCGTTTTTGAAAACTGTTGCTATGGTTTTGCCGTTTGTCGGTACACGGAGACGAAAACTATTGCAGCGGAAAGCAAACAGAAGTCAAAGAAACCAAGGAGAAATAAAATAGTATGAATACACGTAAAAGCAAGAAGGGCTTTACAATCGTAGAGCTTGTTATCGTGATCGCCGTTATTGCGATCCTTGCCGCTGTTCTGATTCCTACTTTTGCGAATCTGATCAGACAGGCAAATAAATCCTCTGACACACAGCTTGTCAAGAACATGAACACCATTCTTTCCGCTGCGGAAGCGCTCAACGGAAAAAATGAAACCATGGCAGATGCATTGCAGGATATCCTGGATGCCGGCTATAGTGTAGAAAAGCTGACTCCCACAACGGAAAAGTGCCACATTGTCTGGAACCAGAAAACCGACCGTATGATTTTCCTGGATGAAAACTTTGAAGTCGAGTATCCCAAGGACGAAAAGATTGATGATACCAACGACATCTGGATGGTTGTCGGAGACAAAGCGGCGCTGGATGCATACCAGGCAAACTACAGTATTTACCTGACCGAGGACTTCAAAGAAGAAACCGTGAAGGTTGCCCACGGGTTGGATGTCGGTTCCTGTAAGACAATCAAGACGGTTGAGTGCGTGAACGAGTCTTACGCGGGTACCATTCTGATCAACATGGCGGGCGGTAATCTGACGGTCAATGCCCCCAAGGCAACGGTTAACCACTACGGTGATGCCGCACTGGTTGAGATTGAGGCGGTCGCCAACGCTTCCTATCATGAAAACGGGAATGTAGATGAGATTCGCCTGAAGGCAGGACGTGTTGTTGTGGAAAGCAAGGGCAATGTTGCGGGCGTGCGTATCGTCGCCGATGCAATCAGCGATGGTGAGAACGGTAAAAAGAATGTCAGCGTTGAGGTAGCAGCCGGCGGTAAACTCGGTGCTGTCGGCGCAACTAACAGCACGGTTGCGGCAGATTTGAAGAATATCGTGTCCGGTTCTACCGATGTAATTGAGTCCCCTGTGGAAGTCACCAACGATTTTGCAGGCGGTTTCGGTACGGAAAACAGCCCGTATCTGATTGCGACCGCGGAACAATTTGCAAACATTGCAAAGCTGTCGGAAGAGATGGGCGCTGGAAAGGCAAAATATTTCAAGCAGGTTGCGGATATCGCAATCAATGGCTCAATTCCTGCCTTTACCGGCACATATGACGGCGGTAATTATAAGCTTATGTACGATTACTCCGGAAAATTTGGAGTGGTCTTTACAGAGATCAACGGCTATTCCGTTTTTAAGAATATCAACCTTGTGATGGGAAAAGTCGGTGTCAGCCTGCTCGGCATTGCAGACTGGGGACCCTCTTCCGGTGCAACATTTGATCATATTACATTTGAAAGTACCGAGGACCTGGTAAAGGTAAATACCAACAACTTCGGCTTCGTTATGATCAATGCAATTTATACCGGCGGAGAAGGGGCTCCTGTCTATACATTCTCTAATATTACAAACAATGTGAACCTGCAGAATGATGGAACCTGTACCGGTCTGATTGTTGGTTCCGGTCCGTGCTTCAATGTTAAGACGGTTTTGAATTATGAAAATTGCGTAAACAACGGTACCATTACCGGCACATCTTCTGTCGGATTCCTTTACGGAAACTCCGCTTATATTGCCTCTGTTGCCGAATCTGAAAGTGTAATCAATGTCAAGGATTGCAAGAATAAGGGGTTGTTTACGGCACTTAATGATAGTGCGAATGTTGCATTTGCCCCGAAGCTTGCAGATCTTAATGATAAGTACCAGGGCACCGCAGGTGGCACGTTCCTGTCTGAAAACTATTTGAGCAACAAGAATTGCACAGTGAACCAGAACGGTACGGTATTCTCCATCAACACGGCAGATACCAATGTTTCCTACAAGTTGGTATTCAATGTTTCCGCGATTTATTCCAAGAAGGATGGCAAAGCATGGACGGATGCCGATACGGTTGTGGCGAAAGATAAAGAAAAGTGGGATACAATCTGGAATGTCTCCAACGGCACAAAATATCCGATTGATTTGTCGGTTGATATCGACGCAACAGGAGAGCTTTCCGGTTCTTTCAAAGCCTATGATAAGAAGACAGCAGCCGCGAACGGAATCAGCGCAACCAACTTTACGGATGGATATGCACTGGTTGTAAAAGATGGCGTGACCTACCTTGTGTTTGATGTTACGGAAGATGTTTACATCGACTGCGCTGTAAAACTCAGTGTCTACGCATATGATGCAAACGGCAACCTCAAGGGAATCAAGGGTATTAAATAATTCGCTTATTACGGATTGAATTTGTTTGCACCTCCGGGGTATTTCCCCGGGGGTGCTCCAATCGAAAAATCATATCAATGTGTCGGAAGCCACAGGAAGGTATAAATTCTTCTTCCAAAAAACCAACGAAAAAATTTTCAAAAAAGCCCTTGACAAACCGATTGACGTATGATATAATACCACATGTTCCGTTGATCGACGGAATGTGGTGTGCTGGTGTGGCTCAATGGCAGAGCAGCTGATTTGTAATCAGCAGGTTGTTGGTTCGACTCCGATCACCAGCTCCATAGGGGGGATTTCCCGAGCGGCCAAAGGGGGCAGACTGTAAATCTGTTGTCACTGACTTCGGTGGTCCGAATCCACCATCCCCCATTGAAAACCACATCGCGTAAGCGGTGTGGTTTTTGTCTGTTTGGACGCAACCCCCTTGACAAAAAAGAGCGTGTGCGGTATAATAAAAATGCTTACATCACGCGGAGGGGGATTTGAATATGAATCAGGAAACATTATCCCGTTTGTCGCATACAGCGGCACAAATCAGGCTCGGTATTCTGGAATCGACACACGCAGCAAAGTCCGGTCATCCGGGCGGGTCGCTTTCAATTGCCGAGCTTTTGTCTTTTTTGTATTTTGAGGAAATGCGGGTCGATCCAAAAAAACCGCAGGATCCGGATCGCGACCGGTTGGTGCTGTCCAAAGGGCACGCCGCACCCGGGCTTTATGCGGCGCTGGCACTGCGCGGGTATTTCCCGGTAGAAATGCTGAAAACACTGCGGCAGGCGGACTCCATCCTGCAGGGACACCCGGATATGAAGCATATCCCCGGCGTGGATATGTCCACAGGCTCTCTCGGACAGGGTATTTCCGCCGCCTGCGGCATGGCAATTGCCGCAAAAATGGCGGGGAAGGATTACCGTACCTATACCATCGTCGGCGACGGCGAGAGCGAAGAAGGACAGGTTTGGGAGGCATGCATGTTTGCTGCCCATCACAAGCTGGACAACTTCTGCCTGATCATTGACTGGAACGGCTTACAGATCGACGGTGCCATTGACGAGATCGTCAGCCCCGCCCCCTACCGGGACAAGCTGGAAGCGTTCGGTTTTTATGTTGTGGAGATCGACGCGCACGATTTTGCGCAGATTGAGGATGCGTTTGCCAAGGCGCGCGCCTGCAAGGGAAAGCCGACCGCAATCGTGGCAAAATCAATCAAAGGACGCGGCGTGTCCTTTATGGAAAATCAGGTCAAGTGGCACGGCAGTGCACCGAATGACGAGCAGTACGCAATTGCCGTCGCAGAGATCAACGCACAGATGTAAAGGGGGAGAGAGCATGTATACTGTCGGTGAAAAAATCGCCACCCGTGAAGCGTACGGAAAAGCGCTTGCGGAATTTGGCGCAACATACGATTTTGCCGTGCTGGACGCGGATTTGGCAGAGGCAACCAAAACACTGTACTTCAAAAAAGCTTACCCCGACCGCTTTATCGACTGCGGAATCGCAGAGGGGAATATGATCGGTATTGCCGCCGGCATTGCTTCCACGGGCAGAACCGTGTTTGCCTCCTCCTTTGCGATGTTTGCCGCAGGACGGGCTTTTGAACAGGTACGCAACAGCGTCGGATATCCGCACCTGAATGTGAAGATCGGTGCAACGCACGCAGGCATTACCGTCGGAGAGGACGGCGCCACCCACCAGTGCCTGGAGGATCTTGCGCTGATGCGGACAATCCCCGGCATGACGGTTATCAACCCCGCCGACGCCGTGGAAGCGCGCGCCGCCGTGGAATATGCCATCCGTACCTACGGTCCGTTCTATCTGCGCTTCGGCAGATATGCCGTACCCGTGATCAATGATCCGGATACCTACACCTTTACCCCCGGCAAGGGCGTGCTGCTCCGTGAGGGCGGCGACGTGACCATTGTCGCAACCGGTATCATGGTTGCCATGGCGCTGGAAGCAGCCGAATCCCTGCGTGCCGAAGGCATTGACGCGCGGGTAATCAATATCCATACCATCAAGCCGATTGACAAAGAAATTCTGCTTGCAGCCGCACGTGAAACGGGCGCGATTGTGACCGCAGAGGAGCATAATATCATCGGGGCGCTCGGTTCCGCCGTTGCGGAATGCGTGTGCGAGGGATGCCCCTGTCCCGTCATCCGCGTCGGCGTCAACGACACGTTCGGACGTTCCGGCAAGGTTCCGCCGCTGCTTGAAATGTACGGGCTGACGCCTGCGCACATCGGTGAGGCGGCAAAACAGGCGATTGCCGCAAAGCGGGCACATTGATCTGATGCAAAGTGTGGCAAAAACAGCCGGGCGGATTCTCGCGGTGGATTACGGCGATGTCCGCACCGGCATGGCGCTCTCCGACAGCGCACGTACAGTCGCGTCCGGGCTCTGCACCGTACAGGGCGGCATGCGCAAAACCGCCGAGGCGGTTGCACAGACCGTACGGGAACGGGGCGCAGTCGCCGTTGTGGTCGGACTTCCGGTCAATATGGACGGTTCGCACGGACCCCGCGCGGCGCACGCGGAGAAATTTGCGCAGGAATTGCGGCATCTGTTGGGAGAAACGGTGCCGGTCGCGACCTTGGATGAAAGAATGACTACCATGGCGGCGTCACGCTATCTGAACGAAACCGATACGCGCGGTGCCAAGCGGAAGGGCGTCATTGATACGCTGTCTGCACAGATTATTTTGCAGAATGCACTCGACCGGCTCCGACACATGGCGGCGTCGGAAAACTGATACCGAAGATCCGGAAGGAGGATTTCCACATGGCAAAAAGAAGTGTCGCACAGGGAAAGGGGAGAATTTTCCGTCTTTTGTTCCGTCTTTTGGGAATCCTGTTGATTGTTGCCGTCAACGGAATCGTGCTCTGGCGGATTTTTTCTTCCGGCGACCCCGCCGCAGTGGGGGTGCTCAAGGTCAACCGCAACACTGCCGATGCCTATGAAAAGGCAGGAAAGCTGACCATGTGGTACCAGGAGCAGGCGACGGTTACCAAGGCAGAGAAGAATTACGGCTATTTCGGCGTGACGCAGTGGCGCTATGTCGAAGAGGCGGAGCAGGTACAGCTCGTATTTCGGTACAACAACAGTACGATCAAGCACCTCAAAGAGGATTACAAACTGGAAACCATGCCGGATCGCGCGGAAATGCTCTATGACGTGACTCTCTATGTCGCTTACGATTTGACCCCGGACGATCCCTCCGATAACGATGGAAACAACCCGGAAAGCGTGCGCTTTGAGCGGTACTACCCGGACAGGGACACCATCGGAACGGCACAGAAAAATGTCTATAATTACAGAACCTATCTGTTTGACGGTATTGTCATTGACGAAACGGTGCTTGCCGTTTATGCCGATATCTACTATGTCGGGGATATTGATTACGAAAAAGAAGCATACGGGACGCTCTGCCTGTACGATTATTCCACGCCGCGTGTGTCCATTGAACTGAAAAAAGCGGACACCGAGGCACTGGAAGCCTACAAAGAGAAAAGGAAAACCGAAACGGATGCAATCCTTACAAAAGAGGAGAGCGCAACGGAATGCAAAGAGGAAAGCAGGGAGGGGAAGGAATGAAACTGTTTCTGAGCGCGGATATTGAAGGAACCGCCGGAATCGACACCTGGGACGAGGCAACGCCCGGCGAGCGGATGTATCCCTATTTTGCCGCCCAGATGACCCGCGAGGTAGCGGCAGCTTGCCGTGCCGCAGGGAAACTGGGACTGGACGTGACGGTCAAGGATGCGCACGATATTGCCCGGAATATTGATCCGTCCGCATTGCCGGAAAACGCGTCGGTTCTGCGGGGGTGGATCCGCGATCTGTACTGTATGATGGGTGGCTTGGACCGCGATTCCTACGAGTATGTGGGATTCACCGGTTATCACAGCGATGCGGTCAGCGACGGAAACCCGCTGTCCCACACCATGACCACGGGATTGCAGCGGGTTATGCTGAACGGAAAGCCCGCCTCCGAGTTTGTCCTGAACGCCTATATGGCGGGGATGCTGGGAATTCCCGTGATCTTTTTGTCCGGTGATGCCGCGCTTTGCGCCTCGGCAAAGGAGATGGTGCCGGGAATCACAACAGTTGCATCCAAAATCGGGTACGGCGGCGGCGTAATTGCGCCGCACCCCGCAAAGGTATGCCGCGAGATTGAAGAGGCGATGGAGCATGCCCTGCGCTATGCCGCAACGCCCGCCGGCAGAGAAGCGTGCACCGTCAGAATGCCGTCGCATTTCCGAATGGAGGCGACCTATAAGGACTGGACAAGCGCCTATAAATATTCCTTCTATCCGGGTGCATTTGCAGCAGATGCACAGACTGTTGTATTTGAAACAGATGATTACATGGAAATGATGCGCTTTATGCACTTCTGCATCTGACGAAAAACAAAACAAAGCCGACCTCTGGCGCCGCGGAACCACTCCGCGGCGCTTTTTGAGGTGTAAACAATTTGTAACAACCGGCAGAAGCGGGTTGACATTTGTGTCTATAGGGTATAGACTATAAGTGTCGATAACTTATAGACGAGGAGGACGGCGATGAACGAACTGAAATTGGGCGCGGTAGACGCACGTTTTGCGCAGATCGTCTGGGATCATGCACCCATGACGACCGGAGAACTGATCCGGCAGTGCGCACAGGAGCTGCAATGGAAGCGCACGACCACCTATACGGTACTGCGTAAGTTTTGCGACAACGGTATTTTCCGGTGCGAAAACGGCAGGGTGAGTGTCCTGATCGGGCGCGACGAGCTGCGCGGTATGCAGAGCGCACGGTTTGTGGACGAGGTGTTCGGCGGTTCCCTGCCGGCATTCATTGCCGCGTTTGCCAATACCAAAAAGCTGACGCAGGAAGAGGTACAGCGGATCCGCGAGATGATCGATAAAGCAGGGGAGGAATAAAGATGAAAGAGATGTCCGTCAGAATTTTTCTTGCCGTCCTGAATATGAGCCTGACTGCCGTATGGGGATTGCTGGCGGTCCTGCTTCTGCGCCCGCTTTTGCGGCGAGCCCCGAAATTTGTCGTCTGCCTGTTGTGGGGCTTGGCGGGCGTGCGCCTTCTGTTGCCGATCCGACTGGAGAGCGTGCTCAGCCTGATTCCGCGTGCGGAACCGATCAGCCCTTCGACGGCGCCGGGCGGGACGGCCCCGCGGATTGATACGGGCATTCCGGCGCTTGACAGCGGCATCAACGGCGCGCTGACCTCCCCGGCACCGCAGCCGGCCGCCTCTGCGGATCCTTTGGGGACGCTGCTTCCCGTGGTTGGGCTGATCTGGATCATCGGCGTTTTTGCAATGCTCTCCTTTGCCCTGATCAGTTACCTGCGTTTGCGCAAAAGGACCGGAATCACGGTTCCGTATGCGGACGGGGTACTGCTCTGCGATAATATCGGGACGCCGTTTATCCTGGGAATTTTCCGCCCGCGGATTTATCTGCCGTCCGGAACGGAAAATTTGGAGGAAGGCGCAACGGAAGCGATTCTTGCGCACGAACGCGCCCACCTTGCCCGGCGGGATCAGCTCTGGAAACCGCTCGGATATTTGATTTTGTCCCTGCATTGGTTCAATCCGCTCTGCTGGGTTGCCTATTGTCTGCTTTGCAGGGATATTGAATTGGCATGCGACGAAAAAGTCGTGAAGGGAATGGATCTGTCCGCAAGAAAGCGGTATGCGCAGACTCTGCTGGATTGCAGTATCCACCGCAGGACCATAGCGGTCTGCCCGCTTGCCTTTGGTGAGGTCGGCGTGGGAGCACGGGTAAAAAAGGTGCTTTCCTATCGGAAACCCGCGTTCTGGGTTCTGTGCGCGGCATTGCTTTCCTGCGTTGTCGTCGCCGTCTGTTTTCTGACCAACCCGAAGCCGGTATCCGTAGCGGTTTCGCCGGAAATGCGGGAACACCTTGCGGCGGAGGCAACGGCACACTGGACAAAAGCGGCGGAAGAAAACTATGTGACCTCGGAGGTGTTTGTTGCGCAAGCCCGGCAGAGCGGAGAGACGGAACTGGTTTATTGCTGGGTTCTGACGGCGGAATACGGTTGCGATGTGCAGTCGGGGCAGGTAGAGCACGTTGGCGGCGTGTCATTCCCCTGCGTAATGCGGTTGGAAAAAACGCCGGACGGTTACAGAACGCAGGAGTACCGTACCCCGCGGGAGATGTACTACGAAAAGGATCTGCACACCCTGTTTCCGGAGCAGGTCAGGAAAGACTTTGCGGGCAGAGACGATGATGCGATGCAGGCGGCATGTGATGCGCGGGGAAATGCCTATTATGCGGACGCAGAGAACAGTCTTTATATAAACGGTTTTGCCATGCTCCGCCTGTTTCCCAATCACAGGTTTTCCTTCCTGCCCGCCGGCTCCATATATGTATCGGAACTGTATGACGGTATTTATACCGAAACAAAAGAGGAGGTTGTGCTGACCGACCGGGAAACCGGCAAGGTCATACGCATGCCACGGGGGAAGAACGGAAAAACGCTCCGTTATACGCCGGACGGGGGAGATACCGTTGTCTTTGAAAAGCAACCGGACAATGATTTTTACGGCATGCATATCTATCTGCACAGTACTTTTCTTTCCTACGGTGTTTGTGAGGATGCCGGGCTGACGCTGGTTCTGTATCCGGGCAGTGACGCCGCGGTCTTCGGGAAAAAAGGCGGCTTTGCCGGAAAATATACGGAAACGGAAGACACGGTTCGCATTCGTTTCCTGGACGGCGGCAGTGTCTGTGTTTTCCGCAAAACCGAGAACGGACTTCGGTTTGACAGCGCCGTGTCGTCACCGATCATCTACTATCGGCAGGAAAGCGGCGATAAACCGCTCACTCTGGAGGACGGCGCGCTGTTCGTCTATGAATAATCTTTGCCAGGCAAGTCGGATCTTGTAAACCCAACATACAGGCAGAGCCGTGAAAAGCTCTGCTTTTTTTCGCGTTTTCGGTACGGTAGTTTGTGAGAACGGAGAATTTTCTCCCAATCGCTTGACGGGTAAGGGGAAATGGGGTATAATAAGGGCATCACTGAAAACGCTGGGAGGAAAATATGGTCTGTCCCATGAAACTGACATCCGTTCAGCGTGCGCCGCTCTGGAGCGGTACGGCACTGCAGGGGTTGCTCGGCATCGGTGCCCCGGGGGAGCGGATCGGCGAAGATCTGGTGCTCGCGGTTCATTCCGCCGCCGATACGGGGGAGCCTGATTGCCGCGTGGAGAACGGTATGTTCGCCGGTATGCGGTTGCGCGATGTCCCCGGTGTACCGGATCCGTTTCCGCTGTTGATCAAACTGATTGACGCGGGGGAGGATCTTTCTTTGCAGGTTCATCCTTCCGATCCGGGAACAGAAGGCGGCGAAAAAACCGAAATGTGGCTGATTTTGCATGCGGAGCCGGGAGCGAGATTGCTTTACGGCCTGCGCCCGGAGGTGTCGTGTGCGGATTTTTGCCGATCCGTGCGTGCGGGATGTTTTGATATGTCGCTTTGCCGCAGCGTTCCGGTCCGTGCAGGGGAATGTTATTTTGTTCCCGCAGGAATGCTCCATGCGATCGGCGGTGGAATCCTGCTTGCGGAAATCCAGCAGAATTGCGATATTACTTACCGCGTCTACGACTACGGTCGGACCGACAGTTCCGGAAAGCCCAGAGAGCTTCATACGGAAAAAGCGCTTGCCGCACTGCGTGCGTATTCCGATGCGCAACTGGAAGCGATGCGTTTTTCCTGCGGACGGGATGCGGCACCGGGGGAGAGACTGCTTGCCTGCTGTCCGCAGTTCCGTGTTTCGGAATGGGATTGCGAAACACAAATTCGCCTGCCGGATGCGGATGATCCGTATGCCGTGCTTTGTATCGGCGGCGAGGGAGATCTGCTTTGCGACGGTCGCGCATATCCTTTGCGGTTCGGCGACTGTTATTGGGTGATGGCAGAGGTGCCGGCGCCAAATCCGCCTCTTTTTGTCAGAGGAAAGGTAAAAATTCTGACATCCCGGGTCCCAGACCCGAAAAAATAAACAGAAAACGAGGAAATCGTCCAATGAACGGTTCAATGAAAACCAAAACACTGCATATGGTGCAGACCGCGATGCTGGTGGCACTGATTGTGGTCCTGCAAATTCTTTCCACCGCGCTCAGCCGTGCGGCACTGCTACCCTTCAACCTGACGCTGACTATGGTGCCGATTCTTGTCGGTGCCCTGCTGTACGGAGCCGGAGAGGGGGCTATTTTGGGCGGCGCATTCGGCGCAGTGGTTATGATTCTCGGTTTCACGGGATATGATCCTTCCTGCGCACCGCTGATTGAGCAGAATGTGTTTGCTTTTGTCGGAATCTGCCTGATCAAGGGCATTGCGGCGGGTGCCGCTGCGGGAGCGGTCGGTATGGCAATGAAGAAACACACCTATCTTGCTGCCCTGATTGCCGCGGTGACGGCACCGGTTGTCAATACCGGTCTGTTTTTGCTCGGCATGCGGCTCTTCTATTATGAAACCATGACCTCATGGGCAAACGGTCAAAACCTCATTTATTATATGTTCTTTGTTCTTGCGGGAATCAATTTCCTGATCGAGGTCGGTGTAAATCTGGCGCTCTCTCCTGCCGTTGCACGGATCGTCAGACAGATCAGAAAGGAAAAATAAAAATCTTTTAGCTACTGAGGAGGAGAGGATCATGAAGGGTAAAAATATTTTGCGCAGAGGAATGGTGGGGCTGCTATGTGGCATTCTGCTTCTTTGCGCGGCGTCCTGCGCGGCACATTATGCCGATACGAACGGGGATGCGGACTTTTCATTGCAGACGCTGACCGAAGAGGATATTCTCTCCAAAAACAATTATCTGCAAACGATGGCTTTCCAAAGTACAGCCAACAACAAAACCAAAGTGTCTGTCGGTAAGTTTTCCGGCGTGCGGATTCTGCATATCTTCCGGAGCGGAACCCATACCCTGACAGTCACCCCCGGTGTTACCGCCGGCAATCTCCGCCTTGTGCTTTGCACAGAGGATCGGATTCTGCATGACTTTGCCCTGACAGGAGAGGAGCAGACGTTTACCGTCGATGCCTCTGCCGGAAGTGTTTTCTTCAAGGTTGCCGGCGAGTCTGCCGAGTTCAGCCTTGATTACGCCATTGATTGACATTTTTACATCCGACGCCCGTCACGGATCCGTGGTGGGTGTCGGTTTTGATTTTTCGCCGACACCGCTGTTTTTCGGGTGCCCCCTTGACAAAGCGCCGAAAGATGTGTATAATAAAAACCGGAATTTTATTGCAATATTTTACGGTCTGAAAGGATATAAACCATATGAAATGGACATCGCTTAATGATCTGCGGGAGAGCTACCTCTCATTCTTTGAATCCAAGGGGCACTTGCGCCTGCCCTCTTTTCCGCTGATCCCGCACAATGACAAATCCCTGCTTTTGATCAATTCGGGCATGGCACCCATGAAAAAGTATTTTACCGGCGAAGAGGAGCCGCCGCGCCGTCGTGTTACCACCTGCCAGAAGTGCATCCGCACGCCTGACCTGGATCGCGTCGGCCACACCGCACGTCACGGGACCTTTTTTGAGATGCTCGGAAATTTTTCTTTTGGGGATTATTTCAAAGAGCAGGCAATCCCGTGGGCATGGGAATTTCTGACCGAAACGCTGGAGATTCCTGCGGACAAACTCTGGCCCTCTATCTACGAGAATGACGAAGAGGCGTTCCGAATCTGGACCGAAAAGGTCGGCGTTCCTGCCGAGCGTATCACCAGACTCGGGAAGGAAGATAATTTCTGGGAACACGGTTCCGGTCCCTGCGGTCCCTGTTCCGAAATCTATTTTGACCGCGGCGAAAAATACGGTTGCGGAAAGCCTGATTGCCGCCCCGGTTGCGACTGCGACCGTTACATGGAGATCTGGAACAACGTGTTCTCCCAATTCAATAACGACGGGAAGGGGAACTATACCGAACTTGCACAGAAAAACATCGATACCGGTATGGGTCTGGAGAGGCTTGCCTGCGTGATGCAGAGCGTGGACAATATGTTCCTGGTTGATACCAACCGCCGTATTTTGGACAAGGTCTGTGAAATTGCCGGTAAGACCTACGGTGAAAACAAGAAAGACGATATTTCCATCCGTGTATGCACCGACCATATCAAGAGCGCCATGTTCATGATTTGCGACGGTGTAATTCCTTCCAATGAGGGGCGCGGCTATGTTTTGCGCCGGATTATCCGCCGTGCCTGCCGCCACGGAAAGCTGCTCGGCATCAACCGTCCGTTCCTCTGCGAATTGTGCGAGGTTGCCATGGGTGAAAACCGGGGTGCTTATCCGGAGCTTACGGAAAAGCACGACTATATTCTGAAGGTGCTGTCCTTGGAGGAACAGCGTTTCGACGCGACCATCGATGCGGGACTTTCCATTCTTTCCGGCATCATGGACCGTTGTATCGCGGATGGAAAAACCGTAATCAGCGGCGAGGATGCTTTCAAATTGTATGATACGTTCGGTTTCCCGATTGACCTGACCCGGGAGATTGCGGCAGAGCGCGGACTGGACATTGACGATGCGCGCTTTACCGAACTGATGGCAGAACAGCGCAAGCGTGCAAGAGACGCACGCGGCAACATCAGTGGCTGGACGGATATGACCAAGGATTTGCTTTCTACATTCCCCAAGACCGAATTTGTCGGTTATGAACACGACGAAGCAGAGGCAAAGGTGATCGGAATTCTGGCGGACAATATGTCGGTCGAAGAGATCACCGAAGGCGAATTTACGTTGGTACTCGATCGCACCCCGTTTTACGGAGAAAGCGGCGGGCAGGTCGGTGATACCGGGACGATCAGCGGAGCGGATATGACCGCAGCTGTAAATGATACAAAAAAAGCAGATGGTGTTTATCTGCATTTCTGCACACTTCAGAACGGTGTGATCCGTGTGGGAGATACCGTCCGTGCGGCGGTGAACGCAGAACGCCGCAATGCAATTCGCCGTAACCATTCCGCATTGCACCTGTTGCAGGGTGCGCTTCGCGAGGTTTTGGGCAACCACGTTGAACAGGCGGGTTCCTACGTTGACGAAGAGCGCGGACGTTTTGATTTTACGCATTTTGCAGCCATGACGCCGGAGGAACTTGACCGGGCGGAAGCCTTGGTGAATGCCCGCATTCTCCGTGGAATTCCCGTTCAGACAATCGAAACCGATATTGACGAGGCGAAGAAGATGGGCGCCATGATGCTGTTCGGTGAAAAGTACGGAAATGTGGTCCGCGTTGTGAAAATGGGAGAGGTCTCTGCCGAATTCTGCGGCGGAACCCATGTAGCCAATACGGCAATGGTCGGATTGTTCCATATTATAAGCGAAACTTCTGTTGCCGCCGGCGTGCGCCGCATTGAGTGCGTGACCGGAATGGGCGTGCTTGCACAGCTGCGCGAAAAAGACACGCTGATTCATGCGGTTGCCAAGGAGCTCAGGGTACAGAACAGCGCGGATGTTGCCAAGAAGGCGGCACAGTTGCAGAGCGAGCTTTCGGGTTCCAAGCGGGAAGTTGAGATGCTGAATGCAAAACTTGCTGCGGGACAACTGCAAAGCCTGCTTGCCGGCGCTTTTGAAGTGCGTGGTGTGCGTGTTCTTTGCACCAAGATTGATATGCAGCCGGACGCCGCACGCGCACTGGCTGACCAGATCAAGGCAGATCATGCCGATACCGTCGCAGTCCTGGCGTTGCCCGGAGCGGATAAGGTCAGTCTGCTTGCCGTTGCCGGAAAGGATGCGGTTGCCAAGGGTATCCATGCCGGGAAGCTGGTTGGCACCGTTGCTGCCGTCATGGGCGGAAAAGGCGGCGGCAGACCCGACAGCGCAATGGCTGGCGGAAAAGATGCCGACAAACTGGACGAGGCACTGATGACCGCACGGAAGACGGCAGAGGAAATGATTCACTGAGCGTCTAAGAAGATCGTACAAAGCATAAACTGAGGGGGATTCCGCCGGAAAACGGTAGGATATCCCCCTTTTTGCGGCGTGATGCACTATGTCGTTCTGAAAATGACGAAAAATGTGCGGAAATTGACGTACTGCATTTGGTGATTATTTCGCGCAAAAAAGGCTTGACAAACCATGTGAAAGGTGATAGAATATACGAGCTGTCGCGAAGAGCGGGAGCGGGATACCACGAA
>ERZ809074.2514-NODE-2514-length-19830-cov-4.785284_pt1 | contig 19830 bp, 16 predicted proteins | sample MGYA00520795_ERZ809074 | MGnify/ENA primary metagenome ERZ809074 (study PRJEB31570, sample SAMEA3212989) | Homo sapiens | biome: human-gut; feature: human gut; material: fecal | place: Sweden | collected 2011 ...
CGATCAGGTTGATCTTGGTGCCCTTCCATTCCACGGGAGCGGTCGCGGCGCTGATAGAAATACCGCGTTTGTTTTCTTCGGCGTCAAAGTCGGTCACGGTGGTGCCGGCTTCAACCTTGCCCTGACGGTCGATCATGCCCGCGGCAAAAAGCATAGCCTCGGTGAGGGTGGTTTTGCCCTCGCTGCCGTGACCCAGCAGCGCGATGTTGCGGATGTCTTTGGTTTTGTAATCAGCCATTGTTGGTTCCCCCTATGATATAACATTGATTTCCATTGAGAAGTGATGCGTGCAGCATAAAGAAAAAACGCATTACACACTTGAATATTCTAACAGATAAAAAGCAGAATAGCAAGAGATTTTGACTGAAAAATTACCGATTTGTACAACTTGGTAGGACTTCATACAAATTCTATTCGGGAATGTGCAGCAATCGCTCGCTTTGCAGCCTGGCAAGGTCGATATCGGGGACGTTCAGCCAAAGATGATAACGGCTTGAGGCGTCATCAGGCGTCAGGGAAGCGTCGCAAAGCAGGCTTTCTTCAGCCAGGCGGCGCGTCAATTGCCGCACCGCGCCCTCGTTTCCATCCAGCACTAGCGTAGCCGCAGGCAGCAGGGAGCGGATAGCTTGCTTCAAAAATACATAATGCGTGCAGCCAAGCACCACGGCGGTGGGCGCGCGGCCATCGGCCAGATAGGGCGCGAATTTTTCCGTCAGGTAGGCGCGCACGGCAGGGGTGTCGATTTCGCCGCGCTCAACAAAATCCATCAGCCCTGGGCAAGGCAGCGATACGGCGCGCTCACCATAGCTATTATACAGGCGATGGTATTTTTCACTGGCCAGCGATACGGGCGTAGCCAGCACCAGAATCTGTCCCTCGGGGCATTGATCGTGCGCCAGCTTCAGCGCCGGCTCCATGCCGATGATAATCAGCTGTGGGTATTTTTCACGCAGCTGGGCGGCGGCGGCGCAGGTGGCGGTATTGCAGGCGATGACCAGCGCCTTCACACCTTGATCGAGCAATTGCTTGGCGACGCGATCCGCGCAGGCGCGCACCTCCTCCTCGCTTTTGGTGCCGTAGGGGGCGTTGGCGATATCGCCATAATATATGAAGCGCTCGCCAGGAAGCAGGCGCAGCGCTGTGCGCAATACGCTTAACCCGCCCACGCCGCTGTCAAATATGCCGATGGGCAGATTTTTCCGTTCGGTATCCATGCAAATAAACGCTCCTTTCCGTTTCTATTATAATGCCAAGCGCGTACGTATGCAAGAAAAACAAAAAGCCGCCCAACAGGCGGCGTGAGGAACCCTTTTATTCGATCTGCCCATCCGCCAGCGCGCAGATAGCGTTTGCCAGGTAGGGCATGGCGGCCAGGGCTTCTTCCAATGTGTTCTGGTTGTTGCCTACCTCGATCAGCACGCAGCAGGGCGCGACATGCTGATTATACCGCCCGCTTTTCAGGCTGACAGGGCGGCAGATGCCCTCGCATTGCAGGTTCAGCCGGTTGGTCAGCGTTTGAGCAATGGTACGGTTGCTTTCCCAGTCGGGCTTGATATCATAGCCCGCGCCAGTCTGCCCGGTGCCCTTGCCGATAAGCATCAGCAGCCGCGCCGACGCGCCGCTGGGCGTATCGACGGTGTTGGGGCCGTTGCCCTTGGAGTAAGCGTCGCGGTGCAGATCGATATACAGATCATAGCTTTCGCCATTCTGCTGGCGTTTTTGCAGCATTTCCAGCGAGCGCTGATAGGCGGTGGACAGCTTGGGCGGCTCATAGGGCGTGGTATCATGGGTGACGCTTACGCCCGCATCGGTAAGCAGCTTGGTCAGGTAGCTGCCCACGGCCACTACGTTGCGGTCGGGGCTGCTGGTGCGCCATTTCTCCTTGGAGGTATAGGGATAAGCTTCGGTGGCCGTATAGGCCTCGTAGGTGTGGGTATGATAGATCAGCACCCGAAACGCGCCGGGATGCGGCGTACTTTGCGCGCTGATAACCTCCAGACGAAAGCCAGATTGCGGCTCAGCCGTAGGGGAAGGCGCAAGCGATGGCTGCGAGGCGGAGGGCGCGGGAGATATCACGGGCGGAGCCGCAAGGGTTGGGGTCGCCGTAGGCGCGGGAGAGGGGGAGATCGTTACCTCTGAAAAGATAGAAAAAACGGCGCTTTCCCCTCGCGCGGCGGGCGAGATGGAAAGCGTCAGGATCAGCGCCGCCGCCAGTACGGCAGCGCGCAGAAACGCTTTTTTCACAATGCAGACTTCCTTTCCCATGCGGACGGCATGCACAGCTTATATGTATGCGCCGTCACAGGCCTTCATTCGTCAGCATCAGGATTTCCTCCCGGCTCAGCTGCGGCTGCAGGGCCAGATTCAGGCTCATGCCGATCACCTGCGAAAGCTCGGCTACCAGCTGATCGATTTCGCGCGGCGTAACCACCATTTCGCCCAGCGGCTGGCTGAGAATCCGCTGCGCCAGCGCGTACGCGGCGGCCTCGCGCTCGGAAGCGTCGGGATAATCGTCCAGAAGCTGCCGCAGCGCGTCGCGGATAATCACGCTGCCGTACACCACCGTCGGTACGCCCACGGCGATTACGGGTACGCCCATGGTCTCTCGTGTGATGCCTGCGCGGTGGTTGCCTACCCCGCTGCCCGGCTGGATGCCGGTATCCGTCACCTGAATGACCGCGCCGATGCGGCGGCATTCGCGGGCGGAAAGCGCGTCGATGGCGATGATTGCGCAGGGCTTGGCATGCTCAGCAGCGCCCTGAACAAGGTCGGCCGTTTCCATGCCTGTTACGCCCAGCACGCCGGGGGCCAGCGCGCATACGCCGCGCAGGCGGTCCAGCAGCGGCTGCGAAAGATGCCCGCGCAGGTGCCGCGTAACCAGCAGCGTTTCTACCACCTGGCTGCCTAATTTATCGGAGGTAATGCGCCGGTTGCCCAGGCCTACGATCAGCACATCGCCATCAGGCGGCAGCAGGCTTTGCAGCGTATCCGCAATGGCTTGCGCCAGCTCCGCGCGCGCGGGCTGCGCCATCTGATGCAGCGGCGGAATTTCAAAGGTGATGTAGCGCCCACAGGGCTTTTGCAGCTGCCGTGCGGCCTCTTCGCTTTCGATGCGAACTTCGCAGCGTGCGCAGTCGCCCGCTTGGGTATTGATCACCTGCACGCCGGGAATGTCGGGATGATCCGCCGCGCGCTCCATGGCCAAATCGGTTCGATACTGCATCCGCCTCGCCTCCACAGGCGCAGGATGCCCGGACTGTTTATGTTTTATGCTGTGGATCCTGTTATTGCCATCCGTCCCGCGCCGTGGTATAATGGCACGCATGAATGCAAAGGAGGCGTGCAAATGGCCATTGCGTATTTGAAATCGGGAAAGGAAGCCCGCGTGCTGCAGGGCAATCCCTGGGTGTTCCGCAGCGATATCGACCGGGTGTCGGGTGCATGGGAGCCGGGCGATGTGGTATCGGTCAAAAGTGCGCGCGGCCGCATGCTGGGCTGCGCCTTCTATAATCCGCAGTCGCAGATTTCGCTGCGCTTTGTGACCTTCCGGGATGAGCGCGTCAACGCTGATTTCATCCGCGCGCGCATTCATCGCGCTGTGGAATACAGGCGGCTGTTTGCCGATATGCGCTCCTGCCGGCTGGTATACGCCGAATCGGATGGTCTGCCCGCGCTGATAGTGGATAGCTTTGGCGGCGTGCTGAGCGTGCAGTGCCTGTGCCTGGGTATGGAAAAATACAAGCAGACCATCATCGACGCGCTGGTGGATGAGCTGCATCCGGACGGCATTTATGAGCGCGACGACGTGCCGGTGCGCGAGCTGGAGGGATTGCCCCAGCAGACGGGTCTGCTCTACGGCGATGTGCCCGATAAGGTGGAAATGCAGGAAAACGGCGTGCGCTTTCTGGTGGATGTGAAGAACGGCCAGAAAACGGGCTTTTTCCTGGATCAAAAGGAGAACCGCGCGGCCATTGCGCCCTTTGTGCGCGGGCAGCGCGTGCTGGATTGCTTTACGCATACGGGCAGCTTTGCCCTGCATGCCGGCCACTATGGCGCGATCGAGGTGACGGGCGTGGATATTTCGGATTACGCCTGCGAGTGCGCGCGCGAAAACGCCGCGCTCAACGGCCTAAATAACGTGCAGTTTGTCGCGGCCAACGTGTTTGATCTGCTCAAGGAAAAGACGGCGGAGGGCGACCGCTATGATGTGATTATCCTGGATCCGCCCGCCTTTACAAAAACGCGTTCGGCGGTGGATGCGGCGGTGCGCGGCTATAAGGAAATCAACCTGCGCGCTATGAAGCTGCTGCGCGATGGGGGATACCTGATCACCTGCTCCTGCTCGCAGCATATTCTGCCGCAGATGTTCCAGGGCATCGTGCAGTCCGCCGCGGCCGATACGCACACACATTTGCAGCAGGTGGAGTTCCGCACCCAGGGCCGCGACCATCCCATCCTGCCTGCCTTGCCTGAAACGCAATATTTGAAATGCGGCATCTACCGGGTGGAGCGCTAAGCTCCGCCCGGCCGCTGCAAAAAATACAGCGAAATTGGAAAAAAGTGATTGACGCGCAGCCGGTTTTGTGATATAGTAATTCTTGCTGATGCGATGTAAGGCTCGACCGCCCTGCATTGATAGGCAGCGGAGCAATCCGCCAATTGAAAATGGAGAAGTCGCCTAGTTTGGTCGAGGGCGCGCGACTGGAAATCGCGTAGGCGTCAAAAGCGTCTCGAGAGTTCGAATCTCTCCTTCTCCGCCATAGGGGCTATGCTGCCCCAACCTTTCTTTGATTCCCGGCTGTGTTGGTAGCGCAGCCGGGATTTTTTTGTGCTATAATGAGAACAAATATTCGCATTTGCGGACGCTGGAGGACTGCCTGATGCATGATTACCCCAACCTGATGACAATAATGCGCATGCGCGGAAAGTCGCGCAAGGACTGCGCCAAGGCCATTGGCTGCAACCGAACGACGCTGTACAAGAAGCTGCGTGGCCAGGCAGACTGGCGGCTGCAGGAGTGCCTGCCTGCCGGGGAGCGGCACACCGAACCCCGCGCGGACGGCAGGCTGCATGCAGGCTGCCGGCCGTGCGGGGTGTACAGGGGGCGGCCCTGTGGCCGGGGGCTGTAAGCCCCCCGGGAACACCCCCGAGGGCGTTTCCAGCCGAGCCTGGCCAACGGCGCGCGGCTGCGCGGCGGGGCCGCGAAAAAGAGCGGGCGGGGGGCAGGGAACGGCCTGCCATGCGAGGGGCCCCGCCCGCTGCGGGCGAAGGCTGTGCCTGCAACGAACCCCGACGCGCAGCCGCCCAGAGCGAGCCCAGCGCGGCCGAAGCGCCCGCCCCCCGACGAAGCCCCCCCTGTATAAATAAATACCGCTTTGAACCATGTGCCGGAGGAAATGCTGGTAACGGAAGTTACCAGCGTTTCCCCGGCAATGTGGGAAGCTGCTCTGTGCGCCTGTGCGGCGCAGTACCCGCGCCAGGCGCAGCTGATGCATGCAGCGCTGCGGAAGTGCTGGAATGATGGCCAGCGCCTGGGGCTAATCCCGCTGGATTATACGCCCTATAGAAACGTCCTTGTACCGAAACACCGGCCACGCCCTATAAATTACCTCTTGCCCGAGGAATTGTCAAGCTATGCCGCCGCAGCGCAGGCTACCCCTGCTGCCCTGCCGCTGCTGCTGATGCTGCTTTGCGGCCTGCGCCGAGGGGAAGCAATGGGCTTGAAATGGTTACAAATTGACGAACGTGGCATGCTAATGCGCATAGATTCGCAGCTTGTGAACGGCCATGATGCGCCGCCCAAATCGCGCACTTCAGACCGATTAGTGCCAATTTGCGCTGAAATATTGACAATTATTAAGAAATTCGGTGACATTGATGAAAAATACTGCTATAATGGCGGTGTTGACCGGCTGTACGCCGCCCACAAGGCGGCTTTGGCTGCTGCTGGCATCAATGCCCACGTTACCCTGCACGGCCTGCGCCATAGCTGCGCAACCGCCGCACTGGCCAGCGGAGCGGATATAAAAACCGTTCAGCGGATCCTCGGCCATGCCACCTTTGCCATCACGGCGGATACCTATTGCCACGCGCTCCTGACCAGCGAGCGCCGCGCCATAGGGGCGCTTCTGACCTTTGCCAGCCATGCCGCTGCTACGCGACTGGAAATCGCGTAGGCGTCAAAAGCGTCTCGAGAGTTCGAATCTCTCCTTCTCCGCCATGAATACCGACATTAGTTGGTGCAAGCAAACTTATCCGAAAGGATAGGCTTGTTTGTTTTCATGCAAAAATGCGTATTCCATACCTCTTTTGCCCTTTAGATTTGCAGGAATACACGAGAAGGCTCACAAATAGATTTTTCCTTCGCACACATGATAGATACGCTATTGCAAGGAGGGTTGATTTCAGCTTTTTACGCTTAATTTCTGTGGAATGGTGCAACCCTCTGCCCCAGACATAAAAACCCCGCCGAAGCGGGGAAATTGCGCCTTATTCTGCAATGAACCCTTTTGCATTCAGTGCGGCCATGAGGGCTTCGTTCGCCGGGCCGGATACTGTACCGGTCTTGCTGACCGTGTAGTCGCCGATGATATAGGCGAAGCTGGGTGCGTTCTGGTATATAGCAGGCGCATCTATGAAGGCCTTGACGGCCTCTACCAGCGCTTTACGGCGCTCGCCGGTTACGTTGAAGGCCGCCTCCATATTCTCCGGCTCGTGGGCTGTGATGGTCGAATCCTGCGCGTTTAGCTCGGCAGAGATCTCTGTGCCCTGCGCAGCTGCTTCGGCAACTTCCGCCACGGGCTGGCCCTCGGCCTCTGCCTGCACCAATGCCGCCTGAAGCCCGGCTGTGATATGTTCTGGCACAAGCGCTTCCTCTGTCTTGGCTTTCCGAGTATTGCGCGTCCGTGCTTCCGGCCAGACTTTTGGCAGGATGCCTTCCTCAAACATGATCTTGAAAGTGATGGCTCCGGTAACCGGCACGCTGAATTCGAAGTCCTGATAAGGCAGTTTCTTAATTTCGTCGGGGATTTCGATGTTCTTGAAGCGCTTGACCTCCTTGCCGTTCTCGATGAAGCAAACCGGTACCGCATCCCGAAGTTTCGCTGTGAGCTTTCCGCATTCCATGATGAATACCTCCCGTATTGTTGTGTGCCTCGCGGCTGAGTCACAGCTTACACACGGATGGTCAAAAAGCAAGCTCTAAACGGGCTCTTTATAAAAGAAATTTGTGGCTACTACATGCGCGCTAACCGTACTCCCATATTCCCATGTGACAGACCTATTTGGAAAACAATTTATTTCCATAAAATTAACCATTCCAATAACATGGGAAATCAACGCCCCATGCTATTCAGCACTTCTTTTAGACATAGCTCTACATCGGTTGCTTGACGATATAGCGCCCATCATCGCATGATTTTGTCAGCATAGAATATATTGAATAATTTTATCTTCTCATCCTCAAGCTTTTGCATAGACTTTGACTGCTTGACATCACAAAGCGTTTGCACGATGGTCTGCTCGTCCTTAAGCGCGGGGGATGAGGTGAAGACGTTGACTGGTCTGCCCTCATGCAGTGCCTGTTGGGCGGCGAACAGGATGGGCTGATTTGCGCCGTACAGGGTGATTCCCTTGCGGGCATGCGTTACGGCTGCGCAAGCGCGCCGCGATAGAGAATCTGCGTGGAAAAATAGGTGGTTTCGTAGGGCGCCTGCGGGTAATCCGCGCGGTAGATCAGCTGCCGCGCCAGGCGCTTGCCAAGGGACGAGGTGTCCACATCCACGGTGGTAATCTGCTCGGCTACGTTTGCGTATTCCGCGTTGTTGTCAAAGCCCGTCAGAATGGGGCATTTGCCGGCGGGCACGCCGGTTTCGGACAGGTAGCGCTGGATATAGTGGGCGATAAAATCGCTGGGGCAGATAAACGCATCAGGCAGGGCGGGCAGGGAGGCGAGAAAGCGGCTGATTTCCTCATAATGGCTGCGCAGGCCGAGAGAGCCCGTCATGCTCAGTGCGGGATCGGGCGTAACGCCGTGCGCGGCGTGCGCATCCAGAAAGCCGCGGTAGCGGTCCATGTTGGTCTGGGCATAGTTGACGTCGCCCACAAAGCCCAGCCGGCGATAGCCGCGGTCCAGCAGGCGCGCGGTGATATCGCATACGCGGGTACGGCCCTCGATGATCAGCAGATCGCCGCCCAGTGCGCGCTCGGGCATGGCGGGAATGGTGTCCAGGAAAACCTTGGGCAGCGGGCTTTTGGACAGAAGCCTGAGCAGCTCCTGATCGTAAATGTTGAGCACGATAAAGCCACCGACCGCTCCGCCCTCCAGGGAGGCGGGCAGCTCGTAGCCGGGGCGGTACAGCGCGGGCATGTAGGTATACATCAGGTTGATGCCGTGCAGCGCCAGCTCCTTGGCGGCATAGTGGATGATCTGCATCCAGAACGCGGAGGATTCCGGCCGGGCGACGACCACCGAAAAGGTGCGCTGCGGCTGGGCGTGCGCCGTGCGCTCGGCGGCGTAATAGCCCAGCTCCTGCGCTTTATGCTGGATTTCGGCGCGCAGCGTATCGGATACGCCGGGCCGGTTGGTCAACGCCTTCCATACCGTAATGCGCGAGGTGCCAAGGGAATCGGCAAGCTCCTGCATGGTAATCCGAGCCACAGAAACACAACCTTTCATTGCAGTCAAACAGAGTAATTCAATGGAATAAATGAACATTATAAAGCATACTATGTTAACCGGAAAAAGTCAATAGTAAAATTAACAATGTTAACTTAAGAAAAACAAAATTTATTTCCGGGATGGATAAATATATATAAAAATTTCCCAGAGCTATTGACATGCGCTGAACAGTATGCTAACATATGAGCAAACAATGTTAATTCTGTTAATTGGAGGGAAGCCGATGAGCCTGAAGACAGGAGAACGCGCGGCGGAAATCAGAAAGCCTGTGCGCAAGAAAAAAAGATGGTCGCGCGAGGATACCGAGCTTGCGCTGCTGGGCTTTCCTACGTTTATCTGGTATATTCTGTTCTGCTACCTGCCGATGTTCGGCATCATCATTGCGTTCAAAAACTACAGAATCTTCCCGCGCAAGAGCTTCTTATATAATCTGCTGCACAGCGACTTTGTGGGGTTTAAGAACTTCAAGTTCTTCTTCAACAACAAGTCCTTCACCATGCTGCTGCGCAATACGCTGCTGTACAACATCGTCTTTATCATCCTGGGCATCGTCATTCCTGTGGCGCTGGCGCTGATGATCAACGAGCTGTACTCCAAGCGCAAGTCCAAGGTATACCAGACGATGATGTTCTTCCCCCACTTCCTGTCGTGGGTGGTGGTCAGCTATTTCGTCTTCGCCTTCCTGAATGTCAATTACGGCCTGCTCAACAAGCTGGTCATCGCCCTTGGCGGCACGCGGCACCAGTGGTACGCCGAGGCGCAGTACTGGCCGCTGTTCTTTGTCCTCCTCAAAATATGGAAGGGAACGGGCTACAGCATGGTGGTGTACCTGGCCAGCATCACAGGTATCGACGGCTCGCTCTACGAGGCCGCCATGCTGGACGGCGCCACCAAGTGGCAGCAGGCAAAGTTCATCACCCTGCCGATGCTGAAAACCGTCATCGTGATGATGTTCATCCTGTCCGTGGGCGGCATCTTCGCATCGGACTTTGGCCTGTTCTATCAGGTCACGCAGGGCGTGCCCAACTCCCTGTACAAGGTGGCCTCCACCTTCGATACCTACGTATACTCCGCCCTGCAAAGCAACGCCTCCATCGGCAAGACGGCGGCCGTATCCACCTTCCAGTCCGTCGCCTGCTGCATCACCATCCTGACTGCCAACTTCATCGTGTCCAAGATCGACTCGGACAGCGCTGTGTTCTAAGGAGGGAGAAGCCATGAAAAAGGAAGACAAAGCGTACTCCCTGCAGATCAACCGGGTGAAGCCCTGGACAAACGCGGCGTACAACCTGCTGTTTGCCATCCTGGCAGCCTGCGCCATCCTGCCGGTCATCTTCGTATTCATGATCTCCATTTCCTCGGAGGAATCCATCCGCCAGGTGGGCTATTCCTTCTTCCCGGTGCAGTTCTCCAACAAGGCATACGCCTTCCTGTGGAACGAGCGCAGCACGATCCTGGGCGCGCTGACGGTTTCCGTGGGCGTTACCTGCATCGGCACGCTGCTGGGCCTGACGCTGACCACGGCAATGGGCTACTCGCTGTCCCGGCCGGAGTTCAGACTGAAAAAGTTCTACACCTGGGTCATCTTCATCCCCATGCTCTTCAGCGGCGGCCTGGTGGCCTCCTATGTGGTAAACGCCAATATCCTCAAGCTGCGCAATACCATCTGGGTGCTGATCCTGCCGCTGGCGGTCAGCTCCTATAACATCGTCATCTGCAAAACCTTCTTCAGGAGCACCGTGCCCGAGGGCATTGTGGAATCGGCCATGATCGACGGCGCGTCGCAGCTGCGCATCTTCACCAGCATCGTCATTCCCATCTCCAAGCCGCTGCTGGCCACCATTTCGCTGTTCCTGTGCTTTGGATACTGGAACGACTGGTTCCTGTCCTCGCTGTACATCTCCAAAAAGAACCTGATTTCCCTGCAGGCGCTGCTGAACAATATCATGCGCTCGCTGGAATATATGACCAACAACCCCACCGCCGGCGTATCGCTGCAGCAGTACAGGGCGCAGATGCCCAGCGAATCGGTGCGCATGGCCATCGCTATCGTGATCGTAATCCCCATCGCGTGCGCGTATCCGTTCTTCCAGAAATACTTCATTTCCGGATTGACGATCGGCGCGGTGAAGGGTTAACGAAAATATATCAAAAGGAGAGAACCATATGAAGAAGTTCCTGTCCCTCATTCTGGCATTGTGCATGGTGCTGTGCATGACCGCCTTCGCGGCTGCCGAGGAAGTGCCGACCATCAAGATCATCACCCTGGGCAACGGCCAGCCCGAGAACTACGACGCCTGGATCGCCCACCTGAATCCCTACATCGAAGAGAAGATCGGCTGCAAGCTGGAGGTCGAGTGCATCGGCTGGGGCGATTGGGGCTCCCGCCGCAACGTCATCATCTCCTCCGGTGAAGCCTATGACGTCATCTTCGGCGACAGCGGCAACCTGCGCAAGGACGTTGAAATCGGCGCTTACCTGGACATCACCGATAAGCTGGCTGAATACGCCCCCGGCCTGGTGGAGCTGATCCCCGCCGGCTACTGGGACGCCTGCCGCGTGAACGGCCGCATCTACGGCGTGCCCACCTATAAGGATTCCTCCATCACCCAGTATTTCGTATGGGACGTGGAGGTGCTCAAGGAGCTGGGCCTGGAGGAGGCTGCCATGAACTGCCACACCATCCAGGAAGCGACCCCCCTCCTCCAGAAGATCAAGGAAGCCAAGGGCGAGCCCTCCTTCCCCGTGACCAAGGACGGCGTTTCCCAGATCCCCTTCATCTTTGACGGCTTCGGCGCTGGCGTGCGCGGCATCGGCGTGCGCTACAATGACAAGGAAGCCAAGGTTGTGAAGATCTTCGAGGAAGAAGACATCATGGCGCAGCTGAAGGAAGTGCGCGGCTGGTACGAGAGCGGCATCATCAACGCCGACGCTCCTCAGATGGCTGAAGGCCCCACCTACAAGGCCTGCTTCATCGCGCAGGGCTGGTCGCTGGCCGCCAAGACCGTTTGGGGCCCCAACATGGGCAAGGAGCTGGTTGCCTACACCTTCGGCCCCACCATCCTGTCCAACGACTCCGTGCTGGGCTCTGTCAACTTCGTGTCCGTGAACACTGAGCATCCCGATAAGGCGCTGGCCTATCTGAACCTCATCAACACCGATTCCAAGGTTCGAGATGCGTTCTACTATGGCCTGGAGGGCGACAACTTCACCTACACCGAGGATGGCCGCGTGAAGAAGAATCCCGACAGGAGCTGGGGTCTGGCTGGCTATACCCAGGGCACCTTCTTTAATGTATCCATGCTTGACACCGACACTGTGAACCAGTGGGATGAAGTGCACGAGCTCAACGACAAGGCGGAACCCTCCGTGCTGCTGGGCTTCGCGTTTGACGCCTCCGAGGTGTCCGACCAGATCAATAACTGCAGCGTTATCTGGGATCGTTATCATCCCGAGCTGCTGACCGGCTCTGTGGATCCTGAGACGGCCGTGAAGACCATGTACGAGGAAATGGAAGCCGAAGGCCTGAGCGAGATCATCGCCGAGGCGCAGCGGCAGATCGACGCCTTCCTGGGCAAGTAATCGCCCTGATCCCTCGCTAAACCACGCATCGCCCGCGTTACCGGGGCGGGCAGGCGGGAGAGCCATCTCCCGCCCGCCCCGCAGGGCGCGGGCGATTTTTTATGGCAGCGCGGGAGGGGATACCTTTCGCGGGCCGCAGCTTGATGCAGCATTTTCCATAATACTTATGCAGGAAAGCGAGTGTTGACGTATGGCACACATTCTTGGCAGCTCCCTGCCCAATATCCCCTGGGAGGACAGGCCGCAGGGCCTGCAAACGCCCGTATGGCGCTATTCCAGCAACCCTGTGATCGCGCGCAACGGCAATAAGCGCGCCAACAGCGTGTTTAACAGCGCCATCGTGCCCTATCAGGGCGGCTTTGCCGGCGTGTTCCGCTGCGACAGCCTGTCCATTAGCATGGATTTGTTTGCGGGCTTCAGCGCGGACGGCCTTCATTGGCAGATTAACGACGATCCCATCCGCATGGAGGGCGCGGATCCGGAAATCGCGGAAAACGAGTTCCGCTATGATGCGCGCATTACGCCCCTGGACGGCCGCTATTACGTGACCTGGTGCAACGGTTACCACGGCCCCACCATCGGCGCGGCCTGGACGGAGGATTTCAAGCGCTTTCATCAGCTTGAAAACGCATTTTTGCCCTTTAACCGCAACGGCGTGCTCTTCCCTGAAAAAATCAACGGCATGTATATGATGGCGAGCCGTCCCAGCGATAACGGGCATACGCCCTTCGGCGATATCTATATCAGCCAGTCGCCGGATATGGAGTTCTGGGGCAGGCACCGCTTTATGATGGGCACCATCAAGGGCAACGCCTCCGCCTGGCAGTCCACCAAGATCGGCGCGGGCCCCACGCCCATCAAGACCGACGAAGGCTGGCTGATGATCTATCACGGCGTGCTTACCTCCTGCAGCGGTTATGTGTACCGCACGGGCAGCGCGCTGCTGGATCTGGAAAAGCCCTGGAAGGTGCTCTACCGCACGAAGGATTATATCATGACGCCCGACGCGCCCTATGAGCGCATGGGCGATGTGCCCAACGTTGTATTCCCCTGCGCGGCGCTGACCGACGCGGATACCGGCCGCATCGCCATTTATTACGGCTGCGCGGATACCGTGACCGGCCTGGCCTTTACAACGGTGGAGGAACTGGTACAATATACAAAAACGCATTCCTGCTGAGCAAGGAGGAACACCGATGGTTTTTCTGGATAAGCGCGCGCAGGCCATCTGCGACGAACTGAAAAAACTCAGCGTGCGCCAGCGGCGCACCATCGACGCATGGTTTTATAAGAAGGGCAACTTCATCCGTCCCCATAACGCGGAGGCGGATGAAACGCCCTTTTTGCCTTTTGACAGCCGCATCATGCACTGGTACGGCCCCGATGCGCATTATTGGTTCAAGGCCGATATGACCGTTCCCGACAGCTTTGACGGCCGCCCGCTGTGGCTGTATGTGCGCACGCAGATTGACGAGTGGGACGACGGCAAGAACCCGCAGTTCCTGCTGTATGTGGATGGCGAGGTTGTGCAGGGCATCGATATGAACCACCGGGAGGTGCTGCTTACCCGCAGCGCCAGGGCCGGTCAGACCTACCGGCTGGATCTGCAGTCCTATACCGGCACGCTGCATACCGAGTTCAACCTGATTGTGGAAATGCAGGAGATCGACCCGGAAATCGCCGGCCTATACTGGGATGTGCAGGTGCCGCTGAGCGCCTTTTCCCGCCTGGAGGAGGACGGCGCCAGCCGCCGCGAGCTGACGCGCGCGCTCAACGGCGCGGTGAACCTGCTGGATCTGCGCACGCCCTATTCGGATGCGTTCTATGCTTCCGTCCGCGAGGCGCGCGAATACCTGAAGACAAATTTATACGAGGCCCTGGGCGGGCATGACGATGTGATTGCAACCTGCATCGGCCATACGCATATCGACGTGGCCTGGTGGTGGACGGTGGCGCAGACGCGCGAAAAGGTGTGCCGCAGCTTCGCTACGGTGCTCAAGCTCATGGATGAGTATCCCCACTATCGCTTTATGTCCAGCCAGCCGCAGCTGTACGCCTTTCTCAAGGAGCGCCACCCCGAGCTGTACGCGCGCATTAGGCAGCGCGTGGCGGAGGGACGCTGGGAGCCCGAGGGCGGCATGTGGGTGGAAGCGGACTGCAACCTGACCAGCGGCGAGTCGCTGGTGCGGCAGTTCATCCACGGCAAGCGCTTTTTCAAGGATGAATTCGGCGTGGACTGCCGCATCCTGTGGCTGCCGGACGTGTTTGGCTATTCCGGCGCGCTGCCGCAGATCATGAAGCAGTGCGGCATCCAGTATTTTATGACAACCAAGCTGGCCTGGAATCAGTTTAACAAAATGCCCTATGATACCTTCCGCTGGCGTGGCATCGACGGCACGGAGATCCTGACGCACCTGATCACCACCTTGGGCGTGGGGCAGCCGGTGAAAAACTTCTTTACCACCTATAACGGCATGCTGCACCCGGACGCGCTGATCGGCGGCTGGCAGCGCTATCAGCAAAAGGAAATCAACAATGACATTCTGGTTTCCTATGGCTATGGCGACGGCGGCGGCGGCCCCACCCGCGCGATGCTGGAAAATTCCGACCGCATGGAAAAGGGCGTCACGGGCTTGCCGCGCGTGCGCCAGGCCTTTGCGCGCACCTACTTTGACGAATTGAACGCGCGCGTGCAGGGCAGCAATCGCCTGCCTGTGTGGGAGGGCGAGCTGTACTTTGAGTATCATCGCGGCACCTACACCTCCATGGCGCGCAACAAGCGCTCCAACCGCAAGGCCGAGCTGCACATGATGGATCTGGAGCTGCTCAGCGTGCTGGCGCAGGATCGCCTGCCCTATCCTGCCCAGGAGATGGACGGGATGTGGAAAACCATTCTGCTCAATCAGTTCCACGATATTCTGCCAGGCTCCTCGATTCACGAGGTGTACGAGGTGACCAAGCGCGAATACGAAGCGCTGGAGCGGCAGATTTCCGCCCTGCTCGGCGAGCGCCTGGCCGCCCTGGCCGCCCCCTCGGACGCTGTGACCGTGTTCAACACCAAGGGCTTTGCTTCTGATGAGGCGGTATGCCTGGGCCAGCTGGACGCGGCGGCGCTGGTGGATGCGGACGGCGCGCGCTATCCTGTGCAGCAGACGGCGGAGGGCGCTGTGGCCTTCCTGCCCGCCCTGCCTGCCAAGGGCTGGCGCGCCTACAGCGTATCCAACCAGCCTGAGCCCTGCGCCGCGCCCTTTGCGCTTGCGGACGATCATCATCTGGAAACGCACTATTACACGGTGGAGCTGGATGAAAACGGCTTGCTTTCCCGCCTGTATGATAAGGAAAACCGCCGCGAGGTGCTGCGCCCCGGCCAGCGCGGCAACCTGATGCGCATGTACGAGGATAAGCCCATCTATTATGATAACTGGGACATTGATATCTACTATACAGAAAAATACTGGGATGTGACGGAGCTTACGTCCCTGCGCTGGACGGACGTGGGCGCGGTATCCGCCACCCTGGAGCTGGAGCGCTGCATCAGCAGCAGCCTGATCCGTCAGAAGATCCGCTTCTATGCCAACAGCCGCCGCATTGACTTTGAAACCTATGTGGACTGGCATGAGCATCAGCATCTGCTCAAGGTGCATTTCCCGGTGGATGTGCATACGGACGAGGCTACCTTTGAAATTCAGTTCGGCAACCTCAAGCGCAAGGTGCATACCAATACCAGCTGGGATGTTGCGCGCTTTGAAAGCTGCGGGCAGAAGTGGATGGATCTGAGCGAGGGGCATTACGGCGTAAGCCTGCTCAACGACTGCAAGTACGGGCACTCCGTCAAGGACGGCTGCATCGGCCTGACGCTGATCAAGAGCGGCATCGAGCCCAACCCGACCACCGACCAGGAGGAGCATTTCTTTACCTACGCCCTTTATCCGCACGCCGAGGGCTGGCAGCAGGCCGGCACGGTGCGCGAGGCATACCGGCTGAACCAGCCCGCGCTGAGCGTGCGCGGCGGCCAGGCGGGGACGGAGTATTCCCTGGCCAGCGTGCAGCCCGCCAATGTGATTCTGGAAACCGTCAAGCAGGCGGAGGATGGCAACGGGGTGATCGTGCGCCTGTACGAAACCGAAAACGCCCGCACGGAAGCCTGCCTTACCTGGAACCGTCCCATCGCCTCGGTGGAGGAGTGCAATTGCATCGAGGAAAAACAAGCGGACGCGGCCTTTGAGAGCGCGCGCATTCCCTTTGTCATCAAGCCCTACGAGATCAAAACCTTCCGCATTCGGGAAAAGGAGTGAGCAACATGGATTTTCTGCCCATGCCGCATCATGTGCGCAGGCTGGAGGGACGCTTCTGCATTCGTTATAACGGCTGCATCATGCTGCAGGATACGGAGCCGTCGGCGCTTTTGTATGCCCGGATGCTGCGCGATACCATCCGGGAAGAAACCGGGCTTGTCCTGAGCATCCGCCGCGGACAGGGCGAGGCGGGGGATATTGTGCTGCGCCCCGATCAGGCGCTTGCGGAAAGGGCCTATCGCGTCCATGTGCTGCCGGAGGGAGTCACTGTGTCCGGCGGCAGCGACGAGGCGCTGCTCAACGGCGTGATGACGCTGTGCCAGTGGGTGCAGCGTCACGGCGTGCAGCTGCCCGCGCTGGAAATTGAGGATGCGCCCGATCTGGCCGCCCGCGCCTATTATCTGGATTGCTCCCGCGGCCGCGTGCCTACGCTGGCCACGCTGAAGCGCTATGCCGATATCCTGTGCCGCTACAAGATCAACCAGTGGCAGCTGTATATCGAGCATACCTATCTGTTCCGCCATCTGAGCGAGGCCTGGCGCGACGATACGCCGCTTACGGCGGAGGAAATACTGGAGCTGGACGCATACTGCCGCGCGCGCCATATCGAGCTGGTGCCGTCGCTGTCAAGCTTCGGCCATATGTATAAGATTCTGAGCACCAGAACCTGCTGCGAGCTGTGCGAGCTGACGGATTCCGAAAAGAAAACCTTCAACTATACCTATTCCGGCGATCATCATACCCTGCGCTCGGACGATGCGCGCGCGCTGGCGTTTATCACCGGCCTGATCGATGAGTACGCGGCGCTGTTTACCTCCCGCAAGTTCAACATCTGCTGCGATGAAACCTTCGATCTGGGCAAGGGCCGCAGCGCTGCGCTGGTGCAGGAGGAGGGCGAGCACGAGGTGTATATCCGCCATGTGGCCGCGCTGTGCGGGCATCTGGTCAAGCGCGGGATCACCCCGATGTTCTGGGGCGATATCGTCTATCGCCATCCTGAAACCTATGCCCGCCTGCCCAAGGAGACCATCTGCCTGAACTGGGGATATCTGCCCAATCAGCGCGAGGATGAAATCCGCACGCTGGCCGAGATGGGCGCTACCCAGTATGCCTGCCCCGGCGTGTGCACATGGAACCGCTGGCTGCCGCTGATGGAGAATTCCTATAAGAATATCCGCGTGATGTGCCGCCACGGGCAAAAATACCATGCAATCGGCATGCTCAATACCGATTGGGGCGACTATGGGCATATCTGCCACCCGTGGCTGAGCGTGCCGGGCATCCTGTACGGCGCGGCCTTTTCGTGGAACGCACAGGAAATCCCCTTTGATGAAATCAACCGCGCGATTTCCTTCCTGGAGTATGGCGACCGCAGCGAGGCGTGGGTATCCGCCCTGGCGCAGCTGACCGATCACGAGGTGTGGGACTGGTTCCATGCCGTGCGCTGGATTGAAGAAGGCGACGCGGCTAAACAGGCGGAAATCCTGGCGGATGCGCACGTGGAGCGCGTTCCCACAGAAAACGCCGCCATCGCCGCCGCGCTGGAGCGGCTGGACGAGGCGGCGGCGCAGTTGCGGCCCGATCAGCGGCAACTGCTGCAGGCTGTGCATACGGCGGCCGACGGGGCGAACATATTGAATGAAATCGGCCTGTATCTGTCCCGGGAGCCTTCGCCCGAGCAGGGCGATGCGCTGGCCGTCCGGCTGGAAAACTGGCTCTATGCCTTCCTGCAGCTGTGGCGCGGCGTATCCAAGGAGACCACTGTGCGCCGCGTGCAGCGCGTAGTGACAGACTATGCAAACGTGCTGCGCGGCCGCGAGCTGCCCCGCAATCTGCATCCGTAATGCTGCTTATTCCAGATACTTCATTGCCTGATCGCACAGCGCCTGGCGCGCGCCGCTGTGAACCGCGTCGCCGTACAGGCGCTCCAGCTGATCGTGCCGCGCCTTGGCCTCCTGCAGGCTGTCGGCGGCCTGGCGCAGCAGCAGATCGTGCGCCGCACGGTTGAAATCCAGCGCGGAGCGGTGTGTTATCCTCGCAATGTTTTCCCTGAGATTCCTCCGTTCTCTGCATAAGCAGTCTATTTATAGACCATCTTAGCACATTCAAATCCAAAAGCCCATATATAGACCGCATATTGAAAGACAATTTGCTATGCTTAATAGGGCTATATATAGACAGGGAGCGATAAAATGGGCACAGTTGAATGCGTGGGAAATCGGATTCTGGAGCTATGCAGGAAAAAGAATCTGTCAATCAATGGGCTGGCCCGGAGCGCGGGCGTGCCGCCCACGACGGTGAAGAACATTTTGAATGGCGCGAGTCGAAATCCGGGTATTGTGACGATCAAGATGATTTGCGATGGATTCTGTATTTCGCTGGTGGAATTCTTTGATACGAAAGAATTTCGGGAATTGGAGCAGGAGCTGCAATAAATCTGTCGCTGGTGTAAATCTACATTATATATAATGAAGAAACACCCATTGCTTCCTTTGTTCGGAGGCAATGGGTGTTTGCTATTTCCATGTTGAAATTGTCATGCGGCAGGCAATACCGGTCGGATGATCTGAACGGTTACGCCGTTTGCTTTGGCGTAGCCTATGGTCATAGCTGTCCCGCCCGGCTGGCCGTCATAGGCGGCAAGCAGCAGGTCGGCATTATTGACGAGATAACGGTTCCGAATGAACATGGCGCTTTTCGTATATATATGACTGGTCGCCGTAGTGATGTCGGCCAATTCAAAAAGCAGGTCGTGCCGCGCCCGGTATTCCTCCGGCCATTTACTGGCCTGATCGTCGAATGGGCTGACCATTTCCAGAATAACCTCCGGATGCTGCTTGCGCAATTCAACGACGGCCTCTGCTGCGAACATATCCATACCCAAAGCACCGCCAGAGATAAAATGACGATAGCCCATGTCATAGAGCGTTTGGATCGTAGACAGGCTTCTGCAAACAAGACAGGAGCAGCGGCTGCTCGACCGCAAACAGGCGCAACGTCGGTTACAAACGCTCCAAAGCCGGAAAGCCCAGCTTGACGAGCGACTGCAAGACCTCTATGAGCGGCTGGTGGAGGGCGGGATATCCCGCGAGAGCTTCGCGGCACAGAAGAAAGCTCTGACGGCGCAGGCAGAGGAAATCTCCCGCACGGTCTTGGAGCTGGAGCGCAAAATAAGCGGCAGCGACGACAATAGGAACGCCGTAATCGAGCATTTCAAGAGCTATGCCGGGATTACGGCGCTGACCAGGGAAATCTCAATCGAGCTGCTGCACT
>ERZ809074.2538-NODE-2538-length-19613-cov-11.503375_pt1 | contig 19613 bp, 12 predicted proteins | sample MGYA00520795_ERZ809074 | MGnify/ENA primary metagenome ERZ809074 (study PRJEB31570, sample SAMEA3212989) | Homo sapiens | biome: human-gut; feature: human gut; material: fecal | place: Sweden | collected 2011 ...
GAAGCCCTTCGGCGTGTTGAGGCCCGTGCCGACGGCGGTGCCGCCGAGCGCCAGCTCTTTGAGCGGCTTCACGGCCAGGAGCAGCAGCTCCCGATCCCGTTCCAGGCTCGTTCTCCAGCCGGAGATCTCCTGCGGGAAGGAGATGGGCGTGGCGTCCTGCAGATGCGTCCGGCCGGATTTGACGACGCCCTCGTTTTCCGCCTCCAGACGGCGGAACGTTGTTACCAGCGTGTCGATGGCGGGGATGACCTTGTCCTCAAGCGCGCAGACCGCCGCGATGTGCATGGCCGTCGGGAATGTGTCGTTGGACGACTGCGACATATTGATATCATCGTTCGGGTGCAGCAGCTTTTTGCCCGCAATTTCATTGCCGCGGTTGGCAATGACCTCGTTGCTGTTCATGTTCGACTGTGTGCCGGAGCCGGTCTGCCAGACGACGAGCGGGAAATTGTCCAGAAGCTGGCCGGAAATGACCTCGTCCGCCGCCTGTTCAATGGCGGCAAGCTTTTCTTCGGTCATTTTCTCAGGACGCAGGGCGCGGTTGGCGCGCGCAGCAGCCTTTTTGAGAATGCCGAAGGCATGGACGATCTCGGCGGGCATCGTCTCGATGCCGACGCCGATGGGGAAGTTGTTGTGGCTGCGCTCGGTCTGTGCGCCCCAGTATTTGTCTGCCGGGACGCGAACCTCACCCATGGAATCGTGTTCGACGCGATATTCCATTGTTTTTTCTCCTTCTATTATCAAATCTCGACCTGATGAATAACTTCCTTCAGCTTATCTGCGCTGGCGCGAAGCTTGTCAACCTCGCCGTCGGTCAGCTGGTTGAGGATCTTGCCGCGTACGCCCTGATTGTCAACCAGCACGAGCGTAGACAGGCACACATCGGATACGCCGTATTCGCCGTGCATCATGGTCGAGACAGTCACAGCCGTTCCGGCGGTACTCTGCACACACTTGCACAGATGACAGACCGACATCGCAACGGCATAGAACGTTGCGCCCTTGTTCTTGATGACCTGTGCGCCGGAGGTTTTGACGAACTGTTCAATCTCCTCATAGTTCTGGTCCCATTTAATGCGGTCGCAGTCGGGAGAATGCTCTTTATAAGAATCAATGTGATTGTTTGCAATGTGGACAAGGCTCCAGGGGACGAAGGAGGAATCGCCGTGCTCACCGTAGACATGCGCATGCACGTTCTTCGGGCTGATGCAGAAGCGCTTGGCAAGCGTTGACTGCAGGCGGCTGGTGTCGAGGATGGTGCCGGAGCCGATGATGTGGCTTTCGGGAACGCCGGAGATTTTGTGGAACACATACGTCAGCACATCGACCGGGTTGGAGACGATGATATAGATTGCATCTGGCGCGGCGGCGGTGATCTGCGGGGCAATGTCCTTGATGATGTTGACATTGGCCTGCGCCAGTTCCAGACGGCTCTGTCCGGCCTTGCGGGGAAGACCCGAGGTGATGATGACGATATCGGAGCCGGAGGCAGCGTCATAATCGCCGGAACGAACGATCGTCGGGGAACAGAACGGCGCGCCCTGATAGATATCCATGGCCTCGCCAAAGGCCTTCTGCTTGTTGACGTCGATCAGGACGATCTCGGATGCGATACCCTGGATCATCAAGTCGTTTGCGATCGTGGCGCCTACGCTTCCCGCGCCGATGACAGTAATCTTACTCATACACAAAACCCCCAATTTCAGTTTTGAATCAAACAAAATATACCGATATAATTTTATCGGTTATTACGATAAAATTATATCGGTATTCTGTTGGAAGCACCAATGCTTTTTTGAACGCAGGCATGCTCTTTTTGATATGGAAAAACGTCGCGTTTTTGCAGCAAATCATCAGACAGACACCTTGTGCTCCCGCACAAACTGAACAAATCCGGCTTCGATCTCACTCATTGCATATTGCTTATGATATACCAGCGCGTTGAGATACAAACTCTGGTTGTCGCTGCACGGGATCTGGACGAGATTCCAGCGCTGGATGCAGTGCTCCGGGATCGCCGGGGCCAGCATGTAGGAATTCGGAATGGTTTCGAGAAGCGTCATCTGGGCCAGGCGGTCAACACAGTAGATCTTCCGGCGCACCAGTTCCTCAGGTTTGCCCTGTACGCGGAACACATCGCCGTGGACGATCTCGGGCAGTCCGTCGAGTTCCGTGCGAAGGACGGAACTGCGCCCGGCAAGCGGGTGCGACTGGTTCATGGTGACAAGATAGTGATATTTGCTCAGAAGTTCAAAACTCAGGCCGCGGGCGCTGGTCTGCTCGTCAAAATAATCGCGGTATTCCGAACGGAAGCGGATTACGCCGATCTCTGTCTCGCCGCTTGCGAGCGTCTCAAGCGCTGTGCGCGCGTGGCATTCGCGGATGACCGCATCGACCGGCTCTGCCTGCGGCAGTCCGGCCAGATACTGTGCCGTCAGATCCAGCATGGCCGCCGAGCGCGGGATGCACACGCGCAGCCGGTTCGCCACGGCCCGCTTGGGGCCGAGCGCTTCAATGGCCTCCGTCTCGCGCAGAATGGACTTTGCGTGCTGCAGGAAGATCGTGCCGCGTGTCGTGGGACGGACGCCGCGCGTGGAACGCTCAAAAATGCGGAAGCCAAGCATCTGCTCCACATCATGCAGAATACGGCTGAGGTTCGGCTGCCCGATGAATAGATTCTCCGCCGCCTGCGAGATCGAACGGGTACGTTCAATTTCAATGATGTACTGCAAATGCTGTGTATTCATAGCCATACCGCCCTCTACTTTATATCATTTCTAATATATCACTTTTTGCGCTGTTTTGCAACCGGGGGGATACCAGCGCTCTGCACAAAATCATATACCCTTTTTCGGGACTTCTTGGCGCTTTTCATGCCCGGATCGCATGGGCAGTTCGGCGAAGAAGGTGTTGACGCCGGTTTCGCTCTCCGCCCAGACGCTGCCGCCGTGCGTCTGCGCGATGGCCTGCGCGATGGAAAGCCCGAGTCCGAAGCTGCCGTCGCGTGTCCGCGCGGCGTCAGCACGGGAAAAGCGGTCAAAGATCTGCCGCAGCGCCTGCGGCGCGATCGCCTCGCCTTCGTTCGAGACGGACAGGCGGCAGCGGTTTTTCCCGCACCGGGAAAGACGGACTGTGACTGTGCCGCCGGAGGCATATTTCCGGGCGTTGTCGAGATAGATCTCCACAAGCTGGCTAAGCTGGCGTCTGTCGCCGCTGACCATAATGTCCGCCTCCAACTCTGTCTGGAGCGTCAGACCGCGTTCAAACAGCGCGGCCTCGAACAGCAGCGTGCTGCTCTCGGTGATTTGGCTGAGATCACACGGCTCGAATGCACACGCAGCCTGTTCGTTCTCGGCCCGCGCCAGTTCCAGAAGCCGCTCGACCAGCGCACGCATCTGCTTTGCCATGGCGTCAATGCCGGAAAGAAAGGTCTGCTTCTGCGCTGCGTCGTAGTCTGGACTTTGTAAAAGTTCCGTGTTCGTCAGGATGACGGTCAGCGGTGTTTTGAGTTCATGTGAAGCATCGGCGACGAACTGCTTTTGCTGCCGCCACGCCTGTTCCACGGGCTTGACTGCGCTGTGCGCCAGCAGCACTGCAAGGCCGAAAAAGGCAAGCAGGCCGAGCGCGACGAGCAGCGCTCCGGTCTTTAAAAGTGTGCGCAGCGTCTGCTGTTCACTGGAAATGTCTGCAAAGATCACGCTGCCGGTCACGCGGCAGTAGCGCAGGCTGTATTCCGGAATTTCACCGATGGCGTCCTGTGAAGCCTGCGCCGCGGCGGCGACCATCCGCAAAAACGCCCGGTCGGTCAGATCGTAATCGCTTGACCCGATGGCAACCAGATTGCCGAATGCGTCGGTCTGCAGCACGAAATACGGCAGGTGCACCTGCTGCGGCTCCTGCCCTGGCTGGACAGGAGAGAAGGGATCGGCCGCGATGGCCTGCATCATGCTGATGGACTGGGTACGCAGGTTCTGCTTTGTCAGCGTATAAAAAAGTCCGAGGATCGCGCCAAGCATCACGGCAGCGACCAGCACGATTGCGAGAATGATCTTCAGCCGCAGCTTTTTCAGCATGTCTCATCAACCTCCAAATGATAGCCCAACCGCCGTACGGCCTCAATGCGCACATTCGAGCCGATGGCTGTAAGTTTTTTGCGCAGGAAACCGACGTAGACCTCCACATGGTTTTCTACAGCATTCGAGTCAAAGCCCCAGACTTTGGACAAAATAGCCTCCTTGGACACATTCTGTCCCTTCAGCTGCAAAAGATACCGCATGACATCAAATTCCCGCGCGGACAGCTGCAGCTGCCGCGCACCGCAGATCAGCGTCCCGGAAGCCAGATCGAGCGTTGTGTTGCCGAACGAGAGCGCGTTGACCTCCGCGCCCTGCCGCCGGAGCAGCGCACCGACGCAGGCCAGCAGTTCCCGTGCGTCAAAGGGCTTGGTGAGATAATAATCCGCGCCCGCATTCAGCCCCTCAATGCGGTCCTCAAGCGACGACTTTGCTGTCAGCATCAAAATCGGCGTCCCGCAGCGCTTCGCACGCACCTGCCGTGCGACCTGATAGCCGTCCATGCCGGGCATCATTACGTCGAGGATCAGCAGGTCATATATGCCCGTCTCGGCATATTCCGCGCCTGTCTCGCCGTCGTGGACAGCCTCGACGGAGAAGCCCTTTCCTTCCAGCATAGTCCGCAGCGAATCTGCCAGCAGGACCTCGTCTTCAATGATCAGAATTTTCATAAGCAATACCTCAGGTTCAAGTTACTCCGAATAGAAAAATTGTAAGGGCCGATGTGGGCATCGGCCCCTACAGATTCACGGCTTGCCATCGGGCAAAGCAACTCCATCCTTACCAACTATATTTGTTTTCTCCGTGCTTTTCAAGGAAAACCGCAGAAAAAATGTCTCCCGACCGTTTTAGCCGGGAGACAGGGGAGATAGAACCTTATGCCTTTTCGCTCTGCGCGGCGGTGAAGCGGTTCAGAATGGCTGCAAACTGGCAGCGGGTAGCAGTGCCGGTGGGCAGAAGCTTGCCGTCGGTGCCGTTGATGAAGCCCTGGCCGACAGCCCACTGCATGGCGGGAACGGCGTAGCCGCTGACGCTGTCATGATCTGCAAAGCTGGAGAGGTTTTCAGCCAGCGTGACGGCGTCCATGCCCTGATAGACGGCGTAGTTGAACAGGAACTTCGCAAGCTGCTCACGGGTGACGGCCTTGTTGGGCTCGAACGTTGTGGCGGAGGTGCCGCTGGCGATTTCGTTCTTGGCTGCCCATGCGACGGCTGCTTCATAGTAGCTGCCGGAGGCAACGTCGGTGAAAGCGGCCTTCTCGGTCACTTCGGGGCTGCCCGCAAGACGGTAGAGCGTTGCAGCGACCATAGCGCGGGTGGTCACGCCCTTGGGGTTGAAGGTCGTGGCGGAGGTGCCGGTCATAAGCTTGTTCTCGACTGCCTTTTCCACGTCTGCCTTGAACCAGTCTGTGTCCAGAACATCGGTGAAGCCGGTCTTGGTTTCTTCGACAGGGGATTTCTCAGTGGGCTTCTCTTCGGCAGGCTTTTCCTCAGCCTTGGCGGCGGAGACGACGATCAGTTCCATCACGCCGGACGGCATACGCTTGCCGGCAGACTTTTCAGCCGTGAAGTCGGCCTCGGTCGTGCCGCAGACGAAGCGCAGGCCGGCTTCTTTAGCGGTCTTGGCAATATCGGCCACGGTGCCGTCAGCGGCTGCGCCGACACCCCAGACCAGCGCGAGAGCGGCGGGGACTTCTTCAGCCTTGCCGTCCTTGAAGTAATACTTGCCCTCGGTGATGTCCTTGTAGGTGGGGGCATACTTGGTGTACGGGCCGTCGTCACAGACGAAGGAAAGGCTGTCGCCGTCGGCGAAGGTGACATCCGCGTCGGTCAGCAGCGCGTCGAGCGTGACGAATTCAGTCACGACGACATCCTGTTCGCCCTTCTTGAAGTACTGATAGCCGTAGCCGTCAGCCTTCGTTTCCGCAAGCTTCTTGAGTTCTTCGGCGGTGTAACTCTTCGCAAGCGTCTTTTCGCCGTCCTCGCCTGCCTGCGTGTAAACGCTCAGCAGTGCGTCGGCGGCGCTGGCCGTCACGGCAAGACCCGCGAACACCGTCACGAGCATCGTCAGCACGAGCAGCAGGGATACAAATTTCTTCATAGTGAGGTTCTTCCTTTTGTGTGGATTCTTTAATATTTCGAATATTTCAAAAAGCATTATGCTTTTTGAAGCAGATTGGAGAGCAGGCGCAGCATTCGCGCAAGTTCCGCGCGCGTTGCAGCTTCCTGCGGTGCGGCCAGACAGGCAGGGAAACGGTCGAGAATCGAGGCAGCATACGCGGCCTGCACATCGGCCTGCGCCCATGCGCTGCATTCTGCGACATAGACGGGCGCTGTGTCAGCCGGGATGGAAATGCCACGCATCCGGGCGAATCGAACCAGCAGTGCGGCAGCCTGCTCCTTTGTGACAGGAGTATCCGGGGAGAACGTGCCCGCGCCGGTTCCGGCAACAATGCCGTTCTGCGCGCCCCAGACGGCGGCCTGCCGGTACCAGCCTGCTTTCAGGTCGGTAAAGCCGCCATTTCCCTGCGCGGCAGGACTTCCTGCCATGCGCCAGAGAACGGTGACGAGCATGGCGCGGGTCATGGGCTTGTCCGGAGAGAACGCCTGATTCCCAGTTCCGGTCATCAGTCCTGCGGCCGTGCAGAACAAAACATCCTGCTGGCAGACAGCTTCGGTCTTGACATCTGCAAAGCCGGAAGCAGCCAGCAGCGTCACGCCGGACTGCTGCGAAACCGTCTCGAACGCGTCAAGCCCGGCGGTCTGCGAAACGGTCTTCGCGCTGTTGGCGCTGTGGCCGGAGGCGTAGAGACTGCAGTCCGCAATGGATACGCTGCCAAGCAACGCATGGACGGACTTTTCCGCCTCCACACGCAGGGTGCAGCCGGTCATAGCGATGGTGTCTGCTGACAAAACGGCGACATTATCGCTGTCTGTCCGGCCGAAGAAGGTCGCGTTCGTCATGGTCAGGTCTGCGCCGTTTGCGCAGAATGCGCCGCCGTCGAAGCCAAGCTTATCAGATTTGAATACGGAGATCAAGCAGTTTTCGATGGAAATTTTGCTCGTTTCCGCGCCCATAAAAGCTGCGTTGTTGACCAGTGCCTGCAATTTGAGACTGCCGGAGCCGCAGATCGTCAGATCGCCGCCGCTGATCACGGTCGGGCAGGCGTTTCCGGACGCGTCAGCGCAGCCAATCAGCCGGTTTTCACCCAGAAGCGTGAGCGTATTGCCACCCGCGAGAGACAAAAGCGTCTTGTCGCCCGTGATGCGCACATCCTGCAGCGTCAGCTTCGTGCCCATTCCCACTGTGAGTGTGAGATTGTCGAATTCTTCGCTGCGGGAGTCAAGGCCGATCAGCGTCACATCAAGGCTGTCCGCAATGCGGATCTCGCCGCTGGGGAAGTCTCCGTTTCCTCCGGCTTCGGCAAATCGAACGTGCCGGAGGCGGCTTCTCCGCCGGGCTCCGTGCCGTTTCCTGCTGTGCTGCCTGTGCCGGATGCGCCGCCGGAGCCGACATGGACATTGACGCTTACGCTGGATTCCCCGAACGAGGCGGTGATGACTGCGTCGCCCTCCGCATTCACATGCAGCTTGCCGTACTGGTCAACCGAAACAACAGACGGGTCGCTGGACGCATATTGAAGGTTCGCCTGCACATAATCAGTCAGTGCGTCGTCCTCCGCGTCGGCGGTCACATGCAGGGCATGGTCGCTGCCAACAATGAGATCGAGATTGTCTTCCTCACTGGACAGAACCGGTGTGCCGGAGAAGGTCACAAGGATTTTATAGACATATTTGGCCGCGGAACTGGTTGCGGCCTCCTCCGGGCTGGCTTGCCCGAAAAAGAGGTGAAACCGGTTTCCTGTCGAAAACCGGCTTTCGTCTATATAGCTTTCAAAGTCAAAGCCGGATGTGTCCCACTCGGTATAGTCCTCAAGCGCCAGCATCGGTTCGACCTGATAGGCGCCGACCCATAAATCGTCGCCGCCGTCCCATGCGTAGAGTTCGCCTGTTTCCGGGTCTGCGGCAAGATTCGGGAAGTAATAGCGCGGCTGGTCCAGCAGGGCATATTTCGTGAACGAGCGGTACGCGCCGTTGGAGTGGTCCTTCGTGAAAAAGTCAATGGAGGCGATGGAATTCACATCGACGCCCGCGTAATCCAGCAGATCGCGGATGTAAAACCCGCGTGCGTAGACCAGATATGTCCGGCCGCTGCCGTTGGAATAGGAATAGAATTCCTCGTGCGTGTCGAGCGCGCCGCCGTACCAGTCGTCAAGTTCCTGCCATGTAAATTTTGCTTTTTCGACGTATTCATCCTCTGCCCAGCCAAAATAGCCGATGCAAACGGAAATGCTATCCGTCACCGAATCGGCCAGCGCTGGAAGCGCCAGCGCCGCGCACAGCAGAACCAGCAGAACGCCCCGTGTCAGAAGCTTTTTCATGGCGTACCCTTCAGCGTAGAGTTTGCGAGCATGGCTCGCGCCTCGTCCGCGCTCAGATCGTAAGACCAGAGCAGCCTGAATATTTCCTGTGTCTTTTCTACCATATCATAGGCATAATACTGCGGATACAGAAGATTTCCCAGCCACCATACGCCCAGCAGCATATTAAGACTCGGGGGATTGGAAAGCCAGTTGTAGGGCATGGATGGAATCTCGTAATACCGTCCGGCTTCGATCGCGCGCAGCGGCTGCCACGCCTCGTCGTCTGCCGCAGTCGAGTAAGTGCTGCCTGCTGTAAATAAAATCACGTCCGGGTCAAAGCGGTAAAGCTGTTCGAGATTGATGGGATTGCCGCCGCCCTTATTGCTGACGTCTTCGACCACGGCGGCATTTTCAATGCCCATGAGGTCGAGCACCTGCGCCTGAATGGAGCCCTTTGCGTTCGTATTGAGCCCGGACGAGCCGGACGTGTACAGGACAGAAATGCGTTCGGCATCCTGAATTTTCAAGGCATTTTCCTTCGCCATCGAGACGGTTTCTTCGACGAACGCCGCTAGTTCTTCGCCGCGCGCTTCTTTTCCGCTCAGAATGTTCCCGAGCGTTCGGTACGCTTCGGCCATATGCGGAAGATCTGCTTCGATGAAGATCACGGGCATGCCGATCTGCCTTTGCAGCGCGTCCAGATCGGCGGCCATGTTGTCCTTTTTATCGCCCAGATCAATCACGATCTGCGCACCGGAGGTCAGAATGGATTCCAGATTCAGCGTCGATTTGCTGCCATACATCTGGCCGGTCGTCGGCAGATCAATCAGGCGCGGGTCGAGATATTTATACTGGCTCGAAGACGGCGTTGCGTTGATGGTCGTCATGTATTCGGGCGCAATGGTCGCCAGAAACATCGACGCGACTGCACCGCTCGGGGCCACGCGCGTGAGCGTTTCGGGAATATCGACCGTCCGACCGAGAGAGTCCGTAAAGGATACAGTCGGCTCTGCCGGTTCCGTCTGCCGCTCAGACGCGCAGCCGGACAGGCTCCCGCACACGAGCGTCAGCGCCAGCAGAAGCGCAAGAAATTTTTTATATCGCATGGTTATCCTCCAAAGAAAATAGCGTTTGGGAAAGCAGTACCAGCAGGAGCTGCTTCTGCTCGCATTATACCAGCAGCCGAATGGGATTGCAATGGAGCGTTTCGTAATTTCAAACAAAAAATGATAAAATTCCGCATTGCCGAACGCACAGGACCCCGCCGGGCGGCGAATGCCCGGCGGGGTCCTGCGAATGTGCGGTGCGGATGCGGAGAGGAGATGTCAGAAATGTCAGAAAGGATGACGAGGAATTGGAACGAACAAGTGCCGCATGCCTCCGCGCATTCCGCTGTCCGTTTCAGCAAACTCATCATACCATCCTAAAGCCACGGATGCAAGCTAATGTTTCGATATAGCTGAATATATATACGACGATATCGAAATAATGCGAGGCGCTCAAAGCGAAGACTCAGGAGGGTGCGTCCGAGTCATCTGTCTCGTCATTGTGTGTCCGCTTGTTTCCGGACAGCAGCAGAACGAGCAGCAGCGCCAGCAGCATCGGCAGCGCCACGACGGGCGCGACGAGCAGCGGCTCGATCTGGATGCCGTCGGAGACGAGCCGGACGGCCGCTTCCTCCTGCTCGGTTTCAACGCGGTGGCCGCGCACCAGAAGCCGGTGGGAGTTGATGCCGTAGGGCGTGCAAGTGACAAGCGTACACAGGTCTTTTCCGGACTTAATCTGCAAGGCAGTGACGTCCTCCGGCTCGACGATCAGGATGCGGTCAACCTCGTAGGTCAAAACCTCGTCGAGCACGCGGATGATGAACGTATCGCCTTCGACAATCTGATCGAGATTGGTAAACAGCTTTGCGCTGGGCAGTCCGCGATGGCCGGAGAGGACGCAGTGTGTGCTTTCGCCGCCGACCGGGAGACTTGTCCAGTCCAGATGTCCGACCGCGATTTGCAAAACGGAATCGCTGGTGCCGTGGTAGATCGGCAAAGAGACGTTGATGGACGGAATCTCGATATAGCCCATGATGCCGGTGCCGCTGATGTCCAGCAGACTCTCATACTGCGCCTGCTGCTCCTCGGTCAGGAAAAAGCCGTTTTCCCGCGTCAGCAGCGACCGGTTATAGTCCTCCGCCGCCGCCAGCAGCTCGTCATAGGCGTCCTGGTCCAGCGCCTGCACGTTTTGCGTGTAATCCGCCACAGCCTTCGAGGCGTGGCGGGCGTTCCAGTAGTCGCTGACGGTCGGATACAGAAGCAGGGACACGCCTGCAAGCAGCACGAGGATCAACGCAATCGTGGACAGATGTTTTTTCATTTGCAGGCTTCTCCTTGATGCTGTGAGCGGTGCGCGGCCGAGGCCGCGCACCTGTTTCCTATAAGCTGGGATGATCAGCCGTCAGTCTTGCCCATGCGCTTTTTGGTCACGAGCAGAATCACAGCGCCGACAGCCAGCAGACTGCCGACAATGTAGAAGATCGTCGTGCCGATGCCGCCGGTGGAGGGCAGTTCCGTGCCGGTCTGGTTTTCAACCTTGACATCGCCCGTAGAGGTTTTGTTATAGGTCACGGTAGCCGTACCGGCACCAGTCTGATCGATCGATGCAGTGATAACAATCTCGATCGGCTCTTTCAGCATGTTGTAGCCTGCGGGAGCCTTGATCTCTTCCAGATAGTAAGTACCGGCATCCAGACCGCTGATCGTGAACGTACCGTTTTCAGGAGTGGTAAAGACAGTCGCCTTGGGGGTCAGATTGGAGTCATAGGTGTTCTCCGTCCAGCGGGTGACCTTGTTGCTGCTGTTAGCAACGACGTATTTCTTCGTTGTACCGTTGAGTCTGTACAGAACAAACTGTGCGTCCTTCAGATTGACCTCGTCGTTGTTCTTCTTGGTGAACTTGATGACCTTCATTTCCCAAACATAAGTGTGGGTCGTGGAATGCGCGGTCTTCTGAGCGTTGCCATAGCCCAGCCATGTGTCGTTGGGGTTGCCGGTTCCGGCGATCACGGCCTGATCGTTGAGTGTTGCGGAGTATTCCACAGTCACAACGTCGTTCGGCTTCAAAACGCTGGCATTGCCTACATCATGGAACCGGAGTTCAAACGTGCAGCCGTCGGTGAGGCCGGAGGCAACGAGATCGTAGTTTGCAGCGGCAAAGTTCTTGCCGTTGACCTTGACGGTCACGCTCTTCGGATCGAAGGTCAGACCTGCGCTCATCTTATCGTGCAGGATATAGGCGACCGGGTTGCCGTCCGTAACGGTGATGGTGGTCTTAAAATTGACGGTGTCGCCGATGTTGGCGTCGTTGGTCTTGCCGTAGACACCGTTTTCTTCGACTTCCTTATCAACAGTCGGCTTGCCGTTCTTTTCCTTGATGGTCACGTTCGGCATGGTGGTATCCAGCGAGCACAGCGCGCCCAGATCGGACTGAACCAGATAGTAGCCAAGCGGCAGGTTTGTAAATTCGACAATGCTGCTTGTGGCCTTCTGCTGGCCATCGTTAGCAATACCATTTGCTGTAGCGTACGCAATCGCAGCTGCGGCAAAGTCAGCGGCATTTGCGCCGTCTTTCCATGTCACATAGCCCATGTCATCAATCGTGACATAGTTCAGGCCTGCTGCTCCGGTTACGAAGAAGTTTGCCCATTTTGCGCTGACCTTGTAGTTGATTGCAGAGTAGTCTGTGTTGTGGCTGTCCAGATCGAAAATGCGGTACAGGGTGTAGGTTTTGTTGACAACCGCATTATCGACCTTAATGCTACCGTTGGTGTCAACTGCGAATGCCGAAATGCTCAGCGCCAGCACGAGCACAACGACCAGCAGCAGAGCCAGGGTTCTTTTGATGTATTTCATTTGTTTTTGTTCTTCCTTTCTTGCTTTTTGTTTTTTATGATCCTGATAAACAGAAACGCGGTTTGTCCGCCATATGGCCTCAGTGGGCATCCCTCCTCTTTCTAAGACAGATGCCTGCGAGCGCTGCGCCGCAGAGCAGCAGCAGTCCGGCGGTCATAAACCAGCCTGTGCCGCCTCCGCCCGTGGAGGGCAGGGCATAGCCGGCTGAGTTGACGGCAGTGATGAGAATATTCTCCGTAAGGCGGAACGTGCAGGAGCCGTTGTCCGAGTCCAGCGTCGTTCCGCCGGTCTGGAACGCGACGGCAAAGCCGTCATGGTTTTCCTCCGTGATCGTGACCTCGGAGCCATAGGGAAGCGTGAGTGTTTGCTGGTCACCGCCCCGCAGCTGCACGGTCTCCTGAAGTGTGCTCCCGTCCGGTGTGGTGTAGGTGACGGTGAAGGAGAATTTCGTGGTAACGGTACTGTGGAGCAGCCGCTTTTCCAGCGTCAGATCAACATCCTCATGCTGGTTTTTGATCTTCAGCAGAGCGCCCTTTCCGTCAACTTCGACAAAGACGTTCGGCTTTGTCACGATCACGGTTCCGTCTGCCGTGACCTTGAGGGAGATCTCGCCGAGCGAGTCCCGGAAGCCTGCTGGGACTTTCGTTTCTGTCAGCGTGTAGCAGCCGGGCAGCAGGCCGGTCACAGTCAGTTCGCCGGTTGCGCTGACCTCCAGATCCTGCGTCGCGGCGGGCGACTGCACTGGATCGACCGGAACGAGCAGCCACTTCTGTGCAGGAGAGTCGTTGTCGGCCCAGCCCTGAATTTTCTGGCCCTCGGCGAACGCCGCTTGATTCAGGTCAAACACGATTGTGCTTTCGTGCAGAACGGCCACGCGCGGTTTGATCTTGAATGTGCCGTCTTTGTTGACGGACAGACACCACTTCTGGTTGTCGTGCGTTGTCGGCGTGCTGGCGTTTTCCCAGAAATGGATCAGCGTGCCGTTGTCCAGCTTACCGCCGTCCAGATCGAGCCATTTGTCGTTCGCAGCGCTCTGGAAGCTATAAGAACCGTCCGTTTGCTGGTAGACGCGAACCTTTTGCGTATCTGCACCGGTTTTCTTTTGCAGCTGCGCGTCGAAGTTCGAAAGCGAGGTGTTCTGTCCGACCACATAACTCTGGTCGCCGGCAGCGGTGATGTAGTAAAGCTTGCCGGGTTCGATCACATCTGCGGCGCGGCTGACGGCGGAGTAGCTGCCGTCGCCATTTTTGACGACATTGATCGTGTCTCCGTCCGCGTTCTGGAGGCGGAAGACTGCGCCCGAGAGGGGATTGCCATCTTGGTCCAGCTTTTGCAGCCGCAGCGGGACAGTTCCGCGTGTGTTGGTGAACACGACCTCGTTCAGCGTATCCTTGACAATGATGCCTGTGGCGTTTGCGCCTGCGCTGACGACGCCGTTGACCGTGTGCGTCGTGGTATAGCCGGCGGCGCTGTCTTCGACGATGGCGTAGCTTGTGCCGACCGGCAGGTTCAGAATTTCCAGATGCTCTCCGGCCTTCAGCTGGAAGCTGCCGCCGGAATGGAGATTAAACTGATCAATTCTGACGCCGTTTGCGTTATAGCGATAGCAGGTATGATCGTCCGTGAGCGCGCTGCCGTCTGAGCTGGTAAAGACGGCGTGGAACGTGAACGCCTGCTCCGGGTCAGTCTCGCCGGAGACCTCCTTATAGACCATCAGGCCGCCCGTTGTCTGTTTGATGTTGATGCCGGAGACAGACGGGAGCGTGAAGTTCATGTAGCAGGTGGAGCCGGACGCGCCGCGCTCAGTATAGAAGACCGTCAGCGTGTGCTTCTCGGTCTCTGTCCGGCCTTCCTGACTCAGATAGTCCCACAGATCGACGTATTCGCCGACCGAGGAATGGACGCCGCCGATGTCGCAGACGAGCGTATTGTCCAAAAAGACCCACATATCGTCGTCACCGAAGAACGTGTATTCCAGCGGCCCGATATAGTCCGGCGTCAGCGTGAATTCGACGGCATACTGCATGCCGAAGAAGGAGTTGTGCGCCTGCCCGTCGTCGCTGACCGGAAGCGCTGTGGATTCATCTGTCCAGTTTGATCCGTTGACACCGTCATCACTCTTGAAACCCTGATAATAGATCGGATTACTGTAACTGCCGAAGAGCGGGTCTTTCTTTTCTTTCGCCGCGTCCAGCGGCCAGAAGTCGTTTGTGTAAATATGCGTGTGCGTCGTACTGGCGCTGGGCGACGGATTGAAGAACTTGTCCAGCCGGTCGATGGAGCCAAGCCCCGCGACGCTGGCTGAGGAGAGCGTATGGGTATCGCCCACCTGCTGGAACGTCAGACTGCTGCCGGAATAGGTGTGCTTGCCGTTGGCGTCGCCGTCGTTGAAGAGCTTCGGCGCAACGACCCAGTCGCCATAAACGATCTTGCCGTCCTGCAGTCCCTTTACCAGACCGAAGGTACAGCCGAAATGCGCTGGTACGCCGCTGTGGCGGTTCAGATAGATGTTGTCAAATTTGTAGTTGCCCATACCGGTGCCGCAGTTCGCGTTGCCGAAGGCCAGCACATCACAGTACGAATCCCATTTTCGCTGACCGTTCGTGCTGGTTCCGTAGTTCCCCTGCGAATTGATGCCCGTGATGCCGGTTGACCACTTTCCGGCGCCGTTCGTTCCGCTGGAAATGTCATAGTCATAGAACACGGCGGGGGTGGTGAAGTTGTCCTGCACCGCATCGTAGACCAGCCGGAGCACAGTCTGCTTTCCGGGCTTGATATAAATGAGGCTCGGATCCTGCGCGGCGGCAGCCTGCCGGTTGGTGAAGCGGATGGAGTCGGAGTAGGTGTAAACATCCCAGTCGTCCGCGCTGGTACTGGCGCCGTCCCGGTCGTCCTTCAGCACCCAGATCTCCTTGATCTGATAGTGCTCGTTGTCCATCAGCTTGTCAACATATTTCGGCTCCGGCGCGCTGACATATTCAAAGGTATTGTCGGCGTACATCCGTGTCAGTTCCGGCGTAGTCGCAACGACATATTCCTGCGTTGCGTTTCCGGCATTCTTGCTTGTCAGCGTCCCAGCCTCTGTCAGGTGAAGCTCCCTTGTGGGGTTCGTTGTGCCGTTGGTTGGGAGCTTTTGACCGCTTGTGTCAAAAATGGTCAGTGCAGCGTGTCCCTCTGAGGCGAAGCGCGGAATTTCCGCGTAATACTGCACCGTGAATTCCGGATTCGCCGACGAGGCCAGCAGAACGAGCGTCCCATCCTGTACGCTGACCGTCAGCACGGGCACAGACTCGCCCGGCGCGACCGTTACGCTTTCGACCTCCTGCAAACCTGCATCCTCGTCCGTCTGCATGACGGACACTGTCACGCCCGTGTCGGCATCCAGTATATCTTCGTCCGCCTGTTCAAACAGGGAAGACAGAGCGGCGCTCTTGACCAGAACCTCCGCCGTCAGCGTCATTTCGCTGGTATCGACCGGCGTTTCAGCCTGTGTCAGTCCGATCTGCCGGACGATCCACTGCTCCGCGCCGCTCGATGCGGACGCAGACAGAAGCGTGCTGTCTGCGTCCACCGTCTGCACGGCAAGCGCTGTACCCTCCGGCAGCGGCTGGGGACTTTCGACTGTGACGCGCAGATGCAGCTGTGCATCATCATAGCTGAAGTCCTGCTTGGCCGGTTCTTGCGGGAGATAGCAGGAATCCGTATGCGTATGCTCCGGAAGCGTGCAGAGAAGCGTTCCGTCCGCATCATAGCAGCTTTCCGTATGTGTATGCTCGTTCAGACCACACAGCGGCGTTTGCTCTTCCAACTGCTCGTAGCAGTCCGCCGTGTGCGTATGCTGCGGCAGCGGACAGATCAAAAGCCCATCTTCGCTGTAGCAGTCCGGGCCGTGCGTGTGTGCTTCCAACCCGCAGATGGGCTGCGGGCCAGGATCCGGTTCGTCAGGGGTGTCCGGTTCATCCGGGGTATCCGGCACGCTGACGGGCAGGACGCCGTAGCCGAGGATCGAGGCGTCGTCCAGGGCATAGGTTTTTCTGACGACGCAGCCGCCAACATTGCCCTCCGCAGTTGTGATCGCTTCGGGCTGTGCGTCTGTGATGATGCCGACATGGTCGGCAAGGCGGTCGCCGTCTCGATCAAAGAAGACAAGGTCGCCCGTCCTTGGAGCCATCGTTCCGGCGGTGGCATAGAGTCCCGCGGCCGTCAGCTGCTCTGTCCAGTAGATGCAGCCGGAGGCATAGGGGAAGACGGACTGCTCGACGCCTGCATAGTGCAGACAGAAAGAGGCAAACATGGCGCACCATTCGCCATATGGATCGCCGAACCACGCGCCGTAGCGCGTATAGCCGTGAATCCCGCCGTTTTCATCCACGGCATAGTTGCGGCTGCTCTGCGCGTAGCCAAGCTGGCTGTTTGCGACTGCCGCGACATTTGCAGCCAAATCGTCCGTGAGATCCTGCGGGATTGTCCGCTCCCATACGGCGGGGGACTCCAGGTCGGCTTCGGGGTCTGAATAGCAGGCAAGACTGTGCTGATGCTCCTCCAGTTCGCAGATAAGCAGATCTTCATAGCAGGCATCGGTATGCTCGTGCTGCGCCGGGGCTTCTTCGTCCGCGCCCTCTTCCTGTCCGCAGATGAGCACCCAACTTGTGCGGTAACAGTCGGCCGTATGCTGGTGTCCGAGGTTCTCCTCCAGACCGCAGACGATATTGCCCGCTTCGTCAAAGCAGTCCGCCGTGTGCAGGTGGGCACCCTCGCCCTCTGCAAGTTCGCAGACCAGAATGGCCTCCTCCTGATAACATGCGTCCGTGTGGACGTGTTCCGGCTGCTCCGGCGTGTCTTCATCCGGCGCATCCTGTCCGCAGACCAGCACGCGCGCATAGCAGCTTTCAGGATCGTGGATATGCTCTTCCTTTCCGCAGAACGGCTGCTGCGACATTGTAACCGCTGGAAGGATCAGCGCATAGGTCGTGCAGAACACGACGATGCAGGAGAGCGCCGTCACGACACGGCGCCATTTTTTCTTTTGGAGATGTGTTTTCAGATAGTTGATTGTCCGAACCGGCAGATGTCTCCGCATGCCGATACCTCATCTCTTTCCGCTTCTGTGCGTGTTTTGTTACATTAGTTACATTATCAATATACAGGGCCGAATACGTTGAGCGGCCAGATCCGGAAAATGACCTTGCCGACGATCTGCTCCGTCGAGACGCAGCCGACCGTCGTGTTCCGAGAATCAACGGATACGTCGCGGTTGTCGCCCATCAGGAAATATCGCTCGTCCGGCACCTGATACGGCAGTTCGATGTTGGTTTGGCCGTAAGCCTTTTCCATAAGATACGGTTCGTCCAGCAGCGACCCGTCAACGAAAACGTTTCCGTTTTCGTCGATGTCAACCCACTGCCCGGGGCCTGCGATATACCGCTTGATGAGAAGCTTGTTCCCGTGATAGAACGCGGCGATATCGCCTGGCTCAAAGCGTGAACTTTTGATACTGACAACGATTTGGCCATCCTGCAGCGTCGGTGACATGGAACTGCCGTAAATGCGCAGCACCGGCATCCAGAGCGTAGCGATCAGCACCGCCAGCGCTGCGACGACGACCAGAATTGCAACCGTACTTCTGAGCGTCCGGCTATATTTGCTTTTATATCGCAGCCGCCTGCGTTCCGTCGCAAGCTGCTCTGCGGTCGGCAGGTCAACAGGCCTGCTTGTGCGCTTTCCCATGATTTCTCTGTTCCTTTTGTAAGATGCGGTTTTGTTCGGCGTGCGTCCGGGACTTGGCATATATGCCCCGGCGCGCCCTCATGAAAGTAAATGCCTCTTTGCGGACTATAATAATAGCAGTTTTTTCCGTAAATTTCAACCCTCTTCGACATTTTCATCGATAATTATATGGATTTTCCTTGCTGATAGGAAAAGAAATCCAGACGGCCGCCGGATGGAATATCTGCCGTTTTCTCTGGCCGCGGGTCTGCAAAATAGAAAGGAATTGACGCTTGCGAACGTTTGTTTTCTATGGTATAATACCTTTTAAGACTGTCTCTTGGAATTTGATTGACAGAAAGGAATGAGAGCCATTCATGAAGGATATCCTACCCTATCTGAAGCCGTACCGCAGGCGCATTGCACTGGCGATGCTGCTGGTCGCGGCGGCGACAGTGTGCGATCTGCTGCTGCCGACGATTATGAACGACATCTTGAATAACGGTGTCCGACAGTCGGATTTTGCATATATTGTGCGCTGCTGCGCGTGGATGCTGGCCGTTGCGGCGGCGGGTCTTGCCGCGCTTCTGGCCGGGCGGAAGATCAGCTGTGACGTGGTCGCGGGTTTCAATGCCGATCTGCGCACAGACGTGTTTTCCCTCGTCAATAATATGACGTTCGAGGAATTCAATTCTATCGGCGCGGCAGCGCTCCTGTCCCGGTCAACCTACGACATCGGCACCGTCTCCTGGGTCGCATCGATGATCTCCGGCAGCCTCATTACGATTCCGGTGCTGTTTTTCGGCGGTGTCATTCTGGCGCTGCGCAAGGACGTGACGATGAGCCTGATCCTGCTGCTGTTCGTCCCGGCGATTTTCCTGATCGTCCGGCCCATCAGCAAGCGCATCGGCCCTCTGCACGAAACATCTGATAAGTACATCGATATCCAGAACGACGTCATGCGCGAACGTCTGCACGGCATCCGCGTTATCCGCGCATTTAATAAGGAAGCGAGTCTGCAGCAGAAGATCGCCGACGCCACACACGTCATGGCCGAGAACATCATCAATGCCAACGTGCAGATGGGACTTCTGAGCCCGGCGGCCGTGCTGCTTGTGAATCTCGCAGGCGTGGCGATCATATGGCTCGGCGGCTGGCGCATGGAGACGGGCAGCCACGCCATCTCCGGCGGCGATATCTTCGCCATCATCCAGTATCTGGCGCTTGTCGCCAACGGCGTTCTGATGGGCGGCTTTGCCATGGTCATGCTGCCGCACGCAAAGGTCGCGGCTGATCGCATCGGCGAGATCTTTCACGCCACAGGAATGCAGGAGACAGCCAAGGGCGCGGAGCACACGTTCGGCGGCGAAATTACCTTCGACCATGTGACCTTCCGCTATGAGGGCGCATCGGAGGCTGCTGTGCAGGACGTCAGCATGCACATCCTGCCGGGACAGAAGATCGCCGTCATCGGCGGCACGGGCAGCGGCAAAAGTACGCTCGTGCAGC
>ERZ809074.2551-NODE-2551-length-19523-cov-5.614752_pt1 | contig 19523 bp, 10 predicted proteins | sample MGYA00520795_ERZ809074 | MGnify/ENA primary metagenome ERZ809074 (study PRJEB31570, sample SAMEA3212989) | Homo sapiens | biome: human-gut; feature: human gut; material: fecal | place: Sweden | collected 2011 ...
ACTCCATCGTAGTGATCGAAAACGGCCACGTCAGCGGGCGCAAACTGGGTGACGGTCCCAGCCATATTGTGCTTGAGTCCATGCACGAGGGCACCGCCGACGTGCATGACCGCGAGCCATACCTCACCAAAACCGCCGACGGCAAGCTGCTCAAGTCCTCGACCATCTTTATCCGCAACGACGAGGGTAAGCCCGTCGGCATTTTGGGCATTAACTTTGACATTACGCTCATGAAGGCTTTTGAGCGCTCGCTCGATGCCTTTACCGGCACCGGCTCCACGGGCTACACCGAGCCCGAGCCCATTACCAAAAACATCGGCGACTTGCTCGAAGATCTGCTGCGCGAGTGCGAACAATACGTGGGCAAGCCCGCAGCCCTTATGACCAAAGATGAGCGCATTCGCGCCATCGGCTACCTCGACCGTCGCGGCGCCTTCCTCATTTCTAAGTCGAGCGAGCGTGCCTGCGAGTTCTTTGGCATCTCTAAGTACAGCTTCTATAGCTACCTCAACGAGGCAAAGGCTGCCGCCGGCGACAAGTAGGCAACTCGGCCGGATCGCCCCTCCCCTTTTGGGCGCGAGTTCCAAAATACACGAATCCAAGACTCGGCCGCAAGGCAAGTTCCATATAATCGATGAGATAGACGGTTCGAAAGGATGGAACAAGATGGGGTCGAACAACGCATCACGCAACGGCCGCGGAGGCTTCGCTTCTGCCGCCAGGCATGCGAAACGCGCGTTTGACAAGGGCGAAGACGATCTGTTTGCGTTGAGCCTCGACGACGTGATGAGCGACCGCCCTTGGATCGCCGATGAACTCATGGGCGGCGCGGTTCGCTCGGCAGGCCCAAAGCCTACGTCGGCCGCTGCTCCCACCCCGGCCACTACGCCCGCACCGGCATCCGTGCCCGCAGATGACTTTGCCACCCGCCCCATTATGCAGGTACCGCGCCAGGGCGCCCCTGCGCCCCGCCCCGCCAGCGATCCGTCCGAGACGGCGGCGTTTCTTGCCGCGGCGGCACGGCGCCATGCGCACAGCAGCACACCCACGTATGCCACCCCGCAGCAGCCAACACACGCGGCTCCCGAATCCCAGCCCGAACCCGAGCTCGAGCCGCCCGTTATGGATCTGGACGACCTCGCCAACCGCCAGTTTGCCTTCGATTCCTGGGCAGTGGCCGACCTGGACGAAACCTCGGCCGGCATGCCGGCGCTCAATATTCCGGTCAACCCGCTGTTTGCAGCGGCCGAGGAGCGCGACTCCGATTACAACGAAACAACAGTGCACGATGACCGCTTTGATGCCGCGCCCCGCGCCTCCCGCATTGAGACCGAGGGCTACGGTTCCGCATCGAGCACATACGACAACGGCCCGTTTGCCGACGCGTCCGCTCCCGAGTACAACAAGACCGGCGCAAAGGCCGCATCGACACCGTCGTATACCCGTAGCACCGACGACGAGCGCTTTGCCGACTACTACACCGAGGAAGAGCCGCCGCACTTCTCCGAGTTTCCCCAAGCAGTAAAGATTGTCTTTATCGCGATTATCGTGGCCCTACTCGGCGTGATCGCCTTTGAGGGATTCCAACTATTCCGCGGCCCCACCGCGTCCGAATCGGCAACGCAGCAAAAAGAGAACGACGATCAGCACCTGGACATCAACACCCTCAAGGGCGACCCCAACGACGGAGACGAGTAGCGAGGGTCGGGAGCGGCTGAAGCGTCCATATGTAGCACCAGCTTCTACGTGCTGTTTTGTCATCCGGTTACACTTTTCCGGATGTTGAGACCGTCAGATTCGACACTTTTCCGTACTTTCTTACGGCCGATTTCGACACTTATCCGAATACAGGTCGAATAATCGCCGCGCAATCAGGCGTCGCTTGCACGTCATTTCGCAGGCGGCGCTTGATTTCTGTCCGCGCGCGCTGATAGACTCCATCTTGCCCGCAAGGAGCGGGCACGTTTTATCCAGAGTCGGGGTAGAGAGTTGGCTCCACGATCCCGACGCCAACCGGCCAAGAGGCACGGTGGCCCTGCCAACATCGATGAAAGGAGTCCGTATGGACAATTTCTCCGTGCGCAGCGAGCGCAACTTCCACAATCTGGCAGCTAAGCCAAAACGAATGTATCTCTTGGACGAGCCGAACGGCTATGCCTCGGCCATGGCCAAGAGCAGCCTCTCCCACCAGATGTGTTTTACGGTACAGAAGCTCGAGGAAGAGCTCTGCGTTGCCGGCGACCCGCACGTACTGCAGATCAAGCTGCTCGGAAACGATTCGCGCGAGCCGTCCAGCTGGAAGCTGTTTGCAGACGGCACGTGCGTTGCGGACGGATCCGGCGCCTTTGCCCGCGAGTGCTTCTGCGAGGGAGCCGAGGTGTTTTTGGACTTGTGTCGTGATGCCGTCAACGCGACGAGACTGCACCAGTGGAGCCAGAGGGAGTACGAGCTGCTGAGTGCTTCGCGTGAGATTGCGATGGTTTGAATTGCTGGCGGTGGCGCCATCGAACCCGCCGGCGGCGCCGCCTCGCCAATAAGCGAAAAGGGAATCGACCCATGCGAGTCCTAATAATACGTCCCAACCGCCGGACGCCTCCCGATCGCCCCCAAATCAGTCGGCAACTGACAAAATGGCATAGAACGTGAGGTAAAATGCGTAACGGATTCAATCATTGCCAAGGAGCGAGTCGATGGGATCATTTTTCAATAAAGCATTCCAGTTCTTCAGCAAGAACTGGAAGAGAATCGTCACACCGCTTGGTGCCCTTGCTGCGAGTTTCTTCTTCGGAAATAGCCTAGGGAAACGCAGCGCGGAGACAGAGATTTCGAAACTCCAAAAAGTAATCAGGAAGCACGAAGCCGAACTCATAGCGCTTGAGTCAATACAGAAGAAAAGTTTCAGAGACAAAAGAAAGATACAAGAACTCGAAACAAAAATTAGAAAGCTCGAGACGCAGAAGGACTCGCTTTCAAAACCGCAAAGGAACTAGATTGAGAGATCTCCATGTTTAGGAAAAAGAAGGGCCCGCATAGGGAAATCGAAGAGATCCTCCTAGATCATGAGAATCGCATCGCTACACTCGTGGCAAATGCTGAGCTTCTCGAAGAGACAAATGTGGAAGATAGCCTCACTCCCGAGGATGAAACTGGGGCCGAGGAATGCACATCGTCACTCATTGTCGTTCCAACCTGGAATGAGATGGCAACACAAGCGAACAAATCCGTTTCGGAAGACGATAGACTCGACAACCTCCTGACACAGTCAGACTGTGACGAAATAGACAGCAAACTCGCCGCTCTGAATGAGGAATTCGCCGCACAGCATCACCTTGACAAGTTCGACATCGGCATTGCAGTGATGTCGGGAATTCTAGCTGCCGCAGTGGACATGTTCCTAGTCGGCGTTCCCGCTAGAACTCATGAACAGGGCTTACGAGCACAGCCCCTTGAGAACTACGTCCGCGACCAGTTTAAGAAATGGCTTCCCGAAGACGAAATGAAGAAGCTCTCCGCAACGTCCGAAGCAAAAGTCCCGTATGACGCACAATATAATGCCGGCTTTACCGAAACGTGGGTTGAAGGACTATGCCCTACGATGCACAGGCTCTACTCGCTAGGCCATGACCCGCTGCTGGGTTTTGTAGTGGGCGTGGGAGACATCCTCAACGGAACCATTACCACCGTCGACAAAACCGGCAACGTAGTAGTTCAACAAATTGGCAGATACACAGATCGCAAGGCATCGACCGTTGCCGAAGCCCTCATCAGGCAGTTCATCCATCTCAAAACCGATGTGAACACCGCCATGGGTCTCCCGGCGCCCCTCATGGGACTGTTCAATATTATGCAGTTTGGCGAACTTGGGACGGAGAAGCAAACAGTCGCCGAGATTGTCCAAGGCATGTATTACGAAGGCTACGACTTCGAACACTTCTGCGCGCAGAGTATCCCCACCATGCTCGCCGAGCTCGCCGTGCGAACCTCATACTTCTCCAAGCGAATCCATGAGGGGCACAGCGTGAAGGAGTCCATCCCGTTCTCCAAGAACAGGGAGAGGCATCCCAAGCTCGCCACCATGTTGTTCCTAGCACATTCAGTTGCCGCGGGCATCGATGCTGGCAGGATATACTTCTCGAAGAATCCAATGGAGCTTAGCTACCCTGAGATGGCTACCTTCGCCGTTTACGCCATGGGACAGCTGAAATGGTCTTTGGTGAAAAAGCCCAATCTCAGACACGAGCACATCATGCAAGCACTTGATCTCGAGCTGCAGGAACTCACGGGGTCATCCGAAGAGAGGCTTGAGGACATGGAGGATTTTGAATTCATCTTCGCTTAAAACTAGAAGTTGAACCCTCCCGTTCCATTCATGCCGAAAGCCCTTCCAGCCCATCAGCCACATAAGACCGACGCCCCTCGCAGTCTAGCCTTCTTCCTGATACTACGCACGCAAGATTGCAATGGTGCGAGCGAAACTTGAAATCACAACCGAACGTCCATGATAAGGGGGCGTTGAAGATGGTTCTTCAACGCCCCCTTCGATGCTTACGAGCGATATGTCGTCTTTACGTTGTAGACGAAGTCCGGTTCCCAAATTGCCTCGAAGTGCTTCTCGGCACAATCGATCTTGCCCTGCTCGGTAGGGCGCGTATGGATGTCGTTGTTTCCGCCGCCCTTGGTCTCGGTAACAAAATACACGCGATGCTCGCCCTCGATCTCTTGCACATAAGCCCAATCGGGGTTGTAAGCCCCTAGCGGCGTGTCGATCTTAAAGCTGCTCGGCAGCTTGGCAAACACTTTGATCTCCTCGGCCTGATCGAGCTCAACGGCAAACGGCTTCTCAACCGACGACGAGTCGTAGACAACGTAGTTGTATAGACTCTTGTGGTGCGCGGACTCCCAAGCGTTCTGGCCAACATAGGCCTTAAGATCGCCAGGGTCCAAATCTTTCATCGTGTACCAATCTTCCTCGGGCAGCTTGGTGTACTTAATGCCCTTGGCAATTGCCACGGCCTTAACCTTGTTCACCTTAGAAGCCACCTGGGCTAGGAACAGCGCGGGATTGAGAGCAAACTCGTCATAGCGACCGCAGCCCTCCAAAATGCGCTTGATGGTAGCGCGGGTAAGACCGACGGCATCCTGCAGCTCCGCGATAGGATCGGGCAAGTCATACACTGCACGACCCGCCGTTCGCACGAGCGCGGTCGAGCGCGCCTCGGCATTCACGCCAGCTGTGTCTACGGTCAGATCCGCACGCGTGCTCAGGATTTCAGGTGCCTTTACCTCGGGCATCTTGGCAATCTCCTCGCACGCGTCCTCGACCAGCTTGTCGGAGTCCACATCGACCTCAAAGCGTGTGCGTTTGCGAATGCGCTCCCAAAGCTCCTGGAAAGCAGGGTCGGCAGTCACATCCTTGCAAAGTTTGACCTCAACCTCCTTGGCCTTGTCGCGAATCTGCAGCTTCTGAGCCTTCTTGAGGATAATGCGCTCCACCTCGGTCTTAATGTTTTCCAGCCCCTCGGGGACAGGGGCACTACCCTGCTCGGCCGCTTGCTTGAGCTCGGGTGTGATCTTGCCCTTATCATCGATGAGCCCCTGGACCTTAAACAAGTCGAAGACGGCCTTAGACTTCTGGAATCCCAAGAGCTCCTCGGTTCCGTCCTCGCGTTCCACCACGACATTCGAGAAAGACTCAGCGGTGAGAATGCCAAACTTGTAGCCATCATCCTCAAACTCAGATTGCAAACCATTGGCAAACGAGTCATAGCTCTCGTTTGCGATGACGGTTAACACGTTCACGCCCTCGTCGTAGCAGCGCTCGCCGTCCTGGTCCACGCACAGGCGCAGGCCACGACCGATCTTTTGGCGTTTGGTCAGCTTGTCCTTGGTTTCCACCAGCGTGCAGATCTGGAACACGTTGGGGTTATCCCAGCCCTCCTTAAGGGCGGAGTGGCTCCAGATAAACTGAATACGTTTCTTTGCACGCGTCTCGTCGTCATCGCCGTCCGCAGGGAAGGAAAGCAGCGTCTCCTTATCACGCATGATGGTCTCAAAAGTCGAAATGTCGGCCGCCGAGGACGCCGCATCGGTCGTATTCTTTAGGCGCCCCTTGCCGTCCTGCGAGAAGTAGCCTGAATGTACCGCAGTAGCATCCGTATCCAATTTCACGTCAGCTTCGGCATAGCGCTTGCGCCACTTGGGCGAATTCACCGCTGCGGTATATTCCTCCTCGAACATCTGCGCATACTCGCCGTTTCGCACCGGATCATACAGACGGTACTTCTCAACCTTGTCGATAAAGAACAGCGAAAGCACCTTGATGCCGCGCGGGGCAAGCTCGAGCTGACGCTGCAGATGGTCCTCGATGGTGCTCTTGATTTGCGCACGCTTGATAGCTTCGGCCGCAACATCACCAACGGCCTGACCAAGCTCGATGTGTTCGCCGTTCTGGAACTCGACCCATTCGTCGCCAGCAGCGGCGGAGATGTTGTTCACAATCCAGCCGGCCTCATAGTCGGCATTCTCGCCGCTCTTGTTAAACAGGTTGTCACCCGTCTTGACGTTTACCTTTTTGCGCCTCTGAGAACCATCCTTCTGGCGCACGTCAATTGTCAGCTTAGCCGTAATGGGCGAGGCGATCTTTGTAGACTCAAGCCTCACGTACGAGCCATTCAGGTCCTCCTGCGAGAGCACCGAATCGACGGTGATGCCCTTGACCAGTCCACGCTGAAAGGCGTCGACAGGCGTCAAGCGATAAACCTTGTTATATGCCTCCTTGTGGGTTGCCGAATAACGCAACACGAACAGCGGGTTCAGGCTTCGAATAGCCTTCTTGCGTTTAGCGGTAGAGTCAACGCTCTGCGGCTCGTCAATGATGACAATAGGATTGCACGAGCTTACGAGCTCGCGCGGGCTTTGGCCGCCGATGAGTCCTTCGCTCGGACGGTGGAACAAATTGCGTTTGTCCTTGCCGCCAGCAGACTCAGTAATCTCATCGCTATCGAAGTCGTTATCTTTATCGAAAGCACCAATGTTGATGATCATTACCTGAATGGAACTCGAAGTAGCAAAACTACTCACCGGATCCATGTCTTTAGAGTCATAGACAAAGCACTCGAGCGGCGTCTTGTCATAGAGCATGTCGAAGTGCTTCTTGGTGCTCTCGAAGCTCTTCTTAACACCCTCGCGAATGGCCACACTCGGCACCACGATAATGAACTTGGTCAGCCCATAGCGACGATTGAGCTCGTAGATAGTGCGAATATAGACATAGGTCTTGCCCGTACCCGTTTCCATTTCGACGGTAAAATCGCGCAGATGCCCGTCAGTAGCAACGCTCGACGGAGCGAGCGCGTTGCCTTCTTGGATCACATGCAGGTTACGCTCGAGCTGGGCCGCCGAGAGCCGAAGGCCGTTGGCATGGCCCACCTGAGTAACCTGTCCCTCCAGAATGCCGGTACCCATCTCCGCAACGAAGTCAGAGTCCATAAACTCCTGGCCTCGAAACAAGTCACAGACGGCGTCGACAGCCTCGACCTGGTGCTCCTGATCAGCGGAATATTTAATTTCCAAAGCCATGCGTTACACCGTCCTCAGCTGTACTTCGTAGCCGGCGCGTTCCTCCACACGCCTAAACGCCTGGACGGCATTGAGCTTGAGCGTATCAGTAAGAATCGAGTCGCGCATGAGTACACGGCGCGGCTCCATGTCGGCAATAGCATCGAGCACTTCCATGGTTAGGCCGTCCGCCAGACAACACACAAGCTCGCCGCAGGCGACAGAATAAACAGGGTAGCCGGAGACTTCTTCCTTCTCGACGGGAAGCGTGAGCTCGAGTCCCCATTTGAGCATCATCTCAAAGACGATATCCATATCGGAGCGGTCGGGCTTCACCACATCGAGCACAAGCTGTCCAGGCTCGGGTCTTTCAATGCCCGACTCGTCAAGTTCGAACACTCGGAAGCCGGTATCAATCGTCTCGTTTGACCCTTCAAACAAATCGCCCTGGGTTGCATTCTCTTCGTCTTTAATTTTCGCACGGTCCAACCTCAACCTTTCTTCGGCAATATTGGTGAGCAATGCAGGCTGTCCATGTTTTTCTAGGTACTTGATTGCATTCTTCGTTATTGTCTTGTTCGTGCCGGTGGCAGTCCGGAGATTGTCCCTCAAATCCTCGGGAAGCTGGACAAGGATCCAATTGACCTTCTTCCCCGTGGCCTTACAATATCGCTCTACGGCATCGCCCGTCGTTCCAGATCCGGAAAAGAAGTCGAGGACGATATCCCCGTCGGAAACGCCAAAAGCAGCAAACAATCTCATCAAGACGTTTTCGTCTTTCGGATTGGAGAATACCTTTGCACCGAAAAGCCGCTCTAGTCTTTTTGAGGCAGAACGCCCGTCTTGGAAAACCATGCTTGTAAGACTCTGGGTTTCAGTGTTGGCTAGGTACGTCTTATTGTTAGGCGTAGTTGTTTCGTCATCGCCAAAATGTACAAGGCCCTCAGCAATCCTGCGCTCCATCTCAGCTTGCGGATACCGCCAGCCAGAAGAAGGCATCTTGCAGGCTTTTCCGGTTATAGGATGAGCTACATCGTAGACATACTGTCCCGCATTAGGACCTGAAATATCAGAAGGAAAGTAGACCCCCCGTTCATCCATCCATGAATAATGCTTACTTCCGTAGATGGGACTAGAGGGCGGAAACTGCTTGTACCAATCGAGGGCTGCCTTGTGAACTGCCTTCCAGTCGTTCCCATATTTGTCACGGAAGCCTTCGAAAGCCGCGTAGATTTCCTCGAGACCCTCTTTGCGCTCAGTCCAGTTCCCGGGGTTTGCCCCCTTGTCCTTTACATAAACGAGCATGTACTCATGCTGCATGGAGATGTAGGCCTGGTCGTTCTTGCTGCTGTTCTTCCAGATGATTTCGCCGGCGAAGTTAGTCTCACCGAAAACCTCGTTGAGCAGCATCTGCAGATTGGTACGTTCGCTCTCATCGATGCTCACAACGATGACGCCGTCGTTCGTCAAAAGCTCACGGGCGAGTTTCAGCCGAGGGTACAGGAGATTGCACCATTTGGCATGAAAGCGACCGTCGGTCTTCGGGTTCGATTGCCCAGTCAGCCCCGCCTGCTCGCGGTACTCGGCGATGGAGCTCTTGCGGGAGTCCTTGTAGATGAAGTCGCTGCCGGTGTTGTAGGGTGGGTCGATATAGATCATCCTTATCCTGCTATGGGCTCCGTGATAGCCTCGCTGAAGGAGTTTGAGCACCTCGAGACTGTCACCTTCGATATAGATGTTCTGCGTCGTGTCCCAATCCTCGGATTTATCTATAAGCGGCCTGAGCGTGAAAGGGCTCCGCTCCTGAGCCAAGCGGATAGCATCCATCTTGCCGGGCCAGGTAAAGGCATAGCGTTCCTGGCCCTCGTCCACTTCGTCGCCGAGCTCCAAGCGTAGTTTGTCAAAGTCGATACCGCTCTCGGTGAAAACTTCGGGCATTAGTTCTCTGAGTTGCGTCAGGCGATCTTCAACGAAATCTTTGGATTCGAGGTTTATCTTCTCGATTTCAGCCATTACAGGTCTCCTTTATCTCGTCGGTCGTCTGACCGAGCTCCCTTTCCAGCTTCTTAAGTTCCATGCGCAGATGCGCCGATTCGTTAAGCGTCAAATCCCGGTCGCGCCGTCGCCGTTTAACGTCCTCAATCTGCACCGAAAGCTTGTCTCTCCGCGCCACCAGCCCCTCCAGACGCTCATAATCCCGTTCCGCGCACGTCGGAAAGAACCCTAGGGACGAAACCGCGCGTGAAAGTCGCACTGCCCAGGCGATGCTGCGCAGATAGACCAGAAGATTCGCCTGTGGCAATCGCTCAAATGCGAGTGCGTCCAAAAACGGTGCATACCGCATGTCATCAAGATCGAACACGCCCGTCGATTCAACGTCGGCAATCACCGTGGCGCCCTGCTCGGCAAGGCTCTTGCGCGTCGTAGCCAACGAAATACAAGCCTCGTCCTCGCCGCCAAACAGAATCACCGTCGGATTGGGAAAGCATTTGTGGACGAGCCTTGCCACCTCGGCATAAGCTGCTCCACGAGACAGCTCGCATCGAAGGATGAGCACGCTTTGAATATCGTGCTCATCATCTTGAACAGGTGCGATGCGCGTCGTGGACTTTTGCACAGTGGCAAAGTGTGTAAGCACGGCTACACGGTCGAGCACTTTCTGCTCGGTCTTCGTAAGCTGAGCCTGGCGCGTAAGCACTGTCTTAGGTATGCGTCCGTCGCCCGCCAGAGCGGCATCGGGCAGACAGAATACGTCGTTCCAGTCAAAGCCCCTCATCGCAGCACCGCAAAACTGATTAACGAGTAATCGTCGAAGCCAAGGCTCGTGCCCGTCCCCACTTCGCCCAGCGAGAACAGGCTCTCAATGCCCTTGTCCTGCTGCACGCCGCCAATGGTGGCAACCACTTTGTCCAAAAGCTCGGTATAAGCGCCCATACGCTCGCCGTCGCGCGTCTCGCGGTTAAAGTCGCGACACAGCTCTGCAATTGGCTCGGATTCGCCCGCGCAACAGGCGCGCATCATATCGAGCGCATGCTTGGGCTGTGTATGTTTGGTCATCACATCGCCGTCGGCCGATACGTACACCACGTAATACGGGAAGGTAGGATTCGTGTCCTTGGGGTTCGCATTCTCATCGTTTTGCGCTAAACAGAACACCACGCCCGGCGCCACGGAATCACGCAGTTCATCGGGAATGCGCGCCACCGCATGCATACCAGCCGGCGAGTTTTCTAGAAGACCCGGGTGTTCCTTTTCGTAGCGCTGCAATTCAACTCGAAAATCATCGAAGGCGAAGTCGGTGATCGAGATGCCGCCTGAAATATCCTCCAGGTCCAGCACCTCGCTCTTGAGCCGCTGAAGTTGCTGGCGACGGTACTTGAGGTCGTTCATCTCGTCCGTTGCTTTGGACTCCAGCACGTTCTCCTCGCCGGTGGCCGACGCGTCAAGCAAGGCCATACGACCCTTTACGCGACTCTCGAGCTGAATGTACTCATCGAGCGCGATGTCGGGCCAAAAGTCCACCAGCTGAATTTGCGTATTAGTGGAGCCCAAACGGTCGATACGACCGAAGCGCTGGATAATGCGAACCGGATTCCAGTGAATGTCATAGTTGACGAGACAGTCGCAGTCCTGAAGATTTTGGCCCTCGGAGATACAGTCCGTGGCAAAGACAACATCTATTTCGCCTGCAGCGAGAGACGCCTCAGGCAGCTCCTTGGAGCGCGGGCTAAAGTACGCCAGGATGTTCTCGAAGGTGGTGCAGCGCAACTTAAGCGAGTAAGTGCGATTTGCGCTTCCGGCAACCTCGGCGCACTCGAGGCCGAGCTCGTTCTTAAGGCGGGGCGCCAGCTGATCAAATAGATAGTCCGCCGTATCCGCAAACGCCGTGAATACAAGTACTTTGCGGTTGCCGGGGTTGTAGGGGTTATTGACCTTGTCGACTATGAACTTGTAGAGTTCATCCAACTTGGCATCGCGCTCGGGCGTTACGGCATTGGCATAGTCAAGCAGACGGTGCAACACGGTAATATCAAAGTCTAAATCGCTGCCCAGACGCAAGGCATCAACATCGCGCAGGTCAACGCGAACCTTACCGCCGCGCTCGATTTCCTCGGCGTCATCATCATCCATGCCGTCCTCGATACCCACTGCATCATAGCTGCTCGCTCCCATGGCCGCAGGGTCATCGAGTCGCGCACGTAGCTCCTCGCATCCCGCCAGGATGCGCGAGAGCGTGATCCGAAAACTGTTAACCGAAGATTCCATTCGCTTGAGCATGTTTACGCGCATAAGGTTGGCAACAGCACCCGTACGGTGAACCTGGCTCTCAAAATCCTTGCCCCAGGTGTCGCCGTAACGATCCTCGTACTTACGACGCTTATCGCTGCGTACATAAGAAAGCAGCTGATACTGCGCAAACGTGAGCTGAGCGATCATGTCATTGAGCTCAGCGATAGGCGGAAGCTCCCCCGCCAAATCGATTGGCGTGGTAATAGAGAGAGGCTTGCGACGCTGCGGGAACGTACCCGAAGCGGCGCCATAGTACTTAGAGATATGCTTGCGGCTGCGCGCGATGGTAAGCACGTCGAGCAGCTTAAAGTAATCGGCGTTGACGGCGTTGACGAAGCTCTCGGTGGTGCGCTCGGCATCGTCGAGCTTGCTCCACTCGTTGTAGCGCGCTTGTGCGGTGCGGCACACCTGAGTAATCGACTCAATACCATCAGTATCCGCCAGATACGCATCATCGCCCTCGGTGATGAGCTCAATCTGGTTGCGTAGGTCCAGCAGGCGGTTGTTCACAGGCGTAGCCGAGAGCATCAGCACCTTGGTGCGCCGTCCACTCTTAATTACGTCCTCGATAAGTCGCGTGTAGCGGTCTTTTTTCTCGGAATCCGTGCTCTTGTTACGGAAGTTATGACTCTCATCAATCACCAACAGGTCGTAGTGGCCCCAGCGCACGTGCTCCAGATCCTTATCACCGCTCTTGCCGCTATAACGGGACAAATCGGTATGATTGAGCACGGTGTAGTTAAGACGATCGTCCGCCAACGGATTGCGATCGTCGTCGTCCTGCGTCCACAGCGTCCAGTTATCACGCAGGCGCTTAGGCGCCAGAACCAAAATACGGTCGTTACGTTCCTGGTAATACTTAATAACAGCGAGTGCCTCATAAGTCTTACCCAGACCGACGCTATCGGCGATGATGCAACCCTTGTACTTCTCGAGCTTACGGATGGCGCCCACCACGGCGTCCTTTTGGAAGTCGTAGAGCTTGTTCCAGACGACTGATTCCTCAAACTTGAGACCGGGCCTCAAGTCGTTATCCTCGTCGGAAAGGTAATCGCGGAACAAGTGATAAAGCGTGAGGAAATAGACAAACTCGGGCGGATTCTCGCGATAGAGTGTGCCTACCTGAGCTGCGACCTCGTCCGTAACATCGGCGACCATCGCAGGCTTATCCCAGACGGACTCAAACATCGCCTTTAGGCCGGCAGCTTCCGTCGCGCCCTCGTAGTGGCTTACGCCCATTACGGTGTTGGGGCGGCGCTCGTAACCAAGTCCTTCCTGAGTAAAGTCAGCGGCGGCACCCATGAAAGCATGGTCGTCGCCATTGGGGTTCTCGACTATATAGGTGCCTCCGGGCTGAATTGCCCCGTTCATCTTGGCAGATTGAAACTCGCACTTAGCGCGCACCCATTCGGCGCACTCACGGGCAATGGCACGTTGATTGAGATTGTTGCGCAGCGTGAGCTCGAGACCCAAGCCGCCCACGCCACGCTCGCGCGAGCATTGCGATATGGCAAACTGACGTGGGTCCTTATCGGTGGCCATGCGCTTAACGAACGTAGGCTCGCTAAAGAGAAAACGCACTGAGTCAAGCTTCTCCAGCTCTTCCTTGAGCTCGGAGAAAGCAAAGACCGTAAAGTAACTGCTGATGATTGAAAGCTTGGCGCCCTCATCGATGGATTTAGCGAGCGCGTCTCCCAGACGATTGCGTCCGACGTTATCGAGAAACTCCATCAGCACACCGTCCTTAAGACGGCGTCCCAAGCTATTTCATTATTGACCGAGAGGGAACGCCCGCTTCGAAGCGCCCCCCCCCGAAGTTTATCCGCAGGCATATCCACGAAGTACACTCCAGGTTTAATTGCTATTGGTTCAGGACGCAGGGTCCTTTGCAAAAACTTTATCCATTGTCTCCCAACTATAGAGGAGCGTCAGGACATTTTCGGCAAGCGGGCTATCTCTACGACCTCAATTATTTGTTGTGCAATTAATAGACACCGTTCATGTACTTCGTGGATGCTTCGTTATTTTGTGTACCACGCAGGTCGGGACGATGTCGACCTTGACCCTTGTTTGCTGTATTTGAACCTCACTTTATATTTTGCCTCGATGCCGGGGCGCTTTTCCTTAAACACCGGATCGTCAATAACCCATAGCGCGCCGTGCTTGCTGCGTTTATCAATACAGGTGAGGCCCAAAGAGTTCAGCTCAGCAAGCAAAGCATCCCCGCAGCCATTTCCTTTATTCCATTTAAGTGCTTCTGATTGCAGCGTAAGCGCTTCTGATTGCAGCGCATGTGCAATGCTAGCCCGCTTACCCTTAGGGTACAAAATCCATCCGGAAAGACCAGTGTTCGCATCGGTGTCCCCACAGTTGTAAACGCAGCTGTAATTAAACGAAGAACAGATGTCCTTTATTGACGCCCGCACTGATAAGTCCCCAAGCACCCAAAAGACGTCCGCCTGTTCGGTTTCATAGAACCGATGCCCTGCCCGTTCGAGTGCGAGCAGAAGCATCTCCTGACGCGAATCCTCAGTTATTGTCTGTCCACGTTGTTCGTCCACCTGCTCGCACTGGCCGCTTGCGTCGTCATTCTCGATCATATCCGAGCAGCCAGCCGCAACAGCAAAGTCATCCGCCTTGGCATGCGCTTCCTTAGCGCCATCATCTTTCGGCAGCATATCCGGCTCGCGCGGCGGCTCCTGTTCTTGAAGGGCGGCTGCGATGGCCGAATCTCGAGCAACCGTGGACTCGAGCGTATTCTCGTCCACTTCGTCATCGAAATTGTCACGAACCGCCTCGAGCACTCGCTCGAGGAGTTCGCTGGTGTCACGGGCAACCGTGGGGAGCTGCTGGCCTGGCTTAATGTCGTAAATAGCGAGTTCGGCTACAACTCGATCCATCGTTGCATCCCGATCGCTGTAGAACGCACTACCTCGGATACGGATGAAATCCCATCCCACACGCTCCAGAATCGTCTGTCGCTCCATGTCCGCGATAATTTGCCCCTCGGTTGAATGCCAACGATCGCCGTCACATTCGATAGCAACGTTATGATGATCGCTTTGCACGACAATATCAATGCGGTAGCTTCCGACTTCCTTTTGCTGCTCATATTGATAACCGCGCTTGGAAAGCTCAGTGCACACCTGCAACTCAAAATCGGACTCGGCTTTTTCTCGCGCCTCCTCAATCTGGGTGTCAAACGTATGCGGATCGAGCATGTACTCAATTAGCTGCCTACGCAGGTCGTCGCTCTTTAGATCGCGAGCTGGATCAAGTGAATATACAAGCCACATCTGGTCTTTCGCACGGCTTGCAGCAACGTTGTAACGCTTCTTGTATGCGTCATCCGAGCCCGTCCCCATAAAGCGCAAGGGAGTCTCGGATTCGTTGCTGTCAACCATGCTTAGAATCATGACATCGCGTTCATCGCCCTGGAAACCCGCAGCGTTGCCGCAAATAATCTCATGTTTTTCAAACTCAGCGGGATCCATCTCTTTAAGCAGTTCGTTTCGAATCAAGTCAGCCTGCTCTTCTCCCAGCAAGGACAAAACGCCAAATGTCTTGTTCTCATATTCTGGCTGCTCAAGACAGGCACGGATAATCGCAACTGCGGCTTTGGCCTCTTGCTGGTTAATCTTCGCCTTGCCCGAGCGCATGCCGCTTTCGACGCGAAAAGGAACCAACGCCGGCATCAATCCACCCGCATCGGCGTCTCTCAACGCCTTGATTTTTCCACCGTACGATAGCCCATTGCTAAAGCCGATGATATCCGGCACGCACCTAAAGTGCTCGGTAAGCATGATGGGCGAGAAGCCCTGCTGGGCAATTTCGTAAAGCGAGTATCTTGCTCGATACAGATGGGCGTTGGGAATTCCCTTTCCCTCGATATACGAAGCAGCTAATCCTTCGGCAGTGGATTCCTTTGCACCGACAGAAAGAGGGCTTACTTGTTTGTCATCACCAACAACAATTACCTTTTTTGCAAGATACGTAATAGCCAGAGCGGTCATGTCGGCCTGACTTGCCTCGTCGATGATTACGATATCAAACAGATTGTTGGCGGGGTCAAAAGAGTCAAGCGCTTGGCCAATCGGCATAATCCATGCCGGCACAGCCCTTTGGCATTTCGCCATGAGAGCACGGGCCTTCGAGCGATGCCGCGATGCATTCTTGCCCGTTCCCTTGCCAATTCGTGCGACCGTCTGCTTCCAGCCGTTCAGCGCAACCTTAAGCTCTGTATTGCTCTCAAGGTCCTTGTGAATCTTGAGCCACGCCATCATGCCTGCCAATTTTGCCGTTATGTCACGATAGCGTTTGCCCAGCTCAGAAATATCCTTATGGGGATTGGAAGAGTTCGCGCGATCGGCATACTCAACGATTGCCTGGCACTGCTTGTATTTCCACGCTCGTTCAATACCCCGCGGAACGCTCGTAGCCCCGTGAACGCCCTCACGCTCACGAACGGCTTGCGCCCATCCCGGAGCAATTTGTGACAACTGATTCAGCTGCTCATGTCGGCGCTTAACTGCCGCCCTTATTTCGCACAGCCACTGTAGACGATTGTACTGATCGCGATATGTTTGTACCAAGCCGAGTTCGGGATCAACCGCTCCGCCAAAATCCCCAACGGGGCGAAGCTGCACAATGCAGTCGCTCAATGCAACAGCGGTCTCACAGCGCTTGGCTGAAGCGTCCTCGATTCTCTTCAAAACGTCCTCTGCCCATGCCTTAATCGCCCTTATTTTTTTGAGTGCGGCACACAACTTAAGGTAATCCGTGAGATCCGTTTCCAGCGCTTGCAAGGTTTTGGCCACGACCTCTTTTTCGGAAATCATGGAAGGGCAGTCAAAGAACGCTTCATGAGAGATACCGTTTGAGTCCAATGCGTCAAACAGCTTGTCAATGCACTCGGCTTTCCACACAAGGGCCGCCTTAATACCCTCAACATATCGAAATGCCACGTGCTCGGGCTCACTGCTATCCAACTCTGCAAAGCAGCTCACGCCAACGGTTCCCATAAGCGCATCCCATTGAATGGCGCAAACGTGTCGCTTGTCCATAAGCTCTATGTAATCCAGGATGGCATCGCAGTCCTCGGGCGAAGCCACCTGTGCCCCGTTGACCGCCACGCCATCGGGCAAACTCTTGACCGAAGAAAGCAGCTTTCGCAGGCCCGTTTTACCCAGGTACTCTTTGTACCCGCTTACGAGCGCGTGCAGTTGTTGATAATCGCTGTTGTCACCAAGAGCAACCTGCCTCGGAAACCACTTGCTTCGATATGACGAAGCCCGCTGTTCAAGCGACTGAACCTCATCGCAGAGACGATGCCAAATCGTTTTCTCGCCCTCGCCCCTCAAGGATCTCGCAGCAACCTCTCGCTGCCACTCCTCGCTCAGAGCTCCGTGCATTACGAGGTTCTTCACCGTGCCGAATGCTTCGGAGTCATCGTCCAAAACGGGGAGAACAGCCGATCCGACCTCCACCGCTCCCCCATCGTCGCATAGCTCCCAACCGTGGCGACGAATCAGCCCGTCCGCCAAAGAACTGGCTTGGTTGTATTTCTCAAACTCCTGTGCATAGACGTCTGGCTTGGGGAGCAAAGCCATCCAGTCGACATCCTGTAGACAGATTGCCTCTGCCTCATCTTCTGCAGAGGCAATGTCGTTGCTTTGGTAAAGTTCCTCGACAATCGAAATATCAAGCTGCGCCAACAGCTTCACCTGGCCGGGAATAATGTCGCCCAGCTCTTCCTTATTCTTTGCAACAAATTGTGCGGCATCATGCGGAGTGAAGGTTTCATTCCCCAGCTCAAACTGTTTGTTCTCGGCCTCTCGTTCAATAAAGGCGGATTTGCGCGCCTTTGCAAGATCAACCAGTATCTCTTCTCGCTGACAAGATAGTTCTTGCACGGATTTATTCAGTTCACTTATCGAATGCTCGCCGAGATGGTTGACGATCGCTTCCACCGAATCACGAGCGTCCTTGCCGTCAGATGCCAGCGAAGACACACAAAGGCTTCTGAGCTCAGGAGGCATCTTGTCGGCAAGAACCGTCAAAGCCTTTGAGGTATAGCTCGTTACAAGCACCCTTTTGCCTTGTGCCAAAAAGCTGCCCATCAGGTTTGCAATCGTATGGGTTTTACCAGTACCCGGAGGGCCCTGAACGAGAACGGCGTCATCTTGCTCGATTCGCTTGGCAATCTCTAGCTGCGCACGGTTGGCAGGTTTCGCCAATAGAATCTCGTCGTCTTCTCCGTTTGCCTCCGCCAAGCGACGAGAAACCGTAGACCCATCCGATAAATCCTCAAGGACCGGGGTGATTTCATCGTGCGTAAACTCGCCAAGAAGGCCGTTTAAGAACGCAGGGACGCGCTGAGTCTCATCAATCGTTTTTACAATTCTGCCGATAGCGCCCGCGGTTCCATCAGGACGCTGCCTAAAGATTTAATAGAAACCGGGTCGAGCGTCTATATCGGCTTCTTGGTCTCGCGCAGCATCAGCGCGGTCAAAATAACGAGACTTGGGCGATAGCTGATTCACGAGCAGTTTGGCTTCACGGGCAATTGCATCACGATCAAGCGGATGCACTTCTTCCTCGTCGAGCCTCTGTTCCGCCTCACTAATCTTGCTCATCGTCAGATTCTGAGACTGAGACAGCAGGTCCTTTTGAATCAACGTACCGGAATCGACATCTTCAACGGAAATGATTCCCTTTTCCGCGTCGAGCTCAATCTTCATGTTTCGAATAAAGACCGGGTGATCAACCCTCTTGTCCTCGGAAAACCGAACATTCATCGATGCGGCAACGACCTCGAGTTTATCGGGGTCGCTCTTGAGTTTTTCTTTCATTTTAAACAGGCGCTCATACACCCCAGAGGCTTCTGTCGCCTTAGTTTGGTATGTGACCCATTTGTCTCGCTCGCCGTCCCATTCCTCAAGCAGTTGAGCTCTAGCGGGATCGGACATAAATAGATCTTGAGGCGCTTCTTCATTTGCCTCCGCAAGCTCCTCGGGTGGAAACTTGAACGCTATCTGGTTCTTATAGCTTTCCCATCCGCCTGCAATCCACGGCGCTATCTCATCCGGAGGCTGCGGGCACGTTTTGAACTCCGGTTTAGCGACACTCAAAACCGGACCATCGTTATTAGCGGAATCGCGAAATCGTACCTCGATCCATCCGTTATCTGTTGGCAAGCTCTCCAAATCAATGCAGTCCGAAGCGTATTCGCCTATGTTGCGAACGATCTTCATCCTAATCTTAGAGAACTCTTCCAAGTATCCAAAAAGGGCCTCTGCCTTATCTACAACCGATAAGTTATTGAGGTCAGAAACCATTTGACACCATCCACGCAGTCATCTGTTTCGGCCAGCACAATATGTTACTAGCTTACGCGGACAACCTGACAGCATTGATATTAAATCGGCAAGCGTGCGTTTGCATGCCTAGATATCAGAAGGGATATTCGACTCAACGAAATGCACCGCACGCATATGAATCGCTACAATCTCATATCAATATAAAAAGAGCCCCGGTGACTTGAATCAGAGGTCATTCCCGGAGCCATTGACTTATAGCTTTTTCGCATGAGGACGATTCATCAAATGAGCTTCGGTTGCGACAGCCCAGAGCCCTTACCTCCCCGCCGCCTTCAGCTTCAGAAGCAGGTCACCCAG
>ERZ809074.2568-NODE-2568-length-19445-cov-9.940640_pt1 | contig 19445 bp, 16 predicted proteins | sample MGYA00520795_ERZ809074 | MGnify/ENA primary metagenome ERZ809074 (study PRJEB31570, sample SAMEA3212989) | Homo sapiens | biome: human-gut; feature: human gut; material: fecal | place: Sweden | collected 2011 ...
TCTTCATTTGTAGCCAACTGTATTTTTTTGATTTCGTCCAATGAAAAACCAAGTTCCTTGTAAAACAAAATCTTTTTATACTTTTCCACAGCATCTACCGAATAAAATCTATATCCGCTTGAAGAATCGGTAATATCCGGCTTTAATACACCTTCCGCATCATAATACCGTAAGGTCTGTGTGCTGACATTACAAATCCTTGCCAAATCACCTATTTTTATCATGTCATCCCCTCCTTCGGTATCATTATAACATTATAGTTAACTGTAAAGTCAATAGGTTTTTATAATTATATCATAAAATTGTGGGTTGGTCTATACCAACATTATTTCAGTGGGTGATTTTCTTCCACTGATTTCCAAGTGTTCAAAATCCGCATGTCATTGAGCGCATGAACCGTGAGATTCGGAGAGGCACCCGCGTTGTCGGCACTTTTCCGGGCGGCAGAGCGGCACTGACGCTGGTTTGTGCCGGATTGCGGTACGTGTCGGGAAAGGAGTGGGGGAAAGCGGTATCTATGTATGGAATACCTGACCACCATTGAAGTGGCATGAACAACGCTAAAGCAGCATATACCGTCGACGGAGTCAAGGGTCGGAGTGACCGTAACCGGTCGCTCCGATGCATGCAGCTGAAGCGGCACCCTTGACGGTACCGCCGGAATATATTATAGAGAACTATAGAACCTATTTGTGTTGCAAAAGCAGGGAACAGCCAAAGCCGTTCCCTGCAAAAATCGAAGTTGTTTTATTTGGAAATCTTATTCGCTCAGATACTTTTGATTCATCAGCGCGAGATAAGTCTGCGGATAATGCTGTGTGGAGATCAGCCCGCCGGTCGGATCGGAGGAGCCTCCGCTGAGTGCCAGCCCGACAAGAATTTGCACGAAGGGATAGAAATCACTTTCGGGGGAGACATTGGTAAACGGGAAGCTGGGTTTATCGGTGGAACCGGGCAATGTGGTGGAGGCGAAGATACCCGCGAGCATTTCGCTTGCCTCATAGCCGGTCATGCCGTCCTCGGAAAGTCCGGCGCCGGTCAGGGAATGTTTGTCATTGTAATAAGAAGTAATTGACGGGGAGAGCTTTTCCAGTGCAGCCACGAGCGTGTTCACGGTTTGGATCAGCTTTTCATCGCCGGGAAGGACAATGTCCGTACCCAGGCGGTGGAATCCGAGGGAAACAAGCGGGGAAGCGGTTACGCTGTCAGCAGGATTGATCATGTTGAAAATGTTGGTGCAAGGGACATCCGGGTCCTTGCGCACGGTGGTCGGGCAGGCAAATGCGTAAATAAAGCTGTCCTGGGTGCCGCGATCGCGGTTGATCAGATACCCAGTCAGGTTAGCACATGCCGCGCCGCGGCTGTAACCGGTCACAAGGTAGATTGGGTTTTCGATGTCCTTGGTTGCTTCTTTCATACCGGCGTAGACATCCTCAGCAGCACGCAAAAAGTTATCGGCAAATGCAGGATCACCTGTGCGATCGGGGTCGAAGTCCATATTGGAGTACCATTCGCTTGCATGTGTGCCGCGAATTGCAACCAGAACCGCAGTCCGTTTTCCTCCCTTGTAGGTCACTTCCTTGGTACCGACGGTGTAGGCACTGGTGTGCGAACGGTCATCGTTGGCTTTGTCAAAATTTTTGCTCAGAACCACCTTGAACCCGGCTTTCCGGAAAAGATTCTTGGCTTCTTCCAGTGTGTTTCCTGTGCTCAGCACCAGCATTTCGTGCGCAAGTGTCCATGAAAATTCGGAACTGTCATCCGGCAGGGTGACACCGCTGACGGGGTCAAGCGTCATTTCCTGTTTGTCGGTCGCAGGTGCCGCGGTTGATTCCGATACGGTGGTCTCTTCGTTCGTTTCTGCCGCAGTTGTTTCAGCGTTGGCTGTGGCATTGGTGGCGGCATCGGTGGTTTCAGTACCATCTTTTTTGTTGTTACAGCCGCAGAGAAGCACAATTGCTGTGACTGTTGTCAGAGAGAGAAGCAGGGCGGATGCACGCACAAGCAGTTTTTGTTTGCGTTTTTTCATTAAAAAACCTCCCATTCATTCGGTTTTCTGACCGCTTTGTTGCGGTTTATTTGAGTTTTGACCAAAGCTCAGAGAGCAATTTTTTGGTATCGCTGTTCAGATTCTCATAAGACTGACAAATCTTTGTGTTGATGGTGCCGTCCTCGTTTTTATACTGTGCGGGGAGATCGTAGAGAATCTTGTAGCTGTCTTCTCCCAGCTCTTCCTTGTAACGGGCAGAGTCGATTACCTTCTGGTTGGGAGAAGCATAGCAGGTATACAAAGAGTTTTCCACGGCATATTCCTCTTCCAGCAGGAAGTTGATGAACAGATGTGCGGCGCCGACATTCTGCGCATCTTTCGGAATGCACATTGCGTCGACAAACGTGTTGGTACCCTCAACAGGGTAGTAGAAAGCAAGGTCTTCATTGTTGCCGATCATGGACAGGCAATCTCCGGCGTAGTAAATAGCAGCGTCCGCATTGTTACCTTCCATCTGATTGTAGATTTCGTCCATATAGTAGCCCTTGAGCAGTGGTTTCTGCTCCAAAAGGGAGTTGTACGCTTTTTCCCATTCGGCTTTGTCGGTTGTGTTGACGTCGATGTGGTTATAGAACATTGCAACCGCAAATGCGTCGCGGGAGTTGTTGAAGTTGATCAGCTTTCCTTTGTATTTTTCGTTCCACATCAAAGACCAGCTTTGATCTTTCACGTCCGCCTCGTCAACGGTCTTGGTGTTGTAAATGATACCGAACATGCCGACCGTGTAGGGAACCGAATACTCTGCTGCACCGTTCGCACCGTTGCAGTCGTAATACTGATTGTTGCGGTATTGCTCCTGGATGTTCTGATAATTGGGAATCTGCGAAAAATCAAGCTTCTGGATGCGATCCTCCTCGATCAGACGGGCAATCATGTAGTCCGAGGGGATAATCAGATCGTAATGCACCGTACCGCTGGAGAGCTTTGCATACATCTCTTCGTTGGAGGGATAGGTGGTGTACTCAACGTTGATCTTGTATTTTTTTTCAAACACCCGCTCCAGGTTCATCGAGCCATCCTCGCCGTTGGCGATATTTTCGCCCCAGTTGTAAACATACAGTGTGGTTCCTGCGTAAGGGGTGTCCACATACTCAATATCCTTGTAGGGATCGGAGCAGGCGGTGAAGGGAATCAAAATGCAGGCGCAGAGCAACAGCGCCAGGGAAAAAGAAAGTGTTTTTTTCATTTTTTGTGTCCTTTATGTTTGATAAAATGATTTGTTCAGTGCGCATTCTGACGTTTTTCTGCCCGTGCCTGCATGACGTTGGAAAGAACCAGCAAAAGCAGAACACAGACCAGCATGAACGTGGAAAGTGCATAAATGGAAGGCTTGACGCCTTTCTTTGCAAGAGAGTAGATAAAGACCGGCAGTGTTTCATAAGTGCCTGCGGTAAACAGAGAAATCACGTAGTCATCCAGCGAGAGGGTAAATGCCGTAATGGCGCCGGAGAGCACGGCAGGGAAAATATAGGGCAATTCCACCTTGAAGAAGGACTGAACAGGCGTACAACCCAGATCCAATGCCGCCTCGGGTAGATTTTTGTCCATTTGACGCAACTTCGGCGTGACAGACAGAATCACGTAAGGCAGGTTGAAGGTAATGTGTGCGATCAGGATCGTGACAAAGCCGCTGGATCCGGACCCGATGATGGCAAAAACGCCTGCAAACAGAAGCATCATGGACAAACCGGTTACAATATCAGGGTTCATCATCGGGATGTTGGTGACCGTATTGATGGTATTGCGTACCCACTTGCGCGAAATGCGGCGCAACCCGATTGCCGCGGCGGTGCCGATGACGGTTGCACAGAGGGAAGAGAGCACCGCAAGCGTCAGGGAATGAGTCAGTGCACTCATTGCCTTTTCGTTGCGGAACATTTCCTGATACCAATACCCGAACGGATTTTTGCCTGCATAATCAGCCGAGAAAGTTGCCGTACTGCTGCCCGCGGTGAAGGAATAGAGCACCATGATCAGGATGGGCAAATAGAGCACGATAAAAATGAGGACGGTGTAAACTGCACCTGCTTTTTTGATTCCGGATTTTTTCATATGGTGCATTCCTCACTTTCTCCGTCGCCGAACCTGTTGACGATAAACATGCTTGCCAAAATGAGAATCATCAGAATCAGGGACAGCGCCGCCCCGGTACGGTAGGACTGCGCATCCGCATTGCTGAGAAATGCGGTTTCGATCTTATCGCCGATCAGTGCGATCTTGCCGCCAGACAGCGTAGAGGCGATATAAAAGGTGCTGATCGCCGGGACGAAAACCATTGTGATACCGGACACGATGCCGGATACACTTAGCGGCAGGAATACTTTGGTAAAGACACGGCGGGAATTGCACCCCAGATCTGCGGCTGCTTCCGGATATTTGCGATCGATGCCGGACAGCACATTGCAGATGGGGACGACCATGTAAGGCAAAAAATCATAAACCATCCCGAACAGCACCAGTCCGGGTGTGCCTGTGAACCGGACGCTGTTAAGACCGATTTTGGTAAGAAAAGCGTTGATAATGCCGTTGTCCTCAAAAATGTTCAGAATGGTGTAGGTACGGATGATAAAACTGACCCACATAGGAACCATAATCAGCATCAACAGAAATTGACGTCTGCGTTCGGGAAGTCTGGAAATAAAAAGCGCAATGGGGTAGCCGATCAAAAGACAGATGAGCGTCGCTCCCAGTGCATAGAGCACTGAGAAGAAGAAGGAGCGCAGGTATCCGCTGTCCGGACGGGCGATGTAGAGTAAGTTTTCCAGTGTGAAAGCGCCGTTGACATCTGTAAAGGCATAATAGACGACAAACAGCATGGGAACAATGATAAAAAGCACACACCACAGAGAATGCGGTGCCAAAAGAAGCGCATGACGGCGGGAACTGCTTTTCATTCTTTCTCGTCACCTCCGTTTGTATCCTCTTCGCCCAAGATGATATCCGGGTCGGACATCTCTTCGGCTTCGTCGGAAAAGGTGGAGTAGTCGCCGAATTTGCCGGAGTAGACCGACTTTTTCATGACATGGATGGCATCCGGTTCGATGTAAAGACCGATCGTGGAATCCGGAGCGGCATAATCGGAGGTTTCAATCATCCACTTAAAGCCCTGCACGTCCACAATGATTTCATAATAATCTCCCTTGAAGGTCACAGCCGTAACTTTTCCGCACAGCATGCCGCGTTCCTTTGGTACAATGTCGATGTCCTCCGGTCGAATGACAACGTCCACTTTTTCACCGGCAGCAAAGCCGCCGTCTACGCATTCAAAGGTGTGACCCGCAAACGTTGCCTTCCGGTCGCAGGGCATAGAGCCGTCCAGTATATTGGATTCACCGATGAAGTCAGCCACAAAGGCGTTTTCCGGTTCATTGTAGATATCCACAGGGGAGCCGATCTGCTGAATTTTGCCGTCAGCCATGACCACGACGGTGTCCGACATGGAAAGTGCCTCTTCCTGGTCATGCGTGACGTAAATAAAGGTAATGCCGGTTTTGTGCTGGATGCTCTTCAGCTCATTCTGCATGTCTTTTCGGAGTTTCAGATCCAACGCACCCAACGGCTCGTCCAAAAGCAGGACTTTTGGCTGGTTGATCAGCGCACGGGCGATTGCCACACGCTGCTGCTGTCCGCCGGAGAGGGTGCCGACACGTCGCTTTTCAAACCCGGACAGGTTGACCATTGCCAACATTTCGGTTACACGGCGTGTGATTTCTTCTTTGGGAATCTTTTTTTGCCGGATCTTTCCGTCAACCTCTGTCGGCACACGTTTCAGGCGCAGACCGAAGGCGACATTGTCAAAGACGTTCAGGTTGGGAAACAGCGCGTATTTCTGAAATACGGTGTTCACCTGACGCAGGTGAGGGGGGACATCGTTGATCCTCTTGCCGTCAAAAAAGACGTCGCCGGTATCGGGGGTCTCAAAACCTCCGATCATGCGCAGCGTCGTCGTCTTTCCACAGCCGGAAGGACCGAGTAGTGTGATGAACTCCTTGTCATGGATCACCAGATCAAGGTTTTCGAGAATGACTTCGCCGTCAAATGACTTTGAAATCCCCCGCAGTTCGATCAGTACAGTTCTGTTCATTCCGCATAAATACTCCTTTTGAATCACAGTATTTCTTATGCGTTTTGCACACACGGCAAACCGACCATAATATTACGTCTATCATTGTAACAGAAAACCTTTCTGATTGCAATAGTATTTTCAAAAAATCCGTAAATTTCGTAGGATTATCCAATTATCTGCGCATGATGTGGGGCTTTTCAACTTATCTGCCGAAAATCTCCCACATTCTCGCGTTTTCGCCGGTTTCCGCCGTATTCCTTTTGCGCATCCCCGACAAAAATATGCACAAACAGCAAAAACGAGAACAGCATTGCGCTCAGCGCGGATGCCGTGCGCAGAACTATATAGACGGAAACAAACCATAAAAGGAGCAGACAGACGCTGGAGAGGACGGTTGCCGTGATATCCGCCGCACGCAGTCCGCACAGAGATGCTATGGTGCAGTGAAGCATGCGCCCGCCGTCAAAGCCGGCAATCGGTAAAAGATTGCAGGTTCCCATATGCAGTGCATAACGTACCAGTAGCGTGCAGAATGCACTGTGCGGAGAAAGGGGAAGAAACACCAGTGCGGTCAGGAAATTGAACGCCGGACCGACTGCACAGATCATCCATTCCTGCCGGTAAGAGGGAATGGTATGTAGCTGCAGCCGTAACCCGCCGGCGCCCGGGAAAAGTCCGCGGACCGGAATGTTGCACAAATGTGCCGCGACCCAGTGCGCACATTCATGCGAACCCAACGCGAGCAAAAGAGCAATCAGTTCCATGAATTTTCCTCCGTTTCTGTCTGCATGACACGGTACCATTATATGAGCGGTGCGCGGAGGATTTGCAAAAAGGTATTGACAATCAGATGATTTTGTGATAGAATACCGATATATGAAAAGCGGTTTCGCGTGGAGGAAACAAGGGAATGATTTTACGGATTGAAGACCCGATGGTGCCGGGTACAAAGCTGCGCAAAGCGGATGTGGATAATGCAACGGGAAAGGAATTTCTGCGGAAGGTGTTCTTTGTCAGCGACGGCGTTATGCTGACGCAGATTCGCGAGGTTTCCGGAATTGACGGCTCGACGCTTCAGAATTGGACGCAGCGCGGGTGGGTTGCAAATGCAAAATTGCGCAAGTACAATATTGACCAGGTGGCACACATTCTGATCATCAATATGCTCCGTTCCTGCATGCAGTTGGACAGGATTGCATTTCTGGTGCGCTACATCAACGGAAGCGTGGTGGATCGGAGTGACGACATCATTCCGGATGCGGATCTGTATGATTATATCTGCCGGACGATTGAGAAACTGAATCATGCGGAGATTGCGGACGAGGGGAAACTCCGTGCGATTATCCGCGAGGTTACGGCAGATTACGAGGAGAAAATCGAGGGCGCTACATTACGGCTGCACAATGCGCTGGAAATTATCGTGCTTGCTTACTGCGCGGCGCAGATTCGGCGCGTGTCCGGAGAGCTTGTGGACAGGCTGATGCAGGAAAATCCGGATGTGATTGATCTTGCGTAAGGAGATCGGATGATGAAAGGAAAAACTTCGGATTTGGCGGTCGGTGTGCTCGTTCGGCTGGTTTATATTGCCACGGCAATGGTTGCCTCCTGCGTATGTACCGATCTGCTGATGAAAATGCTGGTGTCTGTTGTCAATATGGACGGTGCGCCGGCACTGATTACACGGGTGATTTTGACATGGATTTTGGGACTTGCCGTCCTGTTTGTCCTGTCTTTCCGGGAAGGGTATCACTATGTCAATTATCGCTTTTCCTTGCTTTTGCCCCAGACCCTGATCGCAACGGCTGTTCAACTGGCGCTTTCGTTTTTGCTCGGCTTCCATCGCTTTGTTGCCGGCGCTTCCAAGCAGTTGGCAGGGTGGATGTACTACGGAAGCGCGGTCAGCGGGAAATCGCCGATGGGAACGGGAGATCTGCCTGTCGGCTTGTTTTTGCTTGCCTTTGCGTTTGTGGCGCTGACCGATGCGCTTTGCATGATTCTGCCGCACAAGTACGGATCCCTCAAGCGTTTGATTGACCGTGAGCAGCTCACCGGAAATACCGGCATGACACAGGGTAACGGCAGTGAACGGAAAAACGGAAAACGGGAAGAATAAAGTCAAAGGAGAATTATGGCACAATCCATTGTAATAAAGGGTGCGAGAGTGCACAACCTGAAAAATATTGATCTGACCATTCCGCGCGATCGGTTGGTCGTGTTTACCGGACTCTCTGGGTCCGGTAAATCGTCGTTGGCGTTTGATACTCTGTATGCGGAAGGGCACAGACGTTTTGTGGAATCGCTTTCCTCCTATGCCCGGATGTTTTTGGGGCAGATGGACAAGCCGGACATCGATTCCATTGAAGGACTTTCGCCGGCGATTTCCATTGATCAGAAGACAACGTCGCGCAATCCCCGCTCCACGGTGGGAACGGTGACGGAGATTTACGATTACCTGCGTCTGCTTTATGCGCGCATCGGTATCCCGCATTGCCCGGTCTGCGGTAAGGAGATACGTCAGCAAACGACGGATCAGATTATTGACCGGATTCTGAAATTGCCTGTTGGAACGCGCTTTTTGGTGCTTTCACCCGTGGTGCGTGCGCAGAAGGGCATGCACGAGAAGGTGCTGAACGATGCCAAACGCAGCGGATACGTCCGGGTGCGGGTGGACGGCAATATGTATGATCTTTCCGAAAGAATTGAACTGGAGAAGAATAAAAAGCACAATATTGAAATTGTGGTGGACCGGTTGGTGATGAAGGAAGATATCCGTTCCCGTCTGTCCGATTCCGTGGAAAATGCCCTGAAGGCGGCTGACGGTCATCTATTGATTGTCACCGTCCCGCGCGACGGGGAAGCGGAAGAGGAGCTGCGTTTTTCCCAAACCTACGCCTGCGAGGAACACGGGGTTTCCTTTGGCGAGCTGGAGCCGCGGATGTTTTCATTCAACAATCCCGCAGGAGCGTGCCCGCGTTGCGCCGGGTTGGGTGTTTTGCAGCAGATTGCCGTTTCACGCCTGATTCCGGATAAGAGTAAAACGCTGCGTGACGGGGCGATTGCCGTTAACGGATTCAAGACAATGGAGGAGGTCAGCTGGACGGGACCGCTTTTGCTGGCGGTGGGAAAGGATTACGGATTTGACCTGGACACACCGGTTCGTGATTTTTCCAAAGAGGCGTATCATGCGCTTCTGTACGGAACCGGCGAGAAAAAATATCCGGTTGTTCGTTATTTCGGCGGTGAAGCACATGAGCAAAACGCACGCTTTGACGGCATTGTGCCGATCATTGAACAACGCATTGCACAGGGCTTTTCTGTGGAGTATTACCAGCAGTTTGTGGAGGATGCCCTCTGTCCCGACTGCGGCGGGAAACGCCTTTCGGCGGCGCCTCTTGCGGTGACGGTTGGCGGAATCAACATCGATACGCTCTGTAATCTTTCCGTGCGGGATGCGCTCACTTTTGTGAACGGATTGGAGCTGACGGAGAATGAACAGATGATCGCGCGGGAAATCTTAAAGGAGATTCGCTCGCGCTTGGGCTTCCTTGTCAGCGTCGGTCTTGATTATCTGACGCTGGCACGTAAAGCGGGGACACTTTCGGGCGGGGAAGCACAGCGAATCCGGCTTGCCACGCAGATCGGCTCATCACTTGTCGGCGTTTTGTATATTCTGGATGAACCCAGTATCGGCTTGCATCAGCGGGATAACGGTAAGCTGATTGCAACGCTGAAAAATCTGCGCGATCTGGGGAATACGGTGATTGTGGTGGAGCATGATGAAGAAACCATGCTTGCCTCTGATTATATTGTAGACATCGGACCCGGTGCCGGGATTCACGGCGGTAGGGTGGTTGCGGCAGGAACGCCCAAACAGGTGATGGCTAACAAGGATTCCCTGACCGGTGCGTATCTGTCCGGCAGAATGTCGATACCGGTTCCTGCACAGCGACGTCCCGGAAACGGCGAATTCCTGCGGGTGATCGGCGCGAGAGAGCACAATCTGAAGGGAATCGACGTTTCCTTCCCGCTTGGCTGCTTTATCTGCGTGACGGGTGTTTCCGGCTCCGGAAAATCCTCCCTGGTCAACGGGATTCTTTATCCTGCGCTTGCCTCGGCACTGAACCACGCGACGGCTTACCCCGGCGCGCATGACCGGATTGAAGGAATGGAGCATCTCGACAAAGTGATTGCCATTGACCAAAGCCCGATCGGACGCACCCCGCGCTCCAATCCTGCAACGTATACGGGACTTTTCGCAGATATCAGGGACCTGTTTGCGCAGACACGGGACGCCAAGGCGCGCGGATACACCGGCGGACGTTTTTCCTTCAATGTCAAGGGCGGCAGATGCGAAGCGTGCGAGGGCGACGGCGTTAAAAAGATTGAAATGCACTTTCTGCCCGATGTGTATGTGACCTGCGATGTTTGCCATGGCAAACGGTACAACCGGGATACACTGGAGGTTAAGTACAAAGGAAAAAATATTTCCGAGGTGCTTGAGATGACCGCAGAGGAGGGGCTGCAGTTTTTTGACGGATTGCCGAAAATCACGCGCAAGCTGCAGACGCTTTGCGATGTGGGACTTGGGTATGTCAAGATCGGACAGTCCTCCACGACGCTGTCCGGCGGCGAGGCGCAGCGGGTAAAGCTTTCGACCGAACTTTCCAAACGCGGAACGGGAAAGACGGTATATATCCTTGACGAACCGACGACGGGATTGCACAGCGCAGATGTTGCGCGCCTTTTGGAAGTGCTGCAACGTTTGGCGGACGGGGGGAATACATTGATTGTGATCGAACACAATCTGGACGTGATCAAGTCCGCGGATTATCTGATTGATCTGGGACCGGAAGGTGGGGACGGCGGCGGAACTGTTGTCGCTAAGGGGACACCGGAGGAGGTCGCAACCTGCGAAGCTTCTTATACGGGACAGTATCTGAAAAAAATGTTGCCGTCCTTGGCGGAAAAAGCATAAATTGCAAGGCGCAGTCCGGGCACTGAAAAACCCAAAACTGCGCCTTTTTGTTGCAACAAAACGAAGGAGTTTCGAGCAAAATCAACAAATGGTTGTTAAATCAATTGTTGGTGAACACTTGAAAAACCAATCCGCGCTGCGCCTTTGCGGCATTGCGAGTGTATACAGTGCATCCAGAAGGTCGCTTTGCCGGCTTTGCCGGAGCGCTTCCGGAACGGCAGGACGGTCGGCCGGCTTGGTGACAATCGGAACGGATGCATTCTTTCGCAATCCGGCAAGCAATGCACGACCGGTTCCGGAGGCGGCAAGGAGCGTTGTGTAGGCAGGCAGGGTATGCAGGTCCGCATCGGTCGTTCCGGTCAGACAGAAGAGAAGCGTCCGTCGCAGGCGCGCGTCCGGATAATTTCCGGTGCGCAGTTTTTGCATCAGCTCACTGCCCGTGGTGCTTTGCCTTGCAGCCGCACACAGCCTTCCGGAGAGTCCGCCGCCGCATCCGGCAATGTGTTTCAGATCATTCTCCTTTGCCAGACGCAGGAGCGGAAGAATCATATCTGCCGCGGCATCTTCGCAAACAGGGAATCTGCCGTCGGCGCGGGCACCTTCCAACTGCCGCACTGCAATTTCCGGGATCCCGGTATCCGGCAGACGACCGGTGCGTTTCAGATAGGCGCGAACGGCTGTCGCGGACGGCGGCAGATCAGCTGGAAGAAAATCTGCGCGGTAGTCGCTTCCGATCCGTTTGACGGGAAAGACGGTAATCGGCAGGCGGTGTTTGCCGATTGCCGCGAGATAGGACACGGCAAGCAGATCATTGGCGCCGCCCGGCAAAGAGGAGCCGCAGACTTCCCGGTAGGTCTCTGCCCATGCGCCTGCGGTTCCCGCGCCGGCACGCACACGCTCCCGGTAGGCGCTGATAAAATCCGCACTGCGGATGGCATCGGCAGCGCGTTGCAGCAGTTCCGCATCGCCGGTTTCGCTGCCGAAGGCAAGGGTGTCCGCCCCCAAACGGGCGGCAAGCCAGACACCGGCCGTTCCGAAAACCTCACTTCCGGCACAAGCATAGGGATAGGGAAGCTCCAGAACCAGATCGGCGCCGCATGCCATGACGCAGGCCGCGCGTACATATTTGTCCGCAATTGCCAACGAGCCGCGTTGGACGGCATTGCCGCTCATGATGGCAATGATACCTGCGGCACCGGCTTCGCGTATCCGCTGGAACAGATAGGCATGCCCGTTGTGTATCGGGTTGCATTCGCAGATAACGGCACAGATTTTCATGATGGACCTCCTGTCTTTGCTTTCGTTTGCCATTGGATTTTTGCTCCGGATTTTTATGATTTCCGAGTAATTGTGCGCATCATCCTGACGGTTATGCGCTGATGAATCCGCATTATTATACCACAGGAACGGCATGAAGTCAAGAAATCGGGAAGCGGGAGGAGAATCCGGATTGACGGCGGCAATTTGCACAGAATAAGAGTGCGTTTTTCGGCAGGATGTACAGGAACGGAATGCCGAAAAGCACTTGCAAACAAAGGGGGGATTTGATATAATGGGTAGGAACCGGAGTGCGGGTGTTGTATTGCCCGAATCTGTGTCCGGTAGGAGAGAATGATGGAACATAAGGAATTTCTTGATACATTTGTACATCCCGGCGCCGCTTATCGCGGGAAGCCGTTCTGGTCCTGGAACGGTGAGTTGCGCGGCGAGGAATTGGTGCGCCAGGTCGATGTCATGAAGGAAATGGGACTCGGCGGCTATTTTATGCATTCGAGAGCCGGATTGATCACCGAATATCTGGGTGAGGATTGGTTCCGACTGATCAATGAGGTTGCCGATGCGGGAGAGGCACGCGGTATGGAGGTCTGGCTGTATGATGAAGACCGTTGGCCGTCCGGCTCCGCGGGCGGGAAAGTAACCGTGGATCCGCAGTACCGGATGAAGTCACTGTATGTTTTTGAGAGTAATCCGGAGAAGTTTTCCGGATTCGGCACGGATACCTTTTCGGTGTTTGTCGGCAAGGTGGATGGCATCAAGCTGTATGGCTACAAAGCGCTGAAAGATGGTGAGAATCCCGCTGACATCATTGCCGCACAGTCGAAACTGTATGCGGACAAGCCGGGAACATGGAAGGTGCTCCATTTCCGCATCATTCCGGATCAGCCCAGCTCCAATTACAACGGAACAACCTACATTGATACGATGAGCCGCAAGGCGGTGGACCGCTTCTTAGAGCTGACGCACGAAGAATATGCAAGGCGCTGCGGCGACCGGATCGGGACCACCATCAAGGGTATTTTTACCGATGAACCGCATAGAGGTCACTGTCTGGATAATTGCAGTGAACAGGACGGGGTACGGAGCTGCGCAATGTGCTGGACGGACGATCTTTTTGAGGAGTTCGTTGTGCGCTACGGTTATGATGCGCGTCCGATTCTGCCGGAATTGTTCTACAGACCGGACGGCGAGGTGGTACGCCCGATTAAGCTGAACTACATTGACCTTGCGGACAATCTTTTCTTGGAGCGTTTTGCCATGCCCATCAACGAGTGGTGCAACCGTCACGGTATGATTTTTACCGGTCACGTTCTCCACGAGGATGCGCTGATGAATCAGGTTGTACCCAACGGCTCACTGATGCGTTTCTATGAGCATATGGGATATCCGGGCATAGACTGCCTGACCGAGCACAACACCTGTTATTGGATTGTCAAACAGCTCACTTCTGCGGCACGCCAGTTGGGAAAGAAGTGGTTGCTTTCCGAGTTGTACGGTTGTACCGGTTGGCAGTTCAATCTCAAATCCCACAAGACGGTCGGAGACTGGCAGGCGCTGTTTGGAATCAATCTGCGTTGTCAGCATCTTTCTTGGTATACAATGGAGGGCGAGTCCAAACGTGACTATCCCGCGTCCATTTTGCACCAGTCGCCCTGGTATCATGATTACGATCTGGTAGAAAGTTATTTTGCACGTTTCGGATTCGTTATGAGCGAAGGAAAGCCGGGATGTGATGTTCTGGTGCTGAACCCCATTGAGTCCGTATTTTGCCAGGCGTACCTGGGATGGGCACACTGGATTTCCAATGCCTCCGCTGAGGTTGCACCTTACGAGGAGCGTTATGCAAAGCTGTTCCACTACCTGACCGACAATCATATTGATTTTGATTACGGTGAAGAGCAGATGATGAGCGACAGATGGCGCGTGGAAACGGATCCCGCAGGCAAACCCGTTCTGCGTATCGGGCAGGCAGTCTATCGTGCGGTTGTTGTCGGCAATATGCTGACCATCCGTCCCGGAACGCTGACCATCCTGCACGCATTCATGCGGCAGGGCGGAAAGGTTATTTTTGCCGGAGATGCACCCATGTATGTGGATGCAGTGCGCTCGGAAGCGCCGGAAAATCTGCGCAAAGAGGGAATTTGCGTTCCGTTCGAGGAAGCTGCCATTGTTGACGCCGTTCGTGCTGCCGTTGGCGGTGGTCCGCGTGTAACGGATGAAAACGGTGCCGAGGTTAAGGATGTGTTCCTTCAGGAGCGCAGAGAATTTGACGGTGGGGACCATGCGGTGGTTCTTCTGAATACAGACCGGAAGACTGCAAAGTGCGGTCTGCGGCTGTATATCGGGGGAGAAGTGCCGGCACACCTGCAGGTCTGGGATTTTGAGACCGGAAAACGGTACAATGCCGACCGCCTTGTACACGCCGACGGAAAGAACACCTATGTCGCTTTCTCCATGAATGCTGCGGGAACGCTCTGCTTTGTCTTTACTGACCGTGCAGAGGATCTGCCTGTTTACGCAACATACCGGACGGTAGATACGTTTATGCCGTCCGCAGATCAGTTGTGCTTTACGGCACAGGCAGACGAGCAGAATGTCTGCGTGCTGGATTATTGCCGCTGGCGTTGGGCTGACGGAGAGTGGCATGCGGAGACAGAGGCGCTTCGTGCCGATCGCCAGGTGCGCGATTCTGTCGGCATTGAACATCGCGGCGGCGAAATGTTACAGCCTTGGTATGCAAAGCTGCACGACAAGAAGTGCTACGGCGCGCTGGAGCTTGCCTACGATTTTCAGATTGATGTATTGCCGGAGGGCGAAGTTTTCCTTGCCGGCGAAAGACCCGAATTCAATACGTATGCGATCAACGGCGTCCGGTTGCAGGCAGGGGGACTGAACGATTTCTGGATTGACGACTGCTTCAAAAAGATGCCGATCCCGGCAGGCGTTCTGCATCGCGGGCTGAATACCGTTACGGTTTCGGTGGACTTTGTGCGCACGACCAATATTGAGGCATTGTATTTGGTCGGAGATTTCGGCGTGCGGGTTGACGGGGAACACGACCGGGTACTGACTGCCCCAGTAAGCCGGATTACGCTTGGCAACCTTGCGGACAGCGGCAGACCCTTCTATTCCGGTTGCATGACTTATCGGCTGACAAAGGAAATGTATGCAGGAATGGCTTCTGATGGAGATCGCATTGTACTGGTGCCGGATGCGCCGTTTGCCGGATGCGTTCGGGTCAGTGCGGGCGGTAAGACGACGGTGCTCGGTTGGGATCCTTATGAAGCGGATGTGACGGATGCCGTTCGCGCAGGTGAGCCGATTGAGGTGACGGTTGTCGGAACGCGCCGCAATCTCTTCGGACCTCTTCACCAGATTCCCGCTCTTGACGGTGCATACGGACCCGGCAACTTTACCACGGGCGGCAAAGGCTGGACAGATGCCTACAGTCTGCTTGACAGCGGATTGCACGGCGTGACGTTCAAGGTACAGAAAAAAGATACGCTCTGAGCGCTGAACAAAGGCACCACTGCGCAATTGCGCCATTGGAATTACGCGGTGATGCCTTTATACTTTTGGATGGAGGAGAAACTTATGACGAATACAATCAAATACGAAAACGGATCCACACGCACCGTGGCACACCGCGGTGTGAGCGGATTGGAATGTGAAAATACAAACGCCGCCTTTGTGGCGGCAGGCAACCGGAGCTATTTCGGAATTGAAACCGACATCTGGCGTACCGCAGACGGGCAGTTTATCCTGATCCATGATGGCGATCCGGCGCGTGTCGGGGGAGATCATTTTGGCGTAGAGGGGGTAACTTTCGCAACCAACCGGGCGGTACGTCTGTTTGACAAGGACGGAAGGCGCCGCGGGGATCTTTGCCTGCCTTCCCTTGATGAATACGTGCGGATTTGCAAAAAGTACGGCAAGGTCGGTGTTCTGGAACTGAAAAGCGTTTTCACCGAGGAGGAAATCCGGAAGCTGGTTGATATTATCCGTGCAGAGGATTATCTTTCGGGGATCATTTTCATTTCTTTCCACTATGAGAATTTAGAGAAGGTGCGTGCGGTTTTGCCGGAATCCAACTGCCAGTTTTTAACCGGAGATAACAGCGACGCATTGATCGAAAGGCTGAAGTCGGACCATATTGACCTTGATATTGCCCACCCCGGGCTGGATCAGGAGCGGATTGAAGCCTTTCACCGCGCCGGTATTCGGATCAACTGCTGGACGGTGGATGACCCTGCACGTGCGGAGCAGCTTGCCGCATGGGGAGTTGATTACATTACGTCCAATATTCTGGAAGGAAAGGGAGAAATTGCGGAATGGATACAATGAATGAAGCGATGCGCAACCTGATAAGCCGGAGAAGCGTCAGACAGTATCTGGACAAACCGGTTCCGGAGGACATCCTGAATCGGATTCTGGAGGCAGGAACATGGGCGCCGAGCGCCATGAACCGGCAGTCTGCCATTATGATTGCCGTAACGGATCGGGCACTGCGCGATCGGCTTTCGGCGATGAATGCCTCGATTATGGGACGGGAAGGGACAGACCCTTTTTACGGTGCACCCGTGGTTGTCGTGGTTCTTGCCGATCGCAACATTCCCGCTCACGTTTATGACGGCACGCTGGTCATGGAAAATCTCATGCTTGCGGCGCATGCGGAAGGACTTGGAAGTTGCTGGATTCACCGGGCAAAAGAGGAATTTGATTCCCCGGAGGGAAAGGAAATACTTCATAAGCTCGGTATTACCGGCGATTATGAGGGAATCGGACACTGTATTCTCGGGTATCCCGCCGGAGAATTGCCGGAAGGAAAGCCGCGCAAGGCGCAATTTATTTACCGCGTATGAGCCGGGAAGAAAAACGTTATATCGGGGTAGACATCGGGGGAACCAAATGCGCGGTTGCGCTGGGGGACGCGGACGGAAATGTTCTGCGGAAGGTTCGGTTTGCAACCGACGCATGTCAGGAAACACTTGACAGAATCACGGATGCCGTGCTTGAAATGGGCAAAGCAGACAGCATCGGCATCAGTTGCGGGGGACCGCTCGACAGCGCGCGGGGGGTGATCTGTTCTCCCCCCAATCTGCCGGGATGGGATGAGATTCCCATTGTGGCATATCTGTCGGAGAAGAGCGGAATCCCGGCGTATCTTTGTAACGACGCCAATGCCTGTGCACTTGCGGAGTGGCTGTATGGTGCGGGCAAAGGGTGCAGAAACATGATTTTTTTGACATTTGGAACCGGCATGGGCGCCGGGTTGATTTTGGACGGTAAACTGTATGCCGGCACGTCGGATATGGCGGGGGAAATCGGACATTTGCGCCTGTCCCCGTACGGTCCGGTCGGGTACGGAAAGATCGGGTCGTTTGAGGGCTTTTGCAGTGGCGGCGGCATTGCGCAGTTGGGGCAGAACGCGGCAAGATGTGCTTTGCAGAACGGTATTGTCCCTACGTTTTGTCCGTCGCTTGCCGCCCTGGATTCCGTGAGTGCAAAATCTGTTGCGGACGCGGCAAAAGCAGGGGACAGCACCGCATTGCAGGTGTTCGACCTGGTTTCGGAGAAATTGGGGGAAGGGCTTTCCTGGCTGATTGATCTGCTCAATCCGGAACGGATTGTGATCGGCAGTATTTATGAACGGTGTCAGGAGTTGCTGCAGCCCGGGATCCTTCGGGTGATCGAACGGGAAACCCTGCCGTTTTCCAGGCGCGCGTGCAGTGTGCTTCCCGCCGCGCTGGGAGACCGTATCGGAGATGTTGCCGCCCTTGCTGTTGCCGCGTGGGAGGCAAAAAAGGAGAAAAATGTATGAATGCAGAGATTTTTAATCTTTATGGGCGTTATCCGGCTCTGCTCTCCTGTCAGGAAGAGATTGAACATCTGGTACAGACACTTCTTGACTGTGTGCGATCGGGTGGAAAACTGTTGTTGTGCGGAAACGGCGGCAGTGAAGCGGATTGCGATCACATTGCCGGTGAATTGCTGAAGGGCTTTCTTTTGACGCGCCCATTGCCGCAGGCGGATTGCGAAAAACTGTTACAGGTATGCGGTCAGGACGGTGCACGGTACGCGCAGCATTTGCAATGCGGAATGCCCGTTATTCCGCTGCCGTCCCTGCGCGCCGCAGCGACCGCCTATGAAAATGATTGCGATCCCTCTTTGGTCTATGCACAATTGACCTATGCAATCGGGCGACGGGGAGATATGCTGTGGGGAATTTCCACATCGGGCAACTCTGTAAATGTAGTTGCCGCATTGCGCGTTGCACACGCAATGGGACTTTCCACCGCCGCATTGACCGGCGCGCGTGACAGTCTTTGCGCGCAGACGGCAGACGTCACCGTTCGCGTGCCCGCAACAGATACGTATGCCGTTCAGGAATTGCACCTGCCGGTCTACCACTACGTCTGCGCGCGGGTGGAAAGGGAATTGTATTCCTGAAATGGTTGTGCTTGAAGAAGCACGGGAAGTCCTGCCGGACGATCTCAGCGCCGCGCAGGTGGTTAGCTTGGGGGAAATCTGTCAAAAAGAATTCCGCGTTGGTTGCACTGTCCGATTCGGCAGGAGGTACACGGCTACTCCCAAAGGCTTCCGAAATATCTTCCACACGCCGGACCGAAACGCCGGCGAGATGGGCCTGCGGACATAATCCCTTCCTTTCTCCCTGTTCAGGATTAAGTCCGCAGATCATGTGTCATCTGGCAATAGTGTTTTTGTGGAATGGCGAAGAGTTATCAATATTAATGAATTTGTTATAAGATTTAGACTCAATTCTCATCTTAGAGTTGTTTGAGAGAAGGCATGCTCATATTGAATAAACTTATAAAGCGATATCACATAGAATTTTTAAGAGTTAAATCCATTTCAATAGATTTCATTTTTAACATTTGAACGGCATTAGGTTGATATTTGTAATCTTACCTGTTTTTTCATATTCAGAAGAAGGCCATTCCTCAACAATTAATGTCTCATTTCTCTTTTTTATAAATCGGACATCAGATGGTACTTCTTTTTTGGGAATCACATATTTACAAAGAAAATTTGATGCATCGATTATTTGCCATTTA
>ERZ809074.2581-NODE-2581-length-19367-cov-7.991715_pt1 | contig 19367 bp, 16 predicted proteins | sample MGYA00520795_ERZ809074 | MGnify/ENA primary metagenome ERZ809074 (study PRJEB31570, sample SAMEA3212989) | Homo sapiens | biome: human-gut; feature: human gut; material: fecal | place: Sweden | collected 2011 ...
ATCTCAAAGAGCCTACACTCGGAAATGCTTCTGAGTTCATTACCCGCGCCTTGGAAGACAATGCACATGACGCTCTCGACACAAAAACATACGCAGACTACATTGCGACTCGCCCTCGCGCGGAAAGGTTTGGCTCGCACGGTCTGTTCACAGACGATGGCGTCCGTGTAAAGCTCGAAGATGTTTCAAGGGAACTGAATGAATACGAAGGCAATGTGTGGACGGTGATCATTTCTCTTCGCCGCGAGGATGCGGAGCGGCTCGGCTTCAATTCCGGTGAACGCTGGCGGGATATGCTTCGGACGCAGACAGAGGCAATCGCAAAGAATTTCAAAATCCCTGTGGAGGATCTGAAATGGTACGCCGCCTTTCATAACGAGAGCCATCATCCTCACGTTCATCTCATGGTCTACTCCACCGAACAGGCGAAGCCGTACCTCACACAGAAAGGTATTATGAATCTGCGTTCTGCCTTTGCAAAGGATATATTTGCAGATGACCTGCTTTCCGTCTATGAAAAGCAGACGGAGCATCGAAATGCGCTTCGTGCGCAAAGCCGTGACGTGATTGCTGAAATCGTTTCTCGGATCAACAACGGCGCCTATGATAATCCTGTGCTTGAAAACAAACTGCTCGAGCTTGCCGACCGGCTGTCAAAGACGAGCGGCAAAAAACAGTACGGGTATCTGAAAGCAGACCTCAAGGCCATCGTGAACGGAATCGTCTCAGAGCTTGCTGCCGACGAGCGGATCGCTTCTCTCTATGACCTGTGGTATGAACAGCGGGAAGAAGTCATCCGCACCTACACCGAAGAACTGCCGGATCGCCTTCCGTTGGTGGACAACCCCGAATTCAAATCGATCAAGAACGCGGTCATTCAAGAGGCGCTGAATATTTCTGCCGACAGACTGATCGTTGACGAGCAGGATGAGCAGACCGAGGCAGATGCAGAGACATCTGAACCGGAAACAGTCGAGATTGAGGAACAAGAGTATGCTCCCGCGCCGAGATCTGTTCAGCGTTCCCGTATGTGGAAGTTATATCGGGATGCAAAAGAACTACTCGACCGGGAAAGCGACGCCTACGATCTGAACACCGCTGTGGATCTTCTGATCGAAGCAGCCGGACTCGGATGCGGCGTGGCAAAATACAGGCTCGGAAAGATGTTCCTTCGTGGCGAGGATGTTCCGAAAAACATTGACTACGCCTTGCGCTGGCTGGAAGAATCCGCAGCAGAGAATAATCAGTACGCAGAATACCTGCTCGGAAAAACCATTCTCCGTGGCGAAGATGTTGATCGCGATCTTCCTCGTGCGGAGCAGTTTCTGCGCCGTTCCTCTGATCAGGGAAACCGTTATGCTTCATACACACTCGGAAAAACGCTCCTCGACGGAGAGCTGCTTCTCCAGGACATCCCCGAGGCAATCCGACTTCTGTCCGACTCTGCTGAGAAAGGATTTGCCGCCGGACAGTATCAGATGGGAAAACTCCTCTATCGCGGCGAGGTTGTTACGCGGGATATTGTTCGTGCGATTGAATATCTGGAACGAGCTGCCGAGCAGAAGAATCCCTATGCCGCATATCTCGCCGGAAAAATCCGACTCACAGAAGCGGAGGTAAAGGATGTCCTTCGGGCGATCCGTAACTTTGAGATAGCCGCGGAGAACGGGAACGACTATGCGGAATACCAGCTCGGAAAGATCTATCTCTACGGCAAAGATGTCGAGCGGGATTATGAGAAAGCCGTCGCTTATCTGTCCTCTGCGGCGGAGCATGGCAATCAGTATGCCGAGCAGCTCCTCCACAGCATCCAATCAAACCGCAATTGGTCTGCCGCACTTGGCGCGATCAGACTCCTTCATCATCTGAGCAGGATGATCAAAAACCGGCTCGACGATGAAAAGAAAGGGAAAACCGGAGCCATCGACCGGAAGCTCAAGAGGAAGATCGACGAGAAGAAACAGGCACAAGGTCTCAAGCAAGGATAAGGAGAATTTCATGCCAACGAAATATATTCATTTCACTGACGAGCAGAAGGAGCAGGCTCGTCAGACCGATCTCTGCGAGCTGCTTCGCTCGCAGGGTGAAAAGCTCAAGCGATCCGGCTCGGAATACGAATGGCGGAACGGATCGCAGAAGGTCACCATTCGTGGGAACCTGTGGTTCCACCAGTACGAACAGCAAGGCGGCGACGCCATTGATTTCGTCCGCAGATTCTATAACAAGGACTATCCCGAAGCAGTAGAATATCTGCTCGGCGGCTGCAGCGGAACTCTTACTGTATCACCACCGATTGAACGCACACCGCCAAAGCCATTTGAGCTGCCGCCTCGCAACGACAATATGCGCAGAGTCTTTGCCTATTTGTTGTCAAAGCGAGGGCTTGACCGTGACGTGGTAAACGCCTTTGCTCACAGGCAGATGATCTACGAGTCGGCGCGGTACCACAACGCCGTGTTCGTCGGTTTTGATCAGGAAGGCGTCCCTCGCCATGCCAATATGCGCGGCACAGGAAGCGAAAGCACCTTCAAAGGCAACGCAGACAGCAGTTTGCCGGAGTACAGCTTTCACTGGACGGGGAAAAGCAAATATCTCTTACTATTTGAAGCGCCGATAGATATGCTGTCCTTTATCTCCATGCACAAGAAGAATTGGCAGCAGCACAGCTACGCCGCCGCCTGCTCGGTGTCCGACAGAGTTCTGTTTCAGATGCTGAAGGACAATCCCAATATCTCGGAGGTGTTCCTCTGCATGGACAGCGATGAGCCTGGACAGGCGGCGGCAAAACGGATCAGCAACAAGCTGTTCACACAAGGAATCAACGCAAGAATCCTCGTTCCCGAACACAAGGACTGGAACGAGGATCTTTTATATCTGAATCAAGAAGAAAGCGAGGTGGAAGAACCGTGTCAGGTATTACAACTCTGATCATCGTTGGAGCCGTTATGTTCAGCGTCCTTGGCGGGATCACACTATTGGCGTATGTGTACAGCCTCAACAACATCAAATCCAAGACGGTCGGCGACGGTCAGCACGGAACCGCCCGCTGGATGACCAAGGGCGAGCAGCGCAAGATCTATAAGCACATCCCGTTCACGCCGAAGAAATGGCGGGAGCAGGCCAAAAACGGCAAGACTCCTACAGGCGAAGACGGCAAGGCTCTTCCGCAGGGCATCGTTGTCGGGTGTAAAGGCAGCACCACGGCGATGGTGGACACCGGTGATGTCCATGTGCTGATGATCGGCGCGGCCGGCGTTGGCAAAACCGCATTCTGGCTGTACCCCTGCATCGAGTATGCCTGCGCCAGCGGGATGAGCTTTCTCTCCACGGATACCAAAGGCGACGTCATGCGCAATTACGGCAGCATCGCAAAGGGCTACGGCTACCATGTTTCCGTGATCGATCTGCGAAACCCAACCCGCTCCAATGGAAACAACCTTCTGCACTTGGTCAATAAGTATATGGGTCTATACCAGGCGAATCCCGACAGCCTCGTCTACAAAGCGAAGGCTGAGAAGTATGCCAAGATCATCTCCAAGACCATCATTCTCTCCGGCATGGATGCGGCGAGCTTCGGTCAAAACGCCTACTTCTACGACGCAGCCGAAGGGCTCCTGACGGCAACGATCCTGCTGGTGGCAGAGTTCTGCAAGCCGGAGGAACGGCACATTGTGTCCGTGTTCAAGATCATTCAGGAGCTGTTGGCTCCTTCGGGAAAGAAAGGCAAGAATCAGTTCCAGCAGCTTATGGAGATGCTCCCGGGCGACCACAAAGCCAAGTGGTTTGCCGGAGCCGCCTTGAACACCGCCGAGCAGAGCATGGCGTCTGTCATGTCAACGGCACTGTCCCGGCTGAACTCCTTTCTGGACTCCGAATTGGAACAGCTTTTGTGCTTCGATACAGAAATTGACGCCGAGAAATTTTGCCGCGAAAAATCCGCCATCTTTATCATCATGCCGGAGGAAAACCCCAACACCTTCTTCATGATCTCCCTTATCATCCAGCAGCTCTATCGGGAGATCCTTGCCGTGGCAGATGAGAACGGCGGTCAGCTCAAGAACCGCTGCGTGTTCTTCTGCGACGAGTTTGGCACACTGCCGAAGATCGAATCCGCGGAGATGATGTTCAGCGCGTCCCGATCCAGACGTCTGCAGATCGTCCCCATCATCCAATCCTTTGCCCAGCTTGAAAAGAACTACGGCAAGGAAGGCGGCGAGATCATCGTGGACAATACGCAGATTACCTTGTTCGGCGGCTTTGCGCCAAACAGCTCGTTTGCGGATACCTTGTCAAAGGCACTCGGAAGCCGCACGGTCATGTCCGGCTCGGTTTCCCGAAGCAAGAACGATCCGTCCGAATCCCTGCAGATGATGGAAAGACCGCTCCTCACGCCGGACGAGCTGAAAAGTCTGCCGAAGGGTGATTTTGTCGTGATGAAGACCGGCGTCCATCCCATGCGCGTACACCTCAAGCTCTTCTTCAAATGGGGCATTGAGTTCGATATGGATCACCCCTACACAGTAACTGAAAACGGCAATCGAGTGGTTCAGTACGCCAACAAAGCGGAGCTCATGGACGGAATTATCAAGAAGTATCATCCCGAAGCTCTTCTGGAGGGCGATTTCTCCGGCGAGGACGGCGGGATGACAGAACCCGGGCAGACGGAAGCAAAGAACCATCAGCCGCCCAAAGGGAACCGGAACAGGAGCAGACAGCCGAAGCCTCTTCCCGAGCAAGGCGAAAAGGACGGCAAGAAAGGCGGTTCCCAACCATTACAGAAGCAAGTGACTGCTGAACAAGAGCCGGAACCTGTGCCGCAGGAGGTGGTCTGATGGGCAGACTTGATTTTCTGTATCGCATGGAACTCTCTCACCGTGCGAAATCCGTCTATATCTATCTCGCCGACAGAGCCAACAAAGACGGCGAATGCTGGCCTGCGATCCCCACCATCGCCAGAGAACTGAAACTGTCGCAGTCAACGGTACGCCGCGCTTTGCAGGATCTTCGCAAAGCCGGACTGCTGGAAACGGAACAACGATACCGTAAGCACGGCGGCAAGAGCAGCTTACTCTATACGCTGAAGCAAGATTGAAAAAAGTTCCCTCCGCCAAGAGGGAACTATACCTATTATCTGACAGGTGCCACCTGTCATGATGAAAGGAGAAGGTGAACCTCCCACCTGAAAAGATGCTACAGCAGAAAAGAAACAACACTTTTAAAGATCAAAACTGTTGACTATGCTGTGAGAGGTTCTCGCTACACAGTCATTCAGAATCATCTATAAGGATAATTTGCCTCTGGTGTTTTTTTCTGTCGCTTGATCCGTTTGTAATACGCCTGCACCTGCTCATCAGTCATCTGTCTGCGTGCTGCGGGGCGACTTGCTCTTTCCGTTTCAGTCATATATGATCTCCTTATACAAAATGGGGTGGCGGCATAATGCCGTCACCCCATTTCACTCTTTGTTATGCTGCTATATTATCTTTATGTTCTTCTTTTTCTTCCGTAAATCGTCACACCGCCGAGGCCGATCAGCGAGATCGCCATCAGCGCGATCCACAACCCCATATTGCTGTTATCGCCGGTCTGGGGGGACGGATCCTGCCCGCCGCCGTTCTTTGTCCACTTGGCATAGAGCGTGACGTCTGTTTCGATCAAATTGGCAAAGTCAAAAGCGTTTTTGCATTCTTTCTCGGTATACCATCCACCGAATGTCCAACCCTCAGCTTCAAGATCGTCGGGCTTGTTTGCCGTCTTGCCGTGCTCTATAGTCTGTGAGTCGGGGGACACGCCATGCCCGTTTGAATCAAAGGAAACTGTGTGGTAAATCGTTGCAGGGTCTTTCTGAGTCCATTTTGCATAAAGGGTAATGTCAGCTTCGATTAAAGTGATAAAATCGAAGGCGTTGACACACTCTTTTTCGGTATACCATCCACCGAATGTCCAACCCTCAGCTTCGAGGTCGGCGGGCTTATTTGCCGTCTTGCCGTGCTCTATAGTTTGTGAGTCGGGGGACACGCCGTGCCCGTTTGAATCAAAGGAAACGATATGAGTGACAGGAGTCACGGTTTCTTCAGTCCAACTTGCATAAACAATGATATCAGTGATGACCGCTTTTGAAAACTCGTAAGCTGTTGTGCCTTCTTTATCCTCACACCAGCCAGCAAATTTCCAACCCGGATCCGCTGCCGGATCAGCAGGACATCCGACAGATTTACCATGCTCAACTAAAACCGGATCAGGCGGCGTGCCGTGACCGTTGCCGTCAAAAGTGACAGTATGATAAATTACAACGGGTTCCTTTTCCGTCCACTTGGCAATCAGTTCGTAGTCTCTCTTGATCTGCGTTGTGAAATCGAACGGCTCGCCGTCAAGATCCTCGTACCAGCCGAGGAAAGTCCATCCTTCGGCCACAAGATCGGCGGGCTTGTTCGCCGTCTTTCCATGTTCCACGGTCTGCTTGTCCGGCGCTGTGCCGTGACCGTTGGCGTTGAAGGTCACCTCATGGGTAACGACATCCCACTTGGCGATCAGTTCGTAGTCTCTTTTGATCTGCGTTGTGAAATCGAACGGCTCGCCGTCAAGATCCTCGTACCAGCCGAGGAAAGTCCATCCTTCGGCCACAAGATCGGCGGGCTTGTTCGCCGTCTTTCCATGTTCCACGGTCTGCTTGTCCGGCGCTGTGCCGTGACCGTTGGCGTTGAAGGTTACCTCGTGGCTGATTTTTTCATAAGTAGCCGTATAGGTCGCGTTGCCTTCAACGCTCTCAGCGACCTGAGGATCCCAACCGACAAAGCGCCATCCTTCGTCGGCGTTCACCTCAGGCACGGGACGTTCTTCTGTGACAGTCGGCGACCATTTTTTGACGTTCTCATATACAACGCTTTCTTTATCGCCGTTTAACGCTCCATGCGCGCCTTTTTGGTAAGTAATCAAGAATCTTGAAGTTGTACCCTTGATCCCAGGGACAGGAAAATCAAACGTATAATCTCCCCATACAAAAGTCGTTCTTCCGTTGGCGGGATAAAACGCGCTCTCGTCAAATCCCTTCTCATCCGCGTCGATTGTAACCGTATAAGAAGTCGTATATGTGTAAACATATGTAAGAACGCCGTCAATACCCGAAGTTATGACCGGTTCTACGTCGCCCAACGTCCAGATGTATGTCCCGTCGTCCAGCTCGACGGATGCACTGATATTATCGGGCATAGGATCGACCACATACGCTCCGGAAGCGTTTTCTGCTTCTTCGACAATCGTTTGAGTTATGTTTGCAAAAGCGGAGTTGAGTTCGCTGATCGTCTCCGCGTTAAATGCACAATTCTCGCCGCTTGCAATGTTGTTCTTGAGGAACACTTCGACTGTCGGTCCGCCGGAATAGCAATACTGATTACTGGCTCCGTAGCATACGGTATAAAGGGCATTGATTATAGCCTTTAAGCTCGTTGCCGTATTGGTGGTGACGGTATTGATATTCGCGCTGCCGTCGCTGCCGTTTCCGTAAGGTCTTGTTCCGTAATAGGTCGGCACGCCATCGGTAAGAGCCACGACATTACGAAGGTTTTTAGATATACTTTCAACTACATTGCTTGCAAAAAGACTGCTTGCCACGTCCAACCCTTGCTGCAGGTTGGTTCCGCCGTCTGCGGACAGTGAGTTAATTGCGGCAGTCGCATTAGCAAGCCCCGACGCGGTAGTAATATCCTGCCAATTGCATTTTATGGAAGCCAAATCATCGAAACCGACGATAGCCACATATCGGCCGCTGACGTCAGTACCCTTAAAGCTGTTCAAAAAAGAGAGGGCGGCTTGTTTGGCTGCATATATACGGGAATCCTTTTCGGCAACTCTTCCGTTTCCGCACGGGCACCCATTAGTATGGTGATAGCGCCCAAAGAAATCAGTCTCTGATTTACAGCTTGCACAACCATCCATAGATCCGGAAGTATCTATAACCAAAACGGTTGCCGCGGCCTCGGCGGGAACAACGCGGGCAGCCGATGTTACCTGTGCCGTCAATGTAATCAGATATTCATTGACATTCCCCGTCGGCTCTGCTGTTTTGGAAAGCGACAAGGAAGTGCGATCATTGACCTTTATTACCAACGGACCGGTATCTTCGCTCTGGTGCCAAACGCCATTATCGTCATAATATCCGTTTGTCACCTGGCTATCCTCAACAGCGGACACAAAGCTTGGTATGAGTCCTATTAGAAGCGAAAGGCAAAGCAACAAACATACGGCTTTGATTTTATTGGGTTTCATGGTAATCCTCCTTAAATATTTCAGTAAATCTAATATTCGCAGACAATTGCAAACACATTAACGGACGTATTTTCGTCTTGTTGAAACATCCACTGATTCGTGTACCGGGAACGGCGCGTCACGACTGACGTGAATATGATAGGTCAAATCACACCACCCCCATTTACGCAAAAAACGCACTGGAGCCGCAGGGCATAATAAGCCCATTGCCTCGGTGCGCTGGATAACTATGTTGCAAACAGGTAGTCCAAAAGGACAGACGGATCTTATCTGTCTGTCTGTCTGTCAAGATTGTCCGCCAATCAGCCATTCCTGTCAACTCCTTTTTCGCAGCAGGGCGCAGCAAAGCCACTCTCATACTGCTTACGCTCATATTATACCGATTCAAAATCGGCTCCGCCCCCTCAAAAATGATAGTCTTTTATGAAAAAAGCCGGAAAACTCAAAAAAGTTTCCGGCTTTTCGCACGTTTGTTCCGTTTTCGATTGTATTACTTGATTCCCGGTATGGCGATCCCGCTTCTCACGGCGTTTACTGCGTCATTCGCGCCCTCTATCCTTGTAAATGCTCATATTCATCCATCTATCTCGTTTTCCGTGGTTTACCGATATTATCGGCCACATTAATGCAACTACACGCTCTTGTCATGCATACCCACGCTTGGGAATAAATTTTGAAATTTCAAATCCGTGGATCCATAAGAACACGAATGCCAGAACAAGAACAACTGCCAATACGATTATCAGAATCTTGATCCATTTTTTCATGGTGCTTTTCTCCTGTTGTTTCTCTGTCGTTTTAGGTAAGTGCCCCTTTATCGGCAAGTCTTCAGTCGTTCGGTTTTTCCCTTCGATGTTCCTTATTGCAAAGCCGACGAAGGAGCCTATTACAATGCCGATGAAGTTGCAGATCAAATCGTCAATATCAAAGCTTCTTCCGAAAATCATTTGTAAGAGTTCTGCTATGAAAGGAACAACAATAGCTGATGCAAAGATATTCCTTCTATTAACCTTTTCAGTAACGAACGGCAGAAAGAATCCCAACGGTAAAAAACATAGCTATGTTGCCGATCAACATTGTTTTTACCCAACTTCCGATAATGAGCTCGCCGGATATGACTTTTATTACTGTTGGTATTAAATTGAACCCGCCAAAGCTGAAAACCGGCAGTATTTCATCCCACCATCCGAGAAAAATACCGTCATAAACATGCAGCCAGAAGTTCACCGGCAGTATTACAAGGCTGATCAGACCAGTTAAGTAGCATACAAAGAGCAGTTTAACGAGCTCGTCTATCCACCGTACAGTAAGCTTGCGGCGTTTTACGTTTATGATCCTTATCACCGCATAAACAAGTCCGGCAATCAAACTGATGGGAAGCGCCTGTAAAAAGTAAGCCAAAACCGAAGCGTCGTTCATTTGAAATCTCAACCAATCAAACATGATAAATATTTCACCTTCCAGTTATTCAAGTTATGTCGGATTGACAGAGTTGCAAGCCTCATTCCTTTTTCGGTTGTCTTACCTGATTCCCGGTATGGCGATTCCGCTTCTCACGGCGTTCACCGCCAGTTCCGTGCGGGACGCAGCTCCTGTTTTGGTAATCAGATTGTTCACATGATAGCGGACGGTGGTCACGCTCAAATAAAGCTGCACCGCGATTTCCTTATCCGTCAGCCCTTCGGTCAAAAGTCGCAGCACGTCCAATTCGCGCTCGGTGAATTCCGTACTCTTGGCAAGCCCGAGAGTTGTTACCGGCGGGTTATTCGGGAAGATATGCTCGCCCGCCATCGTCCTGTCCATGATCTCCAGCATAGGAGCTTCCTGTACCTCTTTGTACCAGAAGGAATCCACACCGATCTCTCTGGCCCGTTTTAAAAACGCAGCGTCAGGCATGGAGGTCACCATGATAATTTTTGTTTTCGGATAGGACGACTTGATACGCGCAGCGGTATCGAGACCGTTGGAGCCATCATTCATCACGATGTCCATCAGCACAAGATCAACCCTGCCCCCGGCGCAGTAGGCGTCCGCGTATTTTGCCGTTTCTACCGACGCTGCCAGCTCGTACTTGTCGGAGGCGGCGACGAAGCTCTCAAAAAGCTGTCTTGACATGATCTGATCGTCCACAATCAACACTTTATATGCCATACGCATCCTCCTTTGGCAGTTGTATGGAAATCATAAATGCGGGTTTTGTTTGAATGATCATACTGCCGCCCGCTTGTTCGGTCAGCTCACGCAGGGACTTTAAGCCGCCCTTTTCGATGATCCCGCCTTCAGGCGGATCGCCATTGTTAGTGAATACCGCCATGATTGTTTCGCCATCCTCGGATAATTCAATATGCAGCTCGTCCCCGTGGGCGTGTCGCAGGGTGTTGGTAAAGCACTCGTGGATGGCGGTAGCGATGATCGGCTTGTGAGGCTCGGTCTGCGGCAGCTCTCCCGTGACGATTATTTTCAGCCCCAGCCGCGCAGCCATGGAGATCAGAAGCTCGTATTCATCCTGAACATGGGAATGACCGCTGTTTTTCAGGAACGAAACGCTGAGACGCAGGTTTTCCATCAGCGCCGTCTTTTCTTCCTCCGTCCCGCCGTTCACCAAATACCGTTTGATGGCAAGCAAATTGCTCCCTAACTCGTCGTGAATTTTAACCTTTGCATTTAATATCTCTCGCTCCGTCGTCAGCGCAACGATCTCGCGGTTGACCTTTTGCAGCCGTTTCCCCAGTTTTGCAACCTTTTCCTGCATCTGCGTGAGTTCCTGAGTTTTGCGGTATGCCTCCGTAATGTTAGCGGCAAGAATTCTATGTACCACATTCTTTTCATAGGGAAGTTCCCCTTCGCTGATCTTCCGTGCCGTGCCGTCCGGAAGGACGATCACAGGATCTCCGCCCACAAAGACGCGCTTGCAGCCGGGAAGAAGCTCTCCTTCCAGCAACAGTGTCCGAAAAGTGGAACCATCCTCAAACTCCGTGCCGGTTGCTTTTCTGCAAAAGTCCTGCATAACACGGTTGACCAGTAAAACCTGCACACCGGGTACGTAGCAGAGGATTCCGCACGGCAGGCTGTCAATCGCCTCTTTGACCGACATAGGCGTGATTCTGTTGTTCTCACAGAGGTGGATATTACGCATCAGGAGGATTTCGACGACGCCCAAAGCGGAACAGACCGACAGCAGCAGCCACTCCGGCAAAGAGATGAAGCCCGACAGGATCGCGGCTGCGCCCTGTGTATGTGTGTAACCCCTAATCGCCATATAGAAACATTGTTCCATAAAATAGGATAGGCATAGTATGGGAAGCACCAACCACAGCAGCTTATATCGCTTCTGCCGCATCAAAAGCGCAGCGATTACCACAGCAGTAAAAAACAGCAACAGGGCAAAGATACACATAAACCGCAATAGTACCGCGCTATGAATGGGATTGTCAATCAATATCTTCATTTGCGCCCACCGCCTTCTGTAAAGGTGAGGACGATAATCATGTCCTGATTTTCCTTTGTAATGCTCACAGAGCGCGAAAAGCCTACTACAGACTCCTGCTTTACTCCGTTGTTTGCATAAGAGAAATTTTCCGCTTTGAGCATAATACGGACACTCAGATGCTGCCCTGCGGAACGGATCGCAACAATCATATCCGACAGGGTATCAAGGCTTTCCTCCGTGATTTCCTCTATCTTCTCATAAGCGGCGATCACCATTTCGGCGGAGAAGCTTCCGGTACCAACGGAACTGACCGCCGTATTCACGCCGTAAAGACGGATATATTCGAGTGATTCCGTCACGGCTGACGCCAACTCCACCACAGTCAGCGTTCCGGCGGCAACCAGCAGCTCCATATTGCTACGCCGTTTGATGTACGCTTTCAGCACGGCAATCCTGGCAAGTTCCTTTTCGCCGCAGTGCTTCGAGGCGTTTACCAGCGCGTCGATCTGTCCGAGTTGCGGGCTGACTATGGATGAAATTCGCTCATACAACCGATTTCGCGTTTCCAGTTCCGTCAGTTCTTGCTTGATGCGGGTTTCCCCTGCTATGTAGGCGTTTCGAGTTTCAATCTGTTTAGCCCGTTCCGCAAGTTTCTGATTCAGTTCCTGTACCCGTTTCATATCCACAAGGTACTCCATACTGCCTCCCTTTATGGGATGGGAAACGATCTTTGCTTCTTCACTTGGCAGAAATGGATATTGTGTTCCCAGCGTTTGATAGACCGGCTTGCCCGAATTATCCAAAATGGCAGCCGGTAAATCTGCAACGTAAAACAGTTTTTCATAGCCGCGGTTCGCCGGAATCATGCCTGTTTGTATACAGGCTTCCAGCGCACCTATTATGCAGAAGCCCATCATTTCACCAATCTGCCACAACCGGGTGTCGAAAAACCGATGCCCGATGTCGAACGGGTAGACCACAAAATAGCCCACGCCGATCAAAAACGGAACAACTACAATCCAACGGTATTTCCATGCGACATACCGATGGTTCTTTTTCAGAATGATTGCCAATGCAAAAGCATAAAGGACGTATATAAATAATTGAATCAGATAGTACAGCCAGCCACTCTTTTCCTGTCCGTTGTCATCCAAAATGCCGCTGGGAAATGACTTGCCCCAAAAGTGCAGATCGTTTGTTAAAAAACCGATCACAAGCAAGACGCCGATCACAATAAAGAGATAGTAAATACGTGGCAGGGGCTTATCCGACGGTCGGTGGATAAAGACGGCAAGAAAGAAACACAAAAGAGGCTGCGCCATCATAGGGATATACATGACATACCACAGATACCGCTGTACCGTTATATCTTCATTAAACAGTTCATATCGACAAATCTGTAAAATGAATTCCAAAAGCAGAAACACGGCAATCCACAGCATTAGTGAGCAGAGTCTGCTGTCCGAAATCCGTTTCTGTACCGAGATCACCCAAAAGAGCGTCAGCACACAACAGAACAGTTGAGAAAAACAGATCGCAAAATCCATCCCGTGTAACAAGACACGCAGGACACCGCAAAGGAGGAACGCCGACACAAAAAACACGATGTTTCTTTTTGTAGCTTTGGTTAGTATCATTTGCGGCACCTCCTTTTCAGACCGTTTCGGCGTTTACTCCAGTATTATATATTATAAGGCGGCAGGCAGGTACTGTCCCCCTCAAAAACAACAGTTTATTGCAACGGATATCATAAAACTGCGCCGGGTTATTGGAACAGCGAGAGACTGCTTTTGACAATGCGTTTGACGAAGGAGATCACTTCCTCCCGGCTGTACTTATCATATCCCTCCACCACAACGTTCATCAGACCGTTTGACAGATGGGTATAGAGCATTGCAAGCTCTGCATCGGTCGCATGTGGGAGCTGCTGTCTCCAAGCCGCAATGCTGGTATCTTGGGCGAGTTCGATCATCCGACCGAGAAGGGCTGGGCTTGTGTCGCCGAAGATCAGGACGCGGCAGGCGTCCTCGTGCTGTTCCACCATCGCATAGATCGCGGCGATCAGCGCGCTCACGTCAAATCCGTCGATCAAACGCAGGGATTGCCCAAAGACATCCAAAAGTTCCTGTTCGATATTCTCCAACAGAGCAAAACAATCACTGTAATGAGCATAAAAGGTTGCCCTGTTCAGCTCAGCCAATTCGCAGACCTCCTTGACGGTGATCTTATTGACGGGCTTTTCCCGAAGCAGGGATAAAAAGGATTCCTTCAATATACGTTGCGTATATCTCACTCTGGCGTCGCTCTTTCTCATGTCGCTTCCTCCGTACACAAAAAGTTTACCGTTATTCCCGACACAGGCGCAAGCCGTGTTGCTTTTCTTGCTCCCGGCGTAAGATTGTTGATTGATATTCCTTCTCAACCAAATTATACTATAAGTATGAAAGATAATCAACACTTGTTTGATCCAAAGGAGGCTGAATATGTTTCGTCAATATCTTGTAACGGGAGCAAGCGGCTTTCTCGGACAGGCTGTACTTGCGGAACTGAAGGAAAAGAATGCGGACGTATGCGTTTTGGCGATGGAAAACGATCCGCTGGCAAAGGAGTTGCCGCATTGGGTTTCCGTCGTTTACGGCGACGTATGCGACGACGCTTCGCTGAAGCGATTCTTTTCCCGTGCGGATGAAAACACCTGCGTGATCCACTGCGCCGGTATCGTTTCGGTGGCGTCGCATCCGGGGGATCGGATCTATCGGGTGAACGTGGGCGGCACGAACAATATTTTGCGGCATTGTGAAAAAAGCGGCGTCGGCAAGCTGGTTTATGTCAGTTCTGTCCATGCCATCCCCGAAAAGCCGAAAGGAACGGAGATCACAGAGGACGCAGTGTTTTCGCCGGATCTTGTGCGGGGCGATTATGCCAAAAGTAAAGCCATTGCAACTTCTCTTGTCTTTGAAGCAGCAAGCCGGGGGTTAAACGCAAGCGTCGTGTTCCCGACGGGCATCATCGGCCCCGGCGATGTCGGAAAAGGCAGCGTTACCAATTTACTGCTGTCCTTTCTTGCGGGGAAGCTTCCGCTGGCGGTCAGGGGCGGCTATGACTTTGTTGACGTGCGCGACGTGGCTGCCGGCATTGTCGCCTGCTCGAAACGCGGCGAAGCGGGGCGCGGATATATTCTCTCCGGACAGTACGCGTCCATCCGCGACATACTGAACGCGGCAAAGGAGACGCTGGGGCTAAAAAGGTACGTTTCCTTTCTGCCGATCTGTTTTGCCAAGCTGGTTGCGCCGATCTATGAAAAGCGGAGTCTGCGAAAAAAACAAGCCCTGTATTTCACGCCATACGCCGTCGCCGTTCTCGATTCCAACGGCAAGTTCAGCAGAGCTGCGGCAACCGCCGCGTTCGGATATACTCCGCGCTCTCTGCAAAGCAGTATCCGCGATACGGTCCTGTGGCTGAGAAAGCCTGTACTCCGCAACAGGTGAAAAGACTATCATTTTTGAGGGGGCGAAGCCGATTTTGAATCGGTATAATAAATTAAAAGAAAGGTGACCTTTCAGCAGGGATTATAAGCCGAAAAGTCCAGCATTCAAAAAGAAATCACCTGTCGTTTGGCGCTCAAGTTATACTTGCATCCCCGGCGGGAGGAAAAGTGGCCGCAGAGTAGCAGATTATGAGAGCTTCAAAGCTGCCTAACCAATGAATTAACCAAATGGCGGTAACGGAGCAATCCGTTGCCGCTATGTTCTGTGTGAGGATTAAGCACATGCCGGAGGACTGAAATATGCGCCGATCAATAGTAAAACGGATTTCTATATGGATTTTTCTGTTGGGAGCGGTATTCCTTTTTTCAACAGGGATGGTGCTCCATACGCTTATAGTACAGGCAAAAGAAAAAGCTGCATTTGATGCTCTGTCAGCTATCGTTACGGAGGCTGAACTGCAGAACGCAATATCAACGCCTGAAGTAAACCGTAATCCGTCTACCGCAATGACTTCCGCGCAAATAAACACGGTGGAGGAAACACCTCTTGATTGCACAGTAGCGGCATCAGTTCCGCTCCCGCAGTATTTGCCGCTTTATGAGAAGAACCCTGATTTTTTCGGCTGGATTACCATTGATGGAACGGATATAGACTATCCCGTGATGTATTCCACTGACAATCCGGAATACTATCTCAATCATGCTTTTGACGGTTCTTATTCCAGTAGCGGCGTTCCTTTCATCGACAGTAAATGCCCTTCCGATGGGAATTACTATCTGATCTACGGACACCACATGAAGAATAAGACAATGTTCGGACAGCTACCAAAGTATGCAGACAAAAGCTATTGTGAAGAACATCCTGTTATCCATTTTGATACGCTCTATGAGCGTCGAGAATACCGTGTGATTGCGGCATTTTACAGCCGTATCTACGAAAAGAATGACGTTGGTGTATTCCGATACTACGAATATACTGATCTCACCGATGAGGCGATATTTGACGAGTATATAGAGCAGATCCGGTCGGCAGCGATTTATGACACTGGTTTTGATGCAGAATACGGTGATCAGATCATAGTTCTGTCCACTTGCAATTATCATACAAGTGACGGAAGATTTGTTGTTGTTGCAAAACGATCTGCCAGGAAGGAATAACGTGGTTAACAAGAATAGACCCTTGCACATATTTAAATATCTGTGGGATCATACGGATGAATCTCATCCGGCAACCACATCGGACATTATCTCTCATCTTGCCTCTCTCGGAATCACGACAACGCGCAAGACAGTGGCGGAGGATGTTGCAGAGCTTCAGGAGAGCGGCTTTGATATTGTCTGCAATCGAAGCCGCCAGAATGAATACTTCATCGGTTCCCGTTATATGGAGGTTGCCGAACTCAAAATGCTTGTGGACGCCGTGCAAGCGGCAAAATTCATTTCTCCAAAGAAAAGCGCCGAGCTGATTGGTAAAGTTTCTGCGTTGGCCAGCCCCCATCAAAGCATAGATCTGAAACGGAACCTGTTCGTAGACGGCAAAGTGAAAACAAGCAACGAAGCCGTGTACTATTCTGTGGACGCACTGCATAATGCGATTCAGAATAGCCTAACAGTAACCTTTCAGTATATCGAATACACGGCAGATAAGAAAAAGGTGCTGAAGCACAACGGACAGAAGTATGTGCTTTCTCCATACGATTTGGTTTGGTGTAATGACGGGTACTATGTGGTTGGCTGGTCGGAAAGCCATGATAAAGTGGTTAAGTTCAGAGTGGATCGAATGGTCAGGATGAACGTCTCTGAGAAACCTTTCCGTGTAAAGCCAAAAGAATATGATATTGCGGTTTTCTGCCGCCAAGTATTCTCCATGTATGACGGAGAGCTGTGCAAAGTCGAACTGAAATGCAAAAACGCTTTGATGAAGACGGTCATTGATCGTTTTGGAGAGGATGTAGAGACAATGTCTCTTGAAAACGGATACTTTAAAGCTGTTGTTGAGGTATCTGTCAGCCCCACCTTCTATTCCTGGGTATTTACGTTTGACGGTGGAATCAAGATACTCTCTCCGAAGAAGGTAAGGCAAGCATACATAGATCGGCTTAAATCGGCTGAAAATCATGCGTAATCAAGCTGATAAATAATCGGGATGGGTTCTAAAACGCCCATCCCGATTTGACTTTGCCATAACCTATTGCGTTAAAGACTGTTTCCATGTATAATAACCGCATAGAGAACAAAACGTTCTCTATAATACATAGGAGGTGCCGCCATGCGTAAAAGCGAGCAGAGAATGAAGGCCATCTGTGATTATATCGAGGAATACCAGTTTGAATACCATCGCACCCCGTCGATGGATCTGATCGCAGTTGCCGTAGGTACAGTGAAAAGCAATGTCAGCAAGTACCTTGTTGAAATGGAACAGCTCGGTATGATACACCGGGATAAGCGGAACATCATTGTCCATTCAAAGGTTCAGTCAAGACCCAAGCTAAACCGTGTTCCCATCCTCGGCAACATCTCATGCGGCGCACCCGAGTATGCGGAGGAAAACTACGAGGAATACGTTCCGCTCCCCGCCGCCCTCTTTGGAGAAGGTGAATTCTTCATCCTTCGTGCCAGCGGAAAATCCATGATCGAGGCAGGCATAGAGCCGGGGGATCTTGTGGTTGTACGGAAGCAGAACCATGCTGATGAAGGAGATATCATTGTAGCTTTGGTAGACAATGAAACGACGCTCAAGAGATTCTACATAGACAAGAAACAGAAATGCGTTCGTCTTCATCCCGAAAACAAAACGATGAACGATATCCTCGTCAAATGCTGCTATATACAAGGCGTTGCGCAGCATGTGATTAAAGCCTTGTAGCCAAAGGAAAGGAGTACGGCGATGCTGGAGGATTGGACAATCTACACCTGGTATTGCCTGAATTGCAAAGCTGAAGTTGCAGGGCTGAAAAACAGGAAAAACCAGATACAAGTAATATGCAGTACGTGCGGGACGAAAATGATCCGCACAATCATGGGCCGGAGGCATGATGTGATTGACGTTTATGCCCCGGATGGAGAAGAACACTACGATCAGGATATGAGGAGATATTAAGAAAGAACCATCTTCCAACTGAATCAACGGCATCACGACGGAACGGTCGGGCTGAAACAGGGCCACACTAAATCCGTTTCCAGGTCACTTGACCGTGTGGCAGAAATGCCCGAACACATCACCGGTGGTTAATCCAGACATACATGAGAGGTCGCCGGCAAGGTAAGACTCTATAGGTTTATCTATAGGTCTGCCTTGTCGGCGACCTTTTTCTTTTCCAACGGTGAATTACAAATACATATTCGCAGCCTGAAGTACAAGGGCCGAGGATACAAATACGCTGATTTCAAGATTTCTTGAAAGAGCAGTATGGGTACCCTTAGATTTCTGCACCCTTTTTCAGGCAGGCAGCATCGGGAGTCCTTTCCGCCAGCGTAGTTGTGTCCTTCGGATCACAGCAGGCGGAAAGGACTTTTTATGCACTCGAAGTGGCTCTGCTACGTAGCAGCTTACCCGTAATCTCCGAATTTTTGATTTCAACCAAAATTCAAAAATTCAAAGGAGATTACGAAAATGAAAAATACACATACACTGACCATTTTTAACACCTGCACCTCCGGGTATGAGGACATCGAAGTCACCAAAGAGATTTACGATGAGTTTCGCCGAGGAGAATGGCGAATCGAGAAAAACGATGATAAGCATCGTGCAAATGAAACGCCGTTCAGCGAATTGATTGGAGGAGATGACGGTGCGTTTGAGAATTTCTCCGAATTCATCGACAACAGTCAGAACCCTGAATGCATATTCGCCGAGCATGCCAAAATCGAGGCTCTGTATTCCGCTATGAGTATGCTTTCTGACTTGGACAAGCAGCTCTTGCAGGCATTATTCTTCGATGGCTTGACAGAAAGAGAATATGCGGAGCTGACCGGTGTCTTCAGAAATGCTGTCCACAAACGGAAGATCAGAATCTTGGCAAAACTGAAAAAAATCATGGGAATTGATTTGTGAGGGTGTGCAAAACCCGATTTTCGTTCCTATACAAGTGAGGAAAGAGAAAACCGATCCTCATTGTTCCTTGACAACCGAATAGCACAGCGCATCTTTTACCTTCCTTCTGCCGTCGGGAAACCGGCAAGCCA
>ERZ809074.2582-NODE-2582-length-19364-cov-290.130872_pt1 | contig 19364 bp, 26 predicted proteins | sample MGYA00520795_ERZ809074 | MGnify/ENA primary metagenome ERZ809074 (study PRJEB31570, sample SAMEA3212989) | Homo sapiens | biome: human-gut; feature: human gut; material: fecal | place: Sweden | collected 2011 ...
TTTGATGAGGTTTGACAGCGTTCAATGCAGGGAGCAATTTTGCGATGTGCTGACAATGTGCGGTATGTTATATGGGCTGTGCCAGAAAACACGGGATTTACGAAATATTATCCCGCAAATCCCGCTAACTAACACAACCCAAACTAACTAAATATGCGTAACACTACCTAATACCACACATTGTCAGCACATCGCAAAATTGCTCCCTGCATTGTACGCTGTCAAACCTCATCAAACCATTCCTGTAACACCTTGCATACCCCTTAAGAATTGGGTCAGACCGTTCTATCATATACAAATCAGGCTCCATGTCCTCGCGCATTAGAACAAGCGTAGGAACATCTGTAACGCTCTTGCTGCACACATACATTTTACCAGTCATATCAAGGTCAACCCATATACAAAATGTTTGCTCTCCCCATCTGATATTTCTTAATGCCTGAGTACGCTTAGGGCGCTTCTCAATAAAGTTATCATCATCATTTCTGAACTGGTTCATCTGGGCATAGCTCGCATACTTGCTTCCGGCTGTAAGTGCTCCGATTGCAGATTTGTCAGCGTGTTCCTCGAACTCCTTAGACCAGCAGTTTTGCACAAAGATATAGCCGTTGCCGACTTTTACCTTTTTCTTACTCCCAACAGGTGGCGGTACGATATGCCATGCTACGAAATAAGGATTGACAATATCAGCGGCATTTGCCAACATCACAATTTTAACTCTGTCCTCGCGCCTATCAAGAGTTTCCCAAAGATTCATGAGCATCCCTACGCAGTCGCGCGGATACGGGGGTATTCTGGTTTCACGGATGAACTCATCGAATACAAGAAGGTGCATGTTGGCAACTGCTTTACCTTTGTAGCTCTGTGCCTTTGTAAGCGCCAATAGCTGTCCCATTGTTTCCCATTTCTTAGGCTTGCCTTTTTCATCTAACTTAGCAATCTGCATAAGCCTTCCAAGGCACCTGAAAGTGTATCCGGGGAACTCATTGTTTCTGATAATATCGCTGAAGAATGCTTCATTACCATCAGCCAGCAAATCTTTAATCTCTTGGTCAAACGTGCGCAGGTATCCCCAAGTCCAACCATGCTTCAGATATTGTTTGATTCCCTGTTTCTTCCAGCCATATGTTTTTCCAAATGAACGTGCGCCTGTAACTACGTTTATTGCACAGTTGCTGCCAAGCACGGCGCTCGGGTCATATCTATAAATTTTCGGTATACCCATATATCTCACCTAATCTAAGAATCGCATAATCCAATAGTTTCTAAGCTGTCCACCATAATACGTTGTCAGATAATTGGTAACGTCTGTTGATATACGTTTAGGTAGCGGAGCAGAACCAGCACCCCAAACTTCGCCGTTACCGAAATACCAATCAACGTGGTCTGATTGCCCATCGCCGCCATAGTCAATCAAGATAATGTCACCCGGCCTAATCTCGTCAAGAGATATACGCAAGTCGGCATTTGTTCCATGTCTCACCAGCTTGCAGTTCTTTTGCATTGCCCCTGTCCATGTACCAATCCAATTATATTTATTATTGGTCGCTTTGTTCGCGGCCCAATATATACACGCAGAACAATCGCTATAACCAGAGCTTTCAGGGTTGAGCCTTCCGGGGCCTTGACTGTAATTCCACCTGCTGGCATTATCTTGCCATAATTTTTTCATTGCGGCAAAGTCAGCTGGGTTGCCTGTACCGCTTCCACCGGCCCCGGGATTACCTGTGACTGTACCGTGACTTGGTACCCAAATGCCCTTGCCTGTGTTGTAGCACACCAATTTTTCGGATTTGCTTACCTTTCCGAAAATCACCAGTGAATCTCCCCATGCCTGCACATAACCTATTTGATTCTCCAAGGTATCGCTGCTAATACTTCCTCCCGGGTCTGTTCCAGTCCCACCTGAACCGCCCACTTGCCCAAAATCTGGTGGGTTGCTAGTCCCGTCCCAATTCTTAAGCAGGTTATACACAGTTGTATAACGATTTGAATACCTACCAAGAACGGCATTGGATAAGATAGCCCGGTATGCTGAATCAAGTGAAGCGTTCACGCCCACAGACTGCATACACTGTTGGGCGTATTTCGGTCCTTGGTGCCAAGCGCTCATCCACATGATATAAGTTTTCACGTTGCTATCAGACCCACCGAAACCGTTGAATTGGTTGATGTAACCTTCAATATCTGAAACAGCTGTATCGTCTTGCACCTTCTTGCAGCTATCAAGTGCAGCAGCAGCTGCCCACGAATTCCTATCATCATTTTGTAGGTATATAGAATTCCAATTTTGGCCCTCGCCTGCATTGGTAAGGCTTTGCAGCCTATTGGAAAGTTTTGCAAATGCGTCTTGTGCGTTAGCTTTCATAGCAGCCATAAGCCTATAGGCCCTTACACCGTACCATTGCAAGATACCGAGCGTGATAGCATCGCTTTGATTCGTGAGAGCGTAATTGCAATGCGTCTCGACAGTGGCGATTGTGTAGTATGCGAACATCTTTTGTTGCTGTGTAAATGGCATAATCTCTCCTTAAAAGAAAACCCCATACGGTAATGATACCGCATGGGGTTGGTAATTTTATCTACGGTGCTATCACTCGGTATCAGGCTCAGTTTTCTCTTTGTCTACCGGCTCAGGGAGATTAAGGTTGAACATAAGTAGAATCTTCGCAAACGGTAGGCTGGGATTGATTTTGCAAATATTCTCGATGATTGAAATAAACTCCATACCTGCGATATAGAATGCCACGGTGAATGCAATTTCAGGCGGAATGCCAATACTGTTGAACGGCGGTATCAAAAGTATTTCGTGCGCAACGATTCCAAGAAGCAAGAGCATAAGTTCACCAAATTTGTTGTAAAGTCCGTCTCGCATAATTGCCGAGCACAGTTCTTTATTTTTTGCTGCGGCTGTAATACCGCACACAATATCCATCAACATCAGCACGCAACAGACAGTTGAAATAGTAACCACAGTTACCATGTTATGTCCTTTCAATCGTTACCTTATATCCGCCACCGCTCAAAGTTACCGGTTTATCGCTAGAATTGCAATCATCCCCGCTACCGTTAACGCCGGCATACTTTAGCCAACTTTCCTTATCACCGTAATACAAAGAGCAATCTAAGTTACCGTTGTAACCGTTTAGCCTACCATCGCTACAGAACTGCCAAGCCACGACATTACCATCCGCTTTAGGGCAATTCCATTTAGCCGCTTGAGCAAATGTCGGGTGTGATACAGCGGGATAGGATGCGACCCAACGTGCGCAGTTTTTCTCGAGTCCTCCTTGGTTGAATCGCCACGGGTTAGCGTAAATCCAGCACCATATACCGGAAATATCTTTCAGGTGACGCACAAACCTGTTCACCCAATCTACAGACTGATTACCTTCCCAATCCAGAATCGGGATACCGTCTCGGAAATAGTTTCGGCAATTGTTCCAGAAGTATTCCGCTTCCGCTTCAGGTTTATCTGTTCCGGCGAAATGGTAGAAGCCACGTAATAGATTGCACTTCTTAGCCTGCTGATAATGTTTATCACAATATGGGTTAACGTAGTTTGTTCCCTCGGTGGCCTTAACGATAACACCCTGAATTGAACTCGACACAGCTACCAAGTTCAGGGTAGCTTGGTAGCTGCTTATGTCGATAAAGTTAAGCATCGTTCGCTTCATTCAAAATCATTGGGCACCGGTACCAATCTTTGGCGCTCTTACCCATCCAGAGCCTTTGTAATAGTGCGCTTTGTCAGCTGAATGGTCCCGGTCGTTGTTTCGTATGTCGCGCCAAATAGACCCATTCCACATACCAAGATGACCACCAGAGCGGTTGCATGACTTATATTCGTTATCCTGAAAACGCTCCCACGGGAAATAGCCCAGATACTTTAGGAACCCGGGTACTGTTATGCGAACCGGGGACGGGTAAATAGGGTTAGTAACTACGTAGTCACAGGTTCCCGATATGTACATATAGCCGTCGGTGTTCTCGTCGTTGCCGCCGTAATCGGTCAGCTTGCCAGCGTTCTGCCAGCCGGAATCGAAATTCCAATTGTAATCGCCGCGTCCCGTGGTAGGGTTCGTCCAGATGGTTGCTGAAACCATATCGCGTGAGCCTGCTGGGCGAACAAGGGTAGCGCCGGTATAGCTCCACGAACCAGAATGAGGTGACTGTACGATAATTGTGTGATAGTCACCGGCGATAATGTTGCCAGCGTTGGCGTTGCCGTGCAAGCGTACTGATACATCGAGGTTGTCATACACATGCACGTCTACGTAATAGTTCGTGTTGCAGTAGCGAGGGGCTTGACCATTTGAGCCGGGTAAGCCTATCGAGGTCGGTCTACCAACGGAACCAGCGGACGAGGTGCCGGAATCCTCTACTACGTGTACAGAAATCTCCTGAACTAAGTTCGCCATTTAGACCACCCGAACGTCATTATCCATAGTTCCATCGTGGGTCTTGATGATACCTGAACCTGAATTAAGGTTGATGGTGCCGATGGCAATCTTGCCGTTTGTCTCACCGAACGTTACATCGCCGGTGTCCCTGTTCACGGTGTTGGAACCCTGAATCTTGTTCAGAATCTGCTGTAGGGCCACCCAGATGGCATCGGTCTTGTTTCCAAGATTGACGATATCCTGCCTGATGTTCTCGATAGAGCCGTCAATCTCCCGCTTGTAGTTCTCTACCTTTGTGTCGAGGTCATCAATGCGCTTATTGAGCTGCGTGTTGTAGTTCTCGACCTTGGCATCGAGGTCATCGATACGCTTGTTCAAGAGCCTGTTATAGTTCTCTACCTTGGCATCAAGGTCCTCGATAGCCTTCTTGTTACGCGAAATCTGAGCCTGCAAGTCGAACAAGATACCGTCGATGGTAACCATGGCGGCGTTGTACACATTGTATACGTCCATGGGGTCTTGCGTATTGCGTGGACCGTAGAGCACAATCCCGTAACGCTCTGTTGCCGGACGTGCCATTATTCCACCTTCGCTTCAAGGTCTGCGATGCGCGGCTCGATATCGGCACAGGCTGCTTCAAGTTTGGCAATACGGGAGTCCATGGCCTTGACGGCGTTGCCCTGCGTGACGATAAGCGCATTGAACTGCTGGAGTACATTGTCAATCAGGTTCATGGAATGGTTGTAACCGTCCATGAGGTTGGCGTTATCGCCCTCTTCGTAGAGGTCAAAATGGTAGTTGTCTGTGTATCGCATGTTTCCTCCTTATAATGGAAAAGACCTGTACCCATAAGCGGCTATGAGTACAGGTCTATTGTAGCAGGTGAGCCTTAAGATACGGAGCGTTGCTTTCCTGCTACTGGTGTTTTCGGTCACTTACCACACCGCCGTATCTACGGTTAAGGTGATTATACACTATGCTTCCAGTTCTGCCCACGTGGTATCGCCGGTGATACCACCGCCACCTCCGCCGCCTGTGATAGATGCAATCTGCCCCGCTATTTCCTGTAACGCCGGTGAACTGTACTCGCCAGAGTTGTTTTCGATAAACGCCGCATGGTCATTACCGTAGGTCAGGCCCTTGATACCGGTGATATCGGCGCTGTTCGCGGAAATATCGGCTTCAGCGTTATCAATGCGCCCACCAAGTGCTGTGTCTGCTGATTCACGGTCATTCTTCTCGGTGTCGATACGTCCACCCAGCGCAGTGTCAGCGGCCCCGCGGGCAGCGGCTTCAGCATCTATACGTCCACCGAGCGCTGTGTCGGCTGATTCACGGTCAGCCTTCTCGGTGTCGATACGCCTGCCCAGCGCAGTGTCAGCGGCCCCGCGGGCAGCGGCTTCAGCATCTATACGCCCACCAAGTGCTGTGTCGGCTGATTCACGGTCGGCTATCTCATTGGCAAGGTTATCTGTCAGCACCTTGTCGGATGCTTTGCGTCCGTTCTCTTCGTTCTTCAGCGCTTCATCAATAGCGATGATTGCCCCTGCTTCCCTGCCGGTGAGCGTGAGGTCGGGGGAATCTTCCGGGTCATAGAGGGGAAATTCATAGTTCTTTGTTACTGGCATAGAAACTCCTTAAGACTGAGGGCCTATACAGTTATGCTGCCCAGTTGGAGCTGCAAGTTTGTTCCTGTGGCACCATAGACTAAGCACTGCTGGTTGAGCAAGATGGCTTTCGAGTTGCTGCTTAACGATTTATCGGTTACAACGGTAGTAGAGCCGGATGGGCCTGTTACAGTTGCACCAAACTGTAAACCAGTGTTGCTTATCTGATTTAGATTAAATGGGCTAAATCCTAGGCTTGAAGGCTTGACGAATGAGCTTACCTCTGCTGTGCGATTAGGCAGTTTGACCGCAGGGATACTGATTTTAACGCCATTAACAGCGTTATCAGTAACCGAGTCGCCATAGGCGAGCAGACAGCCGAACATCTGTGCTACATACACGCCGTTTGACGTAGGCATGCATACTGCAAAAAGCTGATTCATAATCCATGAATCTGACACGGAGCCGACAATACTGCCGTTAGAGTAAAGCTGGGCTGTCGGGTGCAAGACCTGTCCTACAACCATTTGGTCAGAGTTAATCTCGTTTACCATCGTGTTAATCTGTCCGCGCAATTCTTTCAGCTTGGATGTGTTCGGAATCTGGGAAAGTTCAATCATTTCTTACACACGCTCCTCGGGGTCTTGGGTATACAAGGCATCGTCCGAACGGACCAGCAGATACTTGAGGTCTGTAACCGTACCGCGCCGGATGTACGGCGTAGGCTTCGGGCACTTGGTGTCAGCGGTCTTCTTGAGGATACCCATGATTGTATGGTCGGCAAGGTTGTCTGTGTCGACGAGGACGAAATCAGACTTCTTTACGTACTCATCGGGCCGGAAGTCTGAAGCCGTCCAGCCGTCCTGCCAAGGTATCTCGGGCTTATCGGCACCTAGACCCATGTACAGAACACGCCCGTCCACAGCCATGTGTCGGACGTTAAGGTTCTTGGCCTGCGAGACGGTGAACTGCGCCAAGTCCTTTACGCTCATGCCGTCGAACATCTGAGCCTGCCACATGCGGCGCTGTGCGGGCATAGACGGTGCGTAGGTGCCCTTGGTCACGTCGTATACCATGCCGTTCTGGGCAAGCGCTTGGAATTGGGCTTCAAGGTCATCCATGCGCTTGAGCAAGTCTGCAAAGCGGTCGTACATATCGCTGACGAGCTTTTCGACTGCCGATATGCGGCCTATCAGGTTGTCGTAATCGGTGCCGTCTGGAATTTGCAGGATATGGGCGTACAGCCACCAAATCTGTTCCTCCGGCGTGCGCATGTCCTCAAACGCCTTGTCCTTAAAGGATGAATAACCCGGCATTTGCGGAGTCCAAGCGTGATATTGCGTTGTGGCCTTGTTCGCGCTTTGATTGATTGCCATAGTTCCTCCTTATAGCAAATAAGCTGTATACCTTTAGGCACACAGCTTATTTTAACATTCAGCCATAGGCAAGCACTTAAATGTTTACCTGTAGCATATCATACTGGTTGGTCATTCCATACTTGCATAAAGCATGGCTCCAGCATTTCACACACCATCAAGTCGGTGTTAAGGAAACCGGTCGTGAGTGCATTGAGAACAGAATCTCCAAGATAACCTGAACGTGCCGTCACATGGTTGATATAGTCACTTGCCGTGTTTCCCTTAACGTCACTGCTTGTCGTGCCATCAGATTGACTGTTTCCTGTCGTGTCGCTCGTTCCCTTATTCTGCGTCAAGTTACTCATGTACCTAGGCTCGGTCGGGTCATTCATGAATGTTGCCGGTGTCTCAGATACCGTGGCGGTTCCAATTGAACTTGTGTTAGATGTAGTTGTGTTGTCCTCGTGCGCCTTTCCCGTTGTCGTGCTTGCGCTTACATCACGTGAATTTCCATAACCGTCTGTCACGTAAGACGCGAACGGGTCAAACGCTTCTTTAAGCTTCGCCTTATAGATAGCGTTGAACGTCGGCATATTTTCACGCATACGGCGGTTGAGGTAGTACACGAACATCTGCGGCGTATCTGCGGCAATCTCGCGGTAGGCGAAATGGTCGTAGATACGCTGGTTGAGCACTTCCCTATATTCCTCGTCAAAAATGGGGTAATCCTGCAACCCGATATTAAGTCCAAACGCTTCATGAATGTCACGTAGCGTGAAATTGTGCTCATAATCCTGCGTCCACGTGTTGTCAGATAACGTTAACATTTGCCTTTTCACCACCTTTACCGCTTTCACGACTGAACAGTTCAGAATGCACACCGGGCTTATAGGCGCTCGTCTGCTCTGCCCCGTAATTAAGCTCGCCGCTGTCCTGCTCTGGAACATGCGGAATGCTCCAAATAGGTTTGATGTTCAACCCGAACACCTCACGGCACCTATCGGCGAACTGAACACGTGCCCGGTACCGGCTTTCACGCTGTACCATAAACTGCTCGTTGTTAGCCAACGTCTCAGCGGTCTGCACGCGCTCCTTTTTCTCAGCAGCCGCGTTGTTGTCGATACCCAACAGCGTGTATGCCTGAGCAACCAGTTTCAGCTGGTCATTGAGCATCTTATCTACGTTATAGTCAACTCCCGAGTTGAACACCTGTAACCCAACGGCGCTTGACGATAGCGTGTTCACATAGATTGCCGGCTCTCCAGCATCGACCTTGTTGAACATGGTCTGTGCGTTCTTCTTGCCCTCTTCTGGAACGGTTACGATATAAGGTGTACGATGCGCACGCAAGTTAAGGTCAATCGTAGAATCGAACTCGGCAAGGCGCGTGCATAGCACGTCAATAGCGCTGTACAGCGGCATACGTTGAAGGTTATCCCAGCAAGCTACTGCGTCCGCGTCCGCGATACCGTTAGCGCCTACAAACTTATTAAGATGCCTATCCCATTGTAGGCCGTTCGGCGCAATCATCCGAATTCTGTTCGGATTGTTGTAAATGTCCGGCATACCTACTTGGCTGAATCGTGCGGCTACCCACAGTGGCAAGTTATCAGACGTGGGAACACGTTTAGTAATTGCAATGGAACCGGTACAGAAAAGCACTTTCTCAAAGAAGCGCTCGTCAATCTCTTCCGGCAATCCCTCCCATTTGAAACAGCTGGTGGCGGCAGTGTAGAACAGCTGCCACCAGTTGCCATAGGTTCGCAAGTTCTTTACGCTATTTTGCCACTTAATAGCAAAAGCGTTTCCGAACATAGCGACCTCGGGTGGGATAAAAGCATCTAGGTTAGGCTTTCGTCCCATGTCCACTCCTTAAAATGAATACTGTTTACCGTCTTTGCGCACCTCGTTAGTACGCACATCGGTGTTACCGATTAACTCAGGCGATGCCCATAGGGTTACGCCCTTTTCCATGATACCACGCATGGCCTCACGCTCAGTCTCGTTAGCATCTGCGCAAGTGATGTTAGATTCAAGGACGCGCCAATAGGCAAACTTGGTCATGCACATCATGTCGGCAACGGTGCCAAGCTCGATGAATCGCTTTACGGCATAGCCGTATCTACGGAAATAGTCTGACACTGCCGATTTAGCGGCCCCGGTAATCGTCTTGTAGGTGATGCACACCCCGACAAGGCCATTCGACCAATTGAAGCCGTTTCCGCCCATCTGACCGACCGTTGACGGCGGAGTTAGCTGAGCGTCCTGAACGTTCGCGTTGATTGCCGCAACGGCCTGCTTATAGTCTCCCTTGTTGACAGCAAGCGCCGTATTGTAGTCGATACCAGCATTTTGGCGCGATACATCGCCATAATGTTGGACATTCATCATGGATGCTGCGATAGCGGTATTAGATGCGTCGCGCTGGGCCGCTGCTGTAGTCTCTGCGATGCGCTGTGAAGCCATAGTGGACACGACACCAGATGCGCCTGAAGTCGCTCCCAGCAGACCTCCCGCCAGACCTCCCCCTGCTGCCCCGTGCGCGGCACCAGAAATGCTACTCAATGCAGACCCGACATACCCGCCTGTGGCTGCTTCCTGAGCATTGCTCATAGCAGCCTGATAGTTGTTAGCCGTGTTTACACGGGAAGCATTAAGCGAGCGCTCACTATTTTCCTGCTGCATATTGGCGAAGTTCATGCCGGTCGCATAGGCACCGCTGGCCTGCAAATTGCCCCGGGTCTGCTGCCAACTAGCGTTCTGATAGCTATATGCCCTCGTGTGCGTGGTTGATGCCATATAGGTGATGTAATTATTGTTTACAACGGAAAACTGAGGGAAATCGGTAATCCACACGGCAGTATCAAGAAAATCGCCTGCCGTGATATTCACCTCACCTGTAGCTGAAACGCCAGAAAACGTGAACTTCAATGCTGAGTCACCATCATGTGTACCGTAGTTTGCCGGAAACACAGCGGCCTTTGCAAACGGCATTAGCGCTTGCGCAATCGCCTTCAGATGAATCTTATCCCCGTCAACCAATTGCGGCTTAAGGTAAATCGGGTTGCCCGTGAATGTTGCCAGCTCGATAACTGAATAAGGGTAGGCGTACATCTTAGATACGTCTGCATCGTCACCAAGACCCTTTGCAATTGCATCGAAGATAGAATTAGACACTGCAACGTCACCGGTGATGTTCGTACCACGTGAGAACCCTGAATTAACACGGTACGCGGGCACCTTACCGAACAGGTTCACCTTATCGGCTGTTGCGAAAGACTCAACCGTAAGCGACTTTGGAAAGGCGTACATACAGATAATGCATTGCGAAACCCACGAATAGTCACTTGCATACGACATGAAATTTGAGAATTCTGCAACTTCCATAGCGTAGACCTCGCAACCGCTCACTAATCGGTCACACGGGTGCCCCTGAGCAGTCTTAAGAGTCGGATTTGTCAGCGTACCCGGCGATTCAGTCATGTTAGCCGTAGACACGATGATGATGTAGGTAGATGACCCTGACTGCATCGGCAACAAGTTGTAATACTCACGTGCGCATGGTGTAAGCGTGTCACCGCAATCCAGCCCTTCAGGCAACGACAGGTAATCATTCAGCTTTTTTCCGTCTGTCGGCTTTCCAGCACCTAGGTTAGCGTTAGCCATACCAACATGCCCTGATTCAACATAGGCCCGTCCGAACGTGATGCTACCGGCATACGTGGTCATAACATCCAACTGAACGGTTAGCCTTGTAGCCTGTGGAGACAGATATTCAACATTCGTGATGAAATAGAAATACGTGCGCTCAGGCCCCTCGTCCGTCACCGGCTGCTGAGGGTTGGTAACGGTCAGGTAATTATATTTGTATACGGATGAATAAGGAACAGGCACACTCACAGGCTCACCCGGGCGCAAGTTCTGAAAGTTGGTCGCATACCAGCTACCAGACTGCTTAGCGAACCATGCGTCGCGTTCCTCCTTGCTTTCCCATGCAACAACATCACGGTATGCGGAATCCCAAGGCACCTGTAGCAACCGCACTTTAGAGCCTGTAGGCCACACTGTAGGCGATAGCACTTGCGATGCATTCATATCCGAAACAGGAATATCCATTTGAACCCCTTAGATAAAGAGCCGCCCGGTAAACGAGCGGCTCTACTTTTATCGACTTATGCCGATGTTTAACTAGGCATTGTTAACAGTAACGTTAACGGTCTTGGTAACGACCTTGTTGCCCTCAGCGCCATTAGCCGACAGGACAATCTTTGCCGTTCCAGCGGCAACGCCGGTAACGGAAACGGTAGACTTCAGGCGGTCAATGGAAATCGTGATGTTAGCATCACCGTCCGCGATTGCAGCCGTGAACGTCGGGTCGGTCGCATTTCCGGGCGTGGCGGAAACGGCAAACTTCGCAGTCTTGCCCTTTACCACGGTGACAGCAGCCGGGGACGCGGTAAGCCCGGTCACAGGTACTGCGCCATCAACAGTGACAGTGTAGTCAGCCGTCTTAGACGGGTCTGCAATCGAGATTGCCTTGATTACCACCTTGGCACCGCTCTTTGCATGTCCCGCATGGAACGTACCGTAGGAATCGACATAGCAATCGGCGGGCAGCGCGGTCACATGGCCCTTGCCGTCATAAGCGGCAAGCTCGAAACGAACGGCCTGATTGGGATTGCCGGTGCCAGTTACGGTGGCAATCAGCTTAATTTCAGGCAGCTTGATATAACCGGTGGAAAGGTCAAGCGTGGGCTGAACGGTCGAATTGTCCTTACCCTGTGCGTCAAGCAGCGTAACGCCATTAACAGTGGAATCAATGCTCATAACATGCGTATCCTCCATAGTGGAGAACATGATTGCATTTGCGAACAGCGAATACGAAAGCGTCTCCCAATGGTGCATGACGCTCAACTGGGTAAGGTTAAGCGGGTTAATAGGTGCAGTCAGGGTAAACGGCGCAAGGTTGTCAGAACAAAGGAAAAAGTCCTCGTCAACGAGAATAGCTTGCACACCCGGGATGGGAATCTTAGGAACAACAATGATGCGGTCTGCGATAAGTTCACCGTTCTTCTCGTTGAACATGTAAGCGAGCATCTGCACCGTCATAACAGCGTCAACGTCAGCCGGGATAATCAGCAGCGTTCGGTCGGTAAGTGTCGAAAGCCCAGCGTTTCGACCCTCAGCCGAATAATCAGTCGAGTAGTAACGCAGCTTAGTATTCATGGCTCGGACCGCAGTAGCCAACTTCTCACAGCGCTCAACTGCCGTCTCACGGTCCGGTGCTCCGGCAATATCATCAATATGAATGTTGTAGAAGCCTTGGAAATCCTGATAATGCTTCAACAGGTTGAGCATCAGTACGAATTCGTCATTCTGGTCTGAATTCATAGGCTGTGCAAGACAAGAATTAAGAAGCGCAGACAGCTGCATATCGCTGGTAAACGAACCATAGAGCACTTGTTCTAGCGGAAGGGCCATCTCATATTTGTCTTTACGGTTCATGGTGTGATACTTGACGTGAATATCAGGCTCACGACCATCAAGACCGAATACGTTTACAGCGTCTTTCTGATATTCCTTGGCACGAAGCAGGTTAACCTGCATTTCCTGAATGGTGGTGCCCCAGCGAAGCGAAGAGCGCTTCAGGTACCCAAGCGGATTCGTGAAGGATTTTTGGCGCACAATGGTCAACGCGATTCGGTTGAGCAGCACGTTCCAGAACACGTTCCAGTCCGGCGTATATGCGTTCAGGGCCTTGATAGCGTCTGCCACATTTCCCTGAGTGACAGCCGGTACGCGAGACTGATAATCAGACGGCGCATATTGGCGCACCGTGTTCAAAATCTCGGCGTTCGTAGCGGTAAGGATACCGTTCTCAATCTTTGGCATAATTTACACTCCCAACAGTCGATTGATGCCATCAATATCAATTGTAGGATATTCCTCTTCATCTGTCTCGTTGTTATCATGCTGAATAGATTCGTTGACCGAACCCTGATTGGCGATAGCGGTAATAGCGGTACTCAAATCATTTAGCTGCTTACCCATCGCCGATACCGTAGCAGTCAGGTCGGCAATCGCCGACGCTTCAAATTTAGGCTCAACAGATTGAGGATTAACAGACTCCCCCTGTTTATGCTCTTCATTACCTGAAGTTTCTGTCTTTTCCTTTTCCTCTTTTTTCTCAATAGCCATTATAGATACCTCCTTATAATGAGCAGGGCCGTTGATGCAATGCATAACGGCCCATAAAACAAATCAGTGAAGCTCACCAGCTTGAGCCAAGTCACATGCCTGCACACCCCGCGCCGGTCAGCGATGCATAAACCGGGGTATTAACTACATACTCGACACTGGCACCTCACCATTACATATATTAACCCACATCTCGTAATTCGTAAACTCGCGGCTCAAGCACTACACCACCGGGAACGGCAACCGGCGATAGCTTGCCGGTACCCGGTATCAACTGTCCTGTAACCGGGTCTATATTGTTAAGCCCGATGTGGAAATTATCGAAGGTGCAAATCTGCTTGACGTTATCCGGCATACCTGCGCACGTAACACCCAATTTGCCGTTCAAATCCCAGATGTAACACTTTGCGCGAATGTGCCTTGCATGGCTGAATGTCCCCTCTACTTTCCACGCGCAAAAATCAGTATCGTGTAACCTTATTCCTTCCGGGTCGTCTGTACCCTTAAGGTGCATTGAATCGGTATCGCAGTATACGAAACGCTCCCTGTTCGCATGAATGGCGTGTATCAGTGTCATGCGTGCCCATGCGGTACAAAATGTACCGACTGGGATGTAAATAGGCTCACGTGTTTCAGGCTCAGCCAATTCCCAATGCACGATACCGTCATCTTTGAGCACGGGGTATTTCTGCGTAACATCAGGGTTGGTTGCGAATTTACCATAGATATTGTTAAGCATCAGTTTTGCCAATGTGCGCATAGCGCCTTTAGATGCCCTTTTCACACTCCCCCAATGCTCAATGTACTTACCGAACAAATCATTGCCGTGCATGGTTCTGAAGGCATATCCTCCCAACCATTCATATACGTCAACGTCATAATTCTCGAATAGCAACTGCAAGTCAAGGCACGTCAACGTAATAGTCACAGGCTCAACGGTATCGCGCACGTACTCATGGGCACCGTAGAAACCGCAATTCCTCAGCTGAATCATGGGAACACCATCGGGCTTAATGCGAAATGAGCACTTAAGACGTTGAACGTACAACTCTGTCTCATCGTCCCACGCGGGGTAATCAGATAACTTTTCTGGCCTGTGGGCCTTTTCCCTGATATCGGGTGCTGCGTATGCCCCGTAAAACATTCGCGGTTCACCAATCGGATAATATTTAGATATAAGCATTGAGGGATACATTGAATTGTAGTCAACTGAAATGCCACCGTAAATATCAACGCCTGCATACTCAGGCTCCACGTAAGTGAACCCACCCCTATAGCTCTCGCGTATCTCCATATCTTCCTGAGCTGTCAGAACGGGAAACAGGTGCTCGAATACCTTCTTTCCGACTAACTGCTTATAAAACGCAAATGCGTTAGAACCGATAGTCATTTTCTCCAAGCCCTGTGATTTATTGGTGGCTAGAGCCTGAGCCACAATCTCAACGTCACGCCTGATGTAATCCAATTCCTCGTCTGTCAGCTCATGGCCTTTCTCACGAAATTCCTCGTAATCCAAATCGCCTTTACCCTCGTCTAGATTAAATGCCTGCGCCACCTTGCGAACAGGCATGGGGAACACTTTGAGAGAATCCCTAATCTCTATCGTCATTCCAGAAAAGAAGCAAATTGAAAGCTGATAGAACTTTCCCTTATTGGAGACTATCGAGGAAAACTCTCCAGCCGTGGGATTCTCCTTTACCCATGTGTAGCCTATCTTCATCAGCCTATCGACTATGAACTTTCCGTCAAACGCCAAATTGTGAAACCAATACAGGCATTTGCCATGCTCAGCGATATACAGCAGGAATGAATCAATGTCGTTACCGTAGGCATTCGGTGTGCTCTCGCCGACATAGGCAATGGCCCAAGCCCAGACACGGCAATCATCTTTGAGTACCGTTGTCTCGAAGTCGGCTTCCGCCCACCTCATGTTACTGTCTCCTTGGTACTGCTTGCTTTACGGCGCGAACGATAGCGTATGCTACCTCGTTCTGAGCATCCTCATCGCTCATGGCCTGAGCCGCGCGAGCTTCCTTAAGGTCTTTCGAGCCTGCGTATGGGGCATACATTGCCGACAGCTCACCCATAAAATTAGTGCGCTGCGTCAATACGTCAAATTGTATGTTGGTCATTGATTTAATCTCGGCTTCAAGTTGGTCGGCCCCTGCAAATCTAGCCATGTCTAGAACAGCGTCTTTCAGCCCCTTACGGCGTTCAGCGTAAGAGCGTTTCGCCATCTCTACGAACATCTTCTCACGGCGTTCCGCTGTACGCTTATCTTTAGGCTCAACGCCAGCAGATGCAACGCCAACGCCGTAAACGTCCCCAAGATACTCATGGACACGGCCCGTTTTACGGCCCTTATAATCACGTTCCTCCAAGACACGTTCCATTTGACGCGCCTGCACCGTCTCATAGATGTTCTGCGCACCGGGAACGGCCTTAACCTTAATCCTGTTGATGCGCTCAAGCTCAGCCTGCCTTGCCCTATTTATCTGCTCAATGGCTTCCTGTGTGTTGCGATAGGTAGCCTTTGTTGAGATAGCCCCGCTGTCTTTGTAAACGTGGTAGGCGTTCTCCCTAGATGTGAAGCGCTTGAGCTGAGCACGATACGACAGTTTCTGCCCTGCGGTCATGGCTTTAACTTCAGACCACGGCCTAACCGGGCTTACGTCTGCAATGGCTTCCTCGCTTGCGCCCTTCTTGCGCAAGCGTGACTGTTTCGACCTTGCACGGCGCTGCAATAATGCCAATGATACAGATGCCATGTGACCTCCAAGACAAACAAGGCCACGCAAATAAGCATGGCCTTGAACTAGCTTGTTATGTTATAAACCGCTACTAAAACGGAATACCCTCGTCATCGAGGGGCTTGCCGGTAACAGGATTCATCGTCTCGTAGTCGATAACCGGAACCTTGTGCAGCTTGACACCCTCGACAGTATCGCCAACCTCGACAGTCCACGGGCGCGGATTCTCAAGCCAATACTTGCCGTCCTTGGTGACAACCTTAACCTTACGACCAATCAAATCCTCGAAGGAATCAATGTCGGTGGCAGCGAAAGCATTGAACAGCGCACTCTTGGGCGTAAAGGTAATCGACTTCTCACCGTTGTCGGTTGCCACGAACAGTCGAATGTTACGCTTAGGCGCTCCGTTGTCCCAGTACAGCTTCTTACCGGTCTGATACTGGTATGCCTGAGGATTGTCCATACCGACTACCACACCCTCAAGCACCTCGGAATAACCGGGCTTCTCGGGATTGCAATAATTCCAAGCGGTAGACTTCTTGATGTTGAAAATAGACATTTCGATTTCTCCTTAACTGTTACTGTTCATCGACCTGAACTGCGTATTTCATGAAGTCCTCACCGGAAAGAACGTAAGTACCGGTATCGACTTCAACATGATTGATGCAAATGGTGTCATCATCGTACTTCTTGCGCAGTCGCTTCTGACAATCCTTTGCATCGTGCTCATTGTCCAACGTCTCTACGATATCCTCGAACTCGCCAAGGGCGTTGATTCGCTGACCGAAAGCGACAGTGAACGTGAGCGTTCGTTTAATGCTCCTCATTATCATTTACCTCCCCTCTGCACATCTTGAACCATTTCTGTAACGTATGCTTAAGCGCAATAAGCGCGGATAGCTCTGTCCTACACCCGGTAATCATATCACGATTTGCGTTACGCTGCGCAACGGTTAGCGTATCCCGCGTTAATGAAATCTTCTTATCAAGTAACTCTGATAGCTCATCATAGGTCATGGCAGCTGCCGTAAACTTGGTTAAATGAGCAGTACCATATTTAACCTGCTTGTTGGCTGTAGAATCAAATCGCGGCATTGGAAATCTCCTTAACTTGAATAAATGAAACCTGTTCATCGTCTAGCAGCATCCTTATGAAAAGATAGCAGCCGGTCTGCGTCATGAACTTGAGTTTATGCATCTCGCCGTCAGGAACACGGTATTTGAGAACGTATCTGTACATCAGCAATTCCATTCGAGCAGGTAGAGCAAAACGATGGCGGCATTTGCGATAGCTGCTAAGAACATAGTAATGTTAAACAGTGACACTGAGCGACCAAAACAAAGCATAACGTCTTTATCGTTACGTCCTACTACAAACGCCCATAGAACTACATTACATAGCGCAGACATAGCAGCAAGCCACATTACCAGCAATGAAATTAACTTCATAAGCGCTTCTCCCATTCCTCTGCAATGGCCTTTAGGTATGCTTCTGAACCTACGATGTACAAGTGCTTTGTCACAAACTGCTCTTCGACAATTCGTTCATAGCAGCTATCATGCTCGGAGTATACACCGTAGAAATCTGACTTAGACAGCCCATACACACTATAGGCATACTTGTAAAACTTACGATTCTGGTTACCTGTGAATTCACAATCGGGCAATGCAGCACAATACGTCTCACTCTCGGCAACTGACTGGGCAAAAACAGCCATCACACGACCGTTTACCTCGTATCGCTCAACTTTGAGCAAAGGGCCGGTTTTAGGAACGATGAACATTTTCACTCCTTACAACATCGTCACGCGAAGCACGCCGGGAATACCGGCATCCGGCTCGCTCTCCAATGAGCAGACGAAACCGCGCGAAGAATAGAACTTGAAGTCGGCAAGAATATCCTTGGTGAGATACTTGCCAAGTTTCACCTTGCAGCCTAAACTGTCTGCAATGTACATGTAAACGTAGCCTTTCATTGTGAATCCTTTCTATCTGAATAGTAATAGGCGTTGCTAAAATACGAATAAATTTAAGCAATGCCCGGGCGCGGCAGACAGTAGTTACTTATTAGGTCAGCGGTTGCTTATTGTTGAAAATCCTTTCAAGCTCTGTAGGAGTAAAACCACACCTGATACCACACGGACCTTGTATAGCCCTGTGAGGCGATTTATCCCTTGGAGCATCTTTCACATCATAGTAATTAAGGCCATGCTCACGAAGCCAACGACTAAACTGCTTCCTAGTAGTTGCAGAGCAGTTAAAAGCTGATGAAACATACAAATGGGCGCAGTGTGTAGTGTCGTAACTGATAATAGCGATAGGAGTTTTATAAGAAACGAACATTTCCATATCCATATAGTGCTCGATATGTGCATTGCAGGAATGGAATTTGCTAATAGCTTTATCGGAATAGTACATTATTGTATCCCTTCTATAACGTGACTTATAATTATCTGCCGTGCCCGGACGTTGCTTTCAGGCAGGGCCAACAGGGCCGCAGACTATGCTATGAGTTAACGTACACTGTGGCTAAGGTATCATCTGGGTTGAGAAAATCAACGCTCCAGTTAACATCTTCGATGGTTGAAAGGTTGTCCACATAATCAAGGAAAGTACCAAACAGCATATCGTGTTCCACATGCATACGGTCATATTCCTTATCTGAATTGTTCCAACGCTTTACTACTACGGTGTTGATGATAGAATCAGTTACTTTATTCATGATATATCCTTTCTATGATGTGATTAAAACTATCTGCGGCCCTGTTGGCCCTGCCCTGTATCTTATCTGGCCCTTTCGGGCGCTTGGAAAGCGTAACCTCTCGGTTGGTGGCTTTCCGTTTTCTTCTGTTTTCAAGGTCCCTTTTGTTACTTATAATATACCGGTTCCCGTTATGAATGTCAACGAATTTCTTGAAATTATTTCTAGCGATTTTAGTGTATAAATATTTCACGTTTTGGGGAAAGTTAGTAATGTTTTTCCTACCATACCGCAAAACGTGAAATATTTAAACACTAAAATCGCTAGAAATAATTGCAAGAAATTCG
>ERZ809074.2585-NODE-2585-length-19329-cov-11.139618_pt1 | contig 19329 bp, 15 predicted proteins | sample MGYA00520795_ERZ809074 | MGnify/ENA primary metagenome ERZ809074 (study PRJEB31570, sample SAMEA3212989) | Homo sapiens | biome: human-gut; feature: human gut; material: fecal | place: Sweden | collected 2011 ...
GGTTTTTCGACCGGCATCTTTTAAGACCGGAACACTTGGAGGCGCCACCCGGAATCGGACCGGGGATAAAGGTTTTGCAGACCTCTGCCTTACCGCTTGGCTATGGCGCCGTCTATGAAATTATGCCGACGCAGGATTGCCCGTGACGACTCGTATATTATAGCATGGAGTTTTTTTCTTGTCAACCCTTTTTTGAAAAGTTTTCAAAAAAAGTTGCCCCCGCGCGATGGCGGGGGCGAAAGGGAAGACGGACCGCGTGCAAGTATGCAAGGGAAGGGGAGATCAATCCAGCTCCTTGCGCCCGGTGTACAGCTCGTAATAGCGACCCTTAAGAGCAAGCAGATCGTCGTGATTGCCGCGCTCGATGATCTCGCCGTGCTCCAGAACCATGATCGCATCCGCGTTGCGGACGGTGGACAGCCGGTGCGCGATGACAAAGGTGGTGCGGTTTTTCATCAGCCGGTCCATGCCGTGCTCAATGTGACGCTCGGTTCGGGTGTCGACTGACGAGGTTGCCTCGTCCAGGACCAGAATGGGTGCCTTGGAAAGCGCCGCGCGGGCAATGTTCAGCAGCTGGCGCTGTCCCTGTGACAGGTTGGCGCCGTCGCCCTCCAGCATGGTCTGATAGCCGTCGGCAAGGCGCATGATGAAGCTGTGTGCGCTGGCGGTCTTTGCCGCCGCGATGACCTCGTCGTCGGTGGCGTCCAGACGCCCGTAGCGGATGTTCTCCATGATGGTGCCGGTGAACAGGTGCGTGTCCTGCAGCACCATGGCGATATTCTGCCGCAGATAGGAACGGTTGTACTGCTTGACGTCAATGCCGTCAATGGTGATCGTTCCCTGATTGATGTCATAGAACCGGTTGAGCAGGTTGGTGATCGTGGTTTTTCCCGCACCGGTGGAGCCGACAAAAGCGATCTTCTGTCCGGGATGCGCGTAAAGGGAAATGTCTTTCAGTACCGTCTTTTCCGGAATGTAGCCGAAAGTCACATGATCCAGAGCCACATCACCCTGCATGATGTGACCGCCGGGGACGGGCGGATACTCGCCCACGGCATCCTTGGCGTCCGCTGCCTCCGGTGCGCTGTCCATCACGTCAAACACCCGCTCCGCACCCGCAAGGGCGGCAAAGATGGTGGTCATCTGCTGTGAGATGTTGTTGATGGGCATGGAGAACTGGCGCGCGTAGCCAGCAAATACGGTCAGATCGCCCGGCGTGAATCCGCGGGTAATCATCAGAATGCCGCCGACGCCGACCGTCACGGCATAGGAAATCTGGCTCGTGTTTCCCATAATGGGTCCCATAATGCCGCCGTAGTACATGGCGCGGAACTGTTTGTCGCGCATGTCGTTGTTCAGCTCTTCAAACTCCTCCACGCAGGTGTCCTCGTGGTTGAAGACCTTGACGACCTTCTGTCCCGTCACCGTTTCTTCAATGTAACCGTTGACGGCGCCCAGCGCGGACTGCTGTTCCTTGTAGTATTTGGAGGATTTTTTGCCGATCAGACTGCCGCCGAAGGCAAAAATCGGAATAAAGACCACGGTAATCAGGGTCAGGATCCAGTTGGTGGTGAGCATGAATACAAAGGTGCCGATCAGGGTGATGGTGCCGGAAACCATCTGTGTCAGGGAGTTGTTGAGCATCACGTCGATGTTGTCCACGTCGTTGGTGTAGCGGCTCATGATCTCGCCTGTCGTGTTGGAGTCAAAATAGCGGACCGGGAGCTTCTGCATCTTGCAGAACAGATCGTTACGCAGCTTTTCGATGGCGTCCTGGGAAACCGAGAGCATCAGCCGCGCCTGCAGATAGGTCGTCAGAATGCCGATCAGATAAACCACCGCGAGAATGAGCAGGGCAGTGACCAGGTAGACCACCGCGGCGCCCATGGAAAAGCTGTCCATGATGTGCCGGATCAGAGGTGTCTGCGTCAGCGCCGTGATGGCGTCGTCCGCAATACGGGACATGGGGGAGATGGAGAATTCGTTGTTGATCCCGTGGATCAGGTTATATTCCGCCGCCGCATGGTTGATGATCGGCGAGAGCATGTAAGAGGCAATCAGGGAAGCAAGAGTGTTGACCAGCATGAAGACAAAGACCAGAACCAGCTTGTATTTGGACTTGCCGACATAGCCGAGCAGGCGTGCAACGGTCTTTCCTGTGTTCTTGGGCTTGCCGTGCGCACCGCGTCCGCCGCGACCGGGACCGCCGCGACCGGGACCGCCCGGACCGCCGAAGCCGCCCATGCCGCCTTTTCCGTTTGCGGCGGAAAGGTTATACCTGCGCTGCAGGGATTCCAGAGAACGTGCATGTGTTTTCCGCTGTGCCATTACGCATTCCCCCCTTCCGTTGCAGGTGCGGTTTGCGAGGTCTTTGCCCCGTCTTTCTTTCCGTCCGTTTGTGAGTAGTAGATTTCCTGGTATTCCGTGTTGTTCGCAAGCAGCTCTTCATGCGTGCCGATTCCGGTGATTTTGCCCTCGTTCATGACGACAATGATGTCGGCATCCTTGACCGAGGTGATGCGCTGTGCGATGACGATTTTGGTGGAGTCCTTCAGTTCACCCGAAAACGCTTTCCGAATCTGCGCCTCGGTTGCGGTGTCCACCGCGCTGGTGGAGTCGTCCAGAATCAGAATCTTCGGCTTTTTGAGCAGTGCCCGCGCAATGCACAGACGCTGTTTCTGTCCGCCGGAGACGTTGGTGCCGCCCTGATCCAGTTCGGTGTTGTAGCCGTCCTTGAAGGTGCTGACGAATTTGTCTGCCTGCGCGGCATCTGCGGCGGCAATCATCTGTTCGTCGGTCGCGTCGCCGTCACCCCAACGCAGGTTTTCCGCGATGGTTCCGCTGAACAGAACGTTCTTCTGCAAAACCATGCCGACACCCTCGCGCAGGTGGTAAAGGGAATAGTCCCGCACATCCACACCGTCAATCAGCACCTGTCCCTCGTCCACGTCGTACAGACGCGGGATCATGGAGACCAGTGTGGTCTTGCCGCAGCCGGTGGAGCCGATGATGCCCACCGTCGCGCGCGGCGGAATGGTCAGGTTGATGTGATCCAGTACCGCTTCCTCGCTGTTTTTGTAGTAACGGAAGGTGACGTCCCGGAATTCCACGGCGCCGCTCTGTACGGTCAGGTCAGGCTGTGCGGCGCACAGATCGTTCAGGTCCACCTTTTCGTCCAGTACCTCGCGGATACGCTTTGCGGAGGCAAGCGCACGGGAGGAGAACATCAGCATCATGGTGACCATCATCAGCGAGAAGAGAATCTGGTTGACGTAGTTGACAAACGCAGACAGGTCGCCGGGGAGCATGTCACCCTTGATGACGGTGGAGCCGCCGAAATAGAGCACGGCAAGCGTGGTGATGTTCATAAAGAAGGTCATCACCGGGGAGAGCAGAATCATGATGGATACCGCATCCATGCCTGCCTTTTTGAGGTTGCCGTTGGCGGTGCGGAACTTCTGTTCCTCGTATTCCTCACGCACAAAGGACTTTACCACGCGCACGTTGGTGATGTTTTCCTGTACCGTCGCATTCAGACCGTCGATCTTGGTCTGCATGGCGGAGAAGCGGGAGAAGCCCTTGCGGATAATGAGCAGAATGGAGATCAGAAGCAGGGGGATGGTGACCGCCAGTACAACGGCAAGGTCGGGGCGCATGGCGATTGCCATGATGAGCGCGCCGATCAGCATGCCCGGCGCCCGCAAAAACATCCGCAGGAGCATGTTGACAAAATTCTGCAGCTGGGTGACGTCATTGGTCAGACGCGTGACCAGGGAAGAGGAGGAGAAGTGGTCAATGTTGACGAAGGAAAAACTTTGCACCTTCTTATAAATATCACTACGCAGGTCCGTGGCAAAGTTGACTGCCGCCTTGGCGCCGAAGTATGCGCCGCCGACGCCGCCGATCATCATCAAGATCGCCGTCAGGATCATGCCCACCATGACCGCAATGGTAAATCCCGAGCAGCTGTTGCCGAAGACCTCATAGAGCCATTTGACAAAGGCGGGGGCTTCCTGTATGTTTCCGGTGCTGTAGTTGATAATCATGGAGAGCAGCTTCGGCATCAGGATTTCGCCGACGACCTCCACGATCATACAGATCGGTCCGAGTATGAAGTAAAGCAGGTAGGGCTTTACGTATTTCATCCATTTTTTCAAGGTTGATCTTCCTTTCTCTCCGGGGTGCCCGGGATGTTTCGTTTGTTTTTGCCGTCGTGACATGCGGTCTGCTCCAGCATCCCGCACAGGTTCTTCTGCATGGTTTCCAGTGTCTGCAGGAACACCGCAAGCTGCTCTTTGGAGATGCCGGCGACCATGGTGCTGTCAATCCGGGAAAACAGCTCCTCCGAGCACTGAACCGCCGAGCGTCCCTTTTCGGTGATGGCGATCCGGTTGGAACGGTTGTCACCCTCCGGATTGCTCCGGGTGATGTAGCCGCCACATTCCAGGCGGTTGAGTGTGACCGTGACCGCGGCGGGGCTGATGTCAAAATGGCAGGCAAGCTCCTTTTGCGACGGCGGCTCTTTTGCATGGCTCAGATGCATCAGCATGATATGCTGGGAGCGGTGCAGTCCGACGTCGTTTGTGATGCGCGCTTCCACCAATTGGCGGTGCAGCCGGTCGGTGCGTATGAATTCCTGAATGACCTTGGTTGCCAACAGCCGTTCCGGTTCCGCGGGCAATGCCTCGGTATACGGTTCCGATTCGTTTTTGTACAAGTCCGATCCCCCTTTCAGTTAGCTGGTTAATAATTAACACGTTAACTATTATAAGACCGACATTGGAATTTGTCAAGAGCCACCGATCACTTTTTTCATTTTCTGCGATTTTGATAGAATGCACAATGCCACGGTAGGATTGTTGCGCAAATTGCCGGACACTCCGCATAAAATTTTGCGCTTGCCGCCGAATCATGTGCCGATTGTATGGTACAAAAAGACCGCAGAGAATATTGAGGGGGAGTACGGTGTCCGGACCGTCCGTCTCAACGGAGTCAGTTCCCGCGCTCCGCTTTCGCCATGATCATTGCTTTTTGTGCACAATGCGAGGCAAAAATGCCTTGACTCTGGTTGGTTTTTGTGCTATAATGAACAAAAGACGAAATACATGGCGTAAAAAGCGCAGGATTGAGGAAACAACATGGGAATTTTACACGTTGCGATCTGTGATAACGATGCGGAGCAGAGGGAAAGTCTTTCGGCAATGCTGACCGAATTGCGGGGCGATGCTTATGAAATCCGCACATTTGAGCACCCGATCGGTCTGATCGGATGCATCCGGGCGGAGCACTATCTGCCGGATATGATTCTGATGGACGTGTGTTTTCCCGGCACCAACGGGATTGAGGCAGTGCAGAGCATCCGGTCGATTGACGCCGCCGCGCAGATTCTGTATATCTCCGGTCATACGGCATATATCGGGGATTCCTTTGAAACGGTGCATGCCGGTTACCTGCTCAAGCCCCTTTTGCCGGAAAAGCTGAACCAGGCGCTTCTGCGCGCGGAGGCGCGTATCGCGGCGGATGCGGACGATGCCATTGTCATATCCGCCGGCAACAGCTTCTTCCGCATATCCAGGCGGTCGATCCGCTACCTGGAAAGCAACCGCCGCAAAGCGCTCATTCACGGGGAGAACGAAACCAAAGAGGTCTATCGGAAGCTGGATGCGTTAAAGGAACAGCTCGGCGCGCGCTTTATCCGCTGTCACAAGCGCTATCTGGTCAACATTGCCCATGTCCGCAGGATTGAGAACGGACAGATCACGCTGACCGGCGGTACCGTGATTCCCATCAGCAAGGCGCATCTGCAGGCAGTGCGGCAGGGCCTTGCCGCCTATCCGGGGGAAACGACATGAGCGGTGTGATCGACCTTGTCAACGGCGTGCTGGAGCTGTTGATGATTGTCTTTTTCTTCACATTTCTTCTGACGCCGCGTTGGAAAACGGGCTATACGGTACTGCTGTGGGCGCTGATTGACGGCATCCCCGCCATCGCCTCGCTTTATGTCCGGGAGCAGTTCGGCAACCTGCGCGGCATTGCGGTGCTTTTTCTGATGGCGGTTGCGGTGTTTGTGATTTACCGGGACCGATGGCGCAGAAAGCTGACCGTTTTTCTGGTCTATCTTGCCCTGCTTCTGCTGACGGAAACCTGCAGCACTCTGCTTTACCATGGCATTGCCGGCACCTGGACGGTGGACTATCATTCGGTTGCGCGCTATGTGAGCGTTTCCGCCGGCATGATTGTCTTTTCCTCCGTCGCCGCCCTGACCGCTCTGATTGCCAGCCGACCGCGGCGTTCGGAGCTTGTGCTGCTGTCGCTGTTTCAGGCGCTGTTTACTGTGCTGGAGCTGAGCTTTCTGTATGTCGCCATGGCGAACGGAAGCGGAATTCTGGGGGACAGGCAGGCGGTTTATCTGGCGCTTCTGTCCGTGCCGACGGTGACCTTCAATCTTCTGTTTGTCTCCTCGGTGCAGGTGTTCTCGGAAGCCCGGCAGCGAAGCCGGGAACAGGAATTTATGAAGGAACGCAACGAAAACGCGTTTGCCTACTACCAGCTTGCTATGGAGAACGAGCGGCGGCTGTCTGCGGTGCGGCATGATCTCTCCAACGTTCTGCAGACCGCCTTTGCGCTGGTCCGCAACGGCAGGGAACGGGAAGGGGAGGCGCTCCTGCAGGAATTTTCCGCAGGCTTCCCGCGCCCGCTGCGCTACTGTGACAATGAAATCATCAATACGGTTCTTGCCGTAAAGCTGCAGAAGATACGGCAGTTGCCGGGCGGTGCGGATGCCGACGTGCATGTGACGGGACCGTTCGGTCGGCTGCCGCTGACCGACATGCAGCTGACCGCCGTGCTGAATAACCTTCTGGACAACGCCATCGAAGCCCTTGCGGCATACAGAGAAAGCGGAAAGACCGACGGGCGGATCGGCATCCGCATCGGCATCCGGCAGGGCTATTTTGTCATCAATGTCCGCAACCCGGCGCTACACGCCGCCGCGGAAAAGGGGTGGTTCGTCAAAAGCAGTAAACGGGATGTCGAAAACCACGGACTCGGTCTCCGAATCATCCGCGAAATCGCCGAACGCGCTGGCGGAGAGTTCGTCATCACGGTCAGCGCGCAGGGTGAGGTCAGCGCCACCGCGGTCTTTCAGATGCCGGAAGGCGACGGCGGAAAAGAGCCTGACGGGCAGAGACAAAACCGGTAAAAAAGCACCCTGCCTTCGTATCGCTGTCCGGCAGGATGCTTTGTTACGGATTTTCGCCTCAGACCGTCTTTTCTTCCTTTCTTCCGCGTCCTCTGCGCAAAAGACGGACGGTGATGCCGACGGCAAGCCCCACGGCCGCCGGACAGATCCAGCCCAGACCGAATGCGGAGAGCGGGAGCAGACTGCCGACGCATTGCAGAACGGCAGGTAGGTGCAGCGTCTGCTGCAGACTGTCGGGTAACGACTGGAGCAGATCGTATACGGCGCCGATCAGCGTGAATCCGAGCGTGAATGCGTAGACGGTTCTGTCGTTGCCAAAGAATCTGCCGAACAGGGAGAGCAGAATCAGCACGATTGCCGGCGGATACAAAAACATCAGCACCGGGACGGAATAACCGATCACGGCGTTCAGACCGAGATTGGCAAACAAAAGGGAAACCACGCTGAAGGTTACGGCAAAGAAACGGTATTTCGGACCTTTCGGGAAGAGTACGCAGAACGTCTCCGCGCAACTGGTGATCAGACCGATGGCGGTTTTCAGGCAGGCAAGCGTGACGGTTGCCGCCAGAATGAACAGCCCCGGCGTGCCCAGATAGTGGCGCGCAATCTGCGCCAGTGCGACGCCGCCGTTTTCCGCCGGCTCAAACAGTCCGCGGCTCTGTACACTGATGACCATAACGGAAAGATAAATGATCCCCATAAAAAGGCAACTGAAAATACCGGCGCGCACCGTACTGCCGGCAACCTGCCGCGGGTCCGTGACCCCCAGATCGCGGATTACCTGAACCACGACAATGCCGAATGCGAGCCCCGCCAGGGCATCCATGGTGTTGTAACCTTCAAAAAATCCGGTCAGGAAGGGGCGCGTGGCGTAATCGCCCAGAGGTGTCACATCCGCAATCTTTGCCGCCGGCGAGATCCACGCCACAAGCACCAGGATGCCGAGGAACAACAGGAAAACCGGATTGAGAATTTTGCCGATCCAAACCAAAATTTTCCCGGGGCGCAGGGCAAAGAAGAGCGCGACGCCGAAAAAGAGCAGGGAGAACAGAAACAGCCAAAGCCGGAGCGGTCCGGTGCCGGGCAGAACCTGCTCCAGACCTACGGTGAATGAGGTGGTCGCACAGCGCGGAATGGCAAAAAACGGACCGATGGTCAGATAGAGCAGGCAGGTAAAGCCCATGCCGAACGGTCGTCCCGCTTTGCCTGCAAGTGCGGGCAGCCCGTCGGAGCGGCTGATGCCGAGCGCCGCAACGCCCAAAAGCGGAAGACCGACCCCGGTAATCAGCATTCCCAGTGCAGCCAGCCACATCCGGTTGCCCGCCTGCTGACCCAGGGATACGGGAAAAATCAGGTTGCCCGCACCGAAAAACATGCCGAACAGCATGCTTGCGACGCAGAGATATTCTTTTGCCGACAGTTTCTTCTTTTGCATGTGCGTGTTTCCTCCGGTTCCGGTTTGTTTTGTGCGAAAAAGAATTGTCGTATTATAACATATTTCCCTTATGCTGTCAAGAGGGCGCCGGAAAAATCCGTCACGGCATCCAATCGATACGTGGTATATCGATACACGCAATACCGATATGTAAAATTGACAATTCCCAAAATCCCCGATCTGTGGTATACTGGTTCCGACCAAAGAGAGAAGAGAGGGAGAAAGGGGGAGTGCCGATGGAACAGGGCTGTCTTTCAAGGGCAACCATGGGACGACTGCCGGGGTATCTGACGTATCTGCGGTCGTTGCCGGACGATACGCGCTATATTTCCGCCGCTGCGATTGCCAGGGCGCTTTCTCTGGGAGAGGTGCAGGTCCGGAAAGATCTGTCCGCTGTCTGCGGAACGGGCAAACCGCGGGTCGGTTACGAACGCGCGGTGCTTGCCGCGGCGATCGAATGCAGGCTCGGCGTCCATACCGGATGCGAGGCGGTGCTGGTCGGTGCAGGCAGACTGGGCATGGCGCTTCTGGGCTTCGGCGGTTTTGCGGAATACGGAATTGAGATCGCGTGTGCGTTTGACGCCGATCCCGCCAAAATTTCCCGCCGCGTGCTGCCGCTGTCCGATCTGCCGTCCTATTGCCGGCTGCATCAGGTGCAGATCGGGATCATTACGGTCCCGCCGGATGCGGCGCAGGAAACGGCGGACCTTCTGGTCGGGAGCGGAATCCGCGCCATCTGGTGCTTTGCGCCGGTGCGCCTGGAACTGCCGCGCGGTGTGACGGTGCGGTATGAGAACATGGCGCTTTCCCTGGCACATCTGCATCAGGCAATCACACACACAAGCTGAAAATTATTTCAAAATAGGAGGAACCTATGGAAATCAAAGAAAGAACAATCATTGACGGCGTTGAGGCACTGGAAGCGGCGCTGACACGCATCAGAGAGGCGCAGAAGCGGTTTGCAACCTATACGCAGGAGCAGGTGGACGCGATTTTCAAAGCGGCTGCCATCGCGGCGAACCAAAACCGGATTCCGCTTGCCAAAATGGCAGTCGAGGAAACCGGCATGGGCGTTGTGGAAGATAAAGTCATCAAAAACAACTATGCCGCCGAGTACATTTACAATGCGTACAAGGAAACCAAGACCTGCGGCGTCATTGAGGAAGACAAAGCATACGGGCTCAAAAAGATTGCAGAGCCGATCGGCGTGGTTGCGGCGGTCATTCCGACGACCAACCCCACCTCCACCGCGATCTTCAAGTGCCTGCTTGCGCTCAAGACCCGGAATGCCATCCTCATCAGCCCGCATCCCCGCGCAAAGAAGTCCACTGCCGCCGCCGCAAAGATTGTTCTGGATGCCGCAGTCGCTGCCGGCGCACCGGAGGGAATCATCGACTGGATCGATATTCCGTCTCTGGAGATGACCAACCTTCTGATGAAGGAAGCGGACATCATCCTCGCAACGGGCGGACCCGGCATGGTCAAGGCGGCATATTCGTCCGGAAAGCCCGCCCTGGGCGTCGGCGCCGGCAATACCCCTGCCATCATTGACGACACCGCCGACCTGGTGCTTGCCGTCAACTCCATTATTCACTCCAAAACGTTTGACAACGGCATGATCTGCGCGTCCGAACAGTCCGTGATCGTGCTGGATAAGGTCTACGAAGCCGTCAAGGCGGAATTTGCCGACCGCGGCTGCTATTTCCTCAACCCGGAAGAAACCGAGAAGGTGCGAAAGACCATCCTGATCAACGGTGCGCTCAACGCCAAAATCGTCGGTCAGAAGGCGGCAACCATCGCTTCCCTTGCCGGCGTCAGGGTGCCCGCGGGAACCAAAATTCTGATCGGCGAGGTCGATAGCGTCGAGCTGAGCGAAGAGTTCGCGCATGAGAAGCTCTCCCCGGTTCTTGCTATGTACCGCGCCAAGGACATCGGCGATGCGTTCAGCAAAGCCGAGCACCTGATCGCCGACGGCGGTTACGGTCACACCTCCTCTATTTACCTGAATGTTGCCACCGAGCAGGCAAAACTGGACGAATTTGCCGCAAGAATGAAGACCTGCCGGATTCTGGTCAACACGCCCTCCTCTCACGGCGGTCTGGGCGACCTGTATAACTTCAAACTGACGCCTTCGCTGACGCTGGGATGCGGTTCCTGGGGCGGCAACTCGGTTTCCGAGAATGTCGGCGTCAAGCACCTGATCAATATCAAGACCGTGGCAGAGAGGAGAGAAAATATGCTTTGGTTCCGTGCCCCGCAGAAGGTTTACCTCAAGAAAGGCTGTCTGCCCGTTGCGCTGAATGAGCTGCGCACCGTGATGAACAAGAAAAAGGCGTTCATCGTCACAGACTCCTTCCTTTATAAAAATGGCTACACCAAACCGATCACGGACAAGCTGGATGAGCTGGGTATTCAGCACACCACCTTCTTCGACGTCGCTCCCGACCCGACGCTTGCCTGCGCAAAGCAGGGCGCCGCACAGATGAAGGCGTTTGAGCCGGATTGCATCATTGCACTGGGCGGCGGTTCCGCGATGGACGCCGGCAAGATCATGTGGGTGATGTACGAGCATCCGGAAGTGGATTTCGCCGATATGGCAATGCGCTTCATGGATATCCGTAAGCGTGTTTACACCTTCCCGCACATGGGAGACAAGGCATACTTCATCGCTATCCCGACTTCCGCCGGTACCGGCTCCGAGGTCACGCCGTTTGCGGTTATCACCGATGAGCAGACCGGAATCAAATATCCGCTTGCAGACTACGAGCTGATGCCGAACATGGCAATCGTCGATACCGACTTCCACATGAGCGCACCGCGCGGACTGACTGCCGCTTCCGGTATTGACGCCGTGTCCCATGCACTGGAGGCATACGCGTCCATCATGGCGACCGACTACACCGACGGTCTGGCAATCCAGGCGCTCAAGGTGATCTTTGAGTATCTGCCCCGTGCCTACGACAACGGTCAGGTCGATGTCCAGGCGCGTGAGAAGATGGCAAATGCCGCAACCATGGCGGGTATGGCATTCGCAAATGCTTTCCTGGGTGTCTGCCACTCCATGGCGCACAAGCTGGGCGCATTCCACCACCTGCCGCACGGTATTGCAAACGCGCTGATGCTGGAGGAAGTGCTCCGCTTCAACGCCGCAGAGGCACCGGTCAAGATGGGAACCTTCCCGCAGTACGATCATCCGCACACCCTGGAGCGCTATGCAGAGGTTGCAACCGCACTGGGACTGCCCGGCACCACCGACGAGGAAAAGCTGGAGAGCCTGATCAAGGCGGTCAACGATCTGAAGGCACGGGTAGGCATCAAGCCCACAATCCGCGACTACAATATTGATGAGGCAGACTTCCTTGCACGTCTGGACGCAATGTCCGAGCAGGCATTCGATGACCAGTGCACCGGCGCCAACCCGCGCTACCCGCTGATCAGCGAGATCAAGCAGATGTATCTGAACGCTTATTACGGCAACAGACACTTTGAGGAGCCGGAGATGCCCACTTCTGCGGATTTTGCCGAAAACGATGATGTACACAACTTCAAACAGCCCTACCGCAGAGCCAAGAGCGGTATGAAGAAAGCATAAAAGTGAAGGAGGAGATACCATGAAACTGGACAGAATCATTGCAGTCAGAAACAATAAGACCGTTTACCGCGACGGCAACCTCTGCATGAAGGTCTTTGATGCGAGCTACTCCAAGGCAGACATTCTGAACGAGGCGCTGAACCAGGCGCGCGTCGAAGAAACCGGTCTTGCCATTCCCAAGATCCGCGAAGTCACGGTGATTGACGGGAAGTGGACCATTGTGACCGATTATATCAAGGGAAAGACCCTTGCGCAGCTGATGCAGGAAAATCCGGATAAGAAGGACGCGTATCTGGAGATGTTCGTGGATCTGCAGTTACAGATGCAGTCCAAGAACTGCCCGCTTCTGACCAAACTGAAGGACAAAATGATCCGCAAGATCGGCCAGACCGATTTCGACGCGACCACCCGTTACGATCTGCACACCCGTCTGGATGCAATGCCCAAGCACACCAAGCTGTGCCATGGCGACTTCAATCCTTCCAATATTATTATCTCCGACGAGGACGGAACACCCTATATTCTGGACTGGGCGCATGCCACCCAGGGCAACGCCTCCGCGGACGCCGCACGCACCTATCTGCTGTTCTGGCTGAACGGCGATATTGACGGCGCAGAGAAATACCTGGAGCTGTTCTGCCAAAAGAGCAACACCGCCAAGCAGTATGTACAGAAGTGGATGCCCATTGTCGCCGCTTCGCAGTCGGTCAAGGGCAATGAGAAAGAACGCGAATTCCTCCAAAGCTGGGTGAATGTCGTGGATTACGAATAAAACAAAAATACCAACAAAAAAAGGAGAAACAGTCATGAAAGTTACGGTTTGTATCGGTTCTTCCTGTCATATCAAAGGCTCCCGCCAGGTCGTGGAGGGATTGCAGTATCTGATTGCCGAGGAGCATTTGGGCGATCAGGTGGAGTTGGGCGGCACTTTCTGTATGGGAAGATGCCAGGAGGGTGTCTGTGTAACGGTGGACGATCAGTTCTTCTCCGTTTCTCCCGATACCGTCAGGGATTTCTTTGAAAAAGAGATCAAGGCAAAGGTCGTGGCATGACCTACGTTGAGGTTTGCGTCGGCAGCTCCTGCCACCTCAAGGGTGCGCCGGAAATTGTGGAGCTGCTGCAGAAGTACATCGCGGATGCCCATCTGGAGGACGACATCATCCTGACCGGCAGTTTCTGCACGGGCAGGTGCAATCGTGTCGGCGTGACCGTTACGGTCGGCGATCAGGTCTACACCGGCATTACCAAGGACGGGTTCCGTGATTTCTGGAACGATACCATTCTGCCCGCAGTGCGTGCAGGGGAATAAGGAGGCGTGAGCGATGGCGGATTGTCTGACACTCAAAAAGTCCAATTGCAAGAACTGCTATAAGTGTATCCGGCACTGTCCGGTCAAATCCATCCGGTTTTCCGGCAACCAGGCACATATCATCGGGAACGAGTGTATTCTGTGCGGGCAGTGCTTTGTGGTCTGCCCCCAGAACGCCAAGCAGATTGTGGACGAAACGGAAAAGGTCAAGGTTCTGATTCAGAGCGGCGCGCCGGTATATGTCAGCCTTGCGCCGTCCTTCATTGCCAATTACCGCGGCGTCGGCATCAACGGCATGCGGGAAGCACTCAAAAAGCTGGGGTTTGCCGATGCGGAGGAAACCGCCGTCGGCGCGACCGTTGTCAAGACGGCATACGAGCAGATGCTCCGCGAGGGAAACCACGATGTGCTGATCTCTTCCTGCTGTCACGCGGTCAATCTGCTGATTCAGAAGTATTTCCCGGCACAGCTGCCCGCACTGGCGGATATTTATTCCCCCATGCAGGCGCATGCCGCCGACATCAAGAAGCGTGTGCCCAACGCCCGCGTAGTCTTTATCGGTCCGTGCGTGGCAAAGAAGGACGAGGCGTCCCACTACGAAGGACTGGTGGATGCGGTTTTGACCTACGAGGAGCTGACCCGGTGGCTGGAAGCACAGAAGATTGCCCTGACCCCGGATCCCGACCGGACCGAGGAGAGCAGGGCGCGCTTCTTCCCGACGACGGGCGGCGTGCTCAAAACCATGGCGCAGGAGATTGCCGGCTATACATACATGGCGATCGACGGAACCGAAAACTGCATCGCTGCCCTCCGCGATCTGGAAAGCGGCAGGATTCACCACTGCTTTATCGAGATGTCCGCGTGCGTCGGAAGCTGTACCGGCGGACCGGTGATGGAGAAGTACCACCGCGCACCGGTTGCCGACTATATGGCGGTTGCGGAATACGCCGGCACCCGCGATTTTGCGGTCGAACAGCCGGACGTGCTGACCATTCATAAGTCGTTTGAGCCGATTGAGTTGCGCAATCGGGAGCCGGACGCCGACGAGATTGCCGAGATTCTGAAAAAGATGGGCAAAACCAAACCGGAGGACGAACTCAACTGCGGATCCTGCGGCTACAACACCTGCCGGGAGAAGGCAATTGCCATCTATCACGGCAAAGCGGAGATTTCCATGTGCCTGCCCTATCTGAAAGAGAAGGCGGAGAGCTTCTCCGACTGTATCGTCAACAATACCCCCAACGGACTGATTGTGGTCAACGATGCGCTGGAGGTGCAGCAGATCAACGCCGCGGCGCGGAAAATCATGAACATCCGTTCCGCCTCGGATGTGCTGGGCGACCAGGTCATCCGGATTCTGGACCCCACCGTCTTCCTGAAGGTGCTGGAAACCAAACGGAGCATCCGCGATCAGCGGGTGTACCTGGCGGAGTACAAAAAATATGTGGAGCAGACCGTGGTTTACGATTCCGCGTACCATATGCTGGTCTGCATCATGCGTGATGTGACCGACGAGGAAACCGAGCGGGAAAAGAAAGAGAATATCAGCCGCCAGACCGTGGAAATCGCGGATAAGGTGGTGGATAAGCAAATGCGCATCGTGCAGGAAATCGCCTCCCTGCTGGGTGAAACCGCGGCGGAAACCAAGATCGCGCTGACCAAACTCAAGGAGAGTATTTCCGATGAATGATCTGTGTGCGGACATCGGTTACAAGAGCATCAATCACATCGGCGAGCAGCTCTGCGGCGACCATGTGGATGTTGTCGAGCAGGACGAGAATTCGACGGTAATCGTGCTTGCCGACGGGTTGGGGAGCGGTGTCAAGGCGAGCATCCTGTCCACCCTGACCTCCAAAATCATCTCCACGATGATGGCGGAGGGGCTGACTCTGGAGGATTGTGTGGAAACCATCGCGCAGACCCTGCCGATCTGCTCGGTGCGCGGTGTGGCATATTCCACCTTTACCATTCTGCATCTGGTGGAAAACCGGGAGATGGAGCTGATCCAGTACGACAACCCGCTGGTGATTCTGCTCCGCGACGGGAAAAATTACGATTATACCAAGACCGAGATGAACATCGGCGGCAAGAAGATTTACAAGTCGGTGATCAAGCTGTGCGAGGACGATATTTTCGTTGCCATGAGCGACGGCTGTCCGCACGCCGGCATCGGGCTTGCGTATAACTTCGGCTGGAAGCGGGAAGACATCATCGATTTTATGGAAACCGTGTGCATTGCCGGATATACCGCCAAAACGCTGTCGACCATCCTGATCGACGAGGTCAACAAGCTGTATGCCAGACGCCCCGGCGACGATGCGACCGCGTGCGTGGTCAAGGTGCGCAAACGCGAACCGATGAACCTATTGTTCGGACCGCCGTCCAACCGCGATGACTGCAACCGGATGATGTCGCTGTTCTTCTCCAAGGAGGGCAAGCACATCGTCTGCGGCGGAACCACCTCGTCCATTGCGGCAAAATATCTCGGGAAAACCGTTAAGGTCAACCTGACGCAGCTGTCCGGCGAATTGCCACCGACCGCCGAGATCGAGGGCGTGGACCTGGTCACGGAGGGCGTCATTACCATCAATAAAGTGGTGGAGTATGCCAAGGACGCCATCGGGGAGAACCGGCTTTACGAGAAATGGAGCTTCGGGCACGACGGGGCATGTATGATCTGCCGGCTGTTGTTTGAAGAGGCAACCGACATCAATTTCTTTGTCGGACGCGCGGTCAACCCGGCGCATCAGAATCCGGATCTGCCGATCAATTTCAATATCAAAATGAATCTGGTGGAGGAGCTTTCCTCCTGCCTGAAAAAAATGGGAAAACGCATCAAAGTCAGTTATTTCTGAACTGATTGGAGAAAGAAGAACAAAATGAGAAAGTTTGATACCAAGGTACAACACCTGAAATACAAGGTTCTGCGGGAGGTTGCCAGAGAGGCATGGGCAGATCGCCTGCCGGAAACCGCCATTGACATTCCCAAGACCATCGTCCCCGGCAAGACGCCGACCATGCGGTGCTGCGTCTATAAGGAACGCGCAATTCTTGCCGAGCGTGTGAAGATCGCAATGGGCGGCAACAAGCACAACCCCAATGTGATTGAGGTCATCGATATTGCCTGCGACGAATGCCCGATCGGCGGGTATGAAGTGACAAACGCCTGCCGCGGATGCCTGGCGCACCGTTGCGAGGACGTGTGTAAATTCGGTGCCATCGTGTTTGATCAGAACCATGTGGCGCATATCGATAAGTCCAAGTGTAAGGAATGCGGTGCCTGTGCCAAGGTTTGCCCCTACAGCGCAATCCGGAACTACAAGCGTCCGTGCGAAACCGCCTGCAAAGTGCGCGCCATTTCCATGGGCGACGAAAAGCAGGCGTGCATCGACAACAGCAAGTGCATTTCCTGCGGCGCCTGCGTTTACCAGTGCCCGTTCGGTGCCATTATGGACAAATCCTTCATTCTGAATGTCATTGACATGCTGAAGGGTAGCCATGGTAATCAGAATTACAAGATCTATGCGGTGGTGGCGCCGTCCATCTCCAGCCAGTTTACCTATGCAAAGCTGGGGCAGGTGGTGACGGGCTTGCGTGCATTGGGCTTCCACACCGTGATCGAAGCGGCGCTGGGCGCCGATATGGTCGCGCAGTCGGAATCACGTGAGCTTGCCGAAAAAGGCTTTTTGACCAGCTCCTGCTGCCCTGCGTTTGTGGACTATATCGACAAGAATTTCCCGCAGCTCAAACCCTTCGTTTCGCATAACCTGTCCCCGATGGCAACCATTGCCAAGTACATCAAGGAGCACGAGGGACACTGCAAGGTGGTCTTCATCGGGCCGTGTACCGCCAAGAAGATGGAGGTGCAGAAGGAGAGCGTCAAGCCGTATGTGGATGCGGCGTTGACCTTCGAGGAATTGCAGGCGCTCTTTGACAGCCGGGATCTGGACATCACCACGATGGAAGAGGGCGTTTTGGACAATGCCTCCTACTTCGGACGTATTTTTGCCCGCAGCGGCGGTTTGTCCGACGCGGTTGCGGAAGCCCTCAAGGAACAGGGAATCGACTTCTTGCTCAAGCCCTGTGCCTGCGACGGCATCGAGGCATGCAAGCTTGCCCTGATGCAGAAGGCGCGCAACAAGCTGGATGCCAACTTTATCGAAGGAATGGCGTGCGTCGGCGGCTGTATCGGCGGCGCAGGCTGCCTGACCCACGGCGAAAAGAACAAAGCCGAGGTGGACAAGTACGGCAAGGAAGCGCTTGAAAAGACCATTACGGACGCAATTTCGGTGCTTAAATAATCAAAAAAGCAAAAGACGGGCGACCGGCAGTGGAGCTTCACTGCCGGTCGCCCGCAGATTGTAGATCAAAGGGAGCGCTTTCACCGTTTCGCCGATGCGCGAGTGATTTTTATCGCTGCCGGGAGTGGCGGTCGGATGCAGACTTATTGTCCGCTTTTGCTTGCGGCTTGTGCCTGCGGTAAGCGCTGAGAGAGAACTGACAGTGTTTCCTTCACCTCTTCTGTCGTGTCGGCAAATAGGGAAGCAACGGTTTTTCCGCACAGCGCGGAGATTTCGGATTTCTCCAGCATCTCTTTGAAAGTGATGGAGATCGACAGGCCCTCGCGCGAAAGCGTCAGGCATTTGTATTTTGCGTCCTCTTTGTAGAAGGAAAGCTTATAGCCGTCAGTCCGATAAACAAAAGTGCCGGAGTGTCCGCGCATATCGGAGATTTGGTCAATGGTGGTAACGGACGCTGCTGTTTCCTGCGTGACATCGTCATGGTGAGTCACCGTAATATAAAATTGCAGGACGGATTGGTGAGCTGAATTCTCCGAAGAAACATAATAGGTGTATTGGTTGTTGCTTGTGACATCGACCATCTCTTTGTAGCCGTTTTTCGATGCCAGATCCAATCCTAACAGCTTTTTGAGATCCACAAATGCGTCTTTGTCCAGCCGGTAGTGTGCAAGCATGATATCTGCGTTTTCGTATTTGCTCGAATCGATGGTGCCTTCTGATCCGAACAAGAGAAAATCGTTGTAATCCGTGAAAACGCAGGCAACAAGATCCGCACTTGGTGTGGTTTCTGTCGGTCCGTTAGGCGTTTTTGGTGCTTGGGTAGGATTTTCGGGCGAGGGCTGTGTGGAGACAACTGAGGTGTTTTCTTTTGCTGTTTGGTCCGGTGCAAGGGAACGGTTACAGGATAGAGTGCACATTGCGACAAAGTAGGCAATAGCAAGGCTTGCTAAGATTTTCCGCTTCATGAGTGTTTCCTCCTTCTTAATGTTGGTAAAATGAATATTTGTGTTGTTTTGCTACGTTTTGACGGTATGAGCAGATGGTTAGGTTTTCTTGTATTGTTGAGGATCTTCTGTTGAATCCCATTATACAATTCATGCGATACTCTTGAGTGGGGTCGTAGTCCGGGCTCGATTCGTTTGTATATTCCTGTACGTTGTCTCTTACGCCCAAAATGTGAGTTATTTCATGCATGAGCAGTCTTGCACTTTCATTGCCTGTCGAAGCGACTCCCCCTTGACTTAATATGACAATGCGAGAACCGACTGCATATCCGGCAACGTTGGCAGAAACATGTTTTCCGTTGCTTACTTCACACCCTTTGTGACCGGTGAATAGTATTGGTACAAATGTGGAAGATGACGATAAATTTCTACTAAAGATATTCCATCTTTTGTGATGTAGACCATTTGCACAATCACCTGATAGAGTAGACTGTCCCGTTGTATTGCATGTGTATCTATTACTGTTTTGCGAATGATTTTCGCAAAG
>ERZ809074.2586-NODE-2586-length-19325-cov-39.520498_pt1 | contig 19325 bp, 19 predicted proteins | sample MGYA00520795_ERZ809074 | MGnify/ENA primary metagenome ERZ809074 (study PRJEB31570, sample SAMEA3212989) | Homo sapiens | biome: human-gut; feature: human gut; material: fecal | place: Sweden | collected 2011 ...
GTTACTGTGAACGGAGTGAACAGTAACGTATGGAGCAGGAAAACTGTTCGGCAAAATAAGAATATTTTTTTCAGGGGAGTTATGACGAAAGAATGAAGAGAGTAATCACATATGGCACTTTTGATCTTTTTCATAAAGGCCACTACAATATTATCAAAAGAGCAAAAGCACTTGGTGATTATCTGATCGTAGGTGTCACAAGTGAGAGCTTTGACATTGAGCGGGGCAAACTCAATGTGCGGGACAGCCTCATTAAGAGAATCGAGAATGTGCGAAGGACGGGGCTGGCAGATGAGATCATCATTGAAGAATATCAGGGACAGAAGGTCAATGACATTATTAAGTATGATATTGATGTTCTGGTGGTAGGATCTGACTGGAGAGGGAAATTCGATTACCTTAAGAACTACTGTGATGTAGTTTATCTGGAAAGGACCAAGAATATTTCCAGTACAAAGCTTCGCAGTGAAGGTGTTATCTTTAATATGGGAATCGTGACGGATGATATCCGGGATAATGATTTTGTGGAGGAATCCAAATATGTCAGCGGAGTTCATGTGGAACGTGTATTCAGCGAGAATCACGAGACTGCACAGAGATTCTGTGATAAATATGAGTTAGGTTCCTGCTGGAGCAGCTATGATGAATTTCTGGCAGATGTAGATATTGTTTATATCAAGACATCGCTGAACCGGAGAGCAGAATATATCGAGCGAGCGCTGAAAAAAGGAAAATATGTGATCAGTGATTCGCCCATGACACTTTCCTCAGAGAAACTGCGCTACCTGTTTCAGGTGGCAAGGGAGAACAATGTGGTTCTCATTGAACGGACCACACTGGTCTACCTGCGGGCGTTTAATCAGCTGGTATGGCTGGTACACAGTAACCTGGTGGGAGATCTGGTAAGTGTCAAATGTGCAATCTCCCAGGATGATTTCGAGGGCGGCAGGACTTTTAATGAGACAGTCTGCACAGCTATCTGCGCAGTACTGAAACTGCTGGGAAAAAAATGCCAGGATATCAACACCAATGCGGTCCGCAATCAGGAAGGCCGTTTTGTATATGATATGATTTCCATGAAATACGCCGGTGCACTGGCGACTATTGAGATCGGAACAACGGTTGACATTGAGAATGAACTTGTGATCATCGGAAGCAACGGCAGGGTAACTATCCCTAATGACTGGTGGAACACCGGATACTTTGAAGCCAATATTTCAGGAAAAGAATTTCTGAAAAGGTACAGCTTTAACTTCGAGGGAAACGGTTTCCGCTATCTGCTGCAGGAGCTGATGATTATGATCAGAGACAAACGGACAGAATGTACCCGGCTTTTCTATGATGAGTCGGTAAAAATAATAGAAATTTTGGAAACAATCAACAGAAAGGACAATTCATGACGGAGAAACAGAAATACCTCCTGAAGCTTTTCAGGGAGGTTGATGAAATCTGCAGAGAACATAACCTCAGATACGTGCTGGCAGGAGGCTCCCTGATCGGAGCTCTCAGACATGAGGGATTTGTTCCCTGGGATGATGATGTAGACCTTTATATGCCACGTTCGGACTGGGAGAAATTCATAGAGATATGCAAAACAGAACTCCCGCCTGACAGAGAGATACAGTGTTCGGAGGTGGACAGAAACTATACAAATTCATTTCCGCGCTACGCATCCACCAATACCTGTGCCATCCATAAGAGCCAGATTATCGGGAAGGACTGCGGCGGAGAAATCATAGACATTCTTACACTGGATCCTGTTCCGGCTGACGACAAAGAATACGAGAAATATAGAACACACATGATGATCTACTCAGATCTTATCAATATTTCTGTAGGCTACAGCGACCGCTGGGAGATACCTGCATCCATGTATCTGAAGTATCTTCTTTCTTATATTTTTCTTGGTAAAAAAAGAACACTGGCAAAGCTTGAGAAGATCATGTTCTCTTATAAAGAAGAGGAATGTGACCGTTATGCCATGCGCTGGGGCGGCTGTCCGTTTCTTTTTGATAAGGATATGATGTTCCCTGTAAAGGAGGGCATCTTTGAGGGAAAAAAGGCAATGATCCCAAATAAGTGCAGTGACTATCTGATCTGGCATTATGGAGACGAGTGGTCATACATGCCTCCTCATGATAAGAGGGAGGGTCATGTAGCAGTGTGTGTAGATGATCTTCCTTATCAGGAGCTACGTGAAGAATACATGCCGAAGATCAATAAGGAAAGATTGCGTTGGGACAGTGTGTTCCGAAAGTTCTACAATATGCGCATTGCGAAAAAAAGCCATAAGGTCCGCCAGGATGGGCTTGCAATGAAAGCCCGCGCTGTTGCACTGGACCTGCAGAGAGCGATTGATGAATCAGGACTTAAGATCAGTGAGCTGGTGGAAAGCAGATCTTTCCGTAAGCTGAGTGCACTTTTTGGCTCTTATTATAAGAATCAGCTTAGTGCTGACTTTATCGGAAGAGAAGACTATACCAACATTTATGCTTTTTATCATCCAACACTTGTGGAGATACCTGACGATGTATTCTATGCGGCAATGCTTACTCTGTTTTATACAGAACGTGTGTCAAAGGCATATCGGATGATGCAGGTCCGTCAGCAGCTTGACCATCTGAGTCCTGAGATGGAGGGACTGAAAGAAGATATTGAGTTTTTCAGGAAAGCTGCGGATCATTATGAATTCCATCGGATAAAGGAGGCAGAACAGATCGTCAATGAGCTTCTGAAGAAATATCCGGGACATCCGGGATTTATGAAATTTAAGTGCAGGTTCCTGATGGAGGATGCGGGAGAGAACCGGATCGAAGCAGAACGTTTTCTTGATAAGGCTCTTAAAATGTTTCCTGAGGATGGTTATTTCCTGAAATATAAGGCAGATATCCTCTGGATGGATGGCGAGATGCAGAAAGCGGCAGAGCTTTATCTTCAGGTAAAGAATAAGACAACTAACGGAATTGTATGGATGGAGATGGACAGATTCTTCAGAGGATACAAATCTGAAATCCTGAAAAGCTGTGAAGAGCTTATTGCAAACCACAACAAGAAGGAGGCTCTCGCATTGATGGAGCTGTGGAGTCGTCTGATACCTGAGGATGATGATATCCAGGGAGCATTATATCTGGCAAAAACAGTGTGTGCACGTACGCAGAGCGAGATAGAGAAAGAAATCGGTGAAATCCGGGCTGTGATCGGCACACAGATGATCACGCCAGTCAGTGTGGAGAAAAATCCGGGAAAAAGCAGAAAACAGATAAAATCAGATAGAACATCAGATGAAACATCGGCTGATGATGTGAATAAAAAAGTATCAGATCCGTCAGCAGAAACTGAAGAAGTTAAAGCGCCGGCGGATATACAGGTTAAAGTTTCAGAAGAACATAAGATGTACAGGAAAGCTCTTACAAGAGCATGGAAGCGGCTGGGGTATTCCGATGAGCTTGCAGAACTGCGCACCCAGATCATCTGTACAGGTGAGGAGAGCGAACTGGAGTGGCTTGCAGAACAGGTACGAAACCGTCAGTTTCGCAGAGAAGAGAAAGCCTGCGCTTATAAGCTGGTGGGTGATGTCAGGATGAAACAGGGACAGACCAGGGAGGCTTTTGCAAATTATAAGAAAGCACTGGAATATGAGATGCCTTCTTATGTAAGAACAGAGCTGTACCGTATTTTTATCAATGATCTGAACGATGGCAGCAGACAGGCGAAAAGCTTTGGAAAGAAGACGGATATTACAGTTGTGCTTGATAAATGGCTTGATAAATATGAAAGTATTGAAGATATTAAGAAGATCGTGCAGACTGTAACTGTTAAGTGACATCAATAGAAATGGAGTAAAGAGTTGAACAAAAAACAAAAGGTGATTTTATCATTATTACAGGAAATCGATGAAATATGCCGCCGGAATAAAATAGAATATTACCTCTCTCCACGACTGACACTCTGCGCAGTGGAAGGGCATCCTTTCCCACAGAATCCCATGTTTGGAGTTGTGCTGATGAAAACAGCGGATATGGAACGGTTCCGTCTGGCTGTGGATGAAGATCCAAGGGAAAAGAGAGCACTGGAATCCATGAAGAGCCACAAATGGTTCTCAGGATTTTATCTGAGATACACCAATACAGATACTCTGTGCCTGAATCTGGACAACACCAGAGACTACGCATTCCCGGGAATAGGAGTCAGTATTTTTCCGCTCAGAACGCCGGCAGCTTCTGTAAAAGCAGAACGCAGATTATCCAGAGATGAGAATGCATGGACAGAGCTCTGTCATATCAACTATGCAGATAGAAATTTCAGGAGCAGGGTGAACCGTACAATTATGCGGCTGCAGTGCATGATAACCGGGCGCCAGGGACAGGCTGCACATTTGTATGACAGGCTTGTCAGATCCTGCCAGCAGCCCGGAGCAAATAAATATATCCTCAAAAGAAGAAAACAGACTACCGTTTTCCCTGCAGAAATTTTTGCGGAGAGTAAACGTGTCACTCTGGAAGGTGCAGAACTCCAGGTTCCGGCAAAAATCGCAGAGTATCTTACCATAAGCTATGGAAAGAATTATAAAGATGCAAAGGAACCACGCTATGTGACACCCATTGCGCTGGCAGTCAGTGCGAGGGTAAGCTATACACAGTTCTGGAAAGAATCCGGAAACTTTGAGAAATACTGTAAAGAGCGAATGAAAAATGCCCGCAAACTTGCCAGAAGCAGGCGGCACAAAGACTACTTCAATGAATGCTGGGATTATGTAGAGTTCTGTGGGGAGCGCCTGAATCTGAGTGTTTCCTATGAGAAGCAGAAAGACTACATTAAGAACTTGTATAAGAATGAAGATTATATGACACTTGAGAGGGTATTTCGTCCCTATTTCAAGATGATGCAGAAGAGTCTGCAGAAGAATGAACTCTTTGCAGAGGACGAAGAGATTTTTGACATCTATGTAGACGTACTGGAGAAAACAGGAAAGACAGTACAGAGAAGTAAGATCGGCACGCTGATCTGACGGGAGGGAATATGAAACTTTCAGATTATATTGTTACGTTTTTGCAGAAAAAAGGAATCCGCCATTTCTTCGGCTATCAGGGAACCATGATCGCACATCTGGTAGACTCCATTGAGAGAAATCCGGAGACAGAGAATCATTCCAGTTACAATGAACAGGGGGCAGCTTTCGCAGCCTGTGGATATGCACAGGCGAAGGAAGAATGTGCCTGCGCCTATGCTACCAGCGGACCGGGAGCCATCAACCTTCTGAGCGGTGTGGCAGATGCCTATTATGATTCCCTGCCTGTGATCTTTCTCACAGGACAGCTGAACACGTATGAGTACTCCGGGATTAAAGGACTGCGTCAGCAGGGATTTCAGGAGACAGACATCGTGGCAATGGCGAAACCGATCACCAAATATGCTGTTCAGATACGAAACCCTGAGGACATTGTGGAGGAATTAAATAAAGCATACCATATTGCAACCACAGGACGCAGAGGACCGGTGCTCATCGATCTTCCCATGAATATCCAGAGAAGTGAAGTGGAGAATCCGGTCTATGACATGACTTTTGAGGACAAACATACAGATGCAGCTGCAGCACAGCAGGTGGCAGATACGATTCTGGAAGCACTGGAACAGGCAAAACGTCCGATGATCATGTTGGGCCATGGCGTGGACAGTAGCTTCAGCCAGCAGAAACTGATCCGCTTTGCACAGAAGAGACAGATTCCGATCATCACCAGCGTTCTGGCGAAATCAGTTCTGGGATACGACCATCCGCTGAATTTCGGGTGCATCGGCGGTGCCTATGGACACCGTTATGCAAATATGATCGCCAATGCAAAAAGCGATCTGCTTCTCTGTTTTGGCATTTCTCTGTGTACCAGACAGATTGGAACCAAAGTACATGAATTTGCCAGAGGTGCAAAGATCATACGTATAGATATTGATCCATACAATCTTCAGAGAGATATCCATGAGAATGGTGAGAATGAGGTAAAGCTTCAGGCAGAGACAGGAGCAGTGATTGATTGTCTTGCAAAAGTGGATGATCCTGATATAGAGGGTGTAAGTGACTGGTTGAATGTCTGCACAGAGATTAAAGAGAATCTTCAGGCAGTTGATGATGCCACACCAGAAAGATATCCGAACCGTATGATCGCAGACCTTAGTGATATGCTGGAGGATACATCTGCTATTGCAGTTGATGTGGGCCAGCACATGGTATGGAGCTATCAGTCATTTAAGAACCATGAAGGACAGAAGCTTCTTTTCTCCGGCGGTCATGGCGCTATGGGCTATGGACTTCCGGCTGCAATAGGAGCCTATTATGCAACCGGAAAACCGACCGCCTGCATCTGCGGAGACGGTGCACTCCAGATGAATATCCAGGAACTGGAGTGGGTGAAGAGAGAGAATCTTCCTGTTAAGATCATGGTTATGAATAATGAAGCACTTGGCATGATCCGTCACCTGCAGAGAGATTATTTTGACTGTCTGTTCGCAGGAACCACAGACGGCTGCGGTTTTGCTTCCTGTAATTTCGCAGAGGTGGCAAAGGCTTACGGCATTCCCGCACTGAGAATGCTCTGCGATGCAGTCAGAGAAGAAGCACCGGAATTTCTGGAAGGGGAAGGCCCGAAACTTCTGGAAGTTATGCTGGAGCATGGAACTTTTGCATATCCCAAGACCTGTCTGGGTGAACCGATCCATAATCAGCAGCCATATGCACCGAAGGAAGTTTATGACAGACTGATGGAATTGTAGGAGTGAAGAATATATTTCGGTAATGTGGAATATATAATATAGAAGGAATTTTTTTGCAGGCAGTCCGTTTTATGGAAGTGGGAAGACTCCCGCATGCCAGAGAACAGATCTGTCTGTATTATAGATGAATAAAAAGAGGGAATACAAAATGAGCAAGGTAACAGTGATCACAGGCGGCACCTCCGGAATCGGACGCGGTATTGTGGAGAAGATACTGGCAAACTCAGCAGAAGATGATCTGATCTTTGCCACTTACGCTCACAATGCATATAAAGCCAATGAATTCTGGGACAGCCTGAAACCGGAAGACCAGGAGAAGCTTATTATTCTGAAAGCGGACATGTCTTCCTATGACGATATGATGAATTTCGTCGGAGAAGTAAAAGAGAAAGCAGGACACGTAGACTGGCTGATCAGCAATGCGGGAATCAGCACTTACGATAAATTTCAGGATTACACTTTCGAGGAATGGAATAAGATCGTAAATACCAACCTGTCTGTACCTGTATTTATGGTCAAAGAATTTATGCCTGTTATGACAGAGGGCGGAAGAGTACTCTTCATGGGTTCCTATGCAGGGCAGCAGGCATACTCCTCCTCTCTGGTATACGGCGTGACCAAGGCTGCCATCCACTTCCTTACCAAATCGCTGGTAAAGGAATTTGAGCCAAAAGGCATCACAGTCAATGCCATTGCCCCCGGTTTCATCCAGACGCCCTGGCATGAGAACCGCACACCGGAAAGCTACGAACGCATCAACCGCAAGATCGCACTGCACAGATTCGGTGAGATCAAAGACGTGGCGGATATGGCGTACAGTATACTTACCAATAACTACATGAATGGAAGTATTGTGGACATCCATGGCGGGTATGATTATTTCTGATAAAGTTCAACAGAAGAAAAATATTTCTGGAGAGCTATGGCAGATCGGAGAAAAGGATATGGGTATTCTCAGAAGAAATACCATACGGCGTCGGATAGCTGCGTTTCCTGTAAAAAATATGCGATGAAATATAGGCATAAATAATAAGAAAAGACTTGACTTAGGCATGTCATGTGTGATAAACTTGACAAGCGACATGGAAGTTAGGTCTTTTTTTTATGCCCGAAAAGATGACGGATACATCGTCCGGCATGAGGAAAATGACCATGCAAATGAAAACACTGGAGGTGGAAGTTGTGCGCGTTAAGATTACATTAGCATGTACCGAGTGCAAGCAGCGTAACTACAATATGACTAAGGAGAAAAAGAACCATCCTGAGAGAATGGAAACTCAGAAATATTGTAAGTTCTGCCGCAAACACACTCTGCATAAGGAAACAAAGTAATCCAAGGTAACTGGACGAAACAGTTACTCACAGAGAATTGTGAGGTCAGGCTATGCAAGGAAATGAAAAATCTGCTGGCAAGAGCCAGAAGAAGAGTTGGTTTCAGGGACTTCAGTCAGAATTCAGGAAGATTGTTTGGACAGACCGCAATGAACTGATTAAGCAGACTATCGTGGTAGTTTGCGTGTCGATCGTGCTTTGCGTACTGATCAGCGTCATGGATTCATTTATTCTCGAAGGCATTAATCTTTTAATGAAATAAGGATAAGGTGATTGTATGTCAGAAGCGAAATGGTATGTTGTTCATACTTATTCCGGGTATGAGAACAAAGTAAAAGTCGATATTGAAAAAACCATCGAAAACAGACACCTGGAAGACCAGATCCTTGAAGTTCGTGTTCCGCTGCAGGAAGTGGCTGAGCTGAAAAACGGGGCTCTGAAACAGGTTCAGAAGAAAATGTTTCCTGGCTATGTACTTCTCAACATGGTTATGAATGACGATACATGGTATGTTGTCCGTAACACCAGAGGTGTGACAGGCTTCGTTGGACCAGGGTCCAAGCCGGTACCGTTGACCGAGGAAGAGATGCTTCCTCTTGGTATCAAGAAAGAGGAAATTCAGGTCGATTTCGCAGAGGGTGATACAGTTGTTGTCACAGGCGGTGCCTGGAAAGATACCGTTGGTGTTATCACTGCCCTTAATGTGCAGAAACAGACAGCAACGATCAATGTTGAACTTTTCGGCCGCGAAACGCCGGTAGAAATTAGTTTCGCAGAAATCAAACAGATGTAACAAGCAAAGGTAACAATATCGTGGGAGGGACCATAAACCCCCGCCAATACCACATAGGAGGTGCCGAAAAATGGCAAAGAAAGTAACAGGATATATCAAATTACAGATTCCGGCTGGTAAAGCAACTCCAGCACCACCTGTAGGTCCAGCTCTTGGACAGCACGGTGTAAATATCGTTCAGTTCACAAAAGAGTTCAATGCAAGAACAGCAGATCAGGGAGACTTAATCATTCCTGTAGTTATCACTGTTTATGCAGACAGAAGTTTCAGCTTCATAACCAAAACTCCGCCGGCTGCAGTTCTTCTTAAGAAAGCTGCAAACATCAAATCCGGTTCCGGCGTACCGAACAAAACAAAAGTTGCTAAAGTTACAAAAGCTCAGGTTGAGGAGATCGCTCAGCTTAAGATGAAAGACTTAAATGCAGCATCCATCGAAGCAGCAGCAAGCATGATTGCTGGTACTGCAAGAAGTATGGGAATTGAAGTAGTTGATTAATCACAAATAGTAAGTGGGAGGGCTGTTCCCCGCAAATACCACAGGAGGTTATAGAAATGAAACGAGGAAAGAAATACGTGGAAGCTGCTAAAGCAGTAGACCGCGCTACATTATATGATACCGCAGAAGCTATCAGCTTAGTTAAAAAAGCTGCAGTTGCTAAATTTGACGAAACTATCGAAGTTCATATCCGTACAGGCTGCGATGGACGTCATGCAGACCAGCAGATCCGTGGTGCAGTAGTTCTGCCACATGGTACTGGTAAAAAAGTTCGTGTTTTAGTATTCGCTAAAGATGCTAAAGCTGAAGAAGCAAAAGCAGCAGGTGCTGAATTCGTAGGAGCTGAGGATCTTATTCCGAAGATCCAGAACGAAGGATGGTTAGACTTTGACGTTGTTGTTGCAACTCCAGATATGATGGGTGTTGTAGGTCGTCTTGGTCGTGTACTTGGACCGAAAGGTTTAATGCCAAACCCGAAAGCTGGTACAGTAACAATGGACGTTACTAAAGCAGTTCACGATATCAAAGCAGGTAAGATTGAGTACCGTCTTGATAAAACCAACATCATTCATGTTCCGGTTGGTAAAGCATCCTTTACAGAGGAACAGTTAAGCGACAACTTCCAGACGCTGATCGATGCTATCGTTAAGGCTAGACCAAGCACACTGAAAGGTCAGTATTTAAAGAGCGTTGTTATTGCTCCGACAATGGGACCTGGTGTGAAGATCAACCCGATGAAATTAGCATAATAGATTTTAGCAATTTAAGACTCCCGGGGATTCTCTGGGGGTCTTTTTGCGTTTCTTTTTTGGGGGTGGCGGGTATGGGGACGCACAGGAAAATATTTGTTTTCTGATACGGCTGCGGAGGCAGGAATACTAAGCTTCCGGAAATTTGCTAAAACCATGCCGGAAGCTAAGTATTGCTACACCTCCTGTAGATGTATCAGAAAACAAATATTTTCCTGTGTTGTACAATGGTAATGGTTTCGCGGGCGGGGAAAACGGAAAGGTATTGGATATAGGGAGAAAGATGCAATGTATGGGTGTGCAGGAATGGAAGATTACAGGATTTGGTAAGGGTGTGTTATAGTAGGGGGATGAATTAGAGATTTGTTAGATATATTTTTTCTGAGCAATGTTATAGAAGCAGACAGGAGGCGTTATTGTGGCTGGCAGGAGACAGAAAAAGAGCGGTGGAAGAAGTTATGCGTGGAGATACCGGGGCAGGATTGTGGCTTGTGTGTTTGTTGAGGTGATCATTATCTGTGCGCTGGTTATCATGATCGGATGGAATAAGGGCGTGAAGGAGTGGTTTGAGCAGTTTGAGCAGCCGGTTCTGAAGGAAGTGGATATCAGTGGGATCAACAGTCCGAATGCAATCCTGATGCAAGCCAGGGGAGGTAAGATTCTGGGTGAGATTAACGGGGAGGCTCAGATTTATCCGGCTTCTATGACGAAGATTATGACTGTGATACTGGGGATTGAGAATTGTGATGATCTGGATGAGAAGATTACTCTGACGGATGAGATGTTCTCCGGATTGTATGAGCAGGATGCTACGCAGGCAGGTTTTCAGCCGGGGGAAGAGGTCCGGGTGATTGATCTTCTCTATGGTGCGATGCTGCCTTCGGGGGCAGAGTGCTGTATTGCGCTGGCAGATACGATCAGTGGTTCAGAGGCGGATTTTGCGGAGCTGATGAATAAGAAAGCAAGGAAGCTTGGAATGGAGAATACCCATTTCTGTGACTCTACAGGACTGCATAACCCGGATCATTACAGTACGGTTAAGGATATTGCGGTGTTGATGAAGTATTGCATTAAGAATGATACGTTTCGTGAGATTGTGGAGACCTCCAGACATTCTACCGGAGTTACAAATATCCACCCGGATGGAATTACTTACTACAGTACAATGTTTAAAAATCTGTCTGATCCGACAGTCACAGGTGGAAAAATCCTCGGTGGCAAGACCGGCTATACCAGTGAGGCAGGGCACTGTCTGGTGAGTTTTGCGGAGATTGAGGGCAGGGAATATATCTTTGTTTCCGCAGGTGCTTCAGGAGCAGATGGAAATACGATTCCGCATATTCAGGATGCTGTGACTGTTTATAACAGGGTTGGTGCGGCGGTTGAGGCGAAGATGAATGATAATAATAAATAAAATCTCCCACAAATTGTGACGCACATCTTGTGGGGAGCATTTTCGTTACTGTTCACTGGTAATATCCCGCGAGGTGTTTTTTGTGAGCAAAGATCACAGAAAACCCGAGACATACCGCGCGAATTTATGCGATCAGCATAAATTCTGTGCATCGCGAAGCGTGTTACTGCGAACGGAGTGAACAGTAACGCATTTTCCAAATACACTCTAATGTTTATAGATTTTTATAGACATATTTTTATGTATGTGATATAATCAATCACATACAAAAGAACGATACGGGCTACAGAGGAGGTGAAAGTGGTGACAGACAGACAAATACTGGAAGCTGTTTTGACAGAGGTCAGAGGATTTGGAACGCGAATGGATAAATTCGAAAGTCGAATGGATGGATTCGAAAGCCGAATGGACCGAATGGAAGAGCGTCAGAAGCGTTTTGAAGAAGAGACCAGAAATAACTTTGCAGATATCAAACTGCATTTGGAGAACATAACGGACAGGAATATTTCTATCCTTGCAGAGAATCATCTGAATCTTATCAATAAGATGGATGTGTCGGCTACCTGGATGAACAGGATTATGATTAATGAGGTTAAGATGAATGCTCTGACAGATCAGGTTGCCAGACTTCAGGCGAAATCCAGTTAAGCTTCCAATGATGAAAATACGAACGGATAAAAAGGGAGAACCATTGAGGTTCTCCCTTTAAAAGGTTTATTTTATGCGATTTTCCGATAGAATTATTCTCCGAAATATCTCTTAAGAAGACCTGCGAATGCTTTTCCGTGTCTTGCTTCGTCTCTTGCCATTTCATGAACTGTATCATGGATAGCGTCAAGGTTAGCAGCTTTTGCACGTTTAGCAAGGTCTGTTTTACCAGCTGTAGCACCGTTCTCGGCTTCTACACGCATCTGAAGGTTTTTCTTTGTGCTGTCTGTTACAACTTCACCTAATAATTCAGCGAATTTAGCAGCATGTTCTGCTTCTTCATAAGCTGCTTTTTCATAGTATAAACCGATTTCCGGATATCCTTCTCTGTGAGCAACTCTTGCCATTGCAAGATACATACCAACTTCAGAGCATTCACCCTGGAAGTTTGCTCTTAAATCAGCCATGATGTCTTCGCTGGATCCCTGAGCAACACCTACAACGTGTTCAGCAGCCCATGACATTTCGCCATCCTGCTTTACGAATTTATCAGCCGGTGCCTTACATACAGGACAGGCTTCCGGAGCTTTCTCACCTTCATAAACATAACCACATACACTACATACCCATTTTGTCATAATTAAAATCTCCTTTTCTTTTTAATGAATTTATTAGGGATGCCAGAAAATAAATTGATTATCTCAGCATCGTTTAGTTCTTACTGCTTTCCGTCTGTGCGGTAGAAAAAGTAATTTTTTAATAATAGTAATTATTACTGTTTTCTGTGATTTAAGATTACCATACTTGATTGAAAAAGTCAAGTTTAATTTTAGCTTTTTTGCAACTTTTTATCATTAGTTGTTATTCCCAATTTGGCCACTAATGATGTAAGCAAAAACTACTTTGAACTATCAGAGTTGCCTTCTGTCTCTTTCAGGCAGTCCTCACACAGGCCGAAGAATCTGGCACTATAATCAGTAATCTTTCCTTTGAAGTTCTCACCTGCAAGATCCATAATGTGGTGAATTCCCTCGCTCTCAAGGTCGATGATCCGCTCACATCTGATACACATGAAGTGGCAGTGCCTCTCGGTCCGCCCGTCAAAGTGATCCGCTCCGGCGAAAGAGGAAAGCTTCTTAATCTCTCCCAGATCAGCCAGCAGAGATAAGTTGCGATATACCGTACCGAGGCTGATATTCGGATAGATGAGCTTCATATTCTCATATACCACATCGGCAGTAGGATGATCTGTTCTGGTTCTTAGAAACTCTTTAATCGATTCCCTCTGACGGCTGTATTTCAGTGTCGCCATGGTATTCCTCCCTTCCCTGTTTACTCGCAAATGATTTATCATAACTGTTCAGTATAGTTGCAGTTATAATCTGTTCAATAACGATAATCATTACTGATATTGATACTATACAATATTGGATTGAAATTGTCAAGATATAAAAACTATTATTTTATGGAATTGTTATAGTTTGGCTACGTTACTGAGAACGGAGTCAACAATAACGATGTGGGTTTACAAATCCACCAAAATGTGCTATATTTTCCCTATAACAGGAAATAACTATTTCCTATAGCTAACAGCGTTCCACGATCACAGAGCGGAGTGCTGTCACGAAATAACACAAACTCATTGAAGAAGAGAGTAGATCCGCAGACCGTATTACAGAGAAATCCCCATGGATCACATATCACAGATTCAAAGGCTGAGAGGGATATGCAAGGAGCAGGTTGAAGATGGCTTCCGAGAGGCACTGCTGAGAGCCAACAGCTTTAGGCAGCGACAGGCACGCCTGTTACAGCGTAGAGGTATCACAACGTACCTCCCAAGGTTTCCCCGCGCGAGCCCGGAAACGAACAGAAGTGGTAACACGGGTAATACTCGTCTTCTCAGATAATCTGAGGAGACGTTTTTTATGTTATAGGAAATTACTCTGTAATGTTCCTATAACATAAAAAAGCCCTCCGGGCAGGATTACACTGCGACAGAGAGGAATTATTTCCCCCAACACCAGTTCCTTCCTACCATGAAGAATTTATGTTTTTCTTCCATAAATAAGGAGCAGTTGTTACCATTTTTAAACACCAGCTTCGGAAAATATAATTGTTTTCTGTGCATTTGCAGGGAGTGTAGCAACTCTTAGTGCCTGGAAATCTGCGTTATTCGAAAAAATCTCACTGTCTGAGCGAAGCGAGTTTGAGATTTTTTCGAATGGTTTTAGCTGATTTTCAGACACTTAGAGTTCCTAGCTCCCGAAACCGCACAGAAAACAATTATATTTTCCGGAGCGTCCACATTCAAAAAAGGAGACAACAAACCATGGAAAAACAGAAATACTACATCACTACCGCCATTGCCTATACATCTGGCAAACCGCACATCGGCAACACCTATGAAGTAGTTTTAGCCGACGCCATCGCCCGCTACAAACGCCAGCAGGGCTATGACGTATTCTTTCAGACAGGAACCGATGAACATGGTCAGAAAATCGAATTAAAAGCCGAAGAAGCCGGAATCACCCCAAAAGAATTCGTAGACAACGTATCCGGTGAGATCAAAAGAATCTGGGATCTGATGAACACATCCTACGACAAATTCATCCGTACCACAGATGAAGACCACGAAAAACAGGTCAAAAAAATCTTCAAAAAAATGTACGCAAAAGGCGACATCTACAAAGGACATTACGAAGGAATGTATTGTACACCATGTGAATCTTTCTTTACAGAATCTCAGCTTGTAGACGGCAAATGTCCGGACTGCGGCCGCCCATGTGTACCTGCAAAAGAAGAAGCATACTTCTTCAAAATGAGCAAATATGCCGACAAACTCATTGACTACATCAATACACACCCGGACTTCATCCAGCCGGAATCCCGTAAAAACGAGATGATGAACAACTTCCTTCTCCCGGGACTTCAGGATCTCTGTGTATCCAGAACTTCCTTCAAATGGGGAATCCCGGTAGACTTTGATCCGAAACACGTAGTATATGTATGGCTTGATGCCCTTACAAACTATATTACAGGAATCGGCTACGACTGCGATGGCGAAAGCACAGACCAGTTCAACAAGCTCTGGCCTGCAGACCTGCATCTGATCGGTAAAGACATCATCCGTTTCCATACAATTTACTGGCCGATTTTCCTGATGTCACTGGATCTGCCGCTTCCGAAACAGGTATTCGGACATCCATGGCTTCTTCAGGGTGATGGTAAGATGAGTAAATCCAAAGGAAATGTAATCTATGCAGATGAACTGGTAGACTTCTTCGGTGTAGATGCAGTCCGCTACTTCGTACTTCATGAAATGCCATTCGAGAATGATGGTGTGATCACATGGGAACTGATGGTAGAGCGTCTCAATTCTGAACTCGCTAACACCCTTGGAAACCTTGTAAACCGTACCATTTCCATGTCAAACAAATATTTCGGCGGTGTGGTAGAAAACAAAGGCGTTACAGAACCTGTAGATGATGATCTGAAGAACTTCATTCTCTCCGTACCTGCCAAGGTAAACGAAAAAATGGATAAACTCCGCGTGGCAGATGCAATGACAGAAGTATTCACAATCTTCAAACGCTGCAACAAATACATCGACGAAACAATGCCATGGGCTCTTGCTAAGGATGAAGAGAAAAAAGACCGTCTTGCAACAGTTCTCTACAATCTGGTTGAGGGAATCTGCATTGGTGCGGTTCTGCTGAAATCCTTTATGCCGGAAACAACAGAGAGAATCCTTGCCCAGTTAAATGCACAGGACAGAGAACTGGAAGACCTTAAGACCTTTGGCCTCTATCCGTCAGGAAATAAAGTAACTGAAAAACCGGAGATCCTTTTCGCCCGCCTTGACCTGAAAGAGGTACTTGCAAAGGTGGCAGAGCTTCATCCGCCGAAAGCAGAAGAACCTGCAAAAGAAGAAAAAGAAGACGTAATTGATATCGAAGCAAAACCGGAGATCACATTTGAAGATTTCGGCAAGCTTCAGTTCCAGGTTGGTAAGATCATCAAATGTGAAGAAGTAAAGAAATCAAAGAAACTTCTCTGCTCACAGGTACAGATCGGCAGCCAGGTGCGTCAGATCGTATCCGGAATCAAAGCACACTACAGTGCAGAAGAAATGGTAGGTAAGAGGGTTATGGTAGTCACAAACCTGAAACCAGCCAAACTTGCCGGTGTACTCAGTGAAGGAATGATCCTCTGCGCAGAAGATGCAGACGGAAACCTTTCCCTGATGGTACCGGAAAAGGAAATGCCTGCAGGTGCAGAAATCTGCTGATCTTTGTATTACTGAGAACAAAGCGAATGGTAGCGAAAATGTGTGAAAACTTACGAATATTATCTTGACAAATACACTCTCAAAAGCTATATTAATATTTAGATAAAGGGGAGTGACTGACTCATGAGTATTCATGGTGTCGTCAATTTCGGTGGGTAAAGACTCCAACCGTATCGTGATGAACAGGCGAGGCTTTTATTGTATGTTCCCGTACAATAAGAGCCTCGTTTTTTGTAAAAACTTAAACAGGGGGATTTTGATCATGTCACAGGGTTTTAATCATTTTGATGAGAACGGAAACGCAGTTATGGTAGACGTTTCCGGGAAAAATGTCACCTACAGAACAGCAGTTGCCACAGGTGAGATTCATGTAGGAGAAACAATCATGGAGGCTGTGAAAGAGGGTTCTGTGAAAAAGGGAGATGTGCTTGGAGTAGCACGTGTAGCGGGCATTATGGGAGTGAAAAGGACTTCTGAGTTGATTCCCATGTGCCATCCGCTTCCGATCCAGAAATGTTCCGTAGACTATGAACTGGATGAGATAAACGGAATTATCCGCGCTTTCTGTACAGTGAAAACAGAAGGCAAGACCGGTGTGGAAATGGAGGCACTGACAGGGGTTCAGGTGACGCTTCTGACGATTTATGATATGTGTAAGGCAATTGACAAGCATATGGTAATGTCCAATATTCATCTGGTTGAAAAGACGGGTGGTAAGAGTGGAGATTTTCATTTTTGATATCCACGAATTACTCTGCGATTTGCAAAATATTTGTTGGGTAAAATGAAAGAAATGTGTATAATGGAAATACAGAATGGCAGATAATGAAAAAATTATCTGCCCGACAGGGAGGTTTTTCTAAAATGAAAAGAGTAGCGATCATTACATCCAGTGATACGGGATATCGCGGAGAACGTGAGGATTTAAGCGGACCTGCGATCCGAGAGATTGTTGAGAAGAATGGATATGAGGTTGTGTCTGAAGATGTTCTGCCGGATGACAGAAAGATGTTGTCAGAGAGAATGGCGGAAATTGCAGACAGCGGCACAGCGGAACTGATCCTGACAACAGGCGGAACCGGTTTTTCACCCAGAGATATTACACCGGAGGCAACGGAGGATATTATTGACAGACGTGTACCGGGGATTCCGGAGGCAATGCGTGCGTACAGCATGACTATCACGAAACGCGCCATGCTCAGCCGTTCTACGGCAGGTATCCGAAAAAAAACACTGATCATCAATCTTCCGGGAAGTCCGAAAGCTGTAAAAGAGAGCCTGGAGTATATTATTGATGCGCTTGGACATGGCATTGAGATCATGACAGGGGAAGCAGGGAACTGCGCAAGATAACTGATGGCGATAACAGGGATAAGAAAGCAGAGTAGCGTCAGAATGTACTGACGAAAAGAGAAATCGGTGAGCCAAAGCAGAGAAGATAAGCTGACGGCAATAAACGGAAGAGCAGGTACGAAAACAGTATCTGAAACGAAAACAGGAAGGTAAAAGGGACAATCTTATGGGAAAAGTAATTGCGGTTTGTACAAGTGAAAGAAAGGGAATACAGAAGACAAGTGTTCCGGAGATTAAAGTAATTGAGGACTGGGGAATCGAGGGTGATGCCCATGCCGGCAAATGGCACCGTCAGGTAAGTCTGCTCTCTTTTGACAAGATTGAAGATTTTCGCGCCAGAGGTGCAGAGGTAGAAGACGGGGCATTCGGAGAGAACCTGGTGGTTCAGGGAATCGACTTTGCCACACTTCCGATCGGTACGAAATTCCAGTGCAATGATGTAGTCCTGGAGCTGACACAGATTGGAAAAGAATGCCACAGCGGATGTGCGATCTTTAAGAAAATGGGCGAGTGCATTATGCCGAAACAGGGAGTTTTTACGAAGGTTCTCCACGGAGGTGTGATCCACCCGGGGGATGAGCTGGTAATTTTGTAACAGATCTTTTAACCGGATTATAGCAATCCTCATAAATAATGTATATTGATCCGGCTTATCAGAGCGCGAAATCCTGCGTCAGATATCCTTGACGTGTGTTGTTTACAGGGAGTGCTATAAATTAAGATTACATGAGGAGATTGGAAAAAATGATTATTGATACACATGCGCACTATGATGACGAGGCCTTTGACACAGACAGGGAAGCGCTTCTTATGTCTATGTACGATGGAGGGATTGAGAAGATTGTGAATGTCTGTGCATCTGTAGGCGGTTTTCAGGATACTGTGAAGCTGATGGAGAAATATCCTTTTGTATATGGAGCAGTGGGAATCCATCCGGATGATGCAGATAAGATGACACAGGAGACTCTGGATGAAATCCGCAGATTATCCCATATGGACAAGATGGTGGCAATCGGTGAGATCGGGCTGGACTATTACTGGCATAAGGAAGAAGAGGAACATCAGATCCAGAAGAAAATGTTTCGCGCCCAGCTTGACATTGCCAGAGAAGAGAAGCTTCCGTTTATGATCCACAGCAGAGAAGCTGCCGAGGATACTCTGAATATCGTCAGAGAATATATGCAGGGTGGTATGTATGGCGGTATCATTCATTGTTTTTCATACAGCAGGGAGATTGCGGCAGAATATCTGAAAATGGGACTGTATCTGGGAATCGGCGGAGTTGTCACTTTTAAGAACGCAAAGAAACTGAAAGAGACGGTTCAGTATGCACCCCTGTCTCAGCTTGTTCTGGAGACAGACTGTCCCTATATGTCTCCAGAGCCAAACAGAGGTAAGAGAAATTCGTCATTAAATCTGCCTTATGTAGCACAGGCAATCGCAGAACTGAAGGGAATTACAGCAGAAGAGGTCATTGATGTGACCAGACA
>ERZ809074.2610-NODE-2610-length-19141-cov-7.467096_pt1 | contig 19141 bp, 15 predicted proteins | sample MGYA00520795_ERZ809074 | MGnify/ENA primary metagenome ERZ809074 (study PRJEB31570, sample SAMEA3212989) | Homo sapiens | biome: human-gut; feature: human gut; material: fecal | place: Sweden | collected 2011 ...
CCGCCCGCCCCACACAGAACAAGGGAAAAACAAGGAAAAACCCATTTTCAATGAATGACAAATCAAGGTCTCACGGTTTTTAATGGTTTTTTCCTTGCGGCGTTTGAAGCGGGCGGGAACCGACCGCAGCCGCAGGGATTAAGGACGAGCATAAGCCGAAAGGCTTAAATGCTCGGCGTTAAGACCGGCGGCGTGCCCTTGGGCTTCAAACGAAGCAAGATGTTTTTCATGGTTTTTATCCAAAACTTTTTGAAAAATCAGATCAACACTCATCCACTTTATTTTCTATAACAATCTCATCACCCCTCCGAAAACTACACATTATGGATATAAATAAATTTCTCAGCCGACTCTTCGGCAACAAGTCCACGCGCGACATGAAACTCATACAGCCGTGGGTGAACAAAGTGAAAGAAGCCTCCGAAAGCATCGAAAAACTCTCCAACGACGCGCTGCGCGGCAAAACCAAGGAACTGCAACAGACCATTCAGGCCTCTGCCGACGACATCAAGGAAAAGATTGCCGCCCTCAACGCCAAGATTGAGGACACGCCGATCGAAGACCGCGAAGTCATCTTCAACCAAATAGACAAACTCGAAAAGGAAGTGCTCGAGCGTTACGAGGAAGCCCTCAACGCCGCACTGCCCGATGCCTTCGCCATCGTGAAGGAAACGGCACGCCGCTTCGCGCAAAACGAGGAAATCACCGTGACCGCCACCGACTTCGACCGCGAACTCGCCGCCACGAAGGACTTTGTGCGCATCGAGGGCGACAAGGCTATCTACCAAAACCATTGGATTGCCGGCGGCAACGACACGAAATGGGACATGGTGCACTACGACGTGCAGCTCTTCGGCGGCGTGGTGCTGCATCAGGGCAAAATCGCCGAAATGGCAACGGGCGAAGGAAAGACGCTCGTGGCCACCCTCCCCGTGTTCCTCAACGCCCTCACGGGCAACGGCGTGCACGTGGTGACGGTGAACGACTACCTCGCCAAGCGCGACAGCGAATGGATGGGGCCGCTCTATATGTTCCACGGCCTGTCGGTGGACTGCATTGACAAGCACCAGCCCAACTCCGAAGCACGCCGCCGCGCCTATCAGGCCGACATCACCTTCGGCACGAACAACGAGTTTGGCTTCGACTACCTGCGCGACAACATGGCGATGAAGCCCTCCGACCTCGTGCAGCGTAAGCACAACTATGCCATCGTCGACGAGGTGGACTCCGTGCTGATCGACGATGCGCGTACGCCGCTCATCATCTCCGGTCCCGTGCCCAAGGGCGACGACCAGCTTTTCGAGCAGTACCAGCCCCTCGTGGAACGCCTCGTGGAGGTGCAGCGCAAGCTCGCCACGCAGTATCTCGCCGAAGCCAAGCAACTCATCAACTCCGGCGACAAGGACAGTCAGGAAAAAGGCTTCTTGCAGCTCTTCCGCTCCCACAAGGCATTGCCCAAGAACAACCCGCTCATCAAGTTCCTCTCCGAGACCGGCATCAAGGCCGGCATGCTCAAGACGGAGGAAATATATATGGAGAACAACAACCGCCGCATGCCCGAAGCGGTAGAGCCGCTCTATTTCGTGGTAGACGAGAAACTGCACTCCGTAGACCTCACCGACAAGGGCAACAAATGGCTGGCCGACCAAGTGAAGGACGACCAGCTCTTCGTGCTGCCCGACATCACCACCGAACTCTCCATGCTCGAGCGCAACGGCTCGATTTCCGATGAGGAACGCCTGGCCAAGAAAGACGAACTCCTCGCCGACTACGCCGTGAAGAGCGAACGCGTGCATACTATCCTGCAACTGCTGAAAGCCTACACCATGTTCCGCATCAACGAGGAATATGTCGTAATGGACGGGCAGGTGAAGATTGTGGACGAGCAGACAGGCCGCATCATGGAAGGCCGCCGCTGGAGCGACGGACTGCATCAGGCCGTGGAGGCTAAGGAACACGTCAAGGTGGAAGCTGCCACGCAGACCTTCGCCACCATTACGCTGCAAAACTACTTCCGCATGTACCACAAACTCGCGGGCATGACGGGTACGGCCATCACGGAAGCCGGCGAATTTTGGAACATCTACAAACTCGATGTTGTGGAAATCCCCACCAACCGCCCCGTGCTGCGCAACGACATGAACGACCGCGTCTACAAGACGAAGCGCGAAAAATATGCCGCCGTTATCGCCGAAATCGAGAAGATGCGCCAAGCCGGTCGCCCCGTGCTTGTGGGTACGACAAGCGTGGACGTGAGCGAACTCCTGAGCCGTATGCTCGACCTGCGCAAGATTCCCCATCAGGTGCTCAACGCCAAGCTGCACCAGAAGGAGGCCGACATCGTGGCGCTCGCCGGACAAAGCACCAACGGCCTCGGCGCCGTGACCATCGCCACCAATATGGCGGGCCGCGGTACGGATATTAAATTGTCGGCAGAGGTGAAAGCCGCAGGTGGTCTTGCCATCATCGGCACGGAACGCCACGAAAGCCGCCGCGTGGACCGTCAGCTGCGCGGCCGCGCCGGTCGCCAGGGCGACCCGGGCTCTTCGGTATTCTTCGTATCCTTGGAAGACAACCTCATGCGCCTCTTCGCCAGCGAGCGCATCGCCCGCGTAATGGACAAGCTCGGCTTCAAGGAAGGCGAGATGATCGAGGCGAAGATGATCAACAACTCTATCGAGCGCGCCCAAAAGAAGGTGGAAGAAAACAACTTCGGCATACGTAAGCGCCTGCTCGAATACGACGACGTGATGAACAAGCAGCGCACCGTGATTTACGAAAAGCGTCGCCACGCCCTCATGGGACAGCGCATCGGCATGGACATCGCCAACATGGTGTGGGACCGCGTCATCAACATCATCGAGAACTGCCCCGACTACGCAGAATGCGGCAAGCAGTTTATCGAGATTTTCGCCATGGAAGCACCGTTCACGGAACGCGAATACGACAACACGAAGCGCGAAGACCTCTACGAGATGGCATTCCAGGCCGCCATGGGCAACTTCAAGCGCAAGACCGACCGCCTTGCCGAAGTGGCACGCCCCGTCATTGCGCAAGTGTATGAGAACCAGGGACAAATGTACGAGAACATACTAGTGCCTGTATCGGACGGCAAGTTTGTTTACAGCATTCAGTCGAACCTCAAAGAGGCTTACGAGAACGATTGCCGCAACATTGTGCGCGACTTCGAGAAGACCATTCTCCTGCGCCACATCGACGAGGCATGGAAGGAAAACCTGCGCGAGCTCGACGACTTGAAGAAGTCTGTGCAAAACGCCAGCTACGAACAGAAAGACCCCCTGCTCGTGTTCAAACTCGAAAGCGTGCAACTCTTCGACAAGATGGTGAACCGCATCAACAACGCCACCGTGAGCAGCCTGATGCGCGCACAAATCCCCGTGCAGGCTCCCGAAGAAGTGCGCGAAGCCGCTCCCGAGCAGCCCACTAAGCAGCCTAAGTACACCGAAAGCCACGAAACGGTGGAGGAACAAGCCTCTCGCGAAGCCGCCGGTCGCGACACGCGCGAACGCCAGCAGCAGCCCATCGTGAAAGAAAAACTCCCGGGACGCAACGACCCCTGCCCCTGCGGCAGCGGCAAGAAGTTTAAGAACTGCCACGGAAGAGGCCTCTAATCTCGGAGCATACAAGGAGCATACAATATTATATATATATACCAAAAGCGGCGTGCCTGCCGGTGCGCCGCTTTTCTTTTCTAATAATTATTTTATGAATATCCTCAGAAAAAGCATCATTGCCCTCTTCGCCCTGACGGCCTTCGGCACAACAGCAGCACAGGCCAGCGGCACGGACGACGAAAGCACGAAGAAAATCAAGCTTGAAAAGGCATACCGCTTCCGCGTCACCCTTGCCGACAAGAAGCAAAACCCCTATTCCATAAAGCAGCCCGAAAAGTTCCTTTCGGCAAAAGCCTTGGCGCGCCGCGCTAAATACAAGATTGCCGTGGACAACTACGACCTGCCCATTACGCCCAAGTACATCGACGCGCTGAAAAACGCCGGCGCGAAAATCCACAACATGTCAAAGTGGAACAACACGGTGGTCGTAGAAACGTCCGATAGCCTGCTTTGCGACAAAATCAAGCAACTGCCCTTCGTGAGCAACGTGCGCCACGTGTGGACAGCCCCCGACAGCGTGGACGCGCCCAACTTTGCCAATCGGCAGAAGGAAGTGACCAACCGCCCCGACACCTTAGAGCAACTCTACGGCAAAGGATTTGAGCAAATCAGCCAGCTCAACGCCCTGCGCCTCCACGAAGCCGGCTTCACGGGCAAAGGCGTGACGATTGCCGTGCTCGACGGCGGTTTCCACAATGCCGACTGCATCACGGCATGGCGCAAGGAGCAAATCCTCGGCACGCGCAACTTCGTGCGCCCCGAGCGCAGCGTCTACGACGAACTCTCGCACGGCATGATGGTGCTCTCGTGCATCGCCTCCCGCGTGCCCCACTCGCTCATCGGCACAGCCCCCGACGCTTCGTTCTACCTCATCGTATGCGAAGACGGCGAGAGCGAGCAACTCGTGGAGGAAGACAACTGGTGCGCCGCAATAGAATATGCCGACAGCCTCGGCGCAGACATTGCCACGAGTTCGCTGGGCTACACGGGCTTTGACCACAAATGGATGGACTTCCCCTATCACGCCTTAGACGGGCAAACGGAACTTTGCAGCCGCTCCGCCTCTCTGGCGGCGAGCCGCGGCATACTGGTGCTCAACAGCGCAGGCAACAGCGGAATGTCGTCGTGGAAGAAAATCGGCGTGCCTGCCGATGCTAAGGATATCCTCGCCGTCGGCGCAGTGAACGAAACGGGCGAAAACACGTGGTTCTCGTCTATCGGCAACTCCGCCGACGGGCGCATCAAACCCGATGTAATGGCGCGTGGCGGTTACGCTGCCGTGCTCGACACGAACGGCGAGAACGCCGAGGCCAACGGCACGTCCTTCTCCTGCCCCATCCTTTGCGGCGTGACCGCCTGCCTCCTGCAGGCTTCCCCCAAAAGCACGCCCGTGCAAATCATCCGAGCCCTGCAATCGTCGGGCCACAACGCTGCCCACCCCGACAACATCTTCGGCTACGGCATTCCCGATGCGTGGAAAGCCTACGAAAGCATGAAGCATTGATATTGAAATGTACAGCAACGCATCTTCTTCATTTCTTGACGACGCGGACGAAATCCGTCCGCTGCGCCTTAGCGAACTGAACAATCTGGTGCGCGGCGTTTTGGAACAAACGCTCGACGATGCCTATTGGATTGTGGCGGAAGTGAGCGAAATGCGCGTTGCCGCCAATGGGCACTGCTACCTCGAACTTGTAGAGAAAGATGCAGCCGGCATCAAGTTTATCGCCAAGGCAAGGGCCAATATCTGGCGCAGCACCTACGACCTGCTCGGCCCGTGGTTTGAGCAGGCAACGGGACAGAGGCTGCAAGCGGGCCTGAAAGTGCTCGTAAGGGTGACAGCAACCTTCCATGAGGTGTACGGTTTTTCACTGAACGTCATCGACATCGACCCTAATTATACCCTTGGCGACATGGAGCGGCGGCGGTGCGAAATCCTGGCGCAACTGCGCGAAGACGGCGTGCTCACGCTCAATAAGGAGCTCGAACTGCCGAGGCTCACGAAGCGCATCGCCGTGATATCCGCAGTCACTGCAGCCGGTTACGGCGACTTTTGCCGCCAACTCGAGCAATCCGGTTTTCACTTCGCCACCAAACTCTTCCCCGCCGCCATGCAGGGCGAAAAGGTGGAGGAAAGCGTTGTCAAGGCCCTTGATGCCGTGGCGAGCGAATTGGAAAACTGGGACGTAGTGGTTATCATACGGGGCGGCGGCGCGGTGAGCGAACTAAGCTGTTTCGACTCCTATCTGCTGGCTGCCAGCGTGGCACAATTTCCCCTCCCCGTGCTTACAGGCATCGGCCACGAGCGCGACGACACGGTGACCGACTGCGTGGCGCACAGCAAGTTCAAAACGCCCACGGCGGTAGCCGCCTTTCTCATCGAGCGGCGCAAAGAGGAGTGGGACTTATATTCCGAACTCTCCGAACGCTTGCAAACATCCATAGGCCAGGCAATCTCAGTTCGCAAAGCGCGTCTCAATGCCCTCGCCGCCCGCCTGCATCTCATCGCCGTGCGTTATGCCTCGAAGCGAGGCGAACACATCGCCAATCTCGAAGCACGCGCCGAACTGCTGGCACTGCAAAGGGTAAAAACCGAGCGCAGCCGCTTGCTCCCCCTGCAAGGCCGCCTTGCGCCGGCGGCAAACGCCTTGATCTCCAACAAGAAAGAATCCCTAAAACTTGCCGACCGCGCCATAGCCCTTGCCTCGCCCGAGCGCATTCTTAAAATGGGCTTCTCCATCACCACCTCGGGCGGCCGCATCGTGCGCGACGCGGCAACGCTCAAAGCAGGCGACCGGCTCGCCACGCAGTTTGCCGACGGCACAATCGAAAGCATCGTTACATCTCCAACTGATTAACCATGAAAAAAGAAAAACTCACATACGAAGAGGCCATGCAGCGGCTCGAAACCATCGTGGAAAGCCTCGAGCAGGACAAGCTCCGCCTCGAAGACTTGGGCAAAAGCCTCGCAGAGGCCAAAAACCTCGCGCAAATTTGCAAGGAAAAGTTAGCCCTTGCCGAACACGACATCAAAAAGATATTGGAAGAAGATGAGCAAGAATAAACTCTCAAAATTCGCCGACATGGCCACCTATCCCCACGTCTTCGAACCTACGTTCGGCGACGTGCCGTTCGAGATGCGCGGGCGGTGGGGCAGCGATTTTTTCCATAACGACAACCCCATCGTCCTCGAACTCGGGTGCGGTCGCGGCGAGTACACCGTGGGACTTGCCAAGCTCTTTCCCGACAAGAACTTCATCGGCGTTGACATCAAAGGCGCACGCATGTGGACCGGCGCGACGCAGTCGCTCCGCGAGGGCATGGCCAACGTGGCATTCCTGCGCACGCAAATCGAGTTTATCGAAAAATACTTCGCGCCGGGCGAAGTGGCTGAAATATGGCTCACCTTCTCCGACCCGCAAATGAAGAAGGCCACCAAACGCCTCACCTCCACCTATTTCCTCGCCCGCTACCGCAACATCCTCGCCGACGGCGGCATCATTCACCTCAAGACCGACTCCAACTTCCTCTTCACCTACACCACATACGTCGTAGAGCGCAACGCCCTGCCCCTACTCTTCCGCACGGAGGACCTCTACCACACGCTCGCGGCCGAAGAAGATGCCGACACGCGCACCATCCTCGGCATACGCACCTACTACGAAAGCCAGTGGATAGAGCGCGGGCTGAACATACGCTACATGAAGTTCCGCCTGCCCCTCGCCGGCGACCTGCAAGAGCCCGACATCGAAATCCCCCTCGACGATTACCGCAGCTACCACCGCACCAAACGCTCATCGCTCGAAACGGCAAAATAAGCCCCTTTCCTGCTAAGAAAAAGCACGAAACCTATTGTTTTATTGAAAAATAAGGCGTAAATTTGCACGCCGTAAGCGAAAGAGCCAAACGGTGCGTCGGCAACCACCCCAAGATTACGCAACAACAACCGCCGCCGCACCGCGAAAGGTATCGACCCGCCTACACACAAAAGAAACATCTTTATAAAAAGAAAACAAGCGAAAGCAATGTCAAAGATTTGTCAGATTACCGGAAAAAAAGCCATGGTAGGCAACAACGTTTCGCACTCGAAGCGCCGCACAAAGCGCACGTTTGACGTAAACTTGTTCTCTAAGAAGTTTTACTACGTTGAGCAGGATTGCTGGATCACCCTCAAAGTAAGTGCCGCCGGCCTTCGCCTCATCAACAAAGTCGGTCTCGATGCCGCACTCACGCAGGCAGTTGCCAAAGGTTACTGCGACTGGAAAGAGATTAAAGTCCTTTACTAAGTAAAACTTAAAACGAACTACACAATATTTATATATTATGGCTGGCAAGAAAGCAAAAGGCAATCGAGTACAGGTAATTCTCGAATGCACCGAAATGAAAGAAAGCGGGCTTCCCGGAACGTCACGTTATATCACCACGAAGAACCGCAAGAACACGCCTGAGCGTTTGGAACTCAAGAAGTACAACCCCATCCTCAAGCGTATGACCATTCACAAGGAAATCAAATAACCCCCGAGTAAGACTAAGAAGATATGGCAAAGAAAACTGTCGCAACGCTCCAGGAAGGTAAGACCGACGGACGTTCATATACGAAGGTTATCAAAATGGTGAAGAGCCCCAAGACCGGCGCTTACACCTTTGATGAGCAGATGGTTCGCAACGAAGACGTAAAAGACTTCTTCAAGAACTAATCGCCTACCCGCTCTATACACAACTACAATCCGCCTCGCCACAAATCGCAGCGAGGCGGATTTTTTTTGTAATGTTCAAAAAGAGAGGACGCGAACCCTCTCTTTACTATTTGCACGAAGAAGAATAGATTTACTTTACAAGCAGGGGCCAAGAGGAAAGACTTTGTTTCTGTGACTTCGAATAGCGGGCGGCCACATTAACGGGACAGTCGTAATTTCTGATATAAATATCAATGTAACAAAAAAAAATATGCCTAATAACGCAATGTTTTTAAGCAACACTCGTTTCCCTATAAAAAAGTCATTACCTTTGCGAAGAATAAAACCTAAGAATATGTCAAGGAATAAAGGGTTAAATCGGATAAAAGTAGTTCTTGCAGAAAAACAACACACCAACAAGTGGCTTGCAGAACAGCTTGACAAGGGCGAGGCTACCATCTCAAAATGGTGTACAAATCGCACACAACCTTCATTGGAAACTCTTGTTGAGATTGCCAATGTGCTACAAGTAGACGTTAAGGACCTCTTGCGGTCAACTGTCCAAGAGCCCGATGTGGTTTAGATTGGAATACCAAAGAGTAAACTTTAAAAGTTGTTGATAATGAAACAATATACCAAGCAATTGCTCATTGAGCAGACATATAAAATACAAAAAAAAGCAGCAGTATCGACTACAGGTTTCAATCATGAGAGTGTAGTTGATAAAGCGACTTTCCCCTTTATTAACGAGAGTTTAGAATCAATGGTATTCATACTATACTGATATGGCGAAAAGAAAGGTGTACACATTTGTAGATCTATTTGCCGGGTGTGGTGGACTCTCAGAAGGGTTTATGCAATCTGGTCATTTCAAGGGTCTTGCCCATGTAGAGTGGGAACTCCCAATGGTCGAGACTTTAAGGAATCGTCTTGTTGCCAAATGGGGGGAGACAGCCACTTCCGCAGCAGAAAAGGTAATACTATTTGATATTCAAAGAACTGAGGAACTCCTAAATGGGGATTGGACAGATGAAACAAAACAACTTTACAAAAAAGAGAATACAACAAAAATATTAAAAGGGCTTAGAAATGTAATTGGCAAGGATAATGTAGACATCATAATAGGTGGTCCCCCATGTCAAGCATATTCGATCCATGGCCGTGCCACCGATAAGAATTCAATGCAAGATGACTATAGAAATTATCTATTTGAAAGTTTTGTAAAGGTGGTAGCCGCTTTTATGCCAAAAGCATTTATTTTTGAGAACGTAACAGGTATGCTAAGTGCAAAACCTGGGGGGAGACCTGTTGTTGATCGTATCTACAATGCATTTAAGGACATTGGTTATGATACCCTTGTACCTACTTGTTTTAAAGACGCAGTTTATAATGCTTATGATTATAATGTACCACAACATAGGGAACGTGTCATACTGATTGGTAAAAGAAAAGGTACAGGATTCCATATAGAAGACTTCTATAAAGAATTGTCAAAGATGAAGAGCAACAAATATTTGTCTGTTAGGGATGCAATAGGATTTTTACCTCCTATATATCCATTAGACACTATTACAAAGATAAAGGGCAAGAACGTTTCTCACTATGCTACAGATTCAACTGATCCATTTCATCAACCGCGTCATTGTAGCGAACGAGACATCAATGTTATAAAACGTTGGATTGCAGGTAATATGAATAAATGCACTCAAAAGGAAGCTATAGATTTCTATAAAGAGGTAACAGGTAAAAATACTTTATACCGCAAATATCGAAATCTCGAATGGGACAAACCATCTCCCACAGTTGTTGCTCATTTACAAAAAGATGGATTTATGTTCATTCATCCTGACATTGAACAAGCTCGATTCATCACTATTCGTGAGGCAGCCTTGTTAATGTCATTTCCCAAAGACTACGAGTTTATTGGAAATAGAGCGTATTGTTATAAAATGATTGGGAATGCAGTCCCTGTTAATTTTGCTAAGGCTATAGCTGAGGCAATGTATAAAGTTTTAAAATAATGGCAAATATATTAATCGCATGTGAGGAAAGCCAAGCTATTTGCAAGGCTTTTCGGGAACGAGGACATAACGCATACAGTTGTGACATTCTTGAATGCACTGGAGGTCATCCAGAATGGCACTTTAAACAAGATGTTCTTCAAGTAATACCTAATCATGGTGGAGTACTTGAAAATGGTATGGAATATTTCCTTCCAATTGGAGAAGTATGGGATTTGATGATAGCACACCCCCCATGCACTTATCTATCTGTAAGTGGTGCACGTTGGTTATACCATCCAGACGATGCAGGTTTGCCCATAGAACAAAGAAGAGAGCATCCAAATCACCTTGGCCGAAGACAACTGAAAGTTGAAGCCGAACAATTCTTTCTTGAATTTACAAAAACTGACATAGAACGTTGGGCTATTGAGAATCCTGTAGGATGTATGAATTCTGTCTATAGAAAGCCTGATCAAATTGTACAACCATTTTGGTTCGGGGATTCTGCATCAAAAAAAACATGTCTTTGGCTTCACAATTTACCTCCATTACAACCTACCAAAATAGTAGATGAAGGCGAAAGGGTGGTGCTTTCGAGTGGACGTTCACTTCCGAAATGGTATTCTGATTCATTTAACACAAGGATCTCAACAGAAGAAAGAAGACGATTAAGAAGTAAAACATTCCCAGGTTTTGCACAGGCTGTTGCTGACCAATGGGGCAAATTGTTATAAATATGGCAGGTTATAAATTGAAAATACAGAGATTTCGCACCAATGATCTTATTGATAATGGTGGCAAGCAGTTTGAAATGGGGAAAAGTTGGTGTGAGGATTTCTTTGGCATTAATACTGATGTCAAAGAAAGAACCTTATTTCTTACTTTTAGACCCTTAAATAATTCCCATAAAAGTCTTGATGGAACTAAAATTGAACTATGGCTATCAGATGTCAACGTGCGTGGAGACAGAAAGGCTTATGCCAATGCCGAAACAGGTGGTAATTCTCAAATTAAAGACTTCTTTATAAACAAGTTGCATCTTACAGTTGAGAATAACTTATCAGATTATTTTGCATTCTATAAGTTAGACACGGATAATTACCTATTATTTTATGTGCCGAAACTTTTATATGATAACTTTATTCAATTATTTAAAGCTGAAATTCCACCTTTCAACGTAGAAAACAAGGTTGCAAAGATTGATATAGATTATTCGATCCAGCAAATCTTCTATGGTGCCCCAGGCACAGGCAAATCTCATGCAGTGAAGACGGAAACGGAAGCATGGGAAAAGCGAGAGAGAGTAGTAAGGACTACCTTTCATCCCGACAGCGACTATTCCACATTTGTCGGGGCATACAAGCCTACCACAGAGAGCGTGCAAAGATACGACATCTACAACAAGCCTATGACAAGGGACGGAGCGCCTGTCATGGAGCAGATTATCACCTACGAGTTTGTAGAGCAGGCTTTCCTGCAAGCTTACATTGATGCATGGAAGAACAGAGAGGAGCCGGAGTTCCTGATAATCGAAGAAATCAATCGTGGCAATTGTGCTCAGATATTCGGTGACTTGTTCCAGTTGCTGGATAGAGGGGACAATGGTTACTCGGATTATGCCATAAGGGCTGACAAGGATTTACAGAAACATCTTTGCAAAGCATTCGAGAAGGTGGAGATAGCAGACTACCCAAACGTGAAGACGGGAAAAGAACTGCTCCTACCGGGCAACCTCTATATCCGTGCCACGATGAACACCTCCGACCAGAGCCTGTTCCCGATCGATTCCGCGTTCAAGCGCAGATGGGACTGGAAGTATGTGCCTATTGCCAAGGGTAACGAAAATGGCACGGAGCTGAATTGGATGATAGAGGTGGACGGCGACCTGTACGATTGGTGGACGTTTGTAACAACCATCAACAAGCATGTCTTTGATACGACCAATTCGGAAGACAAGCAATTGGGCTTCTTCTTTTGCAAGGCTAAGGACAACATCATCAGTGCAGAAACATTCGTCTGCAAAGTCATTTTTTACTTGTGGAACGATGTGTTCAAGGACTTCGGATTTGACGACAAGATATTTGAAGACAAGGAAGACAATGAAAATCCCAAACTCTCGTTTGACAAGTTCTATCTGGCAAATGGAGAGGTGAATGAAGGAAAGGTCAGGATGTTCCTTGATAACCTTGGGATGATGCCAATAGAAGAATCCGCAGAAGAGGTTGACGATGAGTCTGTAAATTCCAATGGCAGGACAATACCCAAATATTCTATTAATGGAAGTTCTGAACAACTTTCCACTCCAAATGCAGTTCGATACATAATTGAAAACTATGCAAAGCAGAACGAGAACATTTCAGTTGATGAAATGATTCAATTTTGGAATGGTATTGCCGAAAGGAATAACCTATTAGTTTCCGAATGGCAACCATCACCCAATGACAATCAACCATTTGCAAATAAAAGACGTGTAAGGATAGAATGGGGAAATTGTACTGCCTGGTTGATTATGGGCTGGACAGAGAACTTATTCAAAAAGTTCATACAGAACGTAAAACAAAAGTTAGACATAAGCATTGAAAGGGTTAACTAATGCGCATCCTTATTGAAGAATATCAATACGAAGTGGCTGCCGTGAAGGACATCCTGCACGGCATCGACCCCTTGACCAACATAGAGGGAAAGGTGTCGATACACTACGTAGGCTATTATTACAACAGCCTATTGAAGGACTGCGTATTTATTCTTCCAAAAGTATTGCTTCAGGGAGGCGTAGACACTGCTTGCAGCCCAGATTTGGTTTTCGGGAAGTACAAGCCGGAGGACATCGCCAACCTTGACGAAAAGAATCCGCTGTCACAAAGAGAGCGGGATTTCATCTATAAGTTTGCGGTATGGATTTATCGGGCAATCGTGGTGTACAAGAACGACAAGCAAACCGACAGTTCCATCATCTATCATGCCCAGATAGCACAGGTAGGCAAGGGACAGCGCAGACTGAGCAATACCTATCTGGACATCCTGCTTTCTCTGATACAGTTCAATCGCGACAACCGGAACTTTTTCTTTTTTATTCTGAAAAACCTGCATTCCGGTTTCAACAAGATAAACTGGACGCGCACCATCAGCACCACGACCGCTATCATACGGCAAAACCGCCCCATCTATCTGAACCCTGTAAACAAAAAACGGAAAATCAACTTCGACGAGGAACTGCTGGTCATCTTCTTCTCCATATTGAATTATATCGGCGACACTTACGGGTTTTCCAAAGAGATAAACTGCCAGTTTGACCTTATCAAAGGCAAGCAGTTTGAGACCTATCTGAATGGTTATGGCAAGACAAGGCTGCTGCAAATCAAGTACAAGTATTTCTCGGACAAGGCTCTGGAACTATGGAGGCTTTGCTATGCTTTCTTTGACGAGTCGCGGCAGGTGTTCATCAACACGGAGCAGAAAGAATACCTGCTGGTCAAAAACTTCTATGTCGTCTTTGAAGCCATCATTGACGAACTGATTGGCGACAAGCCCCTTCCCGACGGTATGGAAAAGAAACAGGAGGACGGGAAAATCGTTGACCATCTTTTCTCTGCGCCAAGTCTGATTGACGGTGAGGCAAAGCAGACCTACTATATTGGTGACAGCAAATACTACAAATTGGGCCATGAACTGACACCTGAATCCATCTACAAGCAATACACATACGCACGCAATGTCATACAATGGAATCTGGACATCTTCAACGTAGATGGAAAGACAGAGTCGGGGGTACGTCTGCGTGATGATGTGACGGAAGGTTACAACATTATCCCTAACTTCTTCATCAGTGCAAAGATGGACAGGACGTTTGACTATTCCAATGATGGGATTGAGCAGACAGACCGCAAGAAAAACAAGCACAAGAAGGAGCAGTTCAAAAACCGCCTGTTCGACCGCGACACCCTCCTGTTATTCCACTATGATGTGAACTTCCTGTTTGTGTTGTCACTATATGCGCGTGACAACATATCGCAGAAAGCCAGATGGAAGAATGACATTCGTGGCAAGTTCCGCAAAGAAATACAGGAGTGGCTGCAAAAGGACTATGACTTCTATGCCATGCGCGCCCGTCCGGGAGTAGATAGCGAAGAGTATATCAGGCGGAACTTCAAGAATGTTGTGGGCAAGATTTATTCTCCTTTCGCAGACGTAAAAACCTATTCGCTAGCATTGGACAACAAGGACCCGGAAGGAGACAATGAAGATATCAAGGCAGCGTTGTCCGAGTTCTTCTATGTGGAACCTTGCCGTTTAGGCCAGCACCCAGATGAGGTGCTACCTCCCGCGAATGACAATGTTGCTATAAAGCCAACCGAACACGAATTGGCTCTATGTGTCACCAAGGAAGGGATTCATTTCGACAACGCGGTGGAAAAAATGAAGCAGACAGGCAAACTTGGCATCGCCCTTAACATGAATGGAGCAACATTACAGTTGGTTGAAGGCTTCACCGCTGCCAAATATCTCATTATCCACAACAAGAGCAACAAATATGCGGCATTCTACGTGGACGGAAAAGGACCGAGGCTAGTTTCTGCAAATGAGATGGCAGATATGGTGACAACAAAGAAAGGGGCATCCCTCTATCTTGTATATAATGCAGAGTTAAATACAGTTCCGGCATTTGACGAATTGGATTTTACCCCTATTGCCAAGAGTGGTGACAGTTACTCACCGCACTTGTTATCAATAAAGAGTTTGATAAAGAATCACGACGTATAAATACAGATGGACAAACTGACCAAAGAACAGCGCCATCATTGTATGTCCGCGATAAAGAGCAAGAACACAAAGCCGGAATTGTTGGTGAGAAAGTTCTTGTTCAGCCGTGGATTCCGGTATAGGCTGAATCACCCACGCCTGCCAGGACATCCCGACTTGGTTTTACGTAAATACAGAACTGTTATTTTCGTAAATGGCTGCTTTTGGCATGGTCACGAAGGATGCAAATACTACGTGCTACCAAAGACAAATGTCGAATTCTGGAAGAATAAAATTGAGCGTAATCGGAGTAGAGATATAGAGGAACGGCAGCAGATAGCTTCGATGGGGTGGCATTGTATTACCATTTGGGAATGTCAGTTGAAACCAAAAGTACGCCAACAGACTTTAGATGCTTTGGAATACTCGCTTTACCATCTCTATCTTGACGATAGAAGGATCAAATCATATGAAACAACAACAGAAGAATATAGCATGGCGGCAGAACCCGTTGAAAGTTATGGCAAATCTAAGTGAATAGCTTTCCTCGCGCGCGTTACGCACTTTTTTCCCCGAAAAACCCTTCAACCCAGCACTAATTCATATAGCCGCCTGTAATCAAACGGGTTGCGAGTGTATAGTTTGCACCTCAAACCCGTCACTAATGAAGGGTTGCGTCTTGTCCTGCAATAGATTTATATATATGCAACGTTTGTGCCTTCCAGGCAAAAACGTTCATATACATGCACCTTTTCTTGGCATTTTCGGCTGCGCTCGGCATAGCCCGAACAAGTTCTTAAAAATACGATTGCTCGCCATGGCAAAATTCGAGTAAACTCGATTTTGCTCATTTGGCTTAATGCAATCGTTCGGCTCTGCGCTCGCTTGCACTAAAATTTCCTTGTAAACTCGTCTACTAATAAACCAAGCAATAGCCTCGCCGATAAACGACCACGTGTATCTCGTGGCGGGAGTCGGGATAGGGTTATAAAAAAAAGCCGCCCCCCGACCCTCTCTTGAAGAAGGGTTAGGGGGCGGATTGATGGTAAATGCAATAGCCTATATCCAATTGTTCCGAAAGCGTTTGACGGCGATTGATTCCGTAAGGATTCGGACAAATTCCTGCATGGAGTGTTTGCGATAGGTCTCTTTCAGTATATGTACGCAACCCGACATCTGGTTGTCGGGGACATCAATCGGCACGGCCTTCACATCGCAGACACTGTATATGGAATCCTCTGCCAACACGGTGACGAGGCGTGCCTGGCGCACGAGTTTCAGTAGCGTGTTGACATCATTCAGTTCGATACGAACTTTGAACTTATCGTAATCGGACACTATATTGTCGAAGGCATTGCGGGCCTGCAACCCCTTCGACGGGAGCGCCAAATCGTATTTTTCAAGCTCGGATATGGATACCTTATCTTTTGAAGCAAGGGGATGGCTCTTCCCGACTATCGCCGACAATGTGTTCTGAAACAGTATATGCGACTCTACATTGGGCAAGGGCTGAATGGGCTTGAATGCGAGTACAAAGTCGAGCTCGCGATTGGAAAGCAATTCCATAAGCTCGTTCATCTGCTTGTACACGATATTGACTTTTATCTTCGGATACATCTTCATAAAAGATATCACGGATTCGGTAAGAATGGGACTGAAAGAATGCGTGACTCCGATGTTGAGCGTACCGACGAGCAACTTCCGCAAATCGTGAATCCGGTCGGCGCAGGCTTCTGCATCGTGGATAGTGCGAAGTGCTAACGGAAGCATCGTTTCGCCGGCCTCGGTCAGCTGGAAGGAATGGCTGTCGCGGATAAAGAGCTGTGTGCCAAGTTCATCTTCCAACTGCCTAATCTGCTGCGAGAGCGAGCTTTGAGCTATATTCAGGCAGCTTGCCGCATGCGAAAAGTTCAGTGTTTCAGCTGCTTTTGCAAAATATCTTAATTGTCTTAGTTCCATGAGATTACAAAATTACAAAAAAAACGGGGGCTACCGCGTTGCCGTGAACGAAAGTTTCTTTAAGAGGAAAATCGGGATTGTAGCTCCTATGACCATGCCTAAGATGATAAACGAACAGGTGAGCCCATTAAAGGCAAACAGATAAAAATAATGGCTGAACGCTTCTTCCTGAGTGTGGTACAGGCACAGCAGCATGGCCTCGATAGTGCGATAGGCATACATTCCGGGAATCATGGGCAACAGCGCGGGGAAAAAGCACACCTCGGCGGGACACTTGATGCGCGGGGCAAACAGCACGGCCAACAGCCCGATGGCAAACGATGCCGCCGCGCTGGCAGGGATGATGTGCAAGCCTCCCAATTCGGGCAAAGTCAGCACATAGCGTATGGCATGGCCGATGGCCGCTATCAGGGCGCAGGTCAGATATGCACGCCTGGGCGTGTTGCTTATGCTCGAAAAGCCTATGGCTGCTATCGCCGCAAAAATGCCATCCTCAAATATATTCACAAATATATCATTCCACATCATTCCTTAAAACCATTTAAGTCCAAGCATGAGCATTCCGCCGCAAAGTCCGGCCGAGAGGCACGCGGTCAGCACGGCCGCATCTAAAAAACGGCTGAACGCACACAAATAATGTCTGTATATCATATCGCTTACCGCATTTATATAAGGCACTCCGGGTATCAAGTACAAAACACTCGTGCCGAGCGCCAACTCGGGAGTTGAACCGATATTGAATATATGCCCTCCGGCGCTGATGGAAGCGGAGAAGAACGATGCGCAAAGAAACGTCAGGCGCACGTCGCGGCCGTCTTCGAGCATGATTTGCTTGAGCCTATACCCTGCCAAGGTTGAAAAGAATACGATCAGCATGGCAAACCAGTCGCCTCCGAACAGGCGGCAAAATGCGGCATTGGCAAAGCTCGTCAGCGTCAGCACTTCCCATTTGCCCGTCGGCTTCGTGGCCTTTATGCGTTCAAAGTGCTCTGCTGCAGAATGTAGGTCTAAGCCGTTGTCGGCCACTTTCCAGCTGAGCCTGCTCAAGCGGGTGTTCAAGTCGAAACTTATGCCGCAATGCGCCGTTTCGCGCTGCGCCGTTTCCGCAAGTGCGCGGTCGCCTTTCCACACCGAGACAGTCACATTGTCGGGCATGATGAATATGCCAAGGTCCATGCCGAAAGCCTCTGCCATGCGCCTGGTGTTTTTCTCTATGCGGATACACGTAGACCCGCACCCCAGCTGCAAGGAGGCGTATTCGGCAAGGAATGCGGCCGTTTCCTGCAAAGCAGCGCGGTCATTGCGATTGCCCATATCACCGGCCCTCGTTTTCATCCCGTTTGTCAGCAATTCCAGGAATTTCGGCATCGCCGGGAACATAGAACATGTCTGTTTCCCTACCGAACCTCAAAAAATGTGTCGCCTTGCGGCCGCAGCTACAGCTACGGCTCTTGGAATAATAATACTCAACGGCTCGGAAGAGAAATGCGCACAACAGCACGCCTGCAATAACGCACCACGTAATCATTGGATAGTTCATAATGTTTTGTTTTTTTGAAAATCGGTGCAAAAGTAGAACATCGCTCAAAAAGCGCATAAGCAACGATTAAGGGTTTTTCCTATCATTGCTATAGGCAAAGTCGAAACCCGCCGCGTGTCTTGTCCTGAAATTGGTTTATATACATGCACCTTTGGCGGCGGCTCGGAAAGGACTGAAATATGTTTCCTCGCGCGCGCGTTACGCATTATTTTCCCCGAAAAACCCTTCAACCCAGCACTAATTCGCACAACCAACTGTAATCAAACGGGTTGCGAGTGTATAGTTTGCACCTCAAACCCGTCACTAATGATGGGTTGCGTCTTGTTCTGAAATAGGTTTATATACATGCAACGTTTGTGCCTGGAAGGCACTACAGAGCGTAGCAATGGTAACCGGGGACGAAGTCCTCGGAAGAAACTGTTGCAGTAATCCTGCCTGGAAGGCAGTACGCCTGTGGCGATGAATAAATTGCATGTCCTATGGCGTAGTGCCTTCCAGGCACATCGTTCTCGCATTGACTATCCGAGGACTGTGTCCCCGGCATTCTATGCTTATATGCAAGTAAAACTGCAAAAAAGTTATGCCGCA
>ERZ809074.2616-NODE-2616-length-19109-cov-8.616721_pt1 | contig 19109 bp, 28 predicted proteins | sample MGYA00520795_ERZ809074 | MGnify/ENA primary metagenome ERZ809074 (study PRJEB31570, sample SAMEA3212989) | Homo sapiens | biome: human-gut; feature: human gut; material: fecal | place: Sweden | collected 2011 ...
CCATTCACCTCGATGCTCCGTGCGTTACGCTTCGGTTCGTCACCATCCAGCGAGTCGATCTCCTTGTCCTTCACCACGCCTAGGCGGGGCGTGAACGTACCGATGCCATCCAACGTGACCGACTGCCCTTCCGCCATGCAATAGGCCAGATATTCCGCTACTGTCGTCATCACTTGCATAACGTTACCCTTGCTCAAGCCCGATCCGGGGTAGGTGATCCGTTCCACGAAATCCTCCATGTCCATGTTCCGTTGTATCTTCATCCGATAATACACAGGCTTTTCCCCCGTCCCGTTCAGGTCGCACATCTCTTGCTTGATATATTCTGCCATAACTGCTACTAGGTATAATTGTTTGTATCTTTATAGGGGGCAATACCACTGGTATAAATACTAAATAATAAGGAGTAGCAGAAAAACAGGATGTTTATCAATAAGTTAGCTGCAGATGGAAAGTATGAGATGGCAAAACAATTAGTATAATTGATTTGAATTTCATTTGAATCCTCAAGATAAATCTTGATCGTTTTGATGGTCTTGGTTTAATTGATATACAAAAATAGCGATTAAATTCCATTAAACCGGTCTTTAATCGCTATTTTATTATGAGGGCTGTGATAAGGCTCTGATCTCCCGTTGGACTTGCTGGAGTTGAGTGATCACATCATCATATTTATCCTCCAGTTCGCTTACCTTATTGTAATACGTCGTATGGATATTAGGCATTTTAGCACTAATATACCATTCGGCGTGCCAAATGGTATTGATCTCATTCTCCATCAGATTGAAATTGCGGTAATGTGTCACATCTGGATTATCGGACATACAGACGATGAAGCCAAAATCTGAGAGTCTGTTTTTCAAACGCTTCACAAAAGCACGGCCATCCGTATCTGATATTACATATACATGTCCATCACGTACATCCTGCCACTCGTAGCGTTCTAGCAACCGGATAACCAAATAGCCTCCATCTTGAAGCGTAGGAACCATACTCTCTCCCTTGATTCGTACACAGAGATAAGTACGGCCTTCCTTAACCATTGATTTAGGGAAACGTATGCAGTCAATCTCACTTAACTGATCCGGGTTATAATAGCCACTACCTGCCGCCACCGAAATATCCACCAATGGCACACTCACCATCTCGCTCCCATCGGTAACCGGCACGGGTAATTCAACAATGTTTGTACTTTTCGTTTTGCCACTATCGGGTAAAAAAAGAGAATCTTTGGTTTCCTCTTTTTCAAAAGGTGTACTTTTTGTTTTGCGTGAATCAAGAGACATGTCAGTGCTCACATTACCCCTTTCCTTACCATTTTCCTTACCCTCATTTAAATCAGATGATAATTGCGGTAAAAGAGATAGAAAAACATTCTCATCGGAATTAATCATCTGAAAAACGATACGTATATCTATGTGAAAAATATTCGCAAGGTCATTCAGTAGAGCCACACTAGGGGTATTCCTCCCTATCTCCATCTGAGAAAGATTCGAGCGTGTCATGCCAAGTCTATTCGCAAAATCTTCTTGTGATAATTGAAGATACTTTCTTATTCCCTTGATAATCAAATGTAATTCCATAGATATAAATTATTATGTGAAAATAATTCGCATTTTATTTGTTTTGCGAATAAATGTAACATATCTTTGTGCCAAGCAAGTGAACAAAAGTAATCATTCGATATGAATACACAAGAGATTATAAACGAATTAACAAAATACGATCGGTTGTCGATCAGGGAAGCGCTCTCCGGGGTGTATAGCCGCCGGTATATCGATTACATGTTTGACAATGGCCGCAAGCGCACGGAGTTGTTCCGGAAAGTCGTTCGGGCTTACTGGAATAATAAGCTGGGGCTGACGGAGAAGGTGGACGGGTTTATTCATGAATTTAACAATAAAAAAGAGGAGGAACTAGTATGAAACTAACAGTAATAAGATTCTTTGAAGGCTATAAGTCAAAGAATGCAGAGGATTCGGATAAATCGATGATCCAGCAAACGGCTTTTGATATATCTCTAGATGGGATAACAAACAAAGAAGAAATAGACGAAGCAATCCATCAACTACAACAGTTCAAATACGATATAGTTGATGGATACCACAAACCAGAGGTCTCTCCTGATGGTTGCATAAGACTAAAAACTATTAAATCTCAAGATTCTCTAAATTGATAAAAGTAGTGTATCCGCATTTCGGACAACTGTAGATCATAAATGGAGTAACCCTTTCGTCGTTATTTTCTAATGTAGTGAGTAGTGAGGATTTTATTTCTACCACTCTTAAAGGCTTATTGCTAGCTTCAGTGTGACCACAGTTTACACAAGGTCTTTTAATTGTTGCTCTTTGAGCAATTTTTTGGGCTTGATCTTCTGATAATTTCATAATTACAAAGTTAGTTGTTAATACTGCCGAAAGGTAGGCAATTTAACCATCACCTCCAACTATTCCCGCCAAGAAAGTTAAAGGCTTGCAGAGTCTGGGGCGAGACCGGCGGCGGGGCCAAATTTATAATCATTTTAACAGCATTAAAAATGGAAACGAAAAAAGAAAAGCAAGGAAAAATGATAGACACAGTTATAACCATCGCTATACTGACCAATAACGACGGGTCTGTCTATCGATGTGTTTTGATAGATAGCAAATGTATCTATACCGAAAAATTCGCCAATCAATCCGCATGGATACGTGGTGGTGGCAATCCGGTGCTCGACTTGATGGAAAAACGTTTTCTATTTACCCCCGAAAAACGTGAGGATATTAGCCAGTATCGATGTGACATTAGCAATGGAAGTAAGGGGGTCCGACGGGTCTTGTCGGAGCTTCTGCATCTCCAGATGAAGCTTCTCAATAGACTGTTTAAGCGTGGCTTCTTTTGCGATAAAACCGCCAATCCTTAGGAAGTCTTGGGCTTCGAGATAAAGGTAGATGTAAGATTTACTCTCCGTTATCACTTCGGTTTCACGGCCTGCTAACCGCATCCTAACGAGTTGCCCGAAGAAAGCCTCCAGTTCATTTAAGGAGATTGGAGCCCTATTGAAGATGTCTTCATTTTGTAGAACACAGACACCTTCAAATTCAAAAGTGTCACAGAGATACGCAAGTATCCTGTCTTTGATTTCAGGAGTAATCATAACGCCAAGTTTTCGTAAGACAGCCTAAATATAGGCAATTTAACCGGAAACGCAACTATCTCGCCAAGAAAGTTAAAGGCTTGCATTTGCCGGATCGGGTCCGGCGGCGGGGCAAACATTTTAAATGATACGGATATGGCAGACAGAATCAATTACAAGGAGTTATGCGAACGGGTGTTCGACACAGAGGAGATATTTTCCAATATCTTGGTGTTTACGGGAAAGGAGGAGGAGGATTGCCCGGTCTTTAGGGTCGTGACCCCCACGGAACCGGCTAAATATGAGAACATGTCCACGGGAAAGGTCTTTTGGGGTATCGTTGGCTATGACCCCAAGACGGAGGAGTCCCAATGGTACAATTACAATCATTGCGTGAGCCTTGAGAATTTCGACGTATTGCGCCGCCTACTGGCAGGTCGCCGCTATGGATGGATGAGACGGACGAACGGCTTAACCGAGGAGGTGATCCTGTTGGCGAAAGCCCAATTAATGGAGGGAAAATGACATGAGAGGAAAGATCATACTATATGGGTGGGTATTCAGCATACTCCTACTATTCGCTGGATTAGGAACCATGGAGTGGGCGATGGAGACGGGAGATCCGGTATTCTTGCTTGGACTCTCGATGTTCATGGTATGGGTGGTATTCAGCCTGCTGGCCATCAAGTACCCGAGGGAGGTGAACCGGGAGGTCGAGAACTTTGACTTATGGTTCGACCGCACGTTCGAGAAACTGAATAGGTTGTTTGGCATAGATTGATTTAGGTTAGGATCGGTACGCGGCCCGCGGTACGAGGGTGGTCATCCCGGAATGGTTTCAGGTGGTTCGATTCCACCCCGGGAACTGGATTATTAATCATTTAAATATCAAAAATTATGGAATCGAATTTTTCTATAGAAAAGCTCACTCCTTTTGTTGAAGGAATAATTGAGAGAGATCAGAAATTGGCGTTGTCGATAATTGAGAAAGCCGGTCTAATTCCTCCTTCCATATCTCCAGTTGGACGGTCGCTAAAGCCTGTTTCGCCTCATTTTCAGAAAGGGGGAATTTCAGATGTCCCGATAAATGAGAACTAAGAATTGCGGATGTTGATCGGGCACAAGCCTCAGTCATTGTGAGTTTATAGATGATGTAGGCTACTAATTTATCACCATCAACGCCTTGTGTGTCATCCAAAATAGATTGGAATAGATCTTTTTCGTTCATAAATGCTTGCTTTTTATGGTTTGACAGCGGTAAAGGTAAGCAATCCAGCGAAGGTAAACAAGCCTTGCTCCCGGTGCGAGCTCCGGGGCTGGAACAATAGATAAAAACGAGAATACGATGCCTGAATACAGAAACATACCGATGGATGCGGCCTGCCACTCGAAAGTGGCGAGGCCGGGGGGACGGACGCTTTGCGTGACAGTCCCAGAGATAATGAGATGCGGGGTGTCGGAATTGTATTTATGGAAAGCGTTGAACCATCACCGTGAAGGCACCTATTCCTGCTGGCCTCACCACAAGGAAGGCAAGACCGTCTATCTGCACTACGAGGGATTGAAGCCGGCTTATCAGGCTACGATCCGTGCGGTGCTGATGGACAATCTCACCCCGGAGGCTTGGTATGACCGGAACGGGCGGATAGCCCATATAGAGGAGCGTCTACGTCCCTATCTCCTTCTCACGCACAAGGATGAATCCTATTTCGATACGGCCCGGTACCCTAACGGGGCCAAATTGCCCACAGAGGCCCAAGAGAGAGGCCGCGAGGCGTGCCGATGGCTCTCCTTCCTCGCCCGTTCCGGGAAAAAGACGGAGATAAAGAGGCTGGGATACGCAACATCCAAGGAACTGTACGATGACGTGGTGTTCCTCATCAAGAGCCGGGAGATCCAACTGCCGACAGCCTACTGCAAATTACGGCAAAAGATCCGGGAGTACGTGGAGAGGGGGGCCGCCTGTTGCCTTGACCTCAGGGGGCAGGGCAACAAGAACGCCGCCAAGGTATACACGGAGGAACAGGTAGCCCTTCTTCGCAGTATCTGCGGACGTGGGGCCAGTTATAACTCCCAGCAGATCGCCGACCTTTACAATATGATCGCGGAGGCCAAGGGATGGGAGAAGATCAGCCGCCGGAGCGCGCTGGGCTATCTGAAGGAATACAATTTGATCGTTGAGGCCGGAAGGAACGGGTCGGAGGCTTTCCGCAACAAGATATCCATGCAACGCAGGCGCAAACGTCCGGCAGAGGCGCTCTCTTTCTGGAGCCTGGACGGATGGACGGTGGAGCTGTATTACCAGAAAGACGTGAAAAGCCCCGACGGGAAGATTACCCATACCTACACAAACCGCCTCACGGCTGTTGTCGTGATTGACGCGAGTTGCGATTATCCGGTAGGCTATGCCATCGGCGAGGGCGAGAGCGTCAAGCTGATCGCCGCCGCCGTCAAGAACGCGATCGATTACGTGCACGACACGTTAGGCGGCCCGTACCGTCCTTACCAGATACAAAGCGACCATTACGGGATCAAGTCCATGGGTACGATCTACAAGGACGTGGCGGAGTATTTCACTCCAGCCCGCATAAAGAACGCCAAGTCAAAACCCATAGAGCGTTATTTCAAGACGTTGAACCAGAATTATTGCCAATTATTTTTTGGTAACTTCAACTGGAGCGGCTTCGGTATCACCTCCAAAAAAGAAAGCCAGCCCAATATCGATGTCTTGAATGCCAATAAGAAGCGTTTCCCCGATAAGGACGGCGTCATCCAGCAAATCCACTGGATCATAAGCGAGGAACGGGAGAAGAAGCACAATACATGGCTGAAAGCATGGGAACGGATGCCTAAAGAGGATCGCCTGACATTGAGCCGGGAGAATTACCTGTTGAACTTCGGGACGCGCAACGACCGCACGATCCGCCTGCAAGCGGGATGTCTGGAGCCCACCATATTGGGAGAGAGACGGGCGTATGACTCGTTCGATCTTGATTTTCGCAGGAACCCGCTCCAAAGCTGGACGGTGATGTATGATGAACGAGACCTCTCGACGATCCTGGTAGCTGACCAGACCATGCGGGAACGCCACATACTCGAAGCCGTACACCTGCAACCGATGGATTTGCGTGGACGCGAGGAGGGTGACTTCGAGGCCCACAAGCGGGTAGATGAGTACAACAAGGAGGTTTTGGAGCCTTACGTTGTCGGCGTGGTGGCCAAGGATGAGGAGGACGTGATGAATATGCTCCAACAAAGCCCCGAGCTGGAAGGCTGGCGGACCGCTACGATGCTCACCGACAGCCGGGGACAGCAGAAGGCCTATCTACAACACACGTCTTTGGTTAAATCAGAAGAAGATTTAGCTGCCGAAATGGAAGAAAAACTCTCTTTAAAGGCCGCTCAAACGGCGGTTAGACAGCGAAAAAAAGAGGCGAGAAAAGAGCGTTCACAATTCGATAAGGCCCGTGAGGCCTATCTGGAAAGCGAGGTCGATTTTAACGAGTACTTATAAAACTAAATAACACATGACTAAGGAAATCAAAGATTACGTAATAGAGGCCGCCCGTATCTACATGGCGGAGAAGGGTATCTCGCAGAACGAGCTGCAAGGCCGTTCTGGCGTATCCTACCTGAGCAGTATGATGAACGGCGTGTATACATACAAAAACAGCCGCTCGGGCGAGATCGGGAACATCGCTGACAAATGGTTTCAAAAGCTGGCAGATCATATTGGCTACAAAATACAGAAAGACTATTGGCCAACGGTGCTGACCACCCAATTCAAAACGATTGTGGCCGAACTGAAAGGCGCAAAGGAAGACGCACGCATCCGTATGATCATCGGTGAGACCGGATGCGGGAAAAGCTACGCGATCGACCGTTTCCGCAAGGGTAATCCGAGAGGGACATATGTGGTCACCTGCAGCGGACAGACTTGCCAAAGTTCCTTGATCCAAAGGATCTTGTACGCCCTACGAATGGATTGCAGGGGAAACTGTGATTATCTGTTAGGCCGGATATCCGCCGAGATCCGCAACCAGCAACTGGCCGGTGATAAACCGATCTTGATCCTGGACGAGGCCGAGAACCTACGTTTACCGACCTTCAAGGCCGTAAAGTCTATTTACGACTATCTGAAAGGACAATGTGGGATCGTGCTGATCGGCACGGACCAATTGCTTGACAAGCTAGAGAAAATGAGCGGAAAGAACACCGAGGGAATGCCGCAGTTCTACGACCGTTTTAGCAGTGGACTCCGCCATTTACGACCGATAGATCACACTTTCACCGAGTTCCTGTCCTCCCTCACGCTCGAACCGGGGTTAAAGGATCTGATACAGAAGAGCTGCCGTAGTTATCGCGGTTTAGCCGACTATATGGAACCGGCCCTTCGGAAAGCCGATGAGAAAGGAGTTCCCTTAACAGAAGACTTTTTCAGGATTATACATGATCTACCTAAATATGAATGACATGAGATACAGAAAAGAGACAATGAAGTCGCCTGTCGGCGAGAGCGTACGCTACTATTTAGTGGCAAAAGATACGTTAAGCCTTCGTGAGATCGCTGAACGAATAGAGGCGAAACGGAACGTATCGGCCATTGACACCATGCGTGTCATCTGGAACTTCTTCGAGGAGATCACCCCGATGTTGGCGGAGGGAAACAGGATCGAGATCACGGACTATTGTACCCTCTCTCCGATGATCAAGAAAGGCAAAGACGGGAAGCCCAATTTCGGGGGCATCCAGTTGAACCTGATCGGAACCATGAGAAAAGAGATGGCTGACATACAGCTAAAAGAATGCTTGAACACTGATAAAACGGTGGAGTAGCATATCCCGAACGGTTACCATGGGGCGGTTTGATTCCGCCCCCGGGAACGAATATCAATCATTAAAACATCATGACCATGGCACCAAAAGCAACAACAAAAAAGAAAGCCCCGTCCCACGCCCTGTTCTGGACCCTCCTGAAGAAAACGCCCGGATATGACGAGCGCTACAAGGAGGTGATAAAGGAGGGCGTGGTGAACGACCACAGCAAGGGCAAGACATGTTCCCTATCGGAGATGTACAAGAGATACCCGACGGAATACAGCCTGATGATAGAGGCCATGAAAAAGGCTGTCTCTGGCGGTAAGCGGGCTATCTATGACGAGACACTGGATCACGAGCGCAAGAAGGTGATAGCCGTCATTTGCTCCGGGATTGACAAGCGCAAATACACCTTCCGGTCCGGCGAGGAGAAAGTGGCGTACGCCAAGCGCGTCGCTTGCAGGGCGGCCAATTGCGCGTATTTCAACGCCATCCCGCTCAGTCGCATGCAAGCTATCTACAATGACTGGCTCAACAAGAACGAGGTGGATGTTAACGGCCGTCCGGAACTGGATTACGTGATAACGGAGAGTTGACCATGGCAAGGATCAAGAAGGAGAAAAAGAAGCCCATGGCGCCGGAGACCAAGGCTCGTATCGAGGGACTGGAGGCGGAGATCGATGTCATTCTTGACCGGCTTTTCGAGAGACCGGACGACCGGGGGCTGATCGAGAGGCTGGCATGGGCGGAGAAAAGGGTATTGGATCTCTCCGGCGAGCACGCACTGGAGGTCAACGAGGATTTCAGGAGGTGATCACATTATTAACATATTAACATCATAAACAAGAACGGTATGAGAGACATCAGTAAATTATCCAGCAAGGAGCTGGCGGAGTTGGCAAGGCAAAAACGTGAGGAGGAAAGACAGGCTTTATTGGTGCGGCGCCAAGCCTATGAGGGCATCCGGGCGGAGATCGTGCAGAAGATAGCCCTCAAGGTATCGGCCGTTATAGCGGAGGTGACGGGATTGCATGATTTCGTGGTATCCGAGACGACGGCCTTTCGTGAGGTGCTGGCCGAGTACGGCCAGCTGCGTACTCCCGGGCAATTGAGTTTCACGCTCAAGGAGGGGGATTTCAAGGTCGAGGTGAAGAGCAACAAGGTGAAGCGTTTCGACGAGCGTGCTGACGTGGCCGCCTCCCGCTTGGTGGATTTCCTCTTGGATTGGGTGAAACAGACTCCCGAGGGCACGGAGAACCTCATGTACCAACTGGCTATGACATTGCTGGAGCGTAACAAATACGGCGACCTGGATTACAAGTCCATCGGCAAGCTGTATGAGATGGAGGAGCGTTTCGGCTCGGAGGAGTACTCCGCCATCATGAGGCTTTTCCGTGAGAGCAATATAGTGGAGGGTAACGCCATCAATTACTACTTCTGGCGCAAGGATGGCATGGGCGTGTGGAGAAAGCTGGAGCCGTCATTCAACCGGTTGTGACCATGGGCGCCTTGAGGCATTTCGTGGAGATAGCGGCGGATATCCATAAGCCCCGGATGGAATCCGAGCAAGTAAGGGGTATCCCCTGTCCCCGGTGTAACGGCCGGGGCGGTTTCATCGAGCAGACGGGAAGGGACGAGTTCATGGAGACCCCTTGCGGTATGTGCGAGGGTGCCGGGAGGCTGAAAGCAACCGTCACCATAGAGTGGAGCCCGGACAACGAGGGCTGACTTCCCGGACGGTCATTTGGCGGGGTCCGATTCCCCGCCCGGGAGCGAATCACTTTAATTATACGGATTATGACAAAAGAGGAATGGAAAAAGGTGGAGGACTGGTGGGGAACCGGCTTCGGTTCCGTCGAGATGAGCGTTGACGGACATGAGATATCCCTGTACAACAACATCGATAAAAAGAAGATGGTCGTGGAGGTCGTGATATATGTCGACGGATATATCAAGGGAGAGTACTCGACTGCCGGAAATGAAACCGGAGACCGCTTCTGGAACAGGGCAAGGAAGCCTCTGTATTCGCTAAAAGAGTTGAGGGAACGTGCCGAGATATGGGGGAAACGCAGCAAGGAAGCCCGGCAACAACATTTTGAGTATAATTATCCCTATTGGCGTTCCTTCGCCGCTTTCAGGAAACATATCACGGCTCACAACACGGAAATCAACCTAATCCCTAAAAGCGAGGCGAGCGATGAGCGGGAGAATCAGTAACATCCTGATCCGCGACTTGACGGACGAGGACAACCGGGTGATCCGGGAGATCAAGAGGGAAACGGGCTGCTTCCAGGCCTCGAAGGCGATCATGCGGATGGCTCACTCCTATCTCCGGATGGCCACGGTCGCCAAGCGGCAGGCCGAGCGCATCCAAGAGCTGGAACTGGAGAACCACAGGCTTAGGAGCAACGCCGCCCTTATTGTCGAGTCGGTAAAGAAACTGGACGTGGTGTTATCAAAACGATAACCCCAAGAATCAAGCAACTATTATTGATAACAAAAACATGGGAAATGAGAAGAGATTTTACCCCCCCCCTTAAAAAACGCAGGGCCAACATACTGTATCGGCTCAGGAGGAAAGGCGTACGCTGCCAGACAAGGCAGAGGATCATATTCTACCCCTACGGGCGGAATCCTAACGAGGTCTTACAGATAAGACAGCTGAGAGAGGAATATAATTTCACGGTACAATTCACGATCGTATAATAAGAATATATGAGCAAAATATTGGAAGCCGCAGTAAAGGCTTATAAATCTGGCTGGTGGAAAACACGAGCCAACAAAGAGGGGCAATTGGAATATATGTTTGTTGAAGGTGTTAGGTACGCATGGAGATGGATTCCTGTAGATGATAGAGAAACTCCTGTGCCAAACAATGAAGATATTCTTATCAGATTACAGGACGGTTCTATTAGGAGATATAACGAAGAATGGGAGGAAGAATTTGGATTAGATGGTATTGTCACCCATTGGATGTTGATACCGAAGTTTGACTGATAACTATAAAAAACATGATTGAAAATCCAGAAGTACAATTGTCAAGCTTAAAGCAGGGTGACTGCTTCATGTTTAACAGGGAGCTCTATATTATCAAGAAAATATATTGGGAAGATTTAGGCGTTATGAAGCGTAAAATATGGGTATCTATGATGAAATTTGATAAGCATGAATGGCATTCTATTGGGGATATAACAGTGTACCATATATCAGAAGGGTTGTACGATTTACTAAATAAAAATTAAGAACTATTGACTATAATAAACTAGACTGCTAATAAAAAGAAAGATCAAATTAAGAGCTGATTATAAATCGAGGCTGTCTAATAAGTATTTTAAAGTCTATATTTAAGAACAATCTCGTATAGGAGTACGAATTAAAACATAGAAAAAGGGACTGTCTTCAACTTGTTAGACAGCCCCTTTAATTTATTTTAGGTCTCTTTAGAGAAAAGACCGACAGCTAAAGTTACAATACCTACCCCCACCAACAATACAGGATTGGTAATTATTCCGGCAACTAATGCTCCAGCTTTTGTTGCTGTCACTCCAGCTGCTGCAGCACTTGCCAATGTTGATCCTACAGACGTTCCAGCCGTGGCACCAAGACCAATCATTGTACCACCTGCGACAGCCGTGTTTTCCTTATCTTGTTTCGTCATGGTAATATGATTTAATGGTTAATACTGAAAATTTATCTATATGTACAAAGTTAATAAAAAAAACAATTAAATTCTTATTTTACCTCATGTTTGATAACATGTTTTTTTAGAAAAAACAATCAGAATACCACGTATAATATTAAAACTATATTTTTGCTTAAAAAAATTTGCGACCTATCGCTTATGGCCTTTATTTTGTCTGGAAATAATTAGGCATGCAGCGACAGTTTGAATTGAATTTGGATGTGGAGGCTAAATCCCCGGACCGTTCCAAACGCAGGAGGGCCCGTCCGGATATGGAGCCGACCGGTGGAAAGACCAGCCGGCAGGAACACGTACGTAGGCGTAACCTGGAGATGATAGCCCGCTATTATTACTGGACGGAGATACGTCGCAGGAGGTTTGACGATGTCATACGCATCCTCTCGGAGGAGTTTCACGTGGAGGATCGCACGATCAGCAACGCCCTCCTTGACCTTGGCGACTATCTCAACGGCCTTTACAGGGACAAGAGGGATGTCAGGGAACTCAGGAAGGAATACCCCGGCCGGAACTGGGAAAGTTGAAGCGAGGCGGGAACCCCGCCTTTTTAATATTCCTCGAAAGTTGTGTCGTAAATGATCGTATAGACCTTAATGCCGGCGGTCGTGACGGAAGGCCGGGTGCTCCTGCGGCTCATCGGGGATATGGTGTCCCCGGCCGTCCATCCCTGCAGACAGGCGTGAATCCTGGCCACCACGTCCAACCTCTCCAGCGCCTTGCGACGTAAGGGCCCGGGAATCTTGCTATTGGTATCCCCACACGCAAGGAACGCCACCCTCAGCGTGACTGTCGGGCTCACGACCTGCTCAGTGTCCGTGATATCCCTGCAACTGGAATACTGGATATCCAGTAGGCAGCAAGGGAAATCAACTGGGGGACGCGCTCCGGGAACGGTGGCCAATTGCCCTTCGTCCTCGTCTATCCATCTCAATTCCGGGACTTCCCGTTCCAAATGATCGCATAAGGCAATAAAAATGTCCTTGTTCATGAGTCGTTATTTTAAGTCGTTATCAATATATCCCTGTATACGGTCATGGAGCCTGTCGGCCAGCTCGCGGGACTCGCCCATGAACTGGCGCCTAGGCATGTCCACGCTCTTGGAATGTTGCCTGACGCTCACGTTCCCGCCCCTCTTGGTACGTCTCGTATGCGCCGGGACCGTGACGTTCCCCACGAATCCCTCGTTATGCGCCTTGGCGTAATCGACCTTGAGGTTGCCCGCCGAGATTATGACCCCGTCCCTCCAGACATGGACCGGACGGATACTGTTCAAGAGGCTGCCGCTGTCCACCAGCAACGATCCCCTTCTCTTGGGAACCTTGGCGGGCTGCCACGGGCTCCCGTCAAATTCCTTCTCACGGAAACGTTCCTTGTAATACTCGGTGGCCGTCTCCGCCACGATCCGGGACGCGTCATCCAGCACCCGGTCCGGGAGTCCCCGTAAATAATTATCCAATTCATTGAAATCCATAATAAAATATTTTATATATTTGTGACGCTTACGAGAGGTACTGTAAGGCGAGGTATTCCTTTAAGTGGGTGGAGGGACCATAGCTATCAGGCTCACCAGCATGCACGGGCCTTTTGTAAGAAACCTACTTCTTTGCCTTCAGGAGCAAACCCGCCCTTATCCTCGAATTTCGTACCTCAAACCAAGACTTGAAAACCATATCGCTTTTCTCCACCTTGCAAACGCAGGCGATAGCCCTTTCCTTATAATATTTCAGGTAGATGTAATTTGTCAATCTCGATTCCGGATTGTCACGGTCTTTGTATTCCTGACCCAACCAAACCTCGTCCGGATCATTCATGATTTCCTGTACGCAGGATAGGTAACCGACCCTGAACCCCCGCTTTTTCCTTTTATTGGAAGTGTGCGCATCGTAATCAGCCCTATCCATTATCCATGTCCGGCCTTTATAGTCAACCACCGGAAGCCTCTCTACCCCGTCCACGATCCGGCAATGATCGTTCCACCAGGCGGAAGCGTCTCCCTCGTAAACCGGCATCGGGAACCCGCTTTCCTTGATCCGCTTTTTCAGTGACGGTTCGATCCCCCACGTGTTCAGGGGAATCTTTTCCAGTATTTTGGCGGCAACATCCGGAAACTTCCGTATGTACATCTGGTCCTTGTCGAACACCTCGCTTCTCTTTCCCCGGTTGGTATCCCAGTGCTGGGCTCTCACCTGTCGCCATTCGTCGGTCTCGAAATAATCGTCGCAACGTTTTCGCATGGCCTCAATGTCAACCTCCTTGACCTCATGAGCCATACGGGCGACCACGTAACAACGGCACTTCCACCCGTTGGGGGGGAATATCCTGTCCCAGCGGGGATCGTCGGCCGGCAGGATTAGCCCGTCCAGTCTTGCGTGTTCCGGACGGACACGGTTGTCACCGGCGGTCTTGTATTCCCAGTACGGGAATAGTTTCTTTTGTTTGATAAGCCGTTGGTAGTTGCTCGCCGATTCGACGGTCAGGACAGCCGTGTCGTATTCTGTCCTCTGCCATGTCTTATTGAAAACGTCTGTCACCCGAAGGGCATTCTCATGAAACTCCTCGAAACTCCGACTTTCACGGAACAGGCTGTTCAGTTCCTGGAGTTCCGCCAATGTTTTTGCTGCGGAGAAATGAAACACGTTTGTCTCCATAGCGGTGGTGAAAGCCTCGTCATATGCCCCATAAACGAAATCGATCAATCCGACCTTTCTGCTTTGCCCATCCGATAAGGCCCGGACAAACTCATTCGCAAAGAACTCGAATAGTTCCGGATCGAAAAGCGTATAGCCCTTGCTGTCCGCTACCCGGTTGATGATCCGGTTTCGCATCGTACCGTCACCCAACCGGATGCGGGCTTTTCCATTCAATGCCCCGGCCCGCGGGGCTCCCGCAAAAAAATCCCATAAGCGGATATACCATTTACGATCCCGGTTCTTGATATCCGCCTTTTCCCCTCTCGTATCGCCGGAATCGTCCGGTTCTTCATCCGGTGGCAAAATCAATTGGGACTGTTGCTCCCGCCGCGCGATAGCCTCGTCACCCTCGGGTTGCGGTATATTGTATTTGTCGTACAGGTAGGATTGAGGAATCGGCAATATATCGGATAGTTGTACGGTCTCATCCACCGTTATCTCCTGGGCCTTGTCGAGGAACTTGAATTTACCGCCGGTAACCGGATAGCCGCGATTCTCCAGTAGGGGGACGAGATACTTGTTCAGCATCCGTTCCACAAAGCGCCTGTCGGCACGGTGTTTCTTCTCCTGTACTTCCATATGCACCTTGCTTTGCGATAACGAGCTGCCGTCCTGCGTGGTCATGGTCTGGCCTAGGACAGTAATCAATATCTCCTCGTTGCAGGCTTTGCGGAAGTCATTATAGAGGGCACCGTTGCCACTATTGCTAAGCGTCATTTGTTCGGCCTCCGTCTCTTTCGGGATGACCAGGTAAGGAGCCGATCCCGCCTCCTCGAACGCCTTGATCAGCGCGCGGCGGCTCTGCTCGTCCATGCTGCTGTACTTGCCGATACGCTGGGGCATGCCGAACAGCTCGACGAACTGTGCCCAGTCGCCGAACCCGCCACGCTTGTAGATCACATAAGGGGCGGCACGCAGGATAATTCCAAAATCATCGTCCTGGCCGAACTGGATGACCAAGTCATTGCCGGCATACGGTATGCCACGCTCGTCCTCCTCGCGGATGGCGATTTCCTTTGTCTTCAGCCGGATATGCTTGCGCGGGATCGACTTGAACTCAAACCCGTTCACGAACTGGCATTCCACTAAAGAGACGCCCCAGAAGCGCGACAGCATGATCTCACGCAGGAACGACTCAAATTCCGGCGTGTCCATCAGGTCATCGATCACACCGGCACGCCTGCCGTTTATCGTGAACGCCAGGTCGGCGTCCGTCACCGCGTCGATGCGCTTGTCGATCGCGTCCGACAGGTAACCGTCGATCAGGAGGTCGATGAACAGGTCGTATAGCTTGGTCCGGTTCCCCAGGTCAGCCAGCCTAAGGCCGCCGCGCCAGGTCCCGATGTCATTTACCCCTCGATGTATGGGACGGACCATTATCTCCGTATGGACCGGGGGCTTTTTCCCGTCGGTCGTATCCGGGGCTTTACGGGGCTTTATCTTTTTTTTCTTTGTCATGATACATGTTTTTATTTTTTATTGATTACGTGGCTGTTTAAACAGTGTTTAAACGGTCTGTCAATAGTGCTGGCACCGCTTTGGGTTGCTACCGTACGCGATCGGCCCGATCGGGTCGCCCTTGTCGGCCTTCCCGCCCTCGGGCTCGCGCCCGGGCAAGTCGGGGGAGACATCCCCCCTCTGTACCCCTTTCAGCCAGTCGATGGCCCGCTCGTAGCGATCCTGCCGGAACCCCAGGTCATTCCCGGCGTTGCAAAGGTTTATCAGGTGCCATACGGCGATGTCCTTGACGAAAATCAATAGCAGCTGGTTCCGCTTGCTTCCTGAGGCTGTGAATATACGTGCGGTGTCGAAGCGTGTGAGATACCCCTTGGCTTCCGCCATGGCCGCGTCTATGGCGGACTCCGCTATCGCGTAATCCCCTCGCGTGATGGTTTCCACCAGCTCGTCATGCAGGTGGGTGTTCAATTCTTGCAGTGTAAGGTATGCCATGATTATAATGGGTTAAGTTAATATCGCTTACTGTTCCGGTGACGTGTCCCGACGGTGCAACTGCCCGCCTTTACCGCCATCGCTTTCTGCTGGCAGATGAAGAAGCCGCCCTCGACGGCATCCGGTCCGTCCGCCGGTGCCGGGAGGCCGTCATCGAACAGGGTGAACTGCTCCTCCAGGCGTGCCATGTTCGGGTTGTCCTTTTCGGCGATGTTTAGGATCATCCGTCCGGCACGGTTCAGCGGTTCGAGGTTTCCTTCTATACGCGCGAACTTGTCCGGCTTGTTACGCAAGTCGGGAGAGATCGGGATGATATACCCGGTTTCCTCCCATTTCTTTTGGAAGAGCGGAACGAATACCTGCTCATAAAAAGGGTCCTGCAACTTGTTGTTCTCGATGGAGTTGTAGACCTGTGTCCTGTCCTTTACGTAGTCACGCTGGTAATAATACCAGTTCACGAACTCCTCGTTCTTCACGTGGTCCAGATACCCGGTTATCACGTAGAGGATGCCATCGAGCACGCCCACGAGGAAGTTCGCCTTGTATGATCCCAGTTTCTTCACGCCCTTCTTGTTGCTCACCTTGTTGGACGGGGCCGGGTCGCCATAGCTGACCAAGAACGGGAACTTATGAAGCGGCGGGACCGGCCCCCACTTGATCTCCTTGAAATATGATCCTTCCGTTACCGGGTTATTGAAGCATTCCTTTTGCGCGCTGGCGGCGCTGACCTGCGCAAGGACATCGTCGATCGTCTCCTCGTCGTTCTTCTCCGGCCAGACGGACGTCCCGTAAGCGAAGTCGTTCTTCGGGTCGGGATGGTTGATATCCACCATGCGCAAGTTTATGATATCCCAGTTGCCGATCGGCCTCTCGCGCCTGGATAGCTCCAACGCTTTTTTTCCGGCACGGGCCACGCAGCAATCCTTGGCGATGAGATTGCCGCAAAAGATGGTCAGCAAAGGCTCGGAGAATGAACGGGTGAAATACAGGGCCTGCTCAAACCAGTTCCACTTGTTATTGACGATATCCGGATTGCGGCATTCCTCGTCCGTATCGTAATCATCCACCAGAATCGTATCGGGACGCACCTCCTCGATCTTTACGCCACGGGGGGATTGCCCGGCCCCTGTCGCAATAAAGGAAACGCCTTTCCTTGTTATGAAATGGTCCTCTTTCCACTTGAAACCCTTTTGCGTACCATAATAAAACTCGATTCTTTGGTTCGCCTCCAGTTGCGCGCGGTAATGGTTCAATAGCTTGACGGCATTATCGCTATTATAGGAGCAAAGGATGATATTGCGTTTCTTTCCGGTCAGCACGAGGAACAGCACGACAAACATGACGATCGTGCTTTTCGCCAACTCACGTGCCCAAGATAGGACCTCATACCAGTTCTTGGGACTGTATATCAATCGTTTTATGGCCTTTCTATGGAAAGAGGCGAACTCGTTTTTGGCGTAATTCGGGAACATCTCCTTGATCCACAGCAGCGGATGGTCCTCCAGATAAGCCAGCCTCTTTTGTTTTTCCTCATAAGGCATGTCGAGATCGACCGCCGTATCCTTACGGAGCGCTTGCAGATACCCGTCCCAATCCTCGATGGCCCGCCTGTCTATGGTCTTGAGCGATTTCATTTGAGCCGGTCTTTTATATACGCGTCAAAATAAAGGCTAAGCTCCTTGGCCTTGTCGATGTCCGTTTTACGGAGCCAGTCAAGGAACCCCTTGGATACGCTGATGATGTCGGATATCCCGGTCTCCCTCTCCATCCTCTCGATCGCCGCCGCGAGCTTGTTGATCGTATCGGCCTCCTTGGACGTGGCGAAACGCTCGCCGTCCTTCCGCCCCGCTATGGCCTTGTTTATCTCGGCCACCTGCCGGTACAGGTTCGCCAGTTGCTCCTCGCGGGTAAGGCTGACCGATGTCTTGAGCTCCTCCCATTTCTCCAGCTTTACCCACTTGCATAGCGTTTGCTTGCTCACCCCCACGCGTTCGGCCACCTCCGCCTGTGTCAGGTGTTCCTTCAAGTAGAGCGTCTTCGCCCATTCCTTTTTCTGCTTCATGCCCAATTCTGTCCCCATACGCTTTTGTCCATTGTTTTACACGTCAAAAGTATCGGGTCTTTTCCTGTTAAAATAATCGGATATCTCACATATACATCTGTATGTAAAATACATACGTCTCATACGTAATACTTACATCCTGATTTTTCCACGTCAAAATAGCTCACCAACTTTGGGGTATCAAACAAGCGATCAATGGCGAGAAAGACATTCATATTACACGACGAGACCGTCAACACGCAAGGGTTCCGGATGCTGACTTCCGGTGCTGATTTATCAGTATTCCAAAATAACCCCGTGATGTTACTCAATCATAATGATTGGGAGCTTCCGATTGGGCGATGGGAGAATATCCGGATCGAGGGAACCCGGATTCTAGCGGATGCCGATTTCGACGAGACGGATGAGAGGGTCGCCGCAATAATGGGTAAGGTAGATCGCGGATACCTGAAAGCGGCCAGTATCGGGGCATGGCCTCCGCTTGAAACGTCCAGTGACCCTGTCTTGATGTTGCCCGGACAGGAATTGCCCACCGTGACCAGATGGATTGTGCGGGAAGCCTCCCTTTGTACGATAGGCAGCAATCATAACGCTCTAGCCTTGTATGACAACAATAATAAACTTATCGACCTAAACGATAAACAACGGCTTATCAAATTATTCGATACCGGAAACGGTTCGTATGTATCATATAAAAATAACACGCAAATGACCATTCTAAGTAAGCGGTTGGGCAAATACATCTTGTAGATTTGATTTTTCCCAAGAGAGATC
>ERZ809074.2619-NODE-2619-length-19087-cov-14.901429_pt1 | contig 19087 bp, 14 predicted proteins | sample MGYA00520795_ERZ809074 | MGnify/ENA primary metagenome ERZ809074 (study PRJEB31570, sample SAMEA3212989) | Homo sapiens | biome: human-gut; feature: human gut; material: fecal | place: Sweden | collected 2011 ...
CCATGATGATCAGGCAGATGCCGAACAGGGGGTAGATCTTACCGATGATGGCATCAATGGAGATAAAGGTTGCGATGAAGTAGTACACCAGAATGATGATCAGCCAGAACAGGGTGGTGGTCAGCACGCCGGACATACCGCCGTTCTTGCACAGGGTAACGATCAGGCCTGCGGGGCCGACTGCGAACACGGTACCGACCATGATCAGCAGCACCACAGAGAACACACGCATGATGTTCTGCATCACGGGGCCCAGATAGCGGCCGGTGACCTCGGCGATGGAAGCGCCCTCATTGCGCTCACTCATCATGCCGGAGAAGTAGTCATGTACGCCGCCGGCAAAGATGGTGCCGAAGGTGATCCACAGGAACACCACGGGACCCCACAGAGCACCCTGCAATGCACCAAAGATGGGGCCCAGACCTGCAATGTTCAGCAGCTGGACGAGGAACAGCTTCCACTGGGGCATCACAACGTAGTCAACGCCATCGTTGATGCGCACAGCAGGAGTTTCGCGGTCGTCCGGTCCGAACGTGTTGTCCACGATCTTACCATAGACAAAGTAGCCGATGATAAGGAGCGCCAGACACAGTAAGAAACTAATCATACCAGAAACCTCCTTTTGATTTCAGCCGCCGACAGCTTATGCCATACTGCGGCTATGACCGATCTCTGGCTTCATGTTAACACCTTTTTCATAATTGTGTTAATATTTTTTAGGTATGGTTCCTATATCAAAAAGTATATGGCAGCTTATTTTATTTGTTTATTTAAACTTGTATTTTATGTCGATGGTTCGTTTTAATTTGCTCTATTGTTTCTCAAAAATATTCTTCCGGAAACGGTCAAAAGCGTCCCCGCCAAACTTTGCGCCGCCTTTTTGTGCACTTTGCTTAATCGTCTGCGATTTTCTCCCCAAAACGTGGAATTTGAGACGAAAAGAAGGGAAATCCGCCCCCTCTCGTGAAAATGCAATGTCGGGCAGCCCGCAGGCTGCCCGACATTGCTCTAATTAATTATAAATAATTCTTCCGCTGCAACAACGACGACCGCCGCCAGCGGCGGAAACAGGGAGGAGTTGTTGGGGCAGCGGCCAGCAAGACGCGCGTGCCGCCCAAGGCACGATGCGAATGCTGGGTGCCGCAACCCGGAAGACGCGGCGCGCATTTCAAATCTTCTTCCATCCGCTGTCCTTGATGGTGGCATCCGCCTGCTTGTGCAGCAGCTGCACAAACAGCTGCTCCTCCGGCTGCAAAGGCTCCCGCTCCGGGTACACCAGCACGTCCCGCATCTGCTGCTTCTGCGCCGGGCAGTTATGCAGCGCCAGATGGTACTGCTCCAGCGCGCGCTGCGGCATGGGGGACGACCACATATAGGCCGTGGGCAGGTTTTGCAAAATAGAGAACTGGCTGCACCGCTCGTACACATGGATGCGGCGGTTGGGGTTCACCTCCCAGCGGGAAGCGGTGCTCTCGTCCCCGGGCAGATGGGTGTCGCCGTGCAGCACCTCGATGTAATCGTTCAGTTCGTCCAGCTCGCGCACCTGCCGCCGCGCCAGCGGGCTGTCCTGACTGGTGAGCAGCAGGTAGGAAAACTCCATGATAGGCTCCTGCCGCAGACCGTGGCGCTGGCAGTAGCGCAGATAGTAGTCCTCGTCCTCGGCGGCATAGCGCAGCAGCGCTATGTGGTAGCCCTGCCGCAGCACAAAATCCAAAGCTTCAATGGCACCGCTCTCCCGGATATGCACCCGCAGCTGCTCGCTGCGGGCTGCCTGCTGCAAAAAATCCACCGCCGCATAGGAGGCGTAGGTGGCATGGGTCAGCACCACCCGCAGCTCGGCGCAGCTGCGCTGCTGGTGCGCCTCCTGCTTCAGCTCGTCCACCTGCTGCAGCACCCGCTGCGCCTGCCGGATGAACCGCTTGCCCTGCTCGGTGGGGATCATGCCCGTGGAGGAGCGCTCAAAGATGCGCAACCCGTATTCCTCTTCCAGATTCTTCAGCGCCTTGCTGACGTTGGGCTGCGCCGCGTACAGCTGCTTTGCCGCCGCCGACACCGACCCCCATTTCATGATGGCTACCAGATACCGCAGTTCCGTAATGTTCATGAGCTCCTCCGCGTGGTTTGCAGTCATAACCGTATTGTAACAATTTCCCCGCGCCGCTGTCAAGCGGGGGAGTATTTTTGCCCGCAGCCGCCGGGCGGCGGGACGATTTGACGATTTTGAATGGCCGCCGCGTGCGCTTTGGCCATATTCAGCGGAAAAATATTTTAAATTTCGCGTTTGTCGCGGCCTGCGGGCCGCTCCAAACGCATTTTCACGGGAGGGGTCGTAACGGTAAGCAGCTGCCGTTCATCTTTACGACCTCTCTGGTGAAAGGGTGTTCCAGAAACGCCCGCAGGCGTTTCTGGAACACAAATATAAAAATCCAATTCCGCTGATTATGCGCAGAGCGGAAGCGGAGCGCATTTCAAATCGTCCCTCTCCCCTTGCACCAAAGCCCCCGGGTGCTATATAATAAGGAAAAACACAAAGGAGGGGCTGTACCATGCCGGAATACCGCGTGCTGCGCATTGACGAGCAGCTGTACGGCTGCGAGGAGCTGCCCGCCGGGCAGCCGGTGCTGTGCGATGTGACCCTGACCGATGCCGCCGGGGCTGCCAGCATCCTGCCCTACCCGGACAGGGAGCTGACATGTCTTGGCATCGACGAGGGAGACACCGTCTGTCTGCTGCCGGACGGCACCCTGCACAAGCTGTAAGGAGTAATTTTATGCATAATATCTATTTCACCCGCCACGGCGAGACGGTATGGAACGTGGAAAATAAGATCTGCGGCATGACCGACAGCCCGCTGACCGCCCGCGGGCAGCAGCAGGCGCGGCAGCTGGGCGAGCTTGTCCGGGACAGCGGCCTGCACATCGACGAGATCCTGTACTCTCCCCTCTCCCGCGCCGCCGACACCGCAAAGGCCATTGCCGCCGCTACCGGTCTGCCCGCCCGCTGCGAGCCCCGCCTGCGGGAGCAGTGCTTTGGCAAATACGAGGGCACGCCCCGGGACGGTGCGGAGTTCCGCATCTCCAAGACCCACTTTGCCGACCGCTATGACGGCGGCGAAAGCATGATGCAGCTGGCGCAGCGCATCTACAATCTGCTGGACGAGCTGAAGGCGGACACCGGCAAGACCTACCTGCTGGTAGCGCACAACGGCATCGCCCGGGTGGTGCACTCCTATTTTTACGACATGACCAACGAGGAGTACGCCGCTGCAGGCATCAAAAACTGCCAGCTGGTGGAGTACACCTTTGAATAACAGGAAAGCCGCCGGAGTCCCGGCGGCTTTTTTGTTATGGCGCGTCAACCATGACGGTAATGGAATTTCTGGTCTTTTGTCACAAACATATACACGCTCACCGCCAGCGCGGCAAGCTCGGCGGCGGTGACAGCCAGCCACACGCCGTCAATGCCCCACAGGGCGGGCAGCAGGAGCAGCGCGGCAAGCTGGAACACCAGCGTGCGCAGAAAGGAGATGAGGGCGCTGGTCACGCCGTCCCCCAGCGCCGTGAAGAAGGAGGACGCATACACGTTGAAGCCCATGATGAGGAAGCTCAGCGCATACAGCCGGAAGGCGCGGCTGGTCAGCGCCAGCAGCTGGGCGTCGTAGCCCACAAAGATGCGTGCCACATAGGGAATAAGCACCATGGATACGGCGGTCATGCTCACAGCTACCACGGCGATGAGGCGCAGGCTCTTCTGGTAGAGGTTATGCACCTCGGCATGGTTGCGCGCGCCGTAATGGAAGCTGACGATGGGCGCGCTGCCCACCGCATAGCCCACGAACACCGCCACAAACAGGAAGGCTGCGTACATGATGACGCCGTAAGCCGCCACGCCGTTTTCTCCGGCAAGCCGCAGCAGCTGGAAGTTATACAGGATATTGACCAGCGACATGGAAAGGTTGGTCATCAGCTCAGAAGAACCGTTGATACAGGCATCCCACAGCACGCGGCCGTAAAACTGTGTTCTGCACAGGTGCAGGCGGCTGGTATTGCCGTGGTCGATAAAGTAGAACACCGGAAGCACGCCGCCCACCAATTGGCTGATGAGGGTGGCAACGGCAGCGCCCTCCACGCCCCAGTGCAGCATACCCACCATCACCACGTCCAGCACCATGTTGGTGCAGCCTGCACCTACGGTGAACCAGAAGCCCAGAAGCGGCTTTTCGGCGGTGACGAAAAAGCTTTGGAACATATTTTGCAGCGCAAAGGGCGGCAGCGCCAGCATCAGGATGCGCCCGTAGCGCACGGCGTAGTCCAGCAGCTCGCCCTTTGCGCCCAGCAGCATGGCGACTGGGCGCAGGAGCAGGATGCCCAGCACGGCCAGCACACTGACCGAGATGAGCGCTGCCAGCAGAAACATGGTAAAATAGCGGTCGGCTTTTTTCTGGTCACCCTCGCCCAGCGTGATGCCAACGATGGCGCTGCCGCCGGTGCCCAGCATAAAGCCGACAGTGCCCAGCAGCTGCGGCAGCGGCATGATGAGGTTGACCGCCGCAAAAGCCGTTTTGCCCACAAAGTTGGAGACGCACAGACCGTCCACGATGCCATAGACGGAGGTGAACAGCATGGTGCCGATGCAGGGCAGCACGAACCGCAGCAGGCGGGAATAGGTAAAATGATCGGACAATTGGATGGTTTTCTTTGGCATAGCTCCTCCTTTTTGAACTTCACATATGCAAAAAGGCCGGATAAGAACCACCGCTCCGGTGCGTTCCCTCTTCTGCTGCGGCACTACGGTGCCCACAGCCTCCGGGAAGCACGAACGATGACATCTTATCCGGCCTTTCAATTACGTTGAAACAGCCCTCCGATGAGCGAAAAACAGTATAGCAAAGTTTATTTTTTATGTCAAGCTCCGTTTTGCATCATTCTGCCGCAATGCGGACAAAGGGCGCGATGGCGTTGGCATCGCCGTGGCGGACGATGGAGTAGGTAATGTCGCAGTAGGGCTGGATGGCGGTGCTCTTTTCCACAGTGGAGATGAGCAGCACCTGCAATTGCAGGCGGCGGAAAAGCTCCATCATGGGGCGGATGCGGTCGCTGGTCATCTTGCTGAAGGCTTCGTCCAGCAGCACCAGACGGATGCTGTTTTCGCTCTTCTGGTAGATTTGCAGAAGGCTTGCGCAGATGGCCACATAGAAGGGTGCCTGATTCTCGCCGCCGGAGGAATCGCGGCTGACGCGGGACAGATACGCCTGCTGCCCGGTGACCTGATTGGTCACCTTGATATCGTAATCCAGATAGGTGCGGTAGTCCACATAGTCCGAAAGGGTGGCACCGGCGGCGGTGCGTCCCTCCTGCCGGGCGCGGGTGTTCTCGTCCACGTCCGCCATGATCTTTTCCATCAGCTCATCCACCTGACGCTCGTAGGCGGGGTCAGCGGTGGCGGCAAGGTTATCCAGAGAGTCGCCCTCGGTCATCTGCTGGTTGCCCTTGTCCACGATGACCTGATAGAACGCCGCCAACTGCGGGTCGCGGCTGGGCTCCAGCTCAAAACGGTAGACTTCCTCGCCGTAGGTCAGCTGCTCCATGACCTTGTTCAGCTCCCGGAACTGCCGCCGGGCGTTGAAGATATCGTCCTTCATGCGGAACAGGATATCTTTGCGGAAGCGGTCCTTGCAGTCCCGCTGCGCCTGTTCCAGACGGGCAGCGTAGCGCTCCAGGTCGATGCGCACAAGGCTCTCGTGCTGGGCGCGGTACTGTTCCAGCCCGGCAAGCCCCAAGGGATAATCGCAGACGTAGCGCCGGTTGTATTCCCGCTGCGCCGGTTCCAGCGTGCTGTTCAGGTAGACGGTCAGCGCATCGTCCAGCTTGGCCTGTGCCTTTTCGGCGGCCTGCGCGGCGGCGCGGGGAGATTTGTCCGGCCCGGTCAGCGCCTGCTGACGGCTGCGGGAGAGCGGCTCCACCAGCGGATGGGCGGCAAAAAAGCTCTCGGCGGCCTGTGCGCTCTTTTCGGCGGTGTCCACCGCCTTTTGCTGCTCCGCCTCACAGGAGGAGATCTGTTTTTCGCACACGCGCAGATCGCCGCCGGTCTGCTCCACGGCAGTGCGGGCGGCTTCCCATGCGGCCTCGCGCACCTCTTCCTCCTTATACAGCTGCTGCAAAAGCGGATTCTCGCGGCACTCGGCCAGCTTTGCCGCCTGCTCGTCCACCGCCGCGCGGGCGGCGGTCAGGGCGGCGCGGGCGTCCCACAAGGCGGCAAGTTCTTCCAGCGTGGTGCCGCGCAAAAGGGTCTGGTACTGGCTGTATGCGGCTTTCAGGTTCTGCTCCGCCTGTGCGGCGGCGCGTACTTCTTCAGCAAGGGCGTTCATCTCCCCTGCCAGTGCCCCGGCGCGGGCGCGGCGGGCTTCCAAGCCGATATAGCGCTGCGGGGTGCGCAGACGCTCCAAGCGGAAGGGGTGATGGCGCAGAAGGTCCCGGGTGGCGCTGTCAGGGTAGTTTTCCAGCGTGTCAGGGGTGTCGCAGCAGACGATGCGGCGCAGGATGGTGTCGGCGTACTGCGCAGCAAGCGGGTTTTCGCTGGTGACCTGTGCCGCCAGACTATCGGCGGGGGCGGTGTCGGCGCGGCGGTTGGCCTTGCGCAGACCCGGGGTGTCCAGCAGGCTGATGGGGCCTACCTTATCTTTCAGCGCCACAAAAGCGCTCTTTGCGGCGGCGTAGTGGGCGGGCGGCACAAGGATATCGAACCGGCGGTCGCCCAGACAGGCTTCCACGCAGTCCTGCCAGCTTTCGTCCTCCACGTTCAGCAGCTCGCAGAAGATACGGGCGTCCGGCTCCATGCCACGGCTTTTCAGCTCGGCATTCACGGCGTCCCGCACCCGGGTGGCGGCATCGCCGTGGGGGTACACCCACTTGCCGCCGGATACGGCATCCAGCTCGGCGCGTTTCTCGGTCTGCTGCCGCTGCAAGGCGGCGGTGTGCTGCCGGGCGGCAAAATAGGCTTCTTCCAGCGGCTTTTCCTGTGCGGTCAGCCAGTCGGTCAGGGCGGGCAGGGTGTCCGGGGTCAGGTCTGCCATCTTTTGTCCGGCGGCAAAGCCGCTGCGGCGCAGCACAGCCAGCAGGTTGCCGGTCTTTTCGGCGGCTTTTTCGGCGGTGTCGGCGCGGCGGGCGGCAGCATCCAGTGCGGTCTGCCGGTGCGCCAGCTCCTCGCTGAGGGCATCCAGTGCGCGGCCCTCGCCGCTGGCACCGGCAGCGCTGTGGGCGGTCAGGTAGGCGCGGCGGGCTTCCGCTTCGGCGGTCTTGGCCTCAGCGTAGCGGGTGCGCAGCGTTTCCTGCTGGCGGCGTCCGGCGTCTACCCGCTCCTGCCAGACAGCCTTTTCCCCGGCATCGGCAGCGGCGCGCGCCAGCAGGGCGGCACCCCGGTTCACAAGGGCTTCGGTCTGTTTTTCGGTGGCTTCGCGGCCATAGCGCACGATCTCGTCCAGCGCATCGGCGCGGGTCTGGGCTTCCGCCAGCACGGCGTGCAGGTTTTCCAGCTCCAAGCGGTCACCCTGCAAGGCTTCCAAGTCCAGTTCCGGCTGGGGCAGGATGTACTGGTACAGAAACTCCCGGAAGTTCGGGATCTCGTCCATGCTGGTGCCCATCTGGAACACCTCGTTGAACTTTTTGCCCAGCGGGCTGGCTGCGCGCCCGATGCCCAGTGCGCGGCATATTCTGTCCCGCGCTTCGCTGGGGCTGCGGGTATAGGAAAGCCGCCCCTCGGCGGGCTTGAAGTCCTCCTTGGCGCTGGGCGCACCGGTGCGCGGGTCGATGAAGGGCAGCTGTTCCAGCGTGATGCCGTCCTCGGAGATGTACCATGTCTGGTCGCCGGGGTGCAGTTCCTGCATCGGACCTTCGGACTCCACCCGCACCGCGATGACAAAGCTGGTGTGCTTTACGCTGTCCCAGAACTCTGCCCCGATATACGCCACGGTATGCCCCGGGCGGCGGTAGGCGTTTTCGCCGCGCTGCTTGGCGTGGACAGAGCCTTGCAGGGTGCGTCCGCTTTTCTTATTGCCCAGCGCATTGAAGTTGCGGTTCGTGGTCAGGCAGTAGCGGATGGCGTCCAGAATGGTGGTCTTGCCCACGGCGTTTACGCCGATCATATAGGTCAGGCGGGCGCAGTCAAAGGTGGTATTTTCAAAGTTGTGCCAGTTGATAAGTTTCAGGCGTTTGAGTTCGATCATGCTTCACCCTCCCCTGCTTCGGTGTCTGCGCCCTCCGGGCGCTCGTACAGACCAAGCTCGGTGCGGGTGCGGGCGCTCTCGGCGGCGGCATCCGCAAGGTCAGCGTCCGGCAGCGCCAGCAGCACCGTGGGGAACACCTCAATGCGGCTGTCCAGCCCGGACAGCCGTCCCACCGGACGCGCCAGATTGTACCGGCGCAACGTGCGCATGAGCTTTTCCAGCGTTTGCTGATCCAGCTTGCGGGGCAGATTCATCTTTTGCAGCTCTGCCTGCACCTCTTCCACCGTGACCAGCACCTCGTCCGCACTGGCGGCAAGGCTTTCCCGCTTTTGCAGGTACAAAAGCCGCAGCACCAGCAGCAAAATGCTCTCGTACTTGAGCAGCCGTGCCTGACTGCCCTCGTGCTCGTTGACCAGCGCCGCCGCCTGCATGGGTGCGGGGTACAAAAGCACCGCGTAGCCCAGCGGTTTGAACACCGCACGCACCTCGTTGAGGTGATCCTGAATATACAGATATTTTGCCCGCTGTTCCTCTACGCAGCCCAGCACAAAGCAGTGATTGAGCAGATAGTTTGCGGTCTCCTCCAACAGATCAATGGTTGCCATCCGTGTTTACCTCCTTGCGGCGGGTCAGGACAAAATCCTGAAACCGGAAGCCGCCGCGCTCCACCCAGTTTCCGGTCATGGTGATATCATACTCCCGGTGCGGCGACTGGGAATAGGTGTGCAGGCCGATGATGCCTGTAAAATCGTTCGGGTATTCCTCCACAAGGGTGGAGGCGTTCACCTGCCCGCGGGCAGCCAATGCCTGCTGCGCCAGCAGCGCCACGTTTTCCTCGGTGACGGCAAGGCGGGCGTAGTCCAGCAGAAGCTGCTGCTCCTGCCGCAGCCGGGCGGGGTCAAGGGGCTCGGTGCGCACCGGGGCAAGGGGCGCTTCGGTACGGGGCGCGGCGGGGGGGTACAGCGGCTTTGCGCCGAACACTGCCGCCGGGTACAGGTGCAGCCGCGCTGCCACCGGGCCGTCGTCCGGCTCAAACAGCTGCTCCGGGCTGCGGATCTCCTCGGCGTAGCGGCGCAGCAGGGCGGTGACGCTGCCCTGCGCCGAGCGGTCGCTGAGCAGCAGGAATTGTGCCCGCTGCACCGCACGCTTGCGGTAGCGGATGTGGCTGGCGTCGATCTCCTTCATCAGGGTGCTCATCTCCTCCAGCGCATCCCGCTGCTGCTGGATAAGGGCACGCACCCGGGGTGCAGCCTCGCCGGGGGCGCAGCGCTCCACCCGGGCGTAGTCCAGCGCTAAGCGCGGCAGCTGGTTCTGCTCGCAGTCGTCCAGCTCTTCTTCCAGATAGGCACGATAATTGAACAGGTTATCGCTGGTTTTAAAGCGATGGTACGCCGCCGCCACAACTTTTTCTTCGTACTGATCGAACAGTTCCAGCACCTCCTGCGGGGTGCGGTTATGGGTCAGGCGGTCGATGTAATGCCCGATGGAAGCGTTGAGGGCGCGCAGAGACTTGTTCAAAGTCTCAAGGTCTGCCGCCACCTCCCGCAGCACGTTCTCGTAGGGGCTTTTTTCCTGTCCGATGCTGCCCAGCAGCTGCCACGCCTTGTACAGCTTGCCGGTGTAGGTGACCACCCGGGGGTTCAATATCTCTTCCAGCGCGTCCAGCAGCGGGGTGACCTCCGGCATAAAGGCAAGGGTGGGCTCCGTCTCGTAGCTGCCGGGCTGCTCCTCCAGCCAGCCGGTGCGGCGCAGACGCAGCAAAAAGCCCACCGCCAGCGTGTGGGGGTCGCGGGTGGGCTGCTCGTCCTCATCGCCCGCACCGTCGGCGTCCAGCGCCAGCGGCTTTGCCAGCGCGGCAAAATAATCCTCGGCACGGGAGACGGCCTCGGCGCGGGAAATGCTGTAATCTGCCGTATGGCGGCACTCCTCCCAGAGCAGCAGCAAAAGCTCTGCATAAAACGCCCGGTTGGGCCCCGCCAGCGGGCGGAACAGCCGTGGGCTGACCAGTTCAAACAGCTGCATGGAAACGTCCTTTCTTTGTGAGTTCGATACCCTTTTATTGTACCACAGCGGGCGGGGTTTGTCACAAAAAGGAGAAAAAAAGCCCCGGGGAGCGGAGTGCTCCTCGGGGCGGGATGGGGTTCAGTTCTACGGGGTGGTGTTGGTCAGCTCAAAGCCGATGGCAACATAGGTCTTGCCGCCGATGGTCCATGCGCCGACACCCAGCGCGGTAAGCTCCAGCGTCCGGCCGTTTTTTTTCTTCGCAGTCTCGATCTCCTGCTCCACAACATGATACAGGGTGCGGAGACTCATTTTGTCCGGCGTGATGTTCGGCGTGTTTGCGGCCTCGTAGAAAAGCGGCACATAGTTCTCTTTCGTGCTTTTGCGCACATCATAGCAGATCTGCACCAGCCGCACCGTGGTCTTACCATCGCCATCTGTTTTGTAGAGCGTCTCACCGGTCAGGCTGTCCGCGCCGTGTTTCTCCTCGATGTGCTCGATGGCCAGCCTCTTGATGTCGGCATCGTTTTCAAAGCTCGTCCCGAATGTATTATTCAGCGCTTTCTGATAGGCTCTTTCCACCTTGGAATCAAACTCCGGGTTGCCGGGGTCGCTGTCGCTGCAGGCGGTGAACAGTGCCAGTGTCAGGATACCGGCCAGCAGAACAGCCGCAAAACGCTTTAACTTTTTCATGCAATACTCCTTTTATAAAATGCAGGGCGTTCCCGTGCGGATGCACGGGGGTATTCTGCTTTCATTTTACAGCAGCGCGGCGGCGTTCGTCAATGGCAAGTGTACCTGTTTTTGCCGGGATCTTTGGGCAGGGCGCAAAAAAGCCCCGGAGGGCGGGTGCTCTCCGGGGAAGAAAGGACTGATGATTCTTTACTTATTTGCCCTTGTAGGCAATGTTCTTGACCTGAATTGCAATTGCAGCGTAGCTGCCCTTCTCGTTGGTTCTTACAACGACAGCGGCCTTTGCCCACTCGGTGTCGAGCTTCACGCTGTTGTTAGTGGACTCGATCTTTCCGAGCTCTTCAGTGATCTTTGTGATCAGACCTGCCACAAGACCAGCAGTCTTATAGTCTGCCGACAATGTAACAGTCACATACTGCTCCACAGGGTCGATGCCCTTAACATCAAAATCAACAGCGAGAATACCAAATGCACTGGTTTCAGCCTTGATTCGTGCATCCAGCAGCTTTGCAGTTTCTTTGTAGAGCTGGCTGTCATTCTCGACTTTGCCGTCACGATCACACAGAGATGTAGCCTCGGTTCTCTTACCGAGCTGCTTCCGGATTGCTTCTTCCTTCTCCGTGTCCGCAGTAGTGCCACCGGAACAGGCGGTGAGCATCACCATAGCCATCACACCTGCCAGCAGCAGGGCTACGAATTTTTTCAGGTTCTTCATAAGGGTATCCCTCCAATCAGCTTGTTTGTGGTTATGTTTCTTTTTTCTCGAAAGGCTTTCGCAACCATCGTTGCCTTTCTGCCCTGATTATATCCGACAGGTGACGGTTTTGTCAATCGTAATTATAGCTAAACTTCTTGAAGCGATTTCGTCAAAAAGGATGAAAACAAGCGGGATTTGTTGCAGTTTTGGTATATTCTGGAATCAATTCCGTCGACAGTCTACGGAATCTCCGTTTCCCTGCCCCGGCGGCGCGGTTTTGCCGGGTGCGGGGTTACTTAAATTTGGATATATGTTGTGTTGCAGGCGTTAACTCCCTCAGACGCGGCTTGCGCCGCGCCAGCTCCCTCTGGGAGGGAGCCTCTGGCGCGCCCGGAAGCTTTGCACTTTAGCCGGAAACTTTGCCGCCATGCCAAAGGCCCCATCTCAGAGGGGGCTGGCATCGAGCGCAGCGAGATGACTGGGGGAGTTCTTTTCCCCATTATTTTGCCTTTTTACACATTTTCACCACGTTTTAGTGGTAAAATCATGTCCGAATTGAAACGAACTTGGAGGAAGTACCCATGCAACACTGTCCCGCCCGCGCGGCACAGCGGCTGGCGGCGGCAGTTCTGGCGCTGGTCTTGCTGCTGTGCGCCTTTTTGCCCCGTGCCCACGCCGCTGCGCTGAAAGAGAAAAACGGCATCCGGCTGCTCAGCTTCGACACCAGCCACATCCTTTCTATCGGCAACCAGACCTCCGGCAAGTGCAGCCTGTACGCGCTGCGCTACGCCCGCACCATTCTGGACGGCAAGGTGTGCTCCGGCAGCGGGATGTGGTCGAACGGGGCGGTGTGGTCGGCAGCGGGCTACACCGGGTACTCCGGCACCCGCGCCGAGTGCCTGAAAAAGCTGTACAGCGAGCTTTCCGCCGGGCGTCCAGTGATCGTGCACCTGAAAAACACCACGGTCAACGGGGTCAAAAGGCACACGAACCGCACCTCTACTTATGAATACCACCTGACTTCCTCCGGCTGGGACGAGGTGAACTACCCCCACATTGCCACCAGCAGCACCTACGGGCACTGGGTATGCGTGGCGGGCATCTCCCCCACCGCTGACCCGGAAAACCTGACCGAGAGCGATTTTTACGCCCTCGACCCCGCCCGGGTAACGGCAAATGGACGGCTTGCCGTCACCCGCCTGCTGGACGGTACCCTGTGGGTGGAAAACTCCCCCCTCAAGGTGCTGGGGTAAAAGTATAATATGATAGAAACAGAACGCCTGACACTGCGGTGTCAGGCGTTCTGTTTCTATTCAACTCTTTAATACCCCTTCACCGAGAAGCCGCGCTCCCACGGGTCGGGCGGGATATTCTTGCTGCGGATGCCGGTGATCTGGATATAGTCGCTTTTCTGGATCATGGCGAACAGGGAGATGAACTTGTCCGGGTCGCCCTGCACTTCCAGCGTCACGCTGCCATCGTCCTCGTTCTGCACCCAGCCGGTCAGGCCAAGGGTCTGCGCGGCGTACCGCGCCCGGTAGCGGAAACCTACCCCCTGCACCTGCCCGGTGATGATGTAGCGCCGCCGCTCCGTGCCTTCCGGCAGTGCGGGCGGGGTGCGATCCTTTTTGGAAAGAAAATCAAACACGGCAGTGTCCCTTTACAGCTCCTGATATGCGGTCATCAGGGCGGGAATGAACTGCTTTTTGCGGCTCACCACGCCCGGCAGCGTCCAGCTGCCATCAGCGCCAGGCTGGATCTCGAAGCCATCCGTCAGCACCCCGGCGGCGTAGCGTCCATCGCATATAACCACGCTCTCTTCCTTGGGCACATCGGTCAGCAGCATGTAGATGTCCTCCACGTTCTGCTTGTTGCGTGCTTCCTCGAGATAGGGCTTCAGCAGCGCCTCGGCGGCGGTCAGGTTCTTGCGGGTCATATAGCTGCCCTGCGCCACGCCAAAGCGGATATCACCGCACATGAACACCTTGAAGTCCTGCAAGAACACTTCCTCGGCGGTCTTGCCGTCCAGCTTTTCGCCGGCTTCAAACATTTCGTTGGCAAACTCGTTGATGTCTACCCCGGCGATCTTTGCCAGACGGTTGGCGGCGTTCACGTCGATGGGGGTGCAGGTGGGGCTGCGGAACACCAGCGTATCCGAAAGGATGGCAGCCAGCAGCAGACCGGCGGTCTTTTGCGGGATGGTCACGCCGTTTTCATCGTACATCTGGGTGACGATGGTGGCGGTGCAGCCCACCGGCTGGTTGCGAAAGTACACCGGGCCGCTGGTCTCCAGACTGCCGATGCGGTGGTGGTCGATGATCTCCAGAATCTCGGCCTGATCGAAGCCCTCCACCGCCTGTGTGGCTTCGTTGTGGTCCACCAGAATGATGCGGCGCTTGCGCAGGTTGATGATGTTGCGGCGGCTGATCATACCGCAGTACTTGCCGTCTGCATCCAGAATGGGAAAATACCGGTGGCGCACCTTTGCCATCACGCGGGTGACGTCTGCCACCGGGGTGACGAGGGTGAATTTCATGATATCGTCCCGGGTCATGTAATAGGAGATGGGCGCGCACTGGCTGATGAGCTTTGCCGCCGCGTAGGTATCGCAGGGGGCGCTCATGATGGCTACGCCGGTCTCGGCGGCGATATGCTGGATGGTGCGGCCCACCTTTGCGCCGTTGCAGATGATGATGAGAGAAGCTTCCTTCTCGATGGCGCAGAGCTGGCTTTCGTAGCGGTTGGTCAGGATGACGATATCGCCCTTTTCCATGCTGCTTTCCAGCATTTCCGGGGTGGCTGTGCCGATGCGGATGTGGCCGGTGGTGCACTCTGCGTCCTCACTGCCCACCACCATGGTAGCGCCCAGCGTTTCCAGAATATTGCGGTAGCTGGTGCGGCTCTTGGCAAGGATGCTGGTGTCGAACAGGTCCATGTTGGCGGTGGCGATATCCTTCACCGTGATGACGCCCTGCAGTTCGTTGTCCTCGCTGGTCACAGGAAGGGTGTCGATCTTCTGGTCGCGCATGATCTCCCACGCCTTGCGCAGGCTGGTGGAGCCGGGGATGCCGGGGATCTGGCGGTAATCCACGTCCCGGATCTTAGGGTTGACGTCGGTGCACATCCGGGGCGGCGTGACCCCGAACTTTTTCAGCACAAATTCCGTTTCCTGATTCATTTTGCCCGCACGCCGGGCTTCGCAGACCAGATCACTGGTCTTATTTTTCAGCTCTGCATAGGCAATGGCAGAGCAGATGGAGTCGGTGTCCGGGTTGCGATGCCCGATGACCACGACCTTATGCGCAGTTTGCTGCATACTTTACCCCCTTATGGGTCTTTACCTTCTTATCATATACCAAAGCAGCGCCCCTCTCCTGCACAGCGGGGCGGGCTGCAACCTTATTTTAACACAACTGTGCCCATGGGTAAAGGGCACTGCACACGGCAGACTGTTGTTTTTCGATACGAAACACCGAAAAGCCTTCACCCCTTGGGGACAGATTTCCCCCGCGCCGGGGGAAAATGTCGCGCAGCGACAAAAAGGGGAGCGGGTGGCTGCGAACGTAGTGAGCAGACGGATGAGGGGTAATTCCGGCAGTAGCGCCCTCATCAGTCACCTGCGGTGACAGCTTCCCCCGACCGGGGGAAGCCTTTTATTGATTCCCGTAGTTTCTTGTATACAACCCCTTGCATTTCGACAGCTTCCGCTGTATGATAGAGGTATTCGAGCTTTTTTGTCATTTGCAACGGAGGACAGCATGAAATCGTCCAAATTCACATCCACTCCCCTGTTTCCACGGCAGGCGCTGGTGGCGCTGCTGCTGCCGCTGATCGCGGAGCAGGCGCTCAGCGTGACCATTGGTCTGGCTGATACTTTAATGGTGTCCTCTGTGGGCGAAGCCGCCGTGTCCGGCGTGAGCCTTGTGGACAGCTTCAACACCCTGATGATCCAGATCATGAGCGCACTGGCCACCGGCGGTGCGGTGGTCACCAGCCAGTACATCGGCCATCAGGAGCCAAAAAACGCCAAGGCGGCGGCTGCGCAGATTTTATTCGTGCTGTCCAGTTTCAGTGTGCTGGTGGCGGCGGTGGTCATCGGCGGGCGGCACGCCATCCTGCGGGGCATCTTCGGCTCCATTGACGCGGACGTGATGCACTACGCCGAGACCTACTTTCTGCTTTCGGCGCTGAGCTACCCCTTCATCGGCCTGTACAACGCCGGTGCGGCGCTGTTCCGGGCGCAGGGCAACAGCAAGATCAGTATGCTGTCCAGTCTGGTGATGAACGTGGTGAACATCGGCGGCAACGCGGTGCTGATCTACGGCTTCGGCATGGGGGTCATGGGCGCGGCGCTGGCAAGCCTTGTGTCCCGCGCCATTGCCTGCGCGGTGGTGCTGTATCTGCTGCAAAAGCCGGGCTGCGCCCTGCGGGTGGACAGCCTGCGGGCGATGGCACCGAACGGCGGGCTGATCCGGCGCATCCTGCGGGTAGGCATCCCCGCCGGTATCGAGAACGGCATGTTCCAGATCGGCAAGCTGTCGGTCTCCAGCCTGACCTCCACCCTTGGCACGGCAGCCATTGCCGCCAACGCGGTAGCCAATACCACCACCACTTTCCTGAACATCCCCGCCAACGCCGTGGGCATGGCTGCCCTGACCGTGGTGGGCCAGTGTCTGGGTGCGGGCGAAAAGGAGCAGGCAGTGTACTACTCCCGCCGCCTGATGCTGACCGCCTACTGCGGCGCGTGGGTGATGAACCTTTCGGCCTTCTTCTTCGCCAACCGGTTCGCGGTGTCTCTGTTCAACCTCTCGCCGGAAGCGCAGGCCATGGCACTGGACATCATGGTGTGGTTCAACATCGTTTCCCTGTTCGTGTGGCCGTCCAGCTTTACCCTGCCCAACATCCTGCGCGCCGCCGGTGATGCCCGGTTTACCATGACCGTGAGTATCGTGTCCATGTGGGCGTTCCGGGTAGGCTTCTGCTATCTGGCAGTGCTCTGCTTCGGCGGCGGGCTGCTGAGCATCTGGATGGGTATGTATCTGGACTGGGTGTTCCGCTCGCTGTGCTTCTACCTGCGCTTCCGCCGGGGCAGCTGGCTGGAGCAGAGTGTGATTTAAACTTTTAGCATCCACCCCATTCCCGGTCTGTAAAGACCGGCGAAAACGGGGTGGATTTTTTCTTTTTTGCAGGAAACCGCCGCTTTGATTCGTATTATCAGTAGCAGAACGATGGTATTTTTTACAAGTTCCACAAATTATTTTTTCAGCGCTTGACAAAGTTTTCACCTTTCGTTCTTGCAATCTTCATCGTTCGGGCGTATAATTTTTCAATGCTATCGAGTTCTGCTCTTCTGCAAAAGGAGGCTATTCTATGAAACGCAGCTGGCTTGCGCGCCACCCCATCGGGTTCATGGCGCTGTATACTATATTTTATCTTTCCGTTTTTCACTCTCTGGAGGCAAACGTCCCCCTGCGCAGCATTCTGGTGCACTGCCGTCTGGACGATCTGATTCCCTTCTGCAAATATGCGGTGATCCCCTACTTTGCATGGTTTTTGTGGATCCCCTTCACCCTGTTCTATCTGCTGTGGAAGGCCCCGCGGGAGGACTTCTGGCGGCTATGCCTGCCGCTGTTCTCCGGCATGACCATTGCACTGGCGTGCTACGCGGTGCTGCCCACCGCGCTGGACCTGCGCCCCTACTGGGTGCCGGGCAGCGATATCTTTGCACAGACTGTGCGCTTTTTGTACCGCACCGACACCGCCACCAACGTCTGCCCGTCCATTCATGTGTTCAACTCGGTAACGCTGCTGCTGGCGTACTACCGCAGCCGCATTTTTGATGCGCCCCGCCGCCGCTGGATGCGCCCCGCCGCCGCCGTGCTGTGTGTTTCCATCGTCTGCTCCACCGTGCTGCTCAAGCAGCACAGCTGCATTGACGTAGCCTTGGGTGCGCTGCTGGCACTGGCGCTGGACAGCGCCTTTACCGCCCTCGAGCGCAGCCAGCTGCCGCAGGTGCGGAGAGCATAAAATTCTTTTTTCGGCAGCGTGGGACGATTTAAAATGCCCTCCGCGCTGCTCTGGGCATAATTCAAGGAAGAATTATTTTTATTTTGGCTTCCAAAAAGTCTGCGGACTTTTTGGAAGCCTTTTTTCACGCGAGAGCCCCTCTTGGGAAAGTTTTCTGGTTCAGTTAGAAAACTGTCGTTTTTCTTTACGACCCCAACTGTGAAAAAGTGGCTCAGAAACGCCCGCAGGCGTTTCTGAGCCACAAATTATAACAATAATTTTTCCGCTGAACATGGCCAAAGCGCACGCGGCGGCCATTCAAAATCGTTAAAATAGCCCCTCGGGCAGGCAGATATCCTGCTTGGGGACTTTTGTCCACGCAAAGTCCGGCACAAGGCTTTCCGGGGTGCGGGGCGCAGGCTCCGGCTGCAAGCCGTAGGCAAACGCCAGCTTGCCGATGATCTCCGGGGCGGTATATTTTGCCCGCAGGTTTTCAAGGCTCTGGTCGCCGTCCCGCTTGGACAGCCGCCGCCCGTCCGCTGCCAGCAGCAGCGGGCAGTGGGCAAAGCGGGGCGGCTGCAAACCCAGCAGCCGGTACAGGTACAGCTGCCGCGCCGTGGAGGAAAGCAGGTCTGCACCGCGCACCACCTCGGTAACGCCCATGCGGGCATCATCCACCACCACTGCCAGCTGATAGGCAAACACGCCGTCTGCCCGGCGCAGATAGAAATCGCCGCAATCCCGCAGCAGGTTTTCCGTGTGGGTGCCCATGCAGCCGTCCGTAAAGGTGATCTCCTCGTCCGGCACCATCAGACGGTAGGCAGGGGCTTTCTTTTTGCGCTTTTCCGCAATTTCCTCCGGCGTCAGTCCCCGGCAGGTGCCCGGGTAGATGACGTTGCCGTCCGAGGTGTGGGGTGCGCTGGCGGCGTGCAGCTGGGAGCGGGAGCAGAAGCAAGGGTACACCAGCCCCTTCTGCTCCAGCTTGCGGTAGCTTTGGGTATAGATGTCCCCGCATTCGCTCTGGTAATAGGGCGCGTGTGCGCCGCCGGTGCTGCCGCCCTCGTCCCACGTAAGCCCCAGCCACGCAAGGTCCTGCTCCAGCAAGTCGGCGTAGACGCGGGGGCAGCGCTCGGCGTCCAGGTCCTCGATGCGCAGCACGATGCGCCCGCCCTGACTTTTTGCGCTGAGCCACGCCAGCAGGCTGCAGGCCAGATTGCCCAGATGCAGCCGTCCGCTGGGGCTGGGCGCAAAGCGCCCGGTGACCGGGCGGTTTTGGGATACAGGGACTTGGTTTTGCATGGGTGTGCTTCCTTTCGCTTTTACTGGTTTTTTCTCATTATAAGCCCTTGCTGTGCAAAGGTCAATGCACACAAAAAGCCGCCGCAGGCGGCAATGCCTGCGGCGGCTGTAAGGTCGGCTGCTCAGTGCAGCTCCGGCCAGTAGCCCTTGTTGGCTTCGATCATATCGTC